>Ga0209396_1001438_pt1 | contig 26451 bp, 21 predicted proteins | sample GOMGulsemesocosm_6_FD_184638 | JGI IMG/M metagenome (GOLD analysis project Ga0209396, IMG submission 184638) | Methane-oxidizing microbial communities from mesocosms in the Gulf of Mexico - GOM8C Gulf of Mexico (SPAdes) (version 2) | ecosystem: Environmental > Aquatic > Marine > Cold seeps... | reverse complement strand
ACACAGAAAGATTACGCCATTGTTAGGAGATTATTACATAAGCAATGGATTCCTGAACAAGTAACGGGGCACCTAAAAAAGGAAAGTTTACGCTGTTTCAGTCATGAAGCTATTTATCGCTATATTTGGCGTGATAAAAAGAATGGTGGCACTTTATGGAAACAATTACGCTGTGCTAATAAACGAAGACCTAATCGTTACAAGGCTTATGACAGTCGCGGTAGGCTTGCAGACAAACGTAATATAGCAGACTGACCAGCTGAGGTAGAAACACGCAAAACACAAGGTCATTAGGAAATATATACCGTAATGGGCAAAGGCTCCAAACACTGAGTTCTTCATACACCGATCCTTGTGTAAAACATAACGCCTTAATAATGACAAAAAATTGTTGGCTAAAGTATTGAGGGACGAAAACAGCCACCTGATTTTTGTCCTTGTTAAAATTATTGTTAGGCTATGATCAGCCACAAGAGTGCCGTAGTTGCACTAAATTGCAAAATATATGTAGCAATTGCTGAAATTCTTCGGACGATATAATTATTTCCGATTACTCCGTAAGCATGAGATATTCTTGTTAACGAAAACGCTACAACTAAAATAGACAAATATTATTCATCTATACTGAAAAATAGTTTATGGTTCAAAACATCAACTCTATTGTAAATGAAGGTTATTTATGGCCAAGAAACTCCCCCCTCTACACCTTTTTAATATTTTTGAAGCCTCCGCTCGCCACGAGAGTTTTAAGTTAGCAAGTGAAGAGTTATTCATAACCCCTTCAGCTGTTAGTCATCAAATAAAAACGCTAGAAGAGCATTTAGGCTTTGCATTATTTAATCGAAAAAGTCGTGGAGTAAACTTGAATTCCGCAGGAAAGATGTACCTTAAATATGTCCAACAAAGTTTAGAGTTATTAGAACAAGGAACAAAAGCAGTTAAACGAAAGTTTTTATCGCCCAGCTTAAAAATATCTACATTTTCAACAATGGCAACAAATGTTATTCTTCCTCAACTGGGTCTATTTCAGGCCGCACACCCTGAAATAGGTATACGAATTGAAACAGGATTAGACATAACGGATTTTCGCTACGAAGACTTTGATTTAGCAATAAGGGTTGGTCATGGAGACTGGCCAGACGTTGAAAAACAAAAACTGTTGGAGATTAAAGTAGCTGCACTATGCTCTAAGTCATTTGCTGAAAAATATAAGTTAACGTCCATTGAACAAATTAATGAAGTTCCTTTAATAGATCTAACAAGTATGGATAATATTTGGCAAACATGGGCTACCGCTATGGGGATCAAAGAAACAAATTTTAATCATAACTTAACTTTTAATGATTATGACTCAACCTTACATGCTGCGGAGCAAGGTCTAGGCTTATGTTTAGCCTTAATGCCTATCGAGAGTTCACTTATCAGCAGGAGTATTTTAATCAACCCTTTTAATCTCACAATACCATTTGGTCGCTCTCTATATGCGGTGTATCGGAAAGGTGATAATGATCGTCATGACATACAATGTTTTCTTAATTGGTTAGTAACGTCGCCTAATTTATCAAATGCAGTTTAGAGTGCTTATTATGCTGTAAACGCCCTTTCTTTAAGTAATATTTTCTCTGCAACCCTTATAAATTGTCTTCCACTTAAAGGTTATCATAAACGCACTTTGCTTAGGTGAATATAATTCACCTATCGCGTGAATATTATCCTTTTGTCGCAAACAATAATTCGGCGTATTCTTAACTCCAATATCAAACAAGGTGTTGCCAAAAAGAGAGGCATATCATGATCAGCAAATATACCCTTTATCTATATCGTTTAATTTCCATAGTTATTGTAATAACACCAATGGGTTTAAACCTAATGTTCCCTACAACAATCGTTATGTCTTTGTTGTTTATACCCGTTTTGATGCTTGTGCTGAGTGCTTTATCTATATTTTTAGATCAACAAATAAATAACATGTTAATTGAATTAACGAACCGAATAAATAAACACCAATTAAAAGCGATGCTTCCTCCTCCACATACACAGGTAATACATGAAAATTAGTGTTGCCTGTAATGAAAGTGATAAATAATAATCAGTGGGTGCCTTGGTAAGTAATTAGCACCTAAGGCATTGAAAAAAAAAATTTTAGCAAACTGCTATTTGTCCTACTTTAACAATTTGTTACTTATTTTTATTAACTAATTCACGCATCCCTATCAGTTTACCAAGGAGTGTAGATAAACCTATTGTTTACGAATTCGTTCAGCCCAAAGACCGCCAATTACAAATCCAAGTAAACCACAAAAAGGTACTTTTAAGCTGCATAAGTCACCTGGTTACATACTAAGAAGAACACCTACTATAATTCCTATTAAAGTTGCTGAAGCTTCGACAGTTAACCAAAGTAATGACAGAGTAAATAATGCTAAAAACTTTATCTGATATCCTTGCAGCTACTTAGCACCACAATAAGCAACTATGTAATGTTTGCTAAAATGTAACGCGAAGTGGAACCAAGCAAACTTTACGTGTCCGACTTAATTGCCTTATAAAGTTTCGAGGCTAGTAACCCCCCAATAAGAGTTACTCTTAGAATTTAACACCCAACCTCTTCGAATTAGTGATTTTCTAATATAGAGATTCATGTAGCCATGACCAAATAATATAACTTTATCTTGAACTTTTGCTATTTCTATTAATTGAGTTGCTGCAATTTCGGCTCTTAGTTTGGCTTGCTTAAAAGACTCAAAGGTACCTTTAAATCCAAGCATCCAAAGAAATCTTGAAAGATAAACCCAATTCCACGCTTTTAATTGAAATGGAAATTTGTATCTAGGTATTTCCATTTCTCTATAAAGCTTATCTATTTCTTCTGGATGTTTACCCACGTAAATATTTGCGGAGTGTATAGCTCGGGTCAAGTCACTTGATAAGGTATAAATAGACTTGTATTGATTATTTATAGTTTTAGGTCGACTACTATCCGCAACATTAGAGAAATTGTATTTTCTGATCCACTTTGTATACTCAGAAGCATTAATAATAGCGTTTTCTGTCGAAGTTGGCTTTCCATGCCGAATTAAGATTATTTCCATTAGAAACCTAACGCCCCATTAAGAGGCTTTTAATTGTTGATTAAAATGTGAAGCGAAGCGGAACCTAACCAACTGTTAAAAGTCCTGCTTGAGTGGCTTGTTAAGCATCTATTTGATCTGAAGGAGAAACTTTAATTAGCGCTATCCTGTAGCCATTGAACGTTTTACTTAATATTTTTTTCATTATTCTTACGGAGAAATAAATACCTATAACACCACCAAGAGCCTGTGGGATAAGAATATATTCTTGAATGTTAATACTTAATAAAGAAAAAACAATACCTACAACAATTCCTGCTAATACTGAGAAAGGTAAAACAAAAACCATTGTTCTCCATAACCAACTCCACCAAACCTGTATTGCATGTATCCACTTTACTTCTACTTCTTCCATTTTAAACTCCATTGGTTGATATATATTGATGCCTAACGCCCTACTAAAAGGCAAATAAGAGTTGGCTATAATAGAGAGCGAAGCGAACAAAGCCAATTCTTATTTGTCCTGCTTGAGTGGCTTGTTAGCATTGCCGAATTCATATACTAAGTGCGACAACCAATTTAATAAGAAAGATGAACTGCTATATCCTTAGCTTTTTGCACCTACCACGAAATAAAAACCAATGAATACAATAAGCGAACCATAAAGTTAATGAGTATAATGCCTGGGCAATTTAAAACCATAACATCAGATAACGGTACGGAGTTTCATCAATATAAGAAAGTTGAAGAAGAGACTAACTGCCCTTATTACTTTGCCAACCCACATCACTCTTGGGAACATGGGACGAACGAAAACACTAATGGTTTGATCAGACAACATTTAATTAAATGAACTTCAATGAAAGGATTAACTCAACAACGATGCAATACCATCGCTGCTAAATTAAGTACTCGACCAAGAAAAAGACTCGGCTATAAAACACCAGAGAAATGTTATTATGAATAACTACTTTTGTCGCACTTCAAAGTTGAAACTAAGATATATAACAAAGGTTACATTCATTATAGCTATATCAATTACTGATTAGCATAGCGATATTGGGCGAGGAGTAATTCTGTCGAGCTGTCTGAAAGTTCGGTATTATTGGGTTGGTCAATACGCGACAAAATATCGTCACCTAATATTTTTCCTAGTTCAACCCCCCATTGGTCAAAAGAATTTAAGTTCCAAATAACCCCTTGTACAAACACTTTATGTTCGTATAAAGCAACCAAAGTACCAAGTTGATAAGGTGTTAGGCGGTCAAAGGTTAAGGTATTTGAAGGTCTGTTACCAGGCATTGCTTTATGTTTAGCAATCACTTTAGCTAAGGCTTCATCCATACCTGAAACGACAAGTTCATCATAAGCTTGCTGATGGGTTTTACCTTGCATGAGGGTTTTACTTTGTGCAAAGCAATTCGCGACCAACATATCTTGATGACCGTTTAAGCTGTGCTCCGCCACTAAGGGCTGAATAAAATCAACCGGTACTACCGAAGTGCCTTGATGTAATAACTGATGAAAAGCATGCTGACCATTTGTCCCTTCTGCCCCCCAAATTACCGGACCAGTTGTACTACTCACAATTTCATTGTTCAGTTGACAGCTCTTACCATTAGACTCCATATCCATTTGTTGTACATAAGCAGGAAATCCTCGTAAATAGTGACTGTAAGGAAGTAGAGCATGCGTTTGGCAACCAAAAAAGTTATGATTCCATACACCTAACATGCCCATTAATACCGGTAAATTATGCTCTAATGGCGCTTCTTTAAAATGTTCATCAAGATCGGCTGCGCCTTTAAGCAATTGAGTAAAGCCATCATTACCGATTGCCATCGCAATTGGCATACCAATAGCTGACCATAAAGAGTATCGGCCACCGACCCAATCCCACATAGGGAAAACATTCTCACCATCAATACCAAATTCAACGGCTTTAGTAACATTCGATGAAATCGCTATAAAGTGACGATTTAACTGCTCATAACTTACACCATAATCATAAAACCATTGACGTGTAGATTCTGCGTTAGTTAATGTTTCTTGAGTATTAAAAGACTTAGAGGCAATCAGTACCAAGGTTGTTTCAGGGTTTAAATGACTCAATACATCATTAAGATGATTACCATCAATATTGGCAACAAAATGCTGTTTAGGACCACCTTGAACGAACGGTTTCAATGAAGTTGTTACAATTTTGGGTCCTAAGAAAGAACCACCAATACCTAAATTTAAAACATCAGTGATACATTTGCCACTATAACCAAGCCATTGCTTATTGCGTACTTGGTTAACAACGGCTTCTACTTTAATACGCACCGCTTTGATTTGTGGGATTATATCAATGTCATCAACCAGCACTGGTTTGTCAGTTTGTTGTCGTAAAGCCGTATGCAATACGGCTCTATTCTCAGTATTATTAATTGCGACTCCAGCAAACATGGCATCACGTTTTTGTGTCAATTGTGCCGACTCGGCTAATGCCATTAATAAGGAACGAGTTTTTAAAGTAATGCGGTTTTTTGAGTAATCAAGATTTAAACCACAACCACTTACAGATAAGTTTTCTGCACGGGCAGGATCACTCGCAAATAAGTCACGTAAATGACTCGCTTCAACCTCGTTTAAGTGTTGCTGAAGTTGAAGCCAAATATCATTAAAAGTATCCATTAACATTAAAAGTTTCCTAAAGTTATCTTAAAATAATTGGCTTAGCTGTTCTTCAAGCTTGCATTGGTCAAGTGCAAAATTACGAATACCTTCCGATAATTTTTCTGTTGCCATCGCATCTTGATTCATTTCCCAACGAAACTGCGCTTGTGTTAATTCAACAGGTTTATCTTTAATGCTCGTCGCTTTAACTAATTGTTGTGTTATACGCTCATTACTTTCTGCTAACTCAGCCATTAATGGCGGACTTATCGTTAGTCGATCACAGCCAGCAAGGGCGATAATTTCATCTACATTGCGAAAACTTGCTCCCATTACCACGGTGTTATAGTCATGCTGTTTGTAATAGTTAAAAATCTCTGTAACAGAAATAACACCTGGATCTTCATTCGCTAAATAACTATCGCGACCGGTATCCTTTTTATACCAATCGAGAATTCGACCGACAAAAGGTGAAATAAGATACACGTGTGCTTCGGCACATGCTTTAGCTTGAGCAAAACTAAACAGCAGCGTTAAATTACATTGAATACCCTCTTGCTCAAGTTGTTTGGCCGCTTGAATACCCTCCCATGTTGACGCAAGTTTAATTAATATCCGTTCTTTACCAATACCCGCTTCTTTATACATAGCGATGAGTTGACGCGCTTTAACTATACTTGCCTCTTTATCAAAAGATAAACGTGCATCTACTTCTGTAGAGATACGTCCAGGTACGATAGCGAGAATCTCTAAGCCAATTAATACCGATAATTTATCACTAGCAAGACTCACTTGTTCTTGCTTATTCTCTGTTTGACTTTTCGCCCAATTTACCGCATCAATAAGCAATGTTTTATAAGCAGGAATAGCAGCGGCTTTTAATAATAACGACGGATTGGTGGTCGCATCCATCGGTGAAAACCGTGCTATAGATTCAACATCGCCGGTATCTGCGACTACGTTGGTCATTGTTTTTAACTGTTCAAGTTGAGAAAATTGAGAAAGATGTACTTGCATTATAATTCCTGTTAAAAGTGATTGTTTATTCAAGATAAATTAAAGACTAAAATTAGATAAAAATACCTGCGATTGTCGCACTCATTAAATTAGCCATCGCGCCAGCTAATACCGCCTTAATTCCTAGTTTGGCAATATCATGTCGACGACAAGGAGCCATGTTCCCCATGCCGCCTAATAATATTGCGACTGATGATAAGTTAGCAAAACCACAAAGAGCAAAGGTAATAATCGCTTGAGTTCTGGCACTTAACTGCTCAGCAACCGTGATAAAGTCTAAATAGGCGACAAATTCATTGATAACAATTTTCTGCCCCAAAAAACTACCTGCCATGTTTGCTTCATGCCAAGGAATACCAATAAGGTAAGCAATGGGTTGAAATACGTATCCTAGAATCAGTTGTAAGCTTAAGTTTTGCAGGCCAAATAATTCACCAAAACTACCGAGTAACCCATTGACCATTGCTAATAAAGCAACAAAGGCTAAAAGCATGGCACCAACATTAAGTGCTAACATCATGCCATTAGATGCGCCGGTTGCCGCAGCATCAATTACATTGACGGCTTCTTTAGCATCAGTTTTTAAATCCTCTAAATTGTCATTAGGTTGCTCTGTTTCCGGTACTAACATTTTCGCCATAAGCAATCCGCCTGGTGCGGCCATAAAACTAGCAGCAATTAAGTATTTTAAATCAATACCAATACCCGCATAACCCGCAACTACAGAGCCTGCTACCGAGGCTAAACCTCCAACCATTACCGCAAAAAGCTCAGACCGGGTCATTTTGGGAAGAAAAGGTTTGATAACTAACGGCGCTTCAGTCTGACCGACGAAAATATTAGCGGTTGCTGACATAGATTCTGCTTGGCTGGTTTTGAGTAGCCTTTGCAAACCACCACCGATGAATTTAATCACCAGTTCCATAATGCCAATATAATAAAGTACAGCGATCAACGCTGAGAAAAATACAATAACGGGTAAAACATGGAAGGCAAACATAAAGCCTAAACTCTTTTGCCCTATTTGGTCGCCAAAGATAAATTTAATACCGTCATTGGCATAACCAATAACACCCGCAACGCCAGAAGAAACGGATAATAAAACGTCTTTTCCCGCTGGCATATACAATACAAAAGCACCCAGGGAAATTTGTAATACTAATGCACCAATAACCGTTCGCCAATTAATGTTTTTTCTATTTGATGAAGCAAAATATGCAATCGCTAAGAGAATAAAAACACCTAAGATGCTGCGTAATATATTTGTATCCATAATATTCCTTTTTATTTCTTATGACACCCGAGATTAAGACCAAATACAGCAGCATTAAAAAATTATTATTGACTAGTGATGTTTACTATTAATGCCAAAAACACAAAACCTGACTAAGTAGTCAGGTTTTTAATTTAAACTAAGAACCTACTTAGGTCAATAGCGCATTCTCGAAAAAATAGATAAATAATAGCGATACGTTTAGTGAAATGTCGTGAATTGGGTTTACCATTTGATAAGAGGTTTTATGAGAGAAAGTAATCTTGCCGGATTTTGATATGTCCTTGCTATCTTATTGCTAAGTTGCCTCAAAAAACAGCTAATGACACGGTAAATTGTTATAGCTCAGCAACAGCATTTTCATTTTATTCACAGTCCATCCCAGCCTTTATGATGGCTAATTACTTTTATGTGCGTTTTCATTGGCAAATAAGAACGCTATTTTCAAGTTGTCTGCAGGTATTCAATGTTATGTTGCTGTCATCATTTTAGTATTGTTTTGCCTTTATATTCCCATCTAAATAGCGATACATATCGTTAAAAGGAATGTCTTAATACATTCTTCTACTCCCTAAGATTAAATCGTTGTACACTTATGTCTAAACTAAACTTGACCATCTGGTTAATTTATTTTACATTCTAAATGCAACCTGTCACATGTGACAGATTATGATTAATAGATGACTCGTCCTTAATTAATACAAGCAAATGAAAGTGTGATAAATATATGAAGCTACCAATGCACTCTGCCTCTGCAACGAATCGTTTTACAATGACCAAACGCGTGACGCAAAGTACAGTTAAATTAACTTTGTTCTTAGCGCTTAGTCTTTTTGTAACGAAAATATCTGCTTATCAAGTCACTGAAGACAGTCTACCTAACATTAAGGTAGCGACATTTAATGTCAGCATGGATGCGACAAATTATTTGCCTAGTCAAAAGATTGGTACCGGCATTGAACTAATCACAGCACTTAAAAACGACCTTCAACAAATAAAGAATATTGCGGAAATAATTCAACGTAACCGCCCTGACATTATCCTTCTTAATGAATTTGACTATATAGCAGACCCTAAACAAGGGGTTGAAATATTTCTAAAAGAGTATTTAGCTAAATCACAGCAAGGTATTCAACCAATTGAATACCCATATTATTATTACGCGCCTGTTAACACTGGCCTTAGCACACCATATGATTTAGATAATAACGGTAAAAGAACCGGCAACCTTGGCGATGCTCAAGGATTCGGACACTTTCCAGGCCATTTTGGTATGTTGCTGTTGTCTAAATTCCCCATAGAAAAACAAAACATTAGAACTTTCCAAAAATTTCTGTGGAAAGATATGCCGAATGCCAAAGTACCAATAAGCCCAAGCACAAAAGCGCCTTGGTATAATGACCAAGAATGGCAAACACTGCGCTTATCTTCTAAGTCGCATTGGGATATTCCTGTAAACGTTCAGGGAAGATTGATTCATATATTGGCAAGCCATCCAACACCACCAGTATTTGATGGTGAAGAAGATCGCAATGGCGCAAGAAACCATGACGAAATTCGCTTTTGGCACGATTACATTACTCCAAACCAAAGCGACTATATATATGATGATAAAGGTGCAAAAGGTGGCATAGCAACTAATAGCCGTTTCGTTATTTTAGGTGACCAAAATGCATCTAAAGACGAAGGCGGTGCACGTAAAGAAGGTATTGGTAACTTATTAGCCAGTTCTTTTACAAATAATGATATATCCCCTACTAGTATCGCTGGAACGACTGATAGTGATAGCCCTTTTGCCGCTAATCATACCGCTGGTTGGGGTATGCAGGCCGACTATGTTTTACCTTCACGCTCTGGTATCAAACTAAAAAACAATGGCATATTTTGGCCTGAGAAAAATTCAGATCTCTACCGTCTGGTTGCTACTCGAGCTGCGTCATCAGATCATCGTTTGGTATGGGCAGAGTTAGCACTAATAAAAAAAGAAAAGAGCGCAAAAAATATCATTATGGTTATTGGTGACGGCATGGGACCAGCTTATACCACTGGCTACCGCTATTATATGGACAATAAAACTACGCCTGTCGTAGAAACAACTATTTTTGATGAACTATTAACGGGCATGGTCAGTACCTATCCAGTAAATAGCCAAGGGTATGTAACTGACTCTGCGGCAGCTGCAACTGCACTCTCTACTGGACATAAAACTTATAATGGAGCGATTGGCGTTGATGCAAATAAAAAACCGCTATTAACCATTATGGAGCGTGCCAAGCAATTAGGTAAAAAAACAGGCTTAGTGGTCACCTCGCAAATTAATCATGCAACACCAGCCGCCTATTTCTCACATAATGAAAGTCGTAAAAAATATAATGAAATTGCTGATAGTTACTTTGATAACAAAATAAACGGACAGTTTACGGCTGACTTTTTGATGGGAGGGGGTACAGAATACTTTAATCGTCCCGACAGAAATTTAGTAAGTGAATTTAAAGATGCTGGTTTTCAATACATTGATGATTTAGCAAAACTACCAACCCTTAATAAACAACAACCTGTATTAGGTTTATTGGCAGAGGTAGGCCTGCCGTGGACTCTCGACGATAAAAGTCATAATCATTTACTCGCTATGACTCAATCAGCAGTACAGCATTTAGAGAACAAAAATGGTTACGTGTTACTTGTTGAAGCCAGCCAGATAGACTGGGCTGGCCATAATAATGACATCGCTGCCGCTATGGGCGAAATGCACGATTTAGCACAAACACTCACTTGGTTAAAAAACTATACAGAAAGTAGCAATGACACTTTATTAGTTGCCACAGCGGATCATAGTACTGGTGGCTTAACACTTGGTGCAAATGGCGACTATCGTTGGCAGCCTAATATTTTGAAAAATTTACACTTATCTCCTAAAAGTATTGCGGCTAAATTAGCGCAGGAAACTCTCCCTCTTTCGGCAAATCAACTCTCAGATTCTCTCGGCTTTATGGTTTCTGTACAACAAGCCAATTTATTTATCGAGTGTAAAGATGAAAAAGCAATCTATAAGCAATTAAAGTTACTACTAGATGATAAAACCAATACTGGCTGGACCTCAAACGTTCATACAGGCATAGACGTCCAAGTATTTGCTACGGGTATTGGCGCTAAAGCATTTAACCGACACCAAACCAATACAGATATAGCAACACAGCTATTTACTGTGCTGGAATCTAATTAACTAACCCTTAATAAAGTCACTAACTACAAATAAATTCTAACAAAAAGACTCAGTATAATTGAGCAAACAACTTAAAGGAAAATTATGAAAATACAATTATTAACCGCAGCACTTGGCCTTAGCGCACTAACAAGTAATGCTAATGTTGTGATCACTGAATACATTGAAGGTGGCGGTTACAATAAGGCCATTGAAATATCTAACCTAGGTACAGAAAATGTAGATTTATCTGCAGCTGGATATAAGCTTGAGCTTTATGTTAATGGTAAAACAGACATTCAAAGTGAATTAATGCTAGAAGGCTTGTTAATACCGGGCTCTAGTATTGTTGTTTATAATAATGGAGCAACTGACGCTTTTAAAAAGGATGCTCCACAAGGCATTGAAGCGACAGACTTAGCTTCTTTCAACGGTGATGATGCCATTATTCTTTTAAATACAGATGGTGTGGTTGATAGTTTTGGCCAATTTGGTGTAAGACCAGACGGTGGCTGGGGGACAGGTGATTTTTCGACTAAAGACCACACTTTGCGTCGTTTAACATCAGTAACAACTGGTGATACAACAACTGACGATGCGTTTGACCCTGCAACACAATGGGCTACTTTTGCAAAAGACACCGCTGATGGTTTAGGGTGTTCTGGTGAAGCTGCTTGTGACGGCTCGCAACCATTACCAACAGAAGGCGGTGCTTCGACAAACCAAGGTGTTGTTGTGATCACTGAATATATTGAAGGTGGAAGTTACAATAAAGCTATTGAAATATCTAATCGAGGTACTGCAGACGTCGATTTAGCGGTTGAAGGATATAAACTAGAAGTATTCTCGAATGGCTCAGCAGACGCGACAAGCGAATTATTACTGCAAGGTTTATTAATACCAGGCTCAAGTATTGTTGTTTATAATGATGGAGCCACTGATGCCTTTAAAAAAGATGCTCCTCAAGGAATAGAAGGTACTGATGCAACTTCATTCAATGGCGATGACGCCATTTTACTTTCAAATGCCGATGGCGTTGTTGATAGTTTTGGGCAAGTTGGCACAAGACCAGACAGTAATTGGGGTACAGGAGACTTTGCCACGAAAGATCATACCCTACGCCGCTTAGCATCGGTAACTACTGGTGATACTATAATTGACGATGCGTTTGACCCTGCAACACAATGGGCGACTTTTGCTAAAGACACTGCTGATGGTTTAGGTTGTAATAGTGAAGCTGCCTGTGATGGCTCTCAGCCTTTACCAACTTCAGGAACAGCTATCGGTGATGGTGGAACTGCACCTTCTACTGAAATTTGTACAAACTGCCCTGATTTAGCAAAAATTGCCGACCGTGCTACTTACGTTGAAGCGACTTATTACATGACTGCAAACGCAGCTGAAACAGCAGGTTTACGAGCAGCTATTACCGCAGACATCAGCGCTAATCATAAGCAACTTACCTATTCAGAAGCTTGGACAGCACTAACTTATAGTGATGAAGATCCAGCAAACAGTGACAACATCATCTTATTATACTCAGGTCGCTCTATTCCTAAAGCAGACAACGGTAGTGGCTCAGATTCAAGCAACCAGAACTTTTGGAATCGTGAGCATACTTGGGCAAAATCTCATGGTTTCCCAGAGACTAGTCAATTAGGTTATACCGATATTCATCATTTACGCCCTGCCGATGTATCAATGAACAGCGATCGTGGTAACCGTGATTTTGATATAGGTGGTACACCAAATACTGAAGCACCTGAAAACAGAAGCACCTCAGATACTTGGGAACCAAGAGATAATGTTAAAGGTGATGTTGCCCGTATGATGTTTTATATGGATGTACGTTACGATGCAGGTACTGAAAGCACTATGCCTGATTTAATCTTAGTTGATACAATTGGCACAGCAACGAGCACTTTAAGTGATGGTACTGGTGAACTAGGTAAATTGTGTACTTTGTTTGATTGGCATTCTCAAGATCCTGTAGATACCTTTGAAACAAACCGTAATAACAGCATTTATGAGTATCAAGGAAACCGTAACCCTTTTATTGACCATCCTGAATGGGTTGATAGCCTTTATGCCTCAGCTTGTGGCGGAACTAGTGGCGGCGGTGATGGTGATGGTGGAGAAGCAAACGAAGCTCCAACAGTTTCAGCGGGCGATGAACAATCAGTAGCCTCTGCTGCAAACGTTACATTAACAGCAACAGCCAGCGACAGTGATGGCAGTATTGCTAGTTATGCTTGGACACAAACAAGTGGTAAAACTGCAAACCTTACTAATGCAGACAGTGCCTCAGCATCTTTTATAGCCCCCAAAGTTGGTACGGATGAAAGTTTAGTTTTTACCGTTGTTGTGACTGATGACCTAGGTAAAACGAGTACAGCTTCAGTTACAATTAATGTAGCAGCTGAAGTAATAAAGACCGAATCTAGCGGTGGTGCAGTTTACTTTTTGCTTGCAGGACTTGCATTATTATCGGTAAGAAGAGCTAAGACTTAACCACCATTGCTTTAACAACTTTGAGTGAGTCTACCCAGAGTAACTTTAACAAAGCCTGCTGCATCTATTTATTGCAACAGGCTTTTTTTTCAAGTTAACCATGCCCCACTTTATGTTTACTCACACAAGATAACCAGGCTTTCATTATTCACAGCGTAATGAATTAACAGGTTTTGTCATTGCCGCTTTATACGCCAATCCTCCAACTGTTAACCAAGATATAGCGACGGTTAACATCGCACTAAACAAGAACATTAACGGGTGCAAATCGATTCGATTAGCAAAAGACTGCAACCAATCATTCATAAAATAATAAGCAAATGGCCAAGCCACTATATTTGCAATTACAACCAAACGCGTAAACTCAACAGTGATCAAGCGACTTACCTGCCATACACTAGCACCAAGCACTTTACGAATGCCGATTTCTTTGACACGTCTTTGGGTAGTGAACGAAGCCAAACCAAACAAGCCTAAGCAAGTGATCATAATCGCCAATACCGCAAAGACATTAAGCATATTCGACTGCTTTTCTTCGTTTTGATATAAGGCATTATAATTATCATCTAAGAAAGTCCGAATGATGGGAATACCAGGATTTATTTGCTTCCAAGCACGGTCAATTTGACTCAACCCATTAAGCATTGCACCTTTCTTGATTTTAACCGTTGTTCTTGGCATCTTCCAACTTGCTGTTTTGTTAAGGTAGTTGTAATAAACCATCGCTTTCATTGGCGTACGAATAGACTTGTAATAACTACTGTTCACTACCCCGACTACCTTGTGCTTTTGCAGTGAATTGCTAGCACCCATTGCCACAACCACCCCCAAAATGTTTTGAGGTGTAAAACCCAAACCTCTCACCAATTCCTCGGTAACAATGATATTTCCCTTAATGAGGGCTTCGTCATCATTATCAACAAAAATATCTTGAGCAAACTCTTCACCGAACACACGCCCTGATATTAATTTAATCCCGTAAGTTTTAAAAAAGCCATAACCAACATAATTGTTGTCTGTATCAACACGCTTTTCTCCTCCTTGTTCATCAATTACGCGAGCTATTGAAGTACTTCTTGGCGACTCTGTAGGCACAACATGAGACATCACTACCGACTCAATATCAGGGCTGCTTAGTAATTGGTTAGAGAGTGCATCAAAAGAGTCGTCGACTTTATTCAAAATTACCAGATTGTCACGTTCATAGCCCAATGAAATACGTTTGGCCAGTTGCATTTGTGAATAGACCACACAAGTGGCAATAATCAAAATTGAAGCAATGGAAAACTGTAAGATCACTAACCCCTTTCGTAGCAAAATACCTGCATTACCACGACTAACGTTGCCTTTAAGTACCAAAGCGGGTTTGAATGCAGATAAATAAAACGCCGGATAGCTTCCAGCAATCGCACCGACCAAGATAGCTAATATCAATAAACCGATAACCAATAAGCCATCAAACAGCATAAATGGCATATCAACGCCCAGCAAATCGATGAAATAAGGAAATAATAGGGTTACAAATGCTAACGACAACACAAATGATACCGTAGCAAAAATCACCGACTCACCAATAAATTGCGTCACTAACTGGCTATTATAAGCCCCAAGTGATTTTCTTACACCAACCTCTTTAGCCCTTTGGGTGGCTCTGGCAGTAGACAAATTCATGAAATTGATACAAGCCAGAATCAAAATAAGTACGGCAATCACCGAAAAGGAATATACTGCAGTAATGCTACCATTAGGGATCAAACCACGACGGCTTTTAGCGTACAAATGAACATCTAATAATGGAATAGTTTTTACGCCATAACGATTATCAGGTGATGTCACTTTACCACGTTCATCAGCATATTTACTGGCCTGTTCGGTAAAGTGATCAACATCGGTGTCCTTTTTCAATTTGATATACGAGCGAACCGAAGCACCATTCCAAGTAGTATGGAAAAAGTTTGCAAATCCAGGGCGAACAATCATCGAGGCTTTTAGGGGCAAAATAATATCCAAGGGTAATGTAGTTGGTCCAATGTTTGTTGAGATAACTCCAGTCACTTTATAATCATTCTCCCTAATGCGTATCACTTGATCCAAAACATTGATATTACCGAAAAGCTTTATCGCTTTCTCTTCGCTTAGCACAATACTGGCTGGCTCACTTAAAGCAGTAGCGGCATCACCTCTGACAAAAGGAAAGTCAAACATGCTAAACAAGTTTTCATCGGCAAAATAGGTATACTCATTAAACGCATCATTGTTGCCACGCTTGATTGTTTCTTTCCATTTAATAATGCGGACGAAGTCATCAATTTCGGTGAATTTGTCTTTAAAGGTTTCAGCCATAATAAAAGGCGTGATCGCTAAATCATCTGAATTTTGAATATGATCCAAGCGATAAATAGAGTCTGCTTCGCTAAACGCCTTGTCATAACTGGTTTCAAAATCAATATACAAAGTGATTAATATGAAACAAGTAAAGCCAATAATTAAACCAAACAAGTTGATGGTACTGCTCAATGGGTTATTTAAGAAATTCCGTATCGCGGTCATCACATAATTACGAAACACAGCCAGCCTCCTCAGCAATGTCTTGTGTATTTAAATTAGTCACTGTATCTCCAACTTTGTAATCATTTAATATTTTACCATCGAGCAAATTGATGATTCGGCTACTATATTGAGCATGGGCCTCAGAGTGAGTTACCATTACTATTGTCGCGCCTTCAGAATTTAGCTTCTGTAACAGGGTCATAACATCGTGGCCATTTTTTGAATCGAGATTACCCGTGGGCTCATCGGCTAGAATCAAGGCTGGCTCAGAAACCAACGCCCTCGCCACTGCAACACGCTGTTGTTGACCCCCTGATAATTGTTGTGGCATATGCTCACTACGGTGGGCGATGTCTACTTTGGCCAAAACAGCTTTAACTCGACTTTTACGCTCAGAGGCTGGTACATTTTGATAGATTAAGGGTAACTCAACATTATCCCATACAGATAATTCATCAATAAGATTGAAACTTTGGAAAATGAACCCCAAGTGCTGCTTGCGAATATTGGCAAGATCTCTTTCATTAAGGCCCGACACCACTTTGTCCTCAAAGGTATAATCACCACTGGTTGGATTATCCAACATGCCAACGATATTAAGAAAGGTTGACTTACCGCAACCAGACGGCCCCATAACAGAGACGAACTCGCCTTTATTAATCAATATGTCCATATTGTCAATGGCCACTGTTTCAACTTCTTCTGTTTGATAAAACTTGCAAAGGTTTTTGAATGTCAACATTTGTTCTAATACTCCTACTAAATTTTGTAACCTTTGCCCATTGGCAAACAGTTACATCACACGAATAACCGCACCATTAATCGATTTATAGAAAAATAAGCCGATTCATTTTCGAATAATCACCGTAACTGGATGTAATTATTTTTTCTCCTATCAGCAAACCCGACGACACTTCCAACACATCAGCGTTACGTTTTCCAAAACTTACTTTCCGTTTGGTCGCCCCTTTGCCATCAGCATCCAAGACAAATGCCCAATTACCGCCGGTATCCTGATAGAAGCCGCCTGTATCAACAACTAGGGATTCATTTGCATCACCTAGTTCAAGCCTGATCTGAAGAGTTTGACCTCGACGTATATTTTTAGGCGACTTACCGACAAAAGCCCAATCAACTTCAAATTGTCCATTTGTTACACCTGGATAGATTTTGACTACTTTCAAATGCAAGCTTTCACCAGACAATTGGTAACTGCCTATCAAATCTCTAACGACACGATTAATATAAAATTCATCAACCAATGTAGTGACTTTAAAGTTATTCAGCACATCAATTTGTCCCAAACGCTGACCTGCAGGCATCGATTCACCCAACTCAGCATCCAGAAACGTCAGCTGACCATCGATGGGTGCCACCAATTTGAGGTTATCCAGACTTTTACGAGAGATCCCCAAATTGCTTTGCAACATTTTCACGTTAATTTCGAGTTGCTTAATTTGCTCTGCCTGTAACGCCAACTCTTTAATCTGGCTTTCTTTAACCACATCACGACGCTCTTGAAAATAGTAAAATTCGTCTTTTACTTGATCAACGTTATCCTGTGCAATGAGACCTTTAGCTAACAACTTTTTATTTTTTTTCAGATTGCGACTAAGCCCTTTAATACGATATTCAATTTCAATCAAATCGGTTTTCTTAGTCAAACGGCTACGTTCCATTGCCAAACGGGTATTACGAAGATTGTTGATCTGTTCAGAAACATCGGCTTCACGTGCCAGCACGTTTAGCTGCAAACTTGAATTACTCAATTCTAGAATGTTATCGCCAGCTTTTAACATTACACCTTCTTCGAGGAATATTTTCTCTACTCGTCCACCTTCAATGGCATCGAGATAGATCACCCTTTTTGGTGATATAGTGCCTCTAACCGGTAAAAACTCTTGAAATTCACCTTCTCTTACAGCACTCACAACTAACCGTTTGGCATCTATTTTTAGACTCTGTCCTTTAGGGGCTAACATCATATAACTGCCAATAACAATCACCATAACGACGATAATTAAAGCGTAAAACATCGTTTTTCTTTTCAGTGAAAAAAACGTTTTCTTGCTAACTTTCCGGTCCATGCTATTCAACCCCACCGATAATTTCAGTTATACGAATATTTTTTATTGCTTGTAGTACTTCTGCTGAGTTACTTGAATATCGTTTCAGAACTAATAAAACAGTTAACAATTGTTCTAACATCAACTTATTCCTTATTTGCTTTTTTAAAACGGTACACAAATCGATCTGTTTTTCCTTTTGTACTTTCGTGCCAAACATCTGTATCGAAATGGTCATTAGGGTTTGCGAGTACACTCAATGAGCGGTCTAAAACAAAACCTGCGTTTATTATTTCGTTAAGAACAAAGGTATTTTCGACCCGATGAAGTTTTTTACTTTGTGATGAACCAATACCTGAACCAGCATTGTGGTCGATAACAATAAAATATCCGTTAGGCTTAAGTTTGTTATGAATAGTTTTTAGAAGCTTTTGTCGATCAAAGTCTTTTTTATTAATGATGTCGTGATAATTAAGCGCGGTAAATATTCTATCTACAGACTCATTTACCCCTGATAAATCAAGATTTTTCAACACTGATATATTGTCAAATGTTGATAAATCTCGTTTTTCCAATTTACCTTTAACACTGTATAGTTTTCCTGAATTATTCAGCATTCGTGCAAATAAATCAGTGTAATAACCACGGCCTGCAATAAAGTCGACTACAGTCATGTCCGTTTGGATATCAACCAAGGCTAAAATGTCGGCAGGCTTTCTAGTTATATCTCTTGATTTGTCTTGTTGAGGTCGATCATGTGCATTAAGTATTTGATTAATATCTTTGGCATATGCCTTATTTTCATAAGCTAATGCCGGTGCTGATAAAATGAGTAAACTTGAAAGTAGTAATGTTATTGTTTTCATGTGTTTTCCTGATAAATGAGTAGAAGTTCATTTTCAGCACGCTGTTGATGATTAACAATAATCAGGCGATGATATCTTATGGATTTTCTGGTGATGTTTTGATGATATTCTGTATTTTCAACAAGTTAAATAATATTGTTCATATATAAAATGCAATCAAACAAGTACAAAATCACCGTAATTATAGTGATGCGATTATGATATAGAAGGTTTAAGTGACTGATTTTATAATTGAAGGGAATTAAATAGCTGTTCGTAATATGGTGATTTTAAAATTATTAAGTCAAAAGTAAGCGATTTTTATTAACTGGCTTACCTTGCAAACAAAATTATAGCCACCTTATCGATTACCAAAGCCCTTTAAGCTCTATTCAACTTGAAGCTTTGTTATAACCCATTTTTGAAGAGCATCTTCACTGTAACGTGGGTGCCAAGCAGCAATCACATCAAATGGCGCTGGAGATTGCTCTAATTGAATTTTAACCAAATCTAATCCTTCAATTGCTCTTGAAGGTAAAAAGGCAATTGAATCTGTTGTTTCTAGATACATTGGAACAATCGAAAAACAAGGCGCAGAAACAACAATGTTACGTTTCAAGCCAAATGTTTTGAACCAATCATCAATAGAACCTTTAAAATTTGGACGTGATGGTGAAGCAATTATACTTGGGAAACTTGCTATTTCAGCTAAAGAAGGTGTGGTTTGCGAAATAGATGAGTTAGGGGATGCTACACAAACATGGTGCTCTTCAAACAATTTTATTATTGGATAGGTATCAGGAATGTAATCTGGAAAAGCGATTGCCAAATTAACTTTACCGTTTTCCATTAACTCATGAAGCTTGTCTATATCAAAATCTCTGACGATTAACTTTAAACTAGGCGACTCTTTCCTTAACGTTGAAATAAGAGCAGGTAAAACGACTTGCTGCGCGTAATCAGTTGCTGCAATCACAAAAGTACCACTGACGGTTTTAGGATCAAACACTTTTGGAGATAATAAGATCTTAAAGTCATTTAATAACTTATCAATCTCTATTGATATTTTTTCCGCAAATGGCGTTGGAATAAAACCATTAGTTTTTCTTAGAAACAATCTATCATCAAAAACATCACGGAGTTTTTTCAATTGCTCACTGACTGCTTGTTGTGTTAACCCTAGTTGGCTCGCAGCTTTTGAAGCATTCTTCTCTCTAATAAGGGCTTGAAAAATTCTCAGTTGCTTAATGTCTAATCTATCTAATTTACTCAAAATCTAATTTCATTTTTAAACGAATAATCATTAATTTAGCACATAACCAAAAAATCTTGTATCACTAACAAATTATTGTTGTTTCTCATTGTTATCTAGCTTCTCTATTATGGCTCTATCAAATCTAGTTACATAAATGGAGAAACAAATGAAAACAATTATTCTAATTGGTGCCTTAGGTAAAATGGGTCAAGCCGCATTAACAGGCTTGGGGAAACATAATGTTATTACTGCCGGTCGTTCTGGTGATGTTGACCATATTGTGGATATTACTAATGAGCAGTCAATCAGGGATTTATATAAAAGTGTCGGCCACTTTGATGCTGTCGTTAATACCGTGGGCTTTTGTGAGTACGCCAATTTTACCGAGATGACTGAAGCTCAATGGCTGTCAACGATCATGAGTAAAATGATGGGACAAATAAATCTTGTACGCATTGGTCAAGAGTACATTGCAGATAATGGTTCATTTACGTTAATTAGTGGGATTTTAAACATGAAACCTATTCCATTTGCTATTGCTGATGCAACAACGAGTGGTGCAATTGATACTTTTGTTAAATGTGTTTCTTTAGAGATGCCACGAAACACTCGTATTAACGTTATCAACCCGACAGTGTTAGCAGAAGCGTGGCATGTTTATGGTGAAATGATGCCTGGTTTTGAGCCTGTACCCGGAAAATTAGTAGGTAAAGCTTTTGAACGATCTGTTGATGGGTTTATTACCGGGGAAGTCATTTTTGTTGATGCTTAATGTTACATAAAAGAGGATTTAAGAAATCCCCTTTAAGTGAACAATTCTAAAACGCGTTCTAAGTGAAAGGTTTAGAACGCACCACTAAATAAATTGATAAAGTAAGAAGTAAATAATGAAAAAACATATATTAATATGGGTAACAATTGTTATAACAGGTTGTAGTAATGCTCAAAATTTCAATAAAAAGGAACTGGCTACTAGCCCCTCCAACTCCCACCTGATTTGCAAAAAAGTATCTAGGCATAAGAACATCATAAAACGTTGTAGAACAAACCTTTTACGTTGATACTAATTCAAAATTTTTGGCTATAAACTCTTTACCATTAAGTATTATCGATACCTGATGAATACCAGGATAATAAACACGTGTACTAATTGCTTTAAAACTTTGTTTGCGGTGAACTCGATGTAGCTCATTAGCCGCTAATAAACGTTCACTTATTTTAAATACCTTTTTTGAAGATAGACCATTTTTTTTCATAAAATATAGGCCGTATTCTAAACGTATTTTCTTCACGTTTTTGGATTTATTTTTAACTGAAAAAGAAAAATCAGCATGTGCGCCCATCACTACTTTTTCTGTTAATACTTTAAACTCAATCAAATCAATATCCGTACTATCATAACCAAATAAGGCTAAGGCTTCAGGGCAAGCTTGCTTTAACAAGGTTCGACAGGCATGTTTGATAGTACGGTCAGATTGTTTACTTTTACCTATGTATTGCTTAGCAAATTCAATAACAGTCTTTGGATTATCCTTAGCAATATCATTAAGATTGTTAGCGACACTTCGACGAACAATTTCCGTTGGATCATCAAATAAGCTATGCAATATTGGCAATAATGAAGTAGCATCTTGCTTATATGTTTTTAACGCTATTGCCCAGGGTAAACGGGGTCTACAGCCTTCAGTGGCTAAACGTCTGACCATGTGATGGGAATGCTCACACCATGAAAGCATTTGCATGATCATCTTCTGGCCATACTTGATTAAAAAAGGCCTTACGGCAAATTCAGCACTGGTAAATTGGGTGATTTTTTCAAATGCTTGCATAGATGTTTGATAATCATCTATACCATAAGTTTCTATATATTCGGGCATAAACATATATTCAACACTATTTTCTTTAATGCCTGCTTCTTTTAAACTGGAAATCAATGCCACTAATACATTGGTCGCTTCAGCAAATTTCTCGGGCATAAATTGATGCAAAATTTCTTTTGTATGAGTCATTCGTTCTTTTAACTCTAGCTGTTCAAAATCAGCAGGTATTATTAACTGCATGAAATATGCTTGGTCAAAGCCAACTAGGCACTTTTTTAAGTGTATTGCTAAAGTTAGATAAAACTTTTCGTTATAAAGGTCTTTAAACGCGTCCGGCATTGTTCTTTCTTCTATGAAATCAAATGCGACAACTGTATATAAAAACAGTTAGCTTGTAAATAACTACTCATTAAGACTGTACACGATTAAAGTATCTCCCTTACCTGTTGTAACTAGTAGGTGTTTACCGTCGGGTGAAACATAAACTGAGGCTGCACCATTACGTTGACCATCCTTTTTTATCCCTTCACTTTTCAAAACTGAAAGGATATTCAAAGTACCGTCATTGAGCCTTGCCAAGGTAACTACCGCATTATCTGTTTCAGAGGCAACAAACACCCGATCGCCTTCTGGAGAAGTTGTAACATAGCCTGCGCCGCCAAGCCCACTAATATCATCAGAGTTACTTATCGATTGAAAATATGCATATATTCCTTTTGAATTTCTAGCAAATACGACAACAGCGTTAGCCCCACCACTAGCTGCGTATAAATAGTTACCATCTGGGGACATGGCTAACCCTTGAGGTGCTACCAACTTTATGACTCCCTCTTTTCTATTTCTTAATGTCTGACTATATTCTAGATCACCATTTGAATTTCGATTAAAAATGGTTAATGCATTTTCATTAAAACCTGCAACGATAACTTGAGAGTTATCCGGGGTAATAATAACGTTAACAGCACCTCCTAAGCCATATTCAGTGTCGTTGTTATCTCTAATTGCACGATTAAAAACGACATTACCACTCTTATCAATATCGAAAATAGAAACGGCATTGCTCGCCACGCTTGCTACAAATAATTGACGATTATCAGTGGTGATAGCAATATCGTAAGCGCCCAAAAGCCCAAGTTTATCTTTTTTCTTTACAGATTTTTCATCACTGAAAACATATTCATATGGCAGATCATCTCTTAAGGTATGTAAAAACTGAAATTCACCTTGATCGTCTCGTTCGAATATTGCAACCGCACTGTCATAATAACTCGCTACATAAGCACGACGTCCATCAGGAGATATAGCTAAAGATGCTGCGCCATTTAATCCATCAATGGTTGAGTTGTTAATAAATATTTTATTAAAGCTGACCTGAAAATCTGAATCAACGTTGAAAATAGCCAGCGAGTTATCATCTGCACTTACAACAAGCAATTGGCTGCCATCGGGTGTCAATTCAGCGACTCTTGCGCCTGCTAATCCATCTACGTCTAATTTGTTGTCTTCAAGAGTTTGCATTTCTCGCATCGACTCTTGAGCCATGTAGGGCCTAGGGTTAGAAATACAGCCAGATGTAAATCCAATAAAAAGAATGATTAATCCAAAACTTTTAAAAGAAAAGTAATGTGTATAAAGATAATTTTTCCAAGATATAAATTGTTTTAACATTATGATTTGCCTTTTTAGGACAAAATAGTTTTGCTTATACACCGTTATTTTTCCTTAAGTTTTGAGACAACTAATTTTTATTTCAAACGAACAAGAATAAAGGATAACTTCAGCCATCAAACTTAACAGCGACTTTGTCCGTTAAAGTTATTGAAGCACTTTGACCATGTTTGCTGTTGCTTGTAAATCCCTCTTAAAAAAGGATTATATTCAAAGTTGGTTACCATTTAAACATCAATAAAACGACCTGAACGAGGCCGTTTAGGGTTATCTAAGTTAATATTGATAAACTATGATTCACAATCTTTGATGATGATCTCAATTTGTTGTCTGATCCTGTGCAAATAACTTTTGATTGTTCCTTGTGCAATTAACAAGTGTTTCGATACTTCCATCGTTGTTTTCCCTTGCCAATAATGCATATAAATTACCGTTCTGTACTGTAGTGGTAGTTGCTCTACAAATTCATTAATCGACTTATTTATAGATTCACTGAAAACTTCATTGGAAGTCTGCCAATCAATCATTTCTTCGTCTTCGTATGCATGAGTTGCAAGATGACGGCTGTGCTTTCGCTGATAGTCAATTGCGGTATTTTTTACTAAGCGATATAACCAAGTGCTAAACTTACTTTTTCCGGTATAACTGTGAGCCTTTTCATAGAGCTTAATATAGATCTCCTGACAAGTGTCATCTACTTCACTTCGAAAGTGCACACCAAGAGTGGCAAAAACAATGCTTTTTATTGACGATTGATGGCGCTTTAACAGCCGTGAAAAAGTTTCATTATCACCTGACTCCAGAAACTCAGCGACCAATAACGCATCAGGATCCTGCTCACCTTTACCTAACATATTTATTTTAAGTACTTATTACTAACAAAGTTAGTAATAAGTAGTGGAATACCTAGCAATAATGGGGCTATCGCCATACGAACCACACCGAACCTGAGCTCAACTTGTGACACTAGTGCAATCAATATAAAGGTTAATCCTATCAAACTTAGTGCAATAAAAAACACACCTAGTCTAAAACTAACTTGGTGCCAAATTCTCATAAAGGTTGTAGAGGTAGTAACAGATTGACTCATCATTTGATCCATGGTTTCCAGTTCAAAGTTTATATCAATGGGCTCAGCATCCGTTTCTAGACTCTTTATTCGTTCGTTATGTAACATCTCTCTGACTTTAACCAGTTTCTGTTGTTTAAGGTGAATGTTGATACTTCTAATTACCAACCATAAAGCGACAAGCGAGATGAGAAAAGTCCAAACAGTATTCATAATATTATTCCAGGTTTTTAGTTAGTTTAAAGTAGGTTAGACGAAAGTCCTTAAAAACCGGTTGCCTGAGAAAGTATAAATATTTGGGATTGTTATAAATGAGCATAAAAACCTCCATAACCCACTGAATTAATAATATTTTTATTTATAGTACGAGTTCTATTCAAATTAATAATGACACTTAACCCATCGATGAGGCTTTTTTAGTCTACGGTCGACCATTAAGCATTTAGCTAATTTATGGAGGAAAATCCAAAAATTATCTTTCGCTGGTATAGCTGATTTGGCTTTAATACATTACTAGGGAAAAGCTTGTTGTTTTCCGCATCGGTATAATTTTGTGCTTCTAAACATAAGCCTTGGTATGATTTGAATTTGCCACTTAAATAAAAACCGCTATATAGTTGTATTGCTAACTGATCCGTATAAACAGATAAGCTAATTTGGTTCTTTATTGACGTAAGAATAGCTTTTGGTCGTTCAAACGGGGTTTTATCTAAAATAAAGCAGTGGTCAAAACCGTTTTTTTGTTTAAGTGATTTATCTTTAGTATTTTGTTGTCGATTCCCAATAGCGTCAGCATCTAAAAAATTATAATCAGTGTCTGAGACAGTAATAATCTTACCCGTAGGAATATTATTCGCATCGCTTTCAAGAATTGCTGATGACATTATTTGTAACTGTAATAATTGGCAGTCATTTTCGCCGAGATTAAAGTAAGCATGATTAGTTAAATTAATAACCGTGGTCAAGTCAGTATTAGCAGAATATTGAATACTTAATTTATTATCCGCACTTAACTGGTAACAAACAGATAAACTTAATTCACCTGGAAAACCTTGATCGCCATCGGGAGAAACAAGAGATAAAGTGACTGATACATTAGTACGGCTTGATTTGTCTATTGTCCAAAAACGAAAAGAAAAATTATCATCTCCACCATGTAAACAATTGTCACCGTCGTTTAAAGGCAATTGGTATTGTTTATCATCGAGTTGAAATTTACCACCCGAAATGCGATTACACACCCTGCCACAGGTTGCACCTAAATAAAATTCATCATTTACATACTCTTTTGCAGACTCGTACCCCAATATCATTTGGGTTGGCTTGGAATTTATCGGGTATTTAATCGATTTAATTCTGGCACCAAAGTTAATGATTTCTACTGACATGCCATAGTCATTAGTCAGTAGAATGGTTTCTAATTCTGTTTTAGTTTTAGTTTTAGTT
>Ga0209396_1001437_pt1 | contig 26456 bp, 18 predicted proteins | sample GOMGulsemesocosm_6_FD_184638 | JGI IMG/M metagenome (GOLD analysis project Ga0209396, IMG submission 184638) | Methane-oxidizing microbial communities from mesocosms in the Gulf of Mexico - GOM8C Gulf of Mexico (SPAdes) (version 2) | ecosystem: Environmental > Aquatic > Marine > Cold seeps... | reverse complement strand
TACTGAAGATGTTAGTTTTAGTGCCAATGGTGATGATTTAATTTTAATAGCCGGTCGTAAACAAGATCCCGATACTTTGTTTTTTCAACGCCGTTTGAAAATTGAGGGAGATACCGAATTAGGTTTGGAAGTGAAAAACTTGATTGATGCTATTGATATTGATCTACTACCCAGCTCAGTGCATAGCTTGGTTGATTTTAGTGCTAACTTTTTACAAAACACGCGCGATGAATTGAAGCCGTTATAGTTTTCTAGCCCATAGAAAGAAATAATTGATATTCTCGCTGTAAAAGAAGCAGCGAGAATTAATTGCTTTGCTAAAAGCCGTTTGCTTTTAGCTTTTATGCCAAGCTAGCAGCATACGCCCTAGCTTTTGCTAAATCTTCTGGGGTATCAACACCTTCAACGGGCACATGGCTATTTGCTACTGCCACATGGATTTTTTCACCCTGATACAATACTCGAAGCTGCTCTAATGCTTCAACTTGCTCTAATTCACTCGTTGGCCAGTTAACATAATCCTTTATAAAACCAGCACGGTAAGCATAAATACCAACATGTCGCAGGTAGAAGTCACCAATGGCTTTGATATTTTCTTCTGTACTTGCTTTAGCGGTTAAAAATCGTTCTCTATCATAAGGAATCGTTGCTCGTGAAAAATACAAAGCATAACCATCTTTATCGAGTAATACTTTTACCGCATTAGGATTAAAGGCCTCATCAACAGAATTAATATTAATGGCTAATGTAGACATACGCGCAACCTGATGGTTACTTTGCTGATTAGCTAAATTACGTGCAACCTGAGCAATATTTTCAGGTGGAATAAAAGGCTCATCCCCTTGCACATTAACAATGATCTCATCATCACTAAAATTATACTGCTGCATCACTTCAGCAAGACGTTCAGTGCCTGATTGATGATCTGCACGAGTTTTACAAACCTCGGCGCCAAAACCAGCAACAACCTCAGCCACTTCATCATTATCAGTGGCAACAATAACTTTACTTGCTCCACTTAACTTTGCTTTTTCAACAACCCATTGAATCATCGGTTTTCCATGGATATCCGCTAACACTTTGCCTGGCAAGCGTGAAGATTGGTATCTAGCAGGAATGACTACAATAAATTCAGCGCTATCATTTTCACCGTTATTGTTAACAGACATAGTTATTTGCCCTACTCAGCTGACTGGCTAGATTTAATTTCACGAGCTTCACCTTCGAGTAACACCGGAATATCTTTTTCTATGCGATATGCTAAACGGTCAAAGTTACAGATAAGCTCTTGTGCAGCTTTATCGTAATCTAACTTACCTTTACATACTGGACAGGCAAGGATTTCCATTAATTTTGTATCAAAAGCCATAGTTATTTCTCTTTCTTATTTAAGAACGCCACATTAGATTGCAGCTTTAATTTTATTAAGTAGTACTTGCTGCTCTGTTTCATTAAACGTTGCATCTACAGGTAAGTACCACCAATTCGACTTACAAAAGTCGCGGCATTTTACCGCATCTTTCTCTGTCATAAGTAGGGGTATATTATCATCAAAGGCAATGAAATCATCAAGGGTAAAACCATGATGATCAACAAAACTTTGTTGATTATTTATTTCAAAGTGATGTTTTTTTAAGGTATCAAAAAATCGTTGCGGTGCACCTATGCCAGCAATGGCATTAACACAGTTATAAGAGGCAATAAAATCAAACAACTCAATACGCTCTCCTGTTTGTAGATTACATAGCTCTGTTGCCGCCAGCGTCATCTGAATAGACTCAAAAGAATTGTTAATACTCCCTTTGGCGCCACCATTATAAATTACGAGGTCACTTTTTGGTAAGCGCCACTGTCCTTCTCGTAAAGGTCCTGCGGGCAGTAATAGGCCATTACCAAATAGTCGTTTACCATCAACAATAATCAACTCGACAGTACGCTGCAGACGATAATGTTGCAAACCATCATCACTAATAATAATATCGCAGCCTTGTTGGATAAGCAGCTCTGCATTGGCGATGCGATCACTACCAACGGCAACAGGTACCTGACAACGCTGCTGTATCAGTACCGGTTCATCCCCTGCTTCTAAAGGTGTTGAATTGGCATTTAACAGATAAGGATATTGTGGTGCTTGACCGCCATATCCTCTGGATATTACACCAGGTGTTAATCCCAAGGAACGGCTAAGTTCAACAAGATGAATTACTATAGGTGTTTTACCATTACCCCCAACACCAATATTGCCAACCACAATAACAGGTTTACTGAGTTGATATGATTTTGCTAGTCCAAGCTTGAAACTAAGTCGCCTCAACATACTGAGCAGCCAAAAAAGTGCTGACAGTGGTAATAATAATGGCACTAACAACCACTTAACAGGATGACTATCAAACCAAACTTTTTCAATAATACGCATGGTTAGTGTCTCTCTCCTAGCTCAATAGTCATTGCAATCTTGTTCACTTTGTAACTAAGAATCAAACTGGAAGTTATGCAATTGTGCATACGCGCCCTTTTTAGCAAGAAGGTTTTGATGATCACCTTGCTCAATAATTTTACCTTGATCCATAACAATTATTTTATCGGCGTTTTCGATAGTGGATAGACGATGGGCAATGACGATTGAGGTACGATTTTGTTGCAATGTTTGCAGTGCATCTTGGATATGGCGTTCCGATTCAGTATCTAAGGCACTGGTTGCTTCATCTAAGATTAAAAAAGGTGTATCACATAAAAGTGCACGGGCTATAGCAACACGCTGTCGTTGCCCTCCAGAAAGCAAAGCGCCATTCTCGCCAATATTGGTTTCAAGTCCCTGCTCCATCTTATGAGCAAACTCCATCACATGAGCACTTTTAGCGGCAGCAATTATTTCGGCTTCGCTGGCATCAGGCTTGCCGTAAGCAATATTATTAGCCAAAGTATCATTAAATAAAATAACCTGTTGAGAAACATAAGAAAATTGCTTACGTAAATCTTTCAATTTAAATTGTTCAATATTGGTATCATCAATTAATATCTCACCGCTAGTAGCATCATAAAAACGCAACAATAATGAACTTGCAGTTGATTTGCCACTGCCTGAGCGACCAACTAAAGCCAGAGTTTCACCTGGTGCCAAATCAAAAGAAAGATCACTTAAGGCAAGTTTACTCTGTTGCTCGCTATCGCTGTTTCCTTCGCTATTCATACTGCTATTAGTTGCATCATAAGAAAAATCGACATGTTTAAATGACAAGGAACCCGAGGCTTTCGCTAATGATTGCTCACCCGTGTCTTTTTCTTTTTCATGATCGAGTATCGAAAATATACTCACACATGCGGCCATGCCTTGCTGAAATTCAGCATTAACATTAGTAAGCATTTTTAAAGGTCTAAGCAGCATGGTCATATAGGCAATAACACTCGTAAAGGTACCAGGTGTTATGCTTTCACTTAAAGTGTCAGAAGTGATGGCATAAAAAACAAAGGCTAAAGCAAAAGAAGCAATCACTTGGATAATAGGTACACTGGCAGATTTTGTCGCCATCATTTTCATACGTTGTTGACGGTTATGTTTATTAATTTTTCCAAAGCGGTCAAATTCTCGTTGTTGACCATCAAAAGTTAATACTACTTTATGACCATTAAAGGTTTGCTCTGCGGCTGTAGTAACTTCGCCCATAGCACCTTGAATGTTTTTACTGACTTTACGAAAGCGTTTCGATACCACACTAACAATTACCGCAATAACAGGGGTAATAAGTAAGAATATTAAGGACAATTGCCAGCTCATATAAAACATCAAGCCCAATAAACCAAGTACAAAGGCACTTTGTTGAACAATAGTTAAAATTGACTTACTGACTGAGTTTAATACTTGCTCGGTATCAAACGTTATTTTAGAGATAAGTGCGCCCGTTGACTGTTTATCATGAAAAGCCACAGGCATAGCCATAATGTGTTCAAATAGCTTTTGCCTTAAATCAGCAACAACATTATTGCCCACCCAAGCAAGACAATAATTAGCAACAAAGTGAGCGATTCCGCGCACAATAAAAGCGCAAACAATAAAAATAGGTGCCCATTTCATAAAGTTCTTATTTTCACCCGCAAGACCTTCATCGATCAAAGGCTGTAGTTTCGATAAAAAGTAAACATCAATAGATGCATAACCCAACATGCCCAAAATAGCCGCGACAAAGCCTAACTTGTAAGGTTTTGCATAGCTAACTAGGCGTTTAAAGTTTTGCCAAGCGGTTATATTTGTTGAATCTTGGGAAGAGGGTAAGGCGTTATTTTGTGAAGGAGATGCCATTAGTTATGATTACTCGAGTATATTGATTGACCACAGGAAAATTGATAAAACACTAACAAGACTATCTTTTTAGCTTCTTATCTTTTTAGGTAGTTATATTTACGAGAAAGCATTTTAGCGTGAATCGTCTCTACAACCAACAAAAACTAAGATGGCTGTTCAAATCAGTCATAAAATCACAATATTCACTAATGGCTAAACCAAAATGGCCGTAAATCATTAACATAAGTATGCACACTTAGTCCATTCTCATCAATCGTGACTACAACCTGTCCAAGCTCTGCGCTATTTAACAAAGAAATTTTTTCATCCTTATATCGTTGTCTGATACTTTTGACTGGCATACGCCAACGGTTCAGATACCCTGCACTAACTAAGGCTATTTGTGGTGCTAACTGCCGAAGAAATAACTGACTAGAAGATGTTTTTGAACCATGATGTGGTACCTGCAAAATATCAACATTGAGCTGCGGGTAGTTAATTAATAACCGTTTTTCTATTTTTTCTGAAATATCCCCCGTTAACAGTAAAGTATTACCCGCTTTGTCAGAAATTAATAACACACAAGAATCATCATTTTTTGACTTATATACATTTTGCTTTTCAGACACGTTAAGAGCGGTTGCTTGCATTGGGGTGCTTAATGGTGAGGGTGATAAGGCTTCAAAAGTTAGTCCTTGCCAACTAAAGATTTTACCTCGATAACACTGAGACACTGACCTATTCGTAATTGAGCGGTCATTACTGATAACCTCTTCAATGGCGATTTTATTTTCTAACATAGCAAGTCCGCCAGCATGATCATTATCGCTATGACTAACAATGACTTTATCAAGCTTATTCATGCCTATGTATTGTAAGTATGGCAATATCACCGCTTCACTCATATTAAAGCCACTAGGATATGCAGCGCCAGTATCATAAAGAATACCATGCTCATTCTGCTTTATTAATACCGACAAGCCCTGACCAACATCGAAGAAAATCACTTGCCACTGTGCTGGACCTAGGTATAGCTGTTTTTCTATATTCCTCTCATGTGCTAGTGCCCAGAACTCTGTATTAGGATAAATAAACGAAATAAACAATGAAATAAGGATAAATGTAACAGAGCCTATCACCACTCTAGTTTGCTTAAACGGTAAGAGGTAAACCACGGTGAATACGATAACACCTAAGCACAACAGTACCGCTTGTTGAAACCAAGAAAGAGTTATGTCTGCATAAGATAACTCACTTAACATGGTTAAATACTGCCACAACCACGTTAGTGACTGTAATGACAACATCATAAACCAAGATGCTAATTGTTCACTAAAGGGCATCAGTAAAACGGATAATAAACTACAAGGTATGCTGACTATGCTCATCCAGGGAACTGCAATAATATTGGCGGCTAAACTAACCAATGATATTTGTTGAAAAAACACGGCACTAATAGGCAGCAGCATTAACGTTAATGCTAGTTGTATAATCAATAAACCTTTAGAAAACCGAACTACAGTATTGCCTTTATTTAAATAAAACCTAAAGCGCCATAATGATAAAAATATAATGACAACGGCATAAAACGACAACCAAAAACTGACTGTGAATATACTAAAAGGGGTAATAATCACTAAAATTAATACAGTGATTAAAAGCAATCGTTTAGCTGAAAATTTGATACCCAGTAAACGACTACACCAATAGAGCAGTAACATGACTAAAGCACGTTGCGTAGGCAATGAAAATCCTGCTAAATAAGCATACATCATTGCAAAAGATAGGCTAATGGTAATGGCAAGGTAGCGAGCATTTAGGCGTTGCCACTGAGGATTATTGAGAGGCATGTACCTAATGATTATCATCACCATAAAAAAGCTGCCACTGGCTAGCAGACCAACATGTAGCCCCGAAATGGCGATTAGATGACTGGTACCCGTTGCTTGTAATACTTTCCAATGATTGGCTGTGAGGGTGCTTCGTTCACCGAAAGATAAGGCCATTAATATAGGTACTAGTTCATGTTTAGGAGAAAGACTGTAGTAGTCATGAAATAACTGTTGTCTGACGGTAGTTTGTTCATTTAGCAATTCATTAATGTACTGCTTTTTATCTTTTTTTATCTTGTTATTATTCTTTGTATTAATCACATAACCCGTTGCGGAGATATTATGTGATCTAAGCCAACTAACATAATTAAAACTTCCAACATTTGATAAACCATGGGCGGGTTTCAACTTAACATTGAGTGATAACACTTGGCCTTGTTCAACGGCAACAAGCGCTTTTTTCCAACTAAGCCTGATAATAAATGAATTGGTAAGCTCAATATTATTTACTTTACTTACTTTAAAATTAAATCGCTTAGCAGCCTCAGTCTTTTGCTTTTTAGTTAAATTGGTTGCCGACTTTACTTGTATGCTAAGTACCTCCCCTTCAACCATAAATGATTGCTTATTCTGCATTAGCGTAATTAAAGCGTTGGGTAATTGGTTTTGATAAAGGTAAGCTTGAGATAATAACCACAGTGCGCCAAACCACAATCCAGAGCTCAAACGAAGATTTTTATGACAATAAAAGCCAATCGCAGTGCAAAGAAGTAAAAATAGCTGAAAAACAGCTGGCACTTCCGGCAAAAATAGGGACAATATAGCACCAAGAAAAAATGTCAGTAACCACCAGTCCATAGTGATAGTAAATCCTTTTATCTTTTACTGTTAATTTATAGAGCTTACGATTTACTGACATTGTTATTGTTATACTTAACAAGTAAATACATTACACACTAAACTTTGTTCAAGGGACCTGTAAAAGTATATGCCCAAAAAAACTATTAAACGTATGATGCCTGATCATCAAACGATAAAAGAAAATAAATACCTCAAAATTTTTGGTAACTTACTGCACAATGCCAATCTTTGGCATCTTAATCGCCACTCAGTTGCTAAAGCTTTTGCGGTTGGATTATTTTTTGCTTTTATGCCCGTTCCATTTCAAATGGTATTAGCTGCAGGTACAGCCATTATTTTTCATGCTAACTTACCCTTATCCATCGCTTTAGTATGGCTGACAAATCCATTAACCATGCCATTTATTTTTTATGCTTGTTACGTTGTGGGTACATGGGTATTAGCAGTACCAGAGCAAGCATTTGATTTTCACGCCAGTTGGCAGTGGGTTATTGATAGTCTGTCAACTATAGGTCCGGCATTTTTAGTTGGCTGCGGCGTTCTAGCTGTGGCTTTTTCAATACTTGGATATCTAGGAATTCAAACCCTATGGCGTTACCAAACGATTAAAGCCTGGAAAAGCCGACCGCATAGAAACAATAAGACGTGATAACTATAGGTAATTAACCGGTACCGATAGGCTTAGCTGAATGATTATTGTGGTAGCGTTATATAACTAACTCTATCACTGCAATACAACCTTTTGTTTCAGCTCTATTAGTTAAAGAGAGTTTTCCGCCGTGGGCTTCAATAATCTGCCGACATAAGACCAGCCCAATACCAGTTCCTTGGGCTTTGGTTGTATAAAAAGGTACAAATAAATTATCGGGATTACTCACCCCAGTACCATCATCTAAGATAACAAGCTTGAAAGTTTTGCCCTGTTGCTGCCAGCTGATGCATACTTTACCCTCAACATTTGTATTTTTAATTGCCTCAACTGCATTTTTCACTAGGTTAATAAGCACTTGTTCAAGCTGAACGGCATCAACAGGTAAACTAACATCATCAATAAGCTGCATTTCAATAATATCCTCGGGATACAGCTTAGCTACTTTTATCACTAGGCTGGCAATCGAAGTTAGCTGCTTTACCGGCTCAGGTAAACTGGCTATTTGTTTATAACTGTTAACAAAATCACCTAGGCTCTTTGATCGTTGAGCAATGACTGTTAAGCCTTCAATGAGGAAGTCGGTATTCTCTTCAATATTCGTTTGCTTGACCAATAAACGTTGCAAGCTCTGACTTATAGAGGTTATGGGGGACAACGAATTATTAATTTCATGACTGATTACTCGGACTAATGACTGCCACGCTTTACGCTCTTCACTACGTAACATGGTGCTTACATCAGTAATAAATAACAATTTCTGTTGTTTACCATTTTCTCGATAGGTTTCTTTATGAACATTGAATTTACCTTGCTGAGCTGAAAAAGTAAGCGTCATCACTTGACTTTGACCATTGATAATCGCATCGACTTGCGCTAACTGCTTAAAGGAATCCGTAAAACCTTCGCCATTATTCGTTGCTGATATTTGTAATAACTTGTTCGCTGCAGGATTACACAACACTAACTCATTACCTTCATTTAACGCGATAATGGCTACATCAATATGTTTGATGACCGTTTGTAGCAAAAGTTGACTCTCAATTGACTCAATTCGTTGCTTGGTCAGTCGCAAGGCCAAACTATTAATAGCGCCAACAAGCTCATTTAGTGCCCTATCCCCTTCACAAGTTCGAGCTCTAAGACTGTAGTCACCTTGGACCATCGCATCCAGTAAATTACTTAAACTTCGAAACTGATAAGCCGATTTTTGATGAATTTTTCCATGACAAAAAGTAATCACTAACCCAGCAATTAATATGACTAGTAGCACCAAATATATTGAAATGTTGGCATAAATCATCACCCAAATCAGCAAAAAATACACAGGTAAGGAAGCAAGTAAAGACAACTGCGTGAGTTGCCCTTCAAAAGAGGTCCTTTTATCACTGTTTTTCTCACTGAATGTTGTTTGGGTAGACGTGTCTTGATTCGGCTTTTTATCCAACATCATTACCTATTATTAAGTTGTTTAACTTGTTATTTTTATATTGATGATATGTTTTTCCCCAAGCGCCTATTTATCCAATCTCCTATATAAGGCGCTACGACTGAGTCCTAATGATTTCGCTGCTTTTAGTACATTGCCATCAAAATGAGTAAGTCGTTGGTCAATGATACTTAACTCCAACTCGGCCAGGCAGGGTAAATCTTCAGGGTCATTAGAATGAAACTGCATAGCAGCACTTTGTGATAAACCATCTTGATTTACATCGATAGGTAAACCAAGATCGCTTACACAAATAGCGTTTCCTTGACACAAGATTTGCGCACGCTCCATGACATGGTTTAGTTCACGAATATTACCGGGCCAGCTATAAGCCGCTAAGGCTTTTTTTGAAGCTTCATCGAGTATCAATTTTTGCTGCCCGTGTTTGCTCGCTGACTTTGCTAAAAAGGCATCGGCCAGTAATGCAATATCTTCTTTTCTTGCCCTTAATGGGGGAATATCAATAGTGAAGGTATTAACTCGGTACAATAAATCTTTGCGGAATTTTCCGGTTGCCACCGCCTCACTTAAATTTGCATTAGTAGCACAAATTAACCGGATATCAACCGACTGAGTTTTACTGTCACCAACTTTTTCAAATTGCTGCTCTTCTAGAACTCGCAGTAACTTGCCCTGTTGTGAGTAAGGTGTATTGGCAATTTCATCTAAAAACAAACTGCCGCCATCAGCAAGTTCAAACCGACCAATACGTGTTGATTTTGCATCGGTAAAGGCTCCTTTGACATGACCAAACATTTCGCTTTCAAATAAGCTTTCTGCTACGGCCCCCATATTCACCGAGATTTGATTGGCTGAATGTCGTTTTGATTTTTGGTGAATGTATCGAGCAAACATACTTTTACCTGTGCCATTTTCACCGGTAAGCAAAATGCTGGCATTACTCTGTGCCACTTGTTCAATCATTGCCATGGTTTGTTGCATCACTGGGGATAGACTAATAACATCCCCCTCAAATTCACTGTCTAAATGCGCTTGTAATAGTTGATTTTGCTGACTGAGCTTCTGAGTATTTTTTTCACTTTGCGCTAATTTAATTTGATTACTGATGATATTAATTAAGCGGTCAATATCCCATGGTTTTTGAATAAAATCATTAGCACCATTTTGCATCGTACTCACTGCCACTTCTACCGTTGCCCAACCGGTCATCACCACTATAGGTAACTCCTCATCAAGCTTTCGAATTTCCTCGATGAGTTTAAGCCCTTCATCCCCTGATGTGGTATCAAGAGAGTAGTTTAAATCCATTAATACCAAATCAAATGGTGTTTTTTTAATAGCTGCTAAAGCAGAGTTTGGTGTTTGACAGAGATTAACACTATAACCCTCAGGTACCAGCAGAATCTTTAAGGCTGATAATATATCGAGATCATCATCGACTAATAAAATGTTTTTATTCATTGTCTCTTTCTTTTTAATTTATCTGCTTACATAAAAACAGCACTAAGCTAAAATACAAACAAGCAGCTAATATAGTCTATTCGCTGCTTCATCTGTATAGATAATATTATGGCTTTTTATTCATAGTGCAAAGCTTGGCTTGGCTCTAACCTTAACGCACTTTTTGTGGGTAAGTAAGTAGCAACAAGTACAGTACCTACCACAATACTCACCATTATAATTACAATAGATATTAATGAAGGGAGTGAGGTGCCAAACATTTGTGCCATAGCAAAGCCCATAAAGCCACCAGCTAAGAGACCCGGTATACCACCCCAAAGTAATAACTTCACACCCGCAAAGACAAATTCTCTAGTGATTCTTTCTTCATCAGCACCTAACGCACGTTTAATGCCTATTTCCTGAGTACGTTGGCTGATAGTATTTGCCATAACACCATAAATACCACTTGCTGCCAGCACCACACCGGCAAGGGCAAATAGCGCAGTTAAGTTGCTAATAAAGACTATTGGTGCTGTTATTCTGTCATTACTGGCTTGATACGTTTCAATACGGTAAGAGGCCAATTCACTATCAATACTTTGCAAAGTCTTGCGTAAGTGTTGTACTGCAATGCTGCCATTTTGAGTCAATTTCATTGCAATAGTGAGCTGTTTTTGTGGTGCTTGGGTAAGCGGCCTAAAAATTGAAGGCATACTTGCTGCGTCACCATCTCGATTACCTTGAATAGTATGTTCAACTACGCCGACAATGGTAATCCATTGAATATCACCTTGGCCTTGCTTTGCTAAGCGAAACCTTTTCCCTAATGCACCTTGTTGCGGGAAGTGACGTTCGGCAAAACTCTCTGTTACTAGTGCCGTCGCTTTATCTAAGCCATCATCACCATTATTAAAATAACGTCCCTCTCGAAGTTCTACTCCCAACTTGGCTAGAGAGTCAGGCATAGAGGAAATATAATTTGCACTTGGGTAACTATTATTACTTTCTTTAGTATATTCTTTACCTTCTAATATCACTTTTGAGATTAAACTGTAGTGGCCAGGTAGAGCGGTGGATAACATCACCTTATCAATAACACTGCTGTTTTCTAGACGTGATTGCAAAGTTTTCGCAAAAAGTGCTCTTTTCTCATCCGTATCATAACTCGCCTCTGGCAATAAAATACTAGCAACTAACGTATTATCCGTATTAGCTCCCATATCCTTATGACTTTGCTCATAAGCTGATTGCACCATAACCGCAGCAGAGATTAATACTGTCATTGAAATAAATATTTCACTAATAACAAGTAAACGATTAAGACGGCCTGCCTTTTTTCCTTGTGCTCCTCGGGTACCATCACGTAAAACCGCATTAAAATCAGCTCCTGTGCTTCGCCAAGCAGGCAAAAATCCGGTGACAAAAATAGTACTAATAAGAATGGTCAAAAACAGTGTTACCGTATAACTATCAATACCAAAGTCCCACCAGAATGCTAATGGGTCAGCATAGAAAGTCGCAACAATAGGCTCTGTGATTTCTAATCCCCAGGCCATCACTAAAAAGCCAATTAGTCCACCTAAAGTACAAATGATGGTACTTTCCCATAACATCTGACTAATTAATCGTGACCTAGGTGCACCTAGGGCTACTCTAATGGCGGTTTCTTTACCTCGCTCTAGTGCGCGAGATAATAATAAATTACCAACATTGATTGATGCTAACAATAAAATAAGCACAGCAACAGTATGCATGGTATAAATGACCGGAGCACCGTCAGCGCCACCAACTCCTGGGATTGATGTGACATGAGCGCTGACACCAGTATTTGTTTGTGGATGTTGATTCTCAATGCGTTTCATTACAACGCTGAGTTCTCGATTTACCTCAGCCATAGTTACGCCATCTTTTAAGTGTGCTAATCCACGTAATGCCGTGCTATTTTCTCGAACTAACTGTTTAGGATCAATTTGTAAGGGCAACCATATTTGCGCATTTCGTGGAAATAAATAGCCTTTGGGCATCACACCTACGACGATATATTTTTCACCATTAATACGCATATGTTGTTTGAGTACATCATTCCCGCCGCTGAACTGGCTTTGCCATAACTCATAACCAATCACAACAACCTTTTCAGCGCCCAATTTTTCATCTTCAACTCTAAATGACCGTCCCAATATAGGCTCTGTTCGCGTTAGTTGGAATATATTTGCTTGCGCCATTACCGCTGGAAACCTTATAGCCCCTTCTGTTGCAGAAACAATGACATTAGCGTTTGTATAACCGCCGTACTCCTTTAAACCTTTTACGCTACGCATAATTTCAGCGTAATCTAAGGCGTTAATTTTATAAGCATCTTGTTTGCCATTGATCGAGCCACTGACCATGACTAATGAGGCACCATCTTTAAAGTCTAAATCTTTAAATAAGATAGTGTGAAAAAACGAGAACATATAAACACTTAAGCCTATGCCTGTCGCCATCACTAAGGTAGTAAGTGCAGTAAAGCCAGGTTTTTTTGATAACAACCTGACTGCATATTTAAAATCTTGCCATATCATAATCATTCTCCCTAAGCTGCTACCGTAGTGTTTGATTTATTTTCTTTATTTAATGCTTTGTCGCTAATCACTTGTCCATCTAAAATATCAATATTACGAGCAGCTCGCTGCGCTGAACGCGGGTCATGGGTGACCATACAAATAGTTGCACCTTCTGCATGTAATATGTCCAAAAGCTCCATCACAGCCTCAGCATTTTTTGAATCTAAGTTACCTGTTGGTTCATCGGCTAAAATAATTGAAGGGTTACCGGCAATAGCTCTTGCCACAGCTATTCTTTGCTGTTGCCCCCCGGAAAGTTGTGAAGGATAATGTTTAGCACGATGTGACATGTTCACTTTTGCTAAAGCATTTTCTACCATTTGTTTTCTTTGTGCTTTGTTAAGATCTTTTCGATAAGTTAATGGCAACTCGATATTCTCTTCAACATCAAGGTCACTGATAAGGTTAAACGACTGGAAGATAAAACCTATCTCCATATTTCGAATTCTGGCACGCTCTTTCTTTGTTATATTAGAAACATCATGTTCCGCCAATTGGTACAAACCTTCAGTGCTGGCATCTAAAAGTCCCAATAATGAAAGTAACGTTGATTTACCACAACCAGACGGTCCGGAAATAGAAACATACTCACCTTTATTAATCGTTAATGTGATGTCTGCTAGTGCATGGGTTTCTACTTCATCGGTAAAAAATACTTTCTGAATATTTTCTAGTTTTATTAATGTATTGCTCATGTTCTCATCCTTATGATGTGCTATTTATCTTATATTGTTCTGTTGGTATTTATCTAGTTGAACGTTAGTTAATTCTAATTTTTTGATATTTTTGCCAGCTACTTGAATCAGAAACTATCACTCTATCTCCAACAGCTAAGCCCTCAATGACTTGAATTTGATTAATAGAGCCTTTACCTAATTTCACTTGGGTACGCTCGGCAAGGTTGCCATCGCTATTTAACTTATAAAGCATTGAAGTTGATTGTCTTTGAGAAAATATAGGTCGGCTAACATACATGGTATTTGAAATGTCAGTGATCATGATTTCACCATCGACACTTAGATCAGGCCTTGCATCACTTGGCAGGGCTTGTGTGAAGGTAACATCAACTTGTACATTGCCATTAACGACGGCAGGGTCAACACGAGCAACAACACCGGTCACTGTATTATTTCGTGTATCAATAGTGACCTGTTGACCGATACTCACCTGACCTATTAATAACTCTGCTACTTGTAATTCTGCGATAAGTGAGTCTTGCTGAGCAAGTTTAGCTAAATTACTGCCCATACTAACGCGTTGTCCTGGCTCAACAGCAACATCTTGAACAACGCTGTCTAAGCTTGCATATATCATCAAGTTTTTAACTTGTTGTTCCGCACGTTCAAGGGTTTTACGCATTTTATTGATACGTGAGTTATGGGCATTATCTTGAACAATAATATTCTCTGTCATGCTCATCAGTACTTCTTCTTGGATTTTCCATCGTTGATTAAACTGTTGAGTTTCTAGCTTAGTTTTTTCATAATCAATTTTGGAAACTGCGCCTGTTTTATTATTAAATAACTCCTGCTGAGCATCCATCCTCAGCTTACTACTTTGATAATTTAACTTGGCATCAAGCATGCGCGCTTTTTGAAAAAGCAATTCCGATTTTTGCTCTGCTTGGCTCGCTTTACTTTCTGCGATAACAGTTTCAAGCTCCCATTTAGTTTCCTCTTGCAGTTGCTTTAATCTGGGGTTGCCGAGTTCAATAATCAGGTCACCTTTTTTTACCGCCTTTCCGGGCTTTACCACTACTCGCTCAACATGACCATCAACACTTGCAGATAACCACTGAATTTTATCTGCGACCAATGAGCCTGATCCCCTCACTGAAATTGAGAATTTACCCTGCCTAACTTCACCATATACTAAGGTATCGTTATCAATAACAAAGTCTGCCTGCAGTAAAAAAGCACTATAATTAACTGCAATAGCAACAGTTGCTACAACTAAAGCAAATGGCCATATCTTTTTTAGTAAGGTTTTCTTTTCTTTTTTAACGGCTATATCCAAGGGTTATACTCCAATAAATCTTCATATTAGGACTTACTGCAGTCTTCATACCATGAGGTATAACCACATGATAAATATCAATTTAAAATATATCCGTTGAATTTTTATGGAAGTTAACGTTCCATTAATGGGAAAATGAATGTTTTTTGCTTTCCCATGTATGGGAAGGTGGTTCTGATTGTGGAATTTTACTGTGAAGACTTGTTATGGAGTTTATTGTCGAGGGATGGCTATTTAACACCGTCAGCTCAGCCACTGACGGTTATGTTTATGTTTATGTTTATGTTTATGTTTATGTTTACAATTCAATAAGCAGAAATAATCATTATGGAGCTTTTATTTAGCTGGCTCTATAGTTGCTTCTTTAGTAATACCAAAATGTTGATAGGCTCTATCAGTTACTATTCGTCCACGTGGGGTTCGCTGTAAAAAACCTTGCTGAATTAAAAATGGCTCTAATACATCTTCAATGGTTTCGCGTTCTTCACCAATGGCCGCAGCCACATTGTCTAGCCCAACAGGACCACCCATGAACTTATCGATAATTGCGTGTAACAGCTTTCTATCCATGATATCAAAGCCTTCGTTATCAACTTCAAGCATATCTAGCGCTGCAGCGGCTGTTTCTTGATTGACAATGCCGTGGGATTTAACATCGGCATAATCACGTACTCGGCGTAATAAGCGGTTTGCAATACGTGGTGTACCACGAGCGCGTCTAGCTACTTCATAAGCCCCCTCTTCATCTATGGTTAAATTCAAAAAGTGTGCGGAGCGAGTGACGATAGTCGATAAATCAGCAACATTATAAAACTCTAATCGCTGCACTATACCAAAGCGGTCCCGTAGTGGTGACGTTAAAGCACCGGCACGTGTAGTTGCGCCAATTAAGGTGAAAGGTGGCAAGTCTAATTTAATAGAGCGGGCTGCAGGTCCTTCTCCAATCATGATATCTAGCTGATAATCTTCCATGGCTGGATACAATATCTCTTCAACCACAGGGCTTAAACGGTGTATTTCATCAATAAAGAGAATGTCATTCTCTTCTAAATTCGTCAAAAGTGCCGCTAAATCACCCGCTTTTTCGAGGACAGGACCCGAAGTGGTGCGAATATTAACACCCATCTCATTTGCGACAATGTTAGCTAACGTGGTCTTCCCTAAGCCTGGAGGGCCAAAAATAAGTAAATGATCAAGCGGCTCACCACGGTTTTTTGCCGCTGGAATAAATATTTCCATTTGCGCTTTAACATGCTGTTGTCCCGTATAATCTTTAAGCATTTTAGGACGAATAGCGCGATCTACCCCTTCATCTTCTACCGAAGCTATGGGCTCTATTAAACGATCTGCTTCAATCATGTTTTATAATTCCTGTTTCCTATTTATACCAAGTACATTAATTAATTGGCTACTTAGCGAGAGTTCTAAGGCGTAGAGGCAAGGCATTGATTGAAGAGAATGATTATTCAGGCGAATAAACTCCTGCATTCTCTAATAAGCTGCATCCATGCAGCGTCCTGCTCAAAAATAATAACGCTGCTTGTATGCCTTTGCCTTTTATTAGGTACTCGCCCTTTGGGAGTTTATTAACCAACTAATAACGGCACAAAATTAAAGAAATATAGAATAACTATGTTTAGTAATTTTGCTTGTTCTAAGCTCGCTAATATAACTCTAAGCCGACCAATTTATTAGTATAATGGTATTAAAGCATCGACTTTAATGCATCACGAATAATATCTTCGCTGGACATATCCCGATTATAAACAGATTTTACCGCTTTATCTGCTTGAACTTGTTTATAGCCCAAGGATATTAATGCATTAATAGCATCACCTTTATTATCATTAATAAAAGTGTTCTCTTGGTTAAGATCCGCTGATAACTGCTCAGGCATTACACCATCATTACTTGCTAACTGCACAGGCTGTTGTGCTTGCCAATCTTTTAAGCGATCGCGCATTTCAATAAGTAACCGCTCTGCCGTTTTTTTACCTACACCTGGGATTTTCACAATAGCGGTGACATCATCATGACGAACACAGCTAACAAACTGATCAGCCGACATATTTGATAAAATAGCTAAGCCCAACTTAGGGCCTACGCCATTAACTTTAATCAGTAGACGAAATAGTTTACGCTCAATTTTATTAGCAAAACCATAAAGTAACTGTGCATCTTCACGCACAACAAAGTGTGTATAAATTACAGCCTGTTGTTCTAGCTCAGGTAAGGCATAAATGCTTGTCATTGGCATAGTCACTTCATAGCCAACGCCAGCGCATTCAATTAGGATTTCAGGAGAAAGTTTTTCAACAAGTGTGCCACGTAAACGACCAATCACAGTAAATATCCAAAGCTATTTTTAATGGAGCTGATACTACCACTATATATTTATACAGTAAAGTATCACCACTTGATTAACGTAATCGGCCTCTAACCACTTTACTGGCCTGCCCTGCTAATTTAGCTATGCTGGTATGACTATGGCCATGACAAAGTGCTACTGCCAAGGCATCTGCAGCATCCGCTTGCGGTGTACCAGGCAGTTTTAAAATATTTTTAACCATATGCTGTACTTGGCTTTTATCTGCTGCACCAGTACCCACTACGGCTTGTTTAATTTGTCTTGCGGAGTATTCACCAATCGTTAAGCCAGTATTAGTTGCCGCTACAATTGCCGCGCCACGTGCTTGACCAAGCTTTAATGCACCTCCTGGGTTTACCCCCATAAATACTTGTTCGATAGCGAACATATCAGGCTTAAATTGAATAATTAACTCTGACACCCCAGCAAAAATAGTTTGTAAACGTGATGCAAAATCTTCTCCCTGACTTAACGCTTTAATACAACCGCTGCCAAGATAAGTAAACTTTTGCCCCTGCTGCTCTATCACACCATAACCGGTAAAACGTGAGCCGGGATCAATACCCAAAATAATTGTCATTTAAAGCCTTAAAATTAGAAACACCAACCAGTAAAAATGGTGTGTAAGCAAATTAATACCACTTTCATTAAGTTTGTGATCTTGTTTTGCGTAGGATAAATAAATCAGGGCAAGGCGCTTGATTGAGTAATAGCTGGCTATTGGGATTGAAAGCAACGCGGCCATGGATTATTTTAACCAGCAAAAGTGGGCAATGATTTAATGAAATTGGTATAAGTGTATAAAAAAAGCGTATTGATGGGAAACCCTCAATACGCTTTTTATATGCTATTCACTGTTTTAAAGCTAAAGCTATTAGTCTTGTGAAACTGATTCTTCTTTTGTTTCTGCTATTTTTTCATTAGGAAGTACAGCCACACCTAATTCTTTTAATTGCTCAGGATTTGCATTACCTGGGGCATTAGTTAATGGACAAGCTGCAGTATTGGTTTTCGGGAAAGCCATTACGTCTCGAATTGAACTTGCACCTGTCATTAACATTACAAGGCGATCTAAACCAAACGCTAAGCCAGCGTGTGGTGGAGCACCGTATTGTAGTGCTTCAAGCAAGAAGCCAAATTTCTCTTCTGCTTCTTCGTCGCTAATGCCCAGAATTCTAAATACTGCCGCTTGCATATCTTGGTTATGGATACGTACTGAGCCACCACCCAATTCACAACCGTTTAATACCATATCATATGCATCAGATAAGGCACCTACTGGGTTTGCTTCTAATTCTGCTGCCGTTAAGTTAGTTGGTGCAGTAAACGGATGATGAATGGCATGCATATGACCATCAACTTCTTCAAACATTGGGAAGTCAACAACCCATAAAGGTTTCCATGCGCCTTCAAGCAACTCAAGATCTTCACCTAATTTAAGACGAAGTGCACCAAGGGATTCAGTAACAACATTATATTGGTCCGCACCAAAGAAAATGATATCACCCGTTTGAGCATTAACACGTTTTAACAACGCAATAGCTTCGTCACTTGATAAGAATTTCAAAATTGGTGATTGTAAACCTTCAACACCAGTTGAAAGTGCGGCATCAATATCATTTACTTTTAACCAAGGCATGCCTTTAGCGCCGTAAATACCAACAAATTTAGTTAATTCATCTAAGCCTTTACGAGAGAATTTAGCAGCACCTTGTGGTACACAAATTACCGCAACACGACCATTTTCATCGTTAGCAGGGCCTGAGAATACTTTAAATTCAACATCTTTTAAAATATCAGCAACGTCAACTAACTCTAGTGGGTTACGTAAGTCTGGTTTATCACTACCAAAACGCGTCATCGCCTCAGAGTAAGGCATACGTGGGAAGTCACCTAAATCAACATCAAGCATGGTTTGGAATAATTCACGGATCATTTTTTCCGTTACTTCCATGACTTGATCACTGCTCATGAATGAGGTTTCAATATCTATTTGCGTAAATTCAGGTTGTCTATCAGCACGTAAATCTTCATCACGGAAACACTTTACGATTTGATAATAACGTTCCATACCAGACATCATTAACAACTGTTTAAATAGCTGTGGTGATTGTGGCAAGGCAAAGAACTGACCTTTATGTGTACGACTTGGTACTAAATAGTCACGAGCACCTTCAGGTGTCGCTGCAGTAAGAATAGGTGTTTCAATATCTAAAAAGCCTTGGCCTTCTAATGAACTACGTACAGCTGAAGTTACTTTAGCACGAAAACGCATACGTTCAGTCATTTCAACGCGGCGTAAATCAAGGTAACGATATTTTAAACGTAACTCTTCAGAGTTAGTTTGGTTTGAATCTAACGGCAATGGCGCAGACTTATTCAAGATAGTCAGCTCTAAACCAAGTACTTCGATAGCACCGGTTTTCATGTCTTTATTTACTTGGCCTTCTGGACGAGCACGAACCTTACCTCTGATTTGTACACAAAATTCATTGCGTAAGGTGTTTGCTTTTTTAATTACGTCCGGTAAATCAGGATCATAAACAACTTGTACTAAGCCTTCACGATCACGTAAATCTAAAAAGATAACTGCGCCTAAATCACGACGTTTGTTAACCCAACCACATAAAGTTATTTCTTGTCCGATGTGAGATTCATTCACCTCACCACAATAAAGACTGCGCATGTATTTTGCCTTACTAATTATGTCTAAACATAATAACAAGCGCTATTTATAGCACTCATTATGATAAATTTTGGCATATTATAAAGCAAAGATAATTAATGTCACCCTAGAACAAGCTGAAGAGTAAATTTAAAGGCTAAGTATACCCAAGCAACCTCAAGATGCAGGATTCAGCTGGAATTAGAAACGTCTTTAGGCAAGGCATTGATTGAGGAGAATGGTTATTCCCTTCTCGAAATCAATAACGATGGATAAAGCGCTTCTAAACCAGTCCTTCGGGGACGTCTGAGCAAATCAAGTTCATAGTTACGTAGTTCACATTAAGGGAACAACCATTAATAAAATACACGCCTTGATCATGAATCGCTCAGGCGTCCTGAAACGAGCATCTTGAAGTTGCTTGGGTATAGATCTATTTAATTAAAAATATAATGGTTTTTACCTGCAGCTTTAACTTTATACATTAGTGTATCTGCGACTTTGAGTAAGTCGGTATCATTATTGCCATCATCAGGATACATGGCAATACCAATGCTACAACCAATAAATGCATTAGTTTTAGACTTACCTTTCGACAGTTCAAATTCCTTTTGCATCAGCTTAAGTACTTTTTCTGCCACATATGCCGCTTCATTTGGGCTATGTAAACCGGTAAGAAGTAAAACAAATTCATCACCACCAAAGCGAACCACAGTATCTGAACTTCTGACACACCCCTGTAACCGTAGTGCAACTTGTTGCAGTAGTTCATCTCCAACATCATGGCCATGGGTATCATTAATATTTTTAAAGCCATCTAAGTCTATAAATAACACCGCCATTTTAAGTGATTGGCGTTGATGGAAAGCAATCGCGGTACTTAATCTATCCTTCAATAAAACCCGATTAGCAAGCCCTGTTAGTTCATCATGAGTTGCCATATGTTTCATTATTTTCTCAAGTTGTTCTCTGTGTTTAATTTCAACTTGCAGTCTTCGATTCCACATAACAATAACACCAAGTACCAACAAGATAATAACGCCAATCTGTGCACCGACTTGCAATACCACACTTTTATCAAGACCTGTCTTAATAGCCACAGTAAACCAATTGTCATATATAGCTTGTTTCTCTTTTTCTGAGATTGTTAACAAACCTTTATCGATGATAGTCTTGAGCTGTGGCAGCTGATTATTAATAGCAAAATGGCTTTTATCTAGGCTGACATCTTCCATCATAGACATCATTAAGGTAATAATATTCTCTTGTTTTAGTAGCTGAGTTGCCGAAGCCATCGTTGTGATAAAACCATCAACACGCTCCTGCTGAAGCGCTGTTAATGCTTGCTCTCGGTTATCAACTAATTTAAAGGTAATCAATGGATGATTTTTTCTTAAGGTCGAAATTAAGTAATAACCTTTCACAATAGCAACTTGTTTACCATAAAAGTCCTCAAGCTTTGTTTTACGACCATAGTATTGGGGATGTAACATTACCCATGGCATTTGCCAATAACTTTGAGTAAATAGCATTTGTTTTTCACGTTCAACGGTTGGTGTGATACTGGCAAGCATATCAACCTTATTACTTAATAATGCCCCATATAATTGTTGCCAAGAATCAAACGCCACATAATCAAATTGAATGTCTGTCCTCTCCTGAATTAAGTTAATGACATCACGGTTAATACCTGAAAACTCACCTTGTTCATCGATAAACTCAACAGGCGACAAATCTTTAACCACTCCCAACTTAATTTTTTTATGAGTCGCTAAGAAGGTTATTTCATTTTCATTCAGAGTGATTTTTTGTGCTTGGCTTTTATAATAGTATTCACCGGTATTGCCGTTTAGCCAGCGCTCTTCGATTTGAATAAGGGTTTTGATATCTAGTTCGTTAAAACCAGCGTTAATAATTTCAGAGAGTTTACTATTATCATTATGAATTACAGGGGATAAATTCAAGGTAATGACAGCGCCTTCAAGCCGATAAAATAGTGCTTGTAAGTTACTCTGTACTAATTTTGCATTAATCAAATCAACTAAACCGACAATGCCCACTATATTACCTTGTTCAACGGCTTCTAACATGGCATTTAGACTACTAAAACTACGAATATTTAACTGTGGGTTTTGTGCTGCGAATTCACTTTTAAAGGTAGAGCCTTGCCAAATACCAATAAAATCATTATTAAATTGTTGAGTAAACTGTTCAAGGGTTTTAATTTTTCCCCCTTGAATGTCTTTAATTTTGTTACTGACAAAAACTTGAGCATTTGAAAGATAGATAGGTTTGGCAAACAATGTGTTTTCAGGTAACTTTACAATATCTGGATAGACTAAAAGTACATCAGCTTTTTGTTGTGCAATAAGGTCTAGGCCCTCAGTCATATCACGGGCGACAAACTCAATATTAATGCCGACCTGTTTAGACCATAACCGCCATACATCTATTAACAAGCCCTGTGGTTCACCTGAGGGACTGACCCCCATATATGGTGGGTAATGAGATGAAAACGCAATAAGTAAGCTGTCTGTTTGTTTGTCTAGCCCTAACCATTTACGCTCAATTGCCGAACGCTCTTGTCGTGATATTTTATCAAAGCCTTGCTCGATAAAATGAAGTAAGGCACCATTTTGTTGAGAAACAGCAATACCATACTCACCTTGTTGATAACGCAGTACTTTATGCACAGGAAAACGTTGCCTCAAACTGTCATAATCAGCAAAATTATCTGCTAGCTTTTCTAAACCAGAAAAGACTAAAATCTCACCATTTAACGCTGCACGATACAAATCATGACGGTTATTATAGGTTTTTAATGCTAAATCTGGATGATATTCTCTAAGCTTGTCAATATGAGCAGAGCCTTTGACTACGCCTATACTGTAAGGCTTTAAATCAGCTAAGCTATCAACGGTGTTAAGTTGTTGATGAACATAAAGGTGAGTGTAAATAGAAAAAAGTGGCTTGCTAAATTTGAGTGTTTCTCTCCTTGACTCTATGATGGACAAACCACCATGAATATCGACATTACCAAGGCCAACTTGTTTTAAGGTTTCTAACCAAGGTAATACCACAAATTTAATGTCAACTCCTTGGCTTTTAGCCCATAAACGCCACATATCTGCCATCAAACCAATGGCATTACCTTGCCTATCTATAGAGTGATATGGGAAGGAAGTTTCATTAATGGCAATAGTTAAAGGTTGTTTAAGAACCAAAGTCGGCTCATTTACCAATTTTGATGGTGTGATAATAGGTGTTTCAGCCAATGTTCTTAGGCTAAAAACACCTAAAAACAAAGTAATTAAAATAAAATAACTAGTCTGTTTATAAAAAAAATTCAAAAAAACACCCTATTAATATAGCGTTGCTAATAAGATCGGTTAAAATAAGCCATTATTATACCCATTACTAGTCAAGTTACATATTTCAAAGTATGTTTTGAATAGCACTGGTTATAGAAATCCATTTAACATAATAGAGAATATAGCAAAGATAATGCATAATTCTGATACCGATTTAATTTACTCACAAGCGCATAAACAAGTAAAAAACTTTACCTTTGATGCACAAGTTGTTGAAGTTTTCCCTGACATGATTTCTCGGTCTGTCCCTGGGTATAATACTATTATCGACACTATAGGTCGACTTAGCCACCAGTTTGTGCAAAAAGATAGCAATATCTACGATTTAGGCTGTTCTTTAGGTGCTGCAACCCTTGCTATGCGTAAAGGAATTACCGCTGAAAACTGTAATATAATTGGCGTTGATAACTCTACGGATATGGTAAAACGCTGTAAAATGCACGTTGAAGCTTTTAAAGGCAAGACACCCGTTAATATTATCGAGGGTAACATTCAAGATATTACCATCGAAAATGCTTCTATGGTGGTATTAAATTTCACCCTTCAATTTATTGAAAAATCACAGCGGCAGGCACTATTAAGTAAAATAGCCAAAGGATTAAAGCCTGGGGGGTTACTTGTTCTTTCTGAAAAAATAACGGCCGAGAACCAAGAAATTGACCGAGTGTTAATTGATTTACACCATGGCTTTAAACATGATAATGGTTATAGTGAATTAGAAGTTGCGCAAAAACGCAGCGCGCTTGAAAAAGTGATGCTGACCGATTCTGTTGATGTGCATAAAGAACGTTTAACCGAAGCTGGGTTTAAACACATATCACTATGGTTCCAGTGTTTCAATTTCACGTCATTTATTGCGATTAAATAATTATCCGTTGTTAATTAAGCTTAAGTTACTTAAATTAATTTAAGCTGATTTAAAACATACCGAACTAACTGACAACCGAGCTTCCCCCTAAAATAAACAAAATGAATACAGACCTGATATGAGCCCTTTTAATAATTTCTACCAAAAAATTGCCACTAACCGCTTAAGCCATTGGTTAAATACTTTACCTGCCCAATTAACACATTGGCATGAAAACAATCTGCACGGTGATTATAAACATTGGCAAAAAACACTTGAAGCGTTGCCTAGTGTTGCTGCTAATTCTAACGTTAACTCAAATGTTGATTTAGCTGATAACGTAAAAGTAGGTGAACTTGGCGATTTTAACTCTGGTGAATTCAAGCGACTAGAGAACTTAATGAAAAAGTTCAAGCCTTGGCGTAAAGGGCCTTACCATATTCATGGTTTGCATATTGATACTGAGTGGCGAAGTGATTTTAAATGGGACAGATTAGCTGACCATATTAGCGATTTATCAGGTAGGTATGTACTCGACATAGGTTGTGGTAGCGGTTACCACTTATGGAGAATGCGCGGAGCTGGTGCTAAATTTGTGGTGGGTGTTGATCCTACTCAACTCTTTTTAATGCAATTTAATGCTGTTAAACATTTTATTCAAGATGAACAAGTACATTTATTGCCATTAGGTATTGAGCAACTTCCAGAGTTAAAAGCATTTGATACCGTATTTTCTATGGGTGTATTGTATCATCGAAAATCACCCATTGATTTTCTTTATCAACTAAAAGCCCAGCTTGTTAAAGGTGGTGAGTTAGTATTAGAAACCTTAATAGTAGATGGTGATGAAAATACCGTGTTAGTTCCTGGCGAACGCTACGCCAAAATGCGTAATGTTTGGTTTTTACCTAGCGAAAAAGCCATGTGTGCTTGGCTTGAACGTTGTGGCTTTAGTAACGTACGTGTAGTAAATACCGATATTACAGCCCTTGATGAACAAAGAAAAACCGAGTGGATTGATACCGAATCATTACAAGACTTTCTTGACCCAAACGACAATAGTAAAACCATTGAAGGTTACCCTGCACCCAAACGCGCTATATTTATAGCCAATGCATAACTTTTAATAGCTAACTAATTGGTGTAACTTATAAAAGGCCTCTAATTAAATTATTAGCCCTCTATAGAGTTAATATAGGGCTGAGTAGAACTAGATAAGGACTGTTATGAATGATGTTTGGTTAGCAAGGCGACTTAAAAAGGTGACCAATCGACAACAAGATCACCGTGACCCTTTTCAACGTGATAGAGCACGCATACTACATTCCGCTTCTTTTCGGCGCTTACAATCAAAAACTCAAGTGATGGGCAGTGGTCAAAGCGACTTTTACCGTACTCGTTTAACCCACTCCTTAGAAGCCGCGCAAATTGGCTCAGGCATTACCGCACAGCTACGTTATAAATATCCGAAACTTTCCAAAGCGCTTTTTCCTCAAAGTGATAGCTTAATAGAAACTATATGTTTAGCCCACGATATTGGTCATCCACCTTTTGGTCATGGTGGTGAAATAGCCCTAAATTACATGATGCGTGACCATGGCGGTTTTGAAGGCAATGGTCAAACACTGCGTATTGTCGCGCGTCTTGAAACGTTCAGTGAACACTTTGGTATGAACTTAAGCCGCAGAACACTGCTTGGTTTGATGAAATACCCCCAGATATTAGAAGTTCTTAGCAAAAAGCAGATGCCACAACAAGTGGATAACTTCAGGCAACTAAAAGCGAGCGAATGGCATCCTCCCAAAGGTTTATATAGTGATGATAAAGATATAATTGACTGGGTACTTGAGCCGCTATCAAAAGATGATAGGGAGCTGTTTCAAACCATAAAAGGGAAAAGTATAAAAGAGCAAGACATAAACTTTCAGTACAAAAACAAACACCAAAGAACTCGTTTTAAATCCCTCGATTGCTCTATTATGGAGCTAGCTGATGATATTGCTTATGGTATTCACGATCTCGAAGATGCCATAGTAACACAAGTGGTTAACCGTAATGATTTTGAACGT
>Ga0209396_1001435_pt1 | contig 26513 bp, 22 predicted proteins | sample GOMGulsemesocosm_6_FD_184638 | JGI IMG/M metagenome (GOLD analysis project Ga0209396, IMG submission 184638) | Methane-oxidizing microbial communities from mesocosms in the Gulf of Mexico - GOM8C Gulf of Mexico (SPAdes) (version 2) | ecosystem: Environmental > Aquatic > Marine > Cold seeps... | reverse complement strand
ATAAATAAAATAGTACACATTCATGATCATAACATAAAAACTGGCACGCTTTAGCTCAACTAAAAGAGGACTATATGCCAAACATTTTATCCATTGTATTAACAGTATTTATATTAACAAGTTGCTCTACATCTGGTTCACTCGAGACGATCGCTCCTGAACAGAATGTCAGTATTCCTGAATACAAAATAGGTGCAGGGGATCAATTATATATTAACGTTTGGAAAAATCAGGACTTATCACTAAATATGCTCGTTCGTCCTGATGGCAAAATATCCGTCCCACTTGTTGGTGATATTCACGCCGTAGGCCTTCCAGCAGAGACATTGGCAGCACAACTTAACGAACGCTTAAAGAAGTTTATTCGAGACCCAGAGGTAACGGTGATAGTTACATCGCCAATCAGTGCCGAGTTTTTAACTCGGGTTCGTATCACTGGCGCAGTTAACGCCCCTCAATCGACACAGCATAGACAAGGGATGACCGTACTCGATTTACTATTACAAGCAGGTAGCCTAACCCCTTTTGCCGACGGTGACGGTGCCATTTTATATCGAAAAACAGACGATGGTGTTAAACGTTACTCTGTAGAACTTGATCACATTATTAAGCAAGGGGATATATCTACTAATTATGAATTACGTCCATCAGATATTCTGATTGTCCCTGAAAGTCTATTTTAACGTGAATTTAATGAGGTATTTTAAACATGGAACAAAATGAAATATTAAAATACATACCCATTATATGGCAGAAAATTTGTTTAAAAAAATTCAAGTCGATACTGCTTATAACGTTAATCAGCTTTACTATTTTAGGGATTGGAATCTATAAACCGTCTGTATTTAACAGTGAAGTAACTATTTTTGCTGACACTCAAAATATCATCAAACCCTTACTAGGGAAGCAAACCTCAGTAACAAATGTGAAGCAAAGCAGAACCGCACAAATTCGTGATGTTATCTACTCCCCTAGACAATTAAATAAAGTGATTAATAATATTTATGGTAAAGGTACTTTCGCAACAGCGGCAGACCGTGAAAAAGAACTGGCTAGTATACGAGAAAAACTAGAAGTAAAAGGGTTATCAGGTAATTACATTAAAATAGTGTATCAAGATGATAGCCCAGATAAAACCTATCGATTACTTAATGAAATAGTCAGGCTTTTCATTGAAGATAGTGCGAATACTAAAAGAGATGAAAGTCGAAGCGCATATAATTTTATAAAACAACAAGTGACGAGTTATAAAAATCAATTAGTGTTAGCTGAAAATAAATTAAAGAAATTTAAATCATCACATTTAGATGGCACAGAAACAGGTGTCGAATCTAGAATTTCAGTGTTACGTAGTGATATTGAAGATATGAAAATAGAAAAACTGGAAAATTTAAATCGCATTTATTTACTTAAAAAACAATTAAGTTCACAAAAAAAATTCTCATCAAATGATTATGAAATATCCATTTACCACAATCAACTCAGGGAATTACAACTGCGCCTTGAAAACCTATTACTCGTGTATAAAGACGATTACCCTGAAGTATCTGACGTTAGATACCAAATTAGTGATCTAAAAAAGGTTATTCAAGATTTGAATTCAGGGAAAAAAGAAAAAAGTAATATATCAAGTACGCTCAATCCATTATATCAAGAGCTAAAAATAAAACTGGCAGAAGCCACTATTTTACAAAGTACAATAGAAAATAGACTTAAAGCCTTTCATAAATTAATTGAAGATGCTTATGAACGACGTAAGCGAATTGCTAATAACCAGGCAGAGTTGTCTGAATTGACTAGGGATTACAATGTAGTTCGGACACTGTATGAAGACATGCTTGCAAATAAAGAAAAAGCGCGCCTTTCCATGGTGCTAGATATTGAAGGACAAGGGGTTAACTACAAAATACAAGAGCCAGCAACTTATCCCATGACCCCATCTGGACTTCGCTTTGTACACTTCGTTATTGCAGGCCCCATCCTTGGATTATTATTGGTCATTGCCCTATTTGCAGTGAAAGTCGTATTCGATAATAAGATTCGCTTTGCCTCTCAATTGTCATCCCTCACTAATACACAACTTCTAATCAGTATTGATCATACTTCTAGTCGTTCTGAAAGAAAAAAACAAAAATTAGGCAATACTTTATTCACGTTGTACTTCTTATGCGCATTAACAATCTATATAGCAACTGCACTTACCCAAAAATATGACGTATCTATACCAACATTAATTACACCATTGTATTTTCAATTAATGGGATTAATAAAATGACACAGAACCCTTTAAATTTAAAAGCACAAAGTATTAGTAGTGGCCAATTGAACACTAATAATATAAATAGCGATGACGGTCAAAAAATTCAAAATATGAATGATGCTTGTCTATTCACTTCAGAAAAACTAGATGAACTAAAAATAATTTATCCCGGCTGTAAAAATGATAAATCTCTTAATTATTATCGCGAATTACGCACTAAACTATTAAAAATAGCCAATAACGAAAACTTTGTTTGTATGGTATCTAGCATCGCTCAGGGGGCTGGTACGAGTCATGTTGCAATTAACTTAGCTGCGAGTATTGCATTAGACCACAGTAAAACAGCGCTGATAATAGACTGTAATAGCTACAGCCCTCATCTACATCACTATTTAAAAGATGAAAACCCACTCGGCTTATCTAACTACCTTGAGCATAACACCCAAGAAATTGAAGATATTATCTATCCTTCAGGTATCCGTCGAGTCAGGATTATACCTACTGGCATTCAAACTGAATATGCAGCTGAAAACTTTTCATCCGACAAAATGAAATTGTTTATCGATACAGTAAAAAAACGTTATCCAGATCGTTTTATTATTTTAGACACTCCACCTATTAGTCTTTATGTAGAAAGCCAAATTTTAGCGTCAATTTGCGATATAGCGATTTTAGTCATTCGCTACGGACATGCTACAGCATCAGAAGTACAGACTGGAATTGATCTGATCAGCAGCGATAAATTGGCGGGTATTATTCTTAACAATAAGTAATATGTCTATGAATATGAGTAGCAATACTATTCGAATATGTATAACCATATCCTCGTTTAGTATCTTATACGGGAGTAACGCTCTCGCATCTGAATCCGACGCTCGAGACAGCTTTGTAGAGGTGGGCGCGGAGTATGAATACAGTGATAACATCTATAAATTACCTAATCGTAAGAAGGATGGGACGACGACGACAGCTGGAGTCGAACTCAGCTATAAGCAAAGTAAAGCCAACAACCGTATTACTCTTAACTACAACGCTGAATACTCAGAGACAAGTAACGCAGACTTACAAAGTAATAGTTATTGGATAGGTCACACAGCCGTTTCACAAGACGTTTTCAGTAAACATCTACTGTTTAATCTTGAGCATACTCGTCAACGTTACCTTATAGATCAAACAAAAACAGCGCTTGATAGCAACAAAGATGAAAGAGATCTTCTGACAGCTGGATTACAGTGGCGAATCCCTTATTCGCACCGAACAACCTTTACATTAGGCACCACACATACACAAACTTGGTTTAAAGAAGAGAAAATCAATGATAATAGTACGAATGAAGGTCAAGTCAGTTTGCAATATGCATTAGATGACATATCAGAAATTCAGCTCAGTTATGTTCGTAGCCAAAATAAATTTGATGATTTTGACTACACCTACGATGAGCATAAATTAGATGTCCGCTTAACACGTCAATATTTACGGGGAAATTACGCCTTTAACGCAGGAGGAAACTGGGTTGATACTTCCAGCGAAAAATATGATGGATATCATTATGGATTCACTATTGATGCAAGACTTCATCGGTATTTATTTATCTTTAGTGCGTCTCAAGTATTAACTAATACTTCAGCTCAAGTTGGGACTGATGATGAGTTAGACTTTTCAAATAATAAATTATTTTATAGAACTAATATTTCATTACAACAACAATATACGTCATTAAATAAGCGATTACTCAGCACTGTCCGCTTATATTATGATAATGATGATGCAATCGCATCCATTAACGGCTCTGATATCAGAGATCAAGATAGATATGGCGCTTACGGAGAGCTAACGTGGTCGTTTACAAATAAATTAAGCGCTAACTTATCCCTAAACTATTATAGTGCCGAGCTTTCAAGTAACGACACAAAACAATTTACAGAAGCAAAAATTGGCAGCCGTTATAGTTTAAATTCCTCAATATATATCCAATTTACGGCGTCTTTTGAAAAACAAAATAGCATGCAGAATTCTGCGGGTTATAAAGAGAAACACTATGCAACTAGAATAGCTTTCAGATACTAAACATTCTGATATTAGGGAGTTTATTTTGCAAAAAAACATCACTAAAACATTACTCATTGTTGAGGATGATATCGGACTTCAAACTCAACTTAAATGGCACTTTTCTAATTATAATGTAGTTGTAGCTGCGAATGTCAATGATGCTATTGCAGCTATACGTTTACATGAACCACAAGTTATGGTGCAAGATCTTGGCTTGCCACCCGAACCAGATGGCGTAATACAGGGTTTCAAATTACTACAACAATCCCTACGTATACATCCGCACATGAAATTAATCGTTATGACAGGTAATGATTGTAATGAGCATGCGCTAAAAGCGGTCAGCCTAGGGGCTTATGATTTCTATAGTAAACCAGCCCACCCTGAAACACTGGAACTTATCGTGCAACGTGCCTTTCATATGCATCAACTCGAAAGCAAAAATAGAGCCTTTAATTTATCTAAAAGTAGTAATCTGGAAGGGTTGATCACTACCGATGATAAAATGCTAAAGCTTTGTAAATTAGTCGAAAAAGTCGCGCCGACCAATGCAGCTTGCTTACTCCTTGGTGAAAGTGGAACAGGTAAAGAAGTATTAGCCAAGGCATTACATACTCTCAGTACTCGTAATGAGCATCCTTTTGTGGCAATAAATTGTGCAGCCCTACCCGAGAACTTATTTGAGAGTGAATTGTTCGGCTATGAGAAAGGTGCGTTTACCGGAGCAGTAAAAAGTACCCCTGGAAAGTTTGAGCTTGCCAATGGTGGAACCGTATTTCTTGATGAAATTGGGGAAATGCCTCTGCAGTTACAAGCTAAACTGCTACGCTTTTTGCAAGAGAAAGTAATAGAACGAGTTGGAGGAAGGAAGTTAATTCACCTAGATACTAGAATTGTTTGTGCCACCAATAGAAATTTAGAAGATATGATGGCTAACGCTACATTCCGGGAAGACCTCTATTATCGAATTGCAGAAATACAGATAGAAATTCCGCCATTAAGAGACCGAAGTTCAGACAAAACCTTACTCGCTCGTTATTTGTTAAAAAAATATGTTCACAAAGAACATTTAAACATAGTAGGTCTTAGTGAAGAAGCTATCAATGCTATCGAGGAATATTCATGGCCTGGCAATATTCGAGAACTTAGCAATAAAATCACTCGAGCCGCTATCATGTGTGATGATAAATACATTAGCGCTGAAGACCTTGGTTTAAAGTCAGCTGAAAACACCCAGCTAAATCTAAAAGTTATTAGGGAAAGTGCGGAAAAAAATGCACTAAAAACAACACTAAGTGCAACAGGGAATAATATCTCTGCGGCTGCAAAATTACTTGGTGTCACTAGGCCTACATTATACGATTTAATGAAAAAACATAATTTGGATTCGAGCTTAAAAACAAACCTGATTTAATAACAAACTAAAATCAGTCAAACACATAAATCTTAATAAAGTTAGACTAGGAAGATATGTATGAAATTAATTGAACTTAATATTCAAATGGAAAGCGTCTTCACAGCAATATTACTATCAGGTGTAATTTTACTCGCAGGTTGCAGCGAATCAACTGATTTAAAGAGCAACACTGATCCAGACATATACATTCAACAGAGTAAAGCATACCTCGATGGGCATCAATTCAAATCCGCTTTTAATGCCGCAACCGAAGCAATTAATGCCGAACCTAACGGACTTGAGGGTTATCTTATTTTAGCGTCAATACAGCTACAATCAGGGCATCCGAAAGAGAGTATTAAAGTACTTGAGGCGTTTACTGGCAGTAAAAATGTCGAGTACTATTTTGCACTACTGGATGCTTACCAAATGTCAAATAAATTGATTTCAGCACAAAAACTTATTGAACAGCAACAACAATTACTGTCAATACAAGCACAACGTTTACAACTATCCGTTGCACAGCAACTATTGCATACCGATAAGTTAAAACAAGCAAAAACAGCGTTTAGCCAATTATTAGAAGATCCAGATTACAAAGTTGGTAGCATGCTTGGCTTAGCCAAAATTGAACTTATCTCAGGCAATGAAATTAATGCAATCAGTATAATCGATAATATCATCGAAATAGCCCCTAAAAACACAGAAGCTCTTTTCTTAAAAAGTCTAATTTATATCAATATGGATGAGCTTAATAATGCAGAAGAAGCACTATCACAAACACTCGCTAGCCTTCCAAATGCTGATATATTTACAGTACAACGAATTAAAATATTTCAGAGCTTGGCACATGTATTAACACAGCAAGGGCGACTATCTGAAGCAAAGATATATACACGTATTTTATCTGATGAATTCCCAATGGCAGAATCACGATCTCTACAATATACTCAGGCACTTGATTTATATAAAAATAAAGAGTTCTCAGCGGCTAAAGAAGTATTATTAGAAATTTTAGATGAGGCTCCTGGACATAAAAAATCAGCCACCTTATTGGGATTAATACTTTACAATGAAGGTAAACCACAAAATGCCGAAAAGTATCTCATAGATGTTGTTGACCCAGAAGTATCGCCAACAAAACTCACAGAGCTTTATATCAAAACCCTATTACAACAAAACAAATCTGACCATGTATTAGATCTACTCCAATATATACCTGAAACAAGTAGAGATACGGACACATGGATTCTTTATATAAGTGCAGCAATCCAGCAAAAAGAGTTTGGCAAAGCCAAAAAAGGTCTTGATAAAGCAATGTCATTAAGCCCTAAGGCAGAGCGTGTTGCATTACTTGCATTCCTTTATTACAGCAACTTACCAGAACCACAACCTGAGATGGCATTACAATCCCTATCTTCAAGCTTAATTTCTAATCCAGAAAGCCCAAAATTACAAGCATTGTACATTCGACAACTACTTGCACTTAATAAAACAACACAAGTAGATAACTACGTTGCAAGTTTAGAGGAAACATACAGTAAAAATACGAATACACAATTAATTGTCGCGAGCTACTACGTATATCAACAGAGATTACATAAGGCAATACAGATAATAGAAAATATTTTGATATCAGAGAATGATAATATCCAAGCACTTTATACCATGGCAAAAATCAATGATATAAATAGAGACTGGCAGTTATCTTTAAATAACTATAACGACATTATTAAGTTTTACCCCACTGAATTAACAGCCTATAAAAGGGCCGTACTGAGCTTAATTCGATTACAAAAAGATCCTTTGAAGGCAGCAGATTACCTTCCCGAAAATTATAACGCTAGCGTATTAGCACTCACCTTAGCCCATTTAAGCCTACGACAAAATAGGCTTGATTTAGCTGATAATTATGCAAAAGAAGCAAACAATGAGCTGCCTAAAAAATACCAAGTAAACCATGATGAATTAACGGTACAAGTTGCTTTATTGAGAGCACGTACCGCTTTCATAGAAAATAATTATTTAAAAGCGAGAGAAATAGTCATTTCAACAACTAAAATTTCTGAAAATAATATTCGCCTCCTCAGTTTATTAACACACATAGAGATTGCTTCAGGTCAATATAATGAAGCCCAAAACCTAACTGAAAAAATAAACCAATTACTACCCAATAATTCATTAGCAACAGTACTCCATTCGTACATATTAAATGCCAAAGGAGAAAAAAACAAAGCGATAAAGCTATTACATTCATACTGGAATAAAGTAAAAGATAGAAACGTCGCTGAGCAATTATATTTACAATTAAAAACTAATAACTCAGAAAAAGCGTTCGCGTTCCTTGATGAATGGCAAAACGCATTTCCTGAAAGCCTGATACCAACTCGGTATAAGGCTATTTACTTGCAGGAACGAGGTGAAAATAAGCAAGCTATTGCCATCTATAATTCAATATTACAAAAAGCACCAAATGAGATAATCAGCTTAAACAATACCGCTTGGCTTTCTTTTGAAGCTGGTATTCCACAGGCTCTTTCTTTTGCTGAGCGAGCCTATAAATTAAAACCTAATAATGCGGCTATTCTAGATACTTATGGTTGGATATTATTTCATAATGGCGATAAGGACCGAGGAAAAGCATTAATCGAACAAGCCAGTAAATTATTACCTAATGATAAAAGCATTCAACAGCATTTAGAAAAGGTAAGTAAAGGATAACTGTCGAAATAATTTACATAAGTTTCAAGTAATCATGCTGTATATATTTAACACATTGAAAATAAAATCATATTAAAGTTGGTGTGGAATGTGCTTTATATTGAATATACATATTTTTAAGGCGATAACCATGAGAAAGTTTATATCTCTACTAACAGTGTTATTTTTATTAACAAGCACGACAACATCTGCAATGTTACTTGAAGGTAAAATAGACTTCACCGGTCTATCAACGACAACTGATGATGGTTCAGCAGTAACGTCATTAATGTTCTCTACCTTTGAAATTGATGCGGTAACAGGTAACTTTATTCCTGATGTTACACCAGGTGATACCGTCATATTTTCGGATCTCCCCACCATAGTTCCAACTATTGATTTATGGCATGTTGGAGGATTTGAATTTGACCTTGCTGCTATTACTATTAATACTGTTGTTGGTAGCGTAGCTATCATTGAAGGGACAGGTTTTGTTTCAAAGGCTGGTTATGAAACAACTCCCTTTCATTGGGCTTACAGTAGCATGCTAGGTAATAATACCTTCTCTGCAACAGCGGTTTCAGCACCTGCAGGTGCTGCACTATTAGGCTTAGCACTTTTAGGTTTTGGATTCACTCGTCGTAATCATCAAGTGTAATATAGCGGCCTATCAACCCTATAGAATTTTATGGCCTAAATAGCTAATAAGTCACTTGTTTTAACGGGAGTGAGTTAATGGAAAAAGTTCAAGTCAAATTAATACTCAGTTTAGATTATGAGCTTTTTTTTGGTGATAATACTGGCAGTATTGAAAACTGTATGATTAACCCAACACAACTGTTACTTCAGTTATTGAATAAGTATAATTGTAAAGTAAGCTTATTTGTTGATGCAGGATTTTTGGTTAAGCTAAAAGCGCAATCTTTTGACTTTCCAGTTTTAGAAAAACAATATCAAACGATTAAAACACAATTAAAATCACTTTCATCGCAAGGCCATGATATACAGCTTCATATTCACCCTCATTGGCAGGATAGCTATTATAATGGTAATACTTGGGTAATTAATACTGAGCGCTATCGTTTGCATGATTTTAACCCAAAAGAAATCAACGATATAGTAAAAACATATAAACAAGAACTTGAATCATGCAGTGAACAAGCTGTATTCGCTTTTCGAGCTGGAGGTTGGTGCTTACAACCCTTTGAGCAAATCAAATCAGCGTTAAAAGCGAATGACATTTGGTTAGACAGTACAGTGTTTTCTCAAGGGCATTCAGACGAACCAAGCCGTTGGTTTAATTTTAATACCATACCTAAGCAAGCTTATTGGTACTTTGATAATGACCCTTTAAAACAACAACAAGACGGTTATTTTACCGAACTTCCCATCAGTGCAACTAAAACATCACCTCTATTTTTTTGGAAGCTCGCACTTCGCAAAAAACTCCCCAGCCGCCTATTTAGTTCCTTTGGCGACGGGCAAGCAATGATCGCAAAACGCAGTTATTATATTGAGCGATTAACAAAAACAACTTACGGGCCAGTCATGATTGATGGTTCCAAAGCTGGACAACTCGAGAAGGCATTCCAAGAACATCTAGAACAAGCAGATCAAGATAGTATATTTAATATAATGGGGCACCCAAAAAGTTTATCTCCCTACTCTTTAATAAAATTAGAGCAATTTTTACAGCTACATAGCGAGCTAGATTCCATTACCTATCAAGATCTTAAACACCTTAAAAAGCACCGAACGTTTCCACGCTAAGTGCTTTACATGCTACCAAATGCTTATTGAAAAAGATGTTTTACATTACTTAATCGACTAAAGCAGCTTGTTTTATTCGTAAACAATCAACCGCTTACAATGTTACGTACAACAACAAGATCCTCTGGTGTATCAATGCCTGCAGCGGGTGCTTCAAGCGCTTCTTCAACATGAATTTTTTCACCATGCCAAAGTACACGTAATTGCTCTAACGATTCTATCTGCTCTAATTCTGTCTCCGCCCACTGAACGTAATCACGAATAAAACCAGCACGGTATGCGTAGATACCTATATGACGTTGGTACACAGGCTTAATCTCTGTCACTGGCGCATGCATAAAATTATCACGATGATACGGAATCGGCGCACGGCTGAAATACAAAGCATAACCTTGCTTGTCTGTGACAACTTTAACCGCATTAGGGTTAAAGACTTCTTCCACATCTGTAATAGCAACAGACAATGTCGCCATACGTGCTTCATTTTGTTTACCAAGGTTAGTCGCTACTTGCTCAATAATACGCGGTGGAATTAGTGGTTCATCACCTTGTACATTGACAATAATATCATCATCATTAAAACCTAACTTACTACATACCTCAGCTAAACGCTCTGTGCCAGAGTTATGCGTAGGTGAAGTCATACAGACTTCATAACCTAAAGCAGTAACGACCTGTTCAATACGCGCATCATCAGTAGCAACCACAACACGTGAAGCACCACTTTGCATAGCTTGTTCAGCAACACGTTGGATCATTGTTTTACCACAAATATCAACGAGCGGCTTACCGGGTAAGCGGCTAGATTGATAGCGTGATGGGATGATGACAATAAAACTCATTTAGCTAACTCTTCACTACTTAACTGACGCGCCTTAACCTCAAGTAGTACTGGAATACCTTCCGTAATTGGATAAGCAAGACGATCTGCATTGCAAATAAGTTCATTGCTGCTTTTGTCGTAGTGCAATTTTCCCTTACAAACAGGACAAGCAATAATTTCAAGTAAGTTATGATCCAGAGTCATGAGTTAATTCCTTTAATTTTAATAATAACGTCGGTAAAAAATCGCTATTTAAACTTGCGTTTACCGGTAAATAATACCAATTATCTTGAGCAAAAGATTGACACTTTACAGCATCTTTTTCGGTCATAATAACGGTTCGCCCTGCTGCAAACTGTTCAATCTCAACGGCAGTAAAGGCATGATGATCAGGAAATGAAAGATGTTCTTCAATCACATAATCGTGTTTATCTAATGTAGTATAAAAACGCTGGGGATTACCAATGCCGGCAATTGCAACCATAGATTTAGATTTATCCGATATCACCAACTCATTATTTGCTACTTTACGTAATGGTGCTGCAACGAGGCGCATATTCGCTTCCCCAGTTAACCCATTACCACCATTACAAACAACAAAATCGGCCGTTTTTAAACGCCAAGCCCCTTCTCGTAACGGTCCCATTGGTAATAAATGACCATTGCCAAGGCGACGTTTACCGTCAATCACAATTAATTCTATATCTCTTTGCATGGCATAATGCTGTAACCCGTCATCAGTAATAATAACATCGACATCAAAATTAGCTAACAAATGCGCAGCTGCCTCGACACGTACAGGACTAATCACCAAAGGACACTGCGTACGTTGCTGTAACATAAACGGCTCATCACCACTTTGCTCAACAGGCGACTCATCAGTAACAATATAAGGATATTGGGGTGCTTTAGATCCGTAACCTCGGCTAATAATACCAGGCTTATAACCCGCAGCGGTCAGTTGCTCACACAAATATACAACAAGCGGCGTTTTACCAGTACCACCAACCGTGATATTACCAACAACTATCGTCGGTACTGAAGGTTTGATACTGGCTTTAATACCCGATTTAAATAACGCGCGACGACAGCCTGTAATGGCTGCAAAAGTAACACTTAACGGCGCAAGTAACCATTTAGCCCAATGGTTACCATACCAAACATCCTCTTCTATTTTCACACTGAGTCCTATTTAGCCACCAAGTTGTAAACGGTGTAATTGTGCGTAATGTTCACCTTTAGCAAGTAATTCGCTATGTGAGCCACTTTCAATAATAGAGCCATTTTCAATTACTAAAATTCGGTCTGCTGCTTCAATCGTTGATAAGCGGTGAGCTATCACTAATGACGTTCTATCTTTTTGTAACGTTTCCAGTGCTTGCTGCACCTTCTTCTCAGATTCAGCATCCAGTGCAGACGTTGCTTCATCGAGAATTAAAATGGGAGCATCTTGTAGCAATGCTCGTGCAATGGCCAGACGTTGACGTTGACCACCCGATAACATTGCACCATTTTCACCAACTATAGTATCAAAGCCATTGTCAAATCCTTCAATAAACTCTAATGCATTGGCTTTAGTCGCGGCCTCAATAATCTCTTCACGTGTCACTTCGTTAATGCGGCCATAAGCAATATTAGCGGCGATCGAATCATTAAATAAATGTACATTTTGCGATACTAAGGCAATCTGGTTACGTAACGATTTCAATTCGTAGTCATGAAGAGGCATATCATCAATACTAATCTGGCCTTTCTCTATTTCATAAAAACGCGTAATTAAGCTGGCCAATGTTGATTTACCACTACCCGAGCGACCAACAAGAGCGATCATCTCACCGGGTTGTGCGGTAAAGTTCATATTCTCAATCAAACGCGAACTCGCTGTTGGGTAAGTAAAATCAACATTTGAGAAGGTAATTTTACCAGCAACACGTTCCGGTATATAAGTACCTGTATTTTTCTCTGCTTGAAGATCAAGAATATCAAATAAGCTGTTACAGGCCGAAATTGCTTTTTGTATTTCAGAGTTTACGTTAGTGATATCACGTAATGGACGTAATAACGCCATCATAGAACCGACAATAGCCACGAATTTACCAGGCGTAAGTTCCGCACGAATGGACTCAAAAGACGCAAGATATAAAACAACACCAAGTGCAAATGAAGCCACGATCTGTACTAGCGCATTACTTGCTGCACTGGTTGTCGCCATTTTCATTTGTTGCTGACGAATATGGTTACTCACAGTGCCAAAACGTTCACGCTCTGTTTCATGTCCTGCTGACATTAATACGTCTTTATGACCATGCAACATTTGCTGCGCTGTTGATGACACATTACCCATTGCTTGCTGGAGGCGTCGACTGATCACACGAAAACGACGACTCACAGTACCAATAATGATACCGACCAGTGGAGCAATAAATAATAAAACAAGGGATAACTGCCAGCTTTGGTAGAACATCCAAATCAGCAAACCAAGAATAAACGCACCACTACGGAACACGTTTACGATTGTTTTAGATGCAGCGCCTGAAACTTGGCTGGAATCATAGATAATTTTTGATACTAATTCACCGGATGGCGTTTTATCAAAGAAGCTCACAGGTAAATGCATAAGATGATCAAATAACTGACGCTGTAAACGCATGACTACGGTATGGCCCGCTTTCGCCATGCAATAGCTTGAACCAAATGAAGCTAAACCACGTAAACAAACCATACCGACAACAAAGAGTGGCATCCACTTTAAGAATGCTGACGTTTCGGCGTTAAAGCCATCATCGACAAGCGGCTGTAGAATATTAAGTAATGTTGCATCGACAATTCCGTAACCAAACATAGCGAGGATACCAAAACCTAAGGTGGTTTTTAAGTCGAGAACATATATAGAAAATCGCTTAACCGTTTGCCAAGCTGTACGCTGTTGATCCATGAAAACTGTCTTGTTATTGAGATAGGTGATCATTTTAAACCTAGGTTAACTAAAACAGCAAACTTTCAATGCATAGAACCTCATAATAACTATTTTTTAACCATATAAATAAAAAGGCTGCCCCAAATGGAGCAGCCTTTTAAATAATAATGATTAAGTCAATGAAAATAACGAGCATAAGTTTACGCCGCGTTATTTTTATCCCCCTCTATTCTAGCGGGTGACTTGTGTTACGACTTGAGTCTTACCGCCAATATTTAACAACCATGCTAGCGCAGGTAGGAAACATAAAGCACCAATCATATTCCAGATAAACATGAAAGTAAGCATTAAGCCCATGTCAGCTTGAAATTTAATGGGTGACAATACCCAAGTACATACACCAATCGCTAAGGTAATACCAGTAAATGCAACCGCTTTACCTGTACTTGATAATGCGTATTTATAAGCGTCTTGTAAGTTATAACCCATTTTTAAACGTGCTGATAACTGACTATAGATATAGATACCATAGTCCACACCAATTCCCACACCTAATGCAATGACTGGCAATGTCGCAACTTTAACGCCAATACCTAAAGTGGCCATTAACGCTTGCCCTAAAATAGAAGTCAGTGCTAACGGTAAAATAATACATATGAGTGTTTTGACTGAGCGGAATGTGAGGAAACAAAGCAACCCAACCACACCATATACCCACATCAACATTTGATATTGTGCTTTTTCAATCACACTGTTTGTGGCCGCTTCAATACCCGCGTTACCAGCCGCAAGCGCAAAGTTAACACCTTCAGTTTTATTCGCTGCTGTATAAGTGGTGATATCAGCAATCACTGTTTCGAGTGTATTTGCTTTATGATCATCAAGATAGATAATAAGCGGTAACATGCTACACGTATTATTCATAAACGCAGCAGGCGCACGACCTACGGCAGCATTTAGTACTAATTGATTAGGGCTTAATCCTTGCCATTTTGGATTACCTTCATTCATACCCACAATGGCCTTTTTAGCAATCGTCGCCACAGAAAGCGTTGATTGCACACCAGGAATACCTTCAACATGTGCTTGTAATTGATTTACTGCATTCAATGTATGGTAACTACTACATTGTTCAGCGGGTGTCTCGACCATTAACACCATAATGTCAGTGCTCGCTTGATAATTGTTTGCAACATACGCATTATCTAAATTATAGCGACTGTCTGCACGTAACTCAGGCGCGCCAGCATCGAGATCACCAATTTTTAATGATTGGCCTTGGTACAAACCAACAGCAAGACAAAACACACCGAACATTAATGCAGACTTAGCCCATTTAGCATCAGCAAAACGGCTAAATACAGTGACAATTAGAGGCATCTTTGATTGTTCAGCCAGCAAATATTTAATGCCCGCAGGAGACACTCCTGTCCAAGACATTAAAATGGGTAACAGCACTAAGTTAGTTAACAAAATAACCGCAACACCCACACTCGCTGCAGTGGCCAAATCTTGAATAACCTGAATTTCAATCACATTCAAGGTAATAAAACCAAGACCATCACTTAGCAATGCAATCAGACCTGGAATTGCGAGTGCTCTAAACGCAAGACGCGCAGCTTGCTCTGCTTTATTGCCAGCAGCCATATGTTGACCGATTGCACTAATTAACTGAACACCATGGCTCACCGCAATCGCAAATACCAAAAATGGCACTAACATAGAGTAAGGATCTAGGCCCTGCCCTAATAAGTTAAGTAATCCTAATTGCCAAATAACCGCAACCAGTGCGCAAGTAACCGTCACTATCGTGCTTCTTAAGCAACGACTATAAAGATATAGTAAAGCGAAAGTAATGATAATGGCGGTGATAAAGAAGATAACGACTTCTGCAGCACCAGCAATAAGATCACCAACAACCTTAGCAAATCCAGTTATATGTACTTTAACGCCGCCTACTTCATATTTACTACGTATGTCTTCTAACGTATTTGATAATTGATCGTAATCTAATGCCTTGCCTGTATCTGGGTTGACGCTCATTAAAGGTAATAAGAATACCGCTGATTTAAAATCATCACCAACCAAATAACCAACTTGCCCTGATAGCATCACATTACGACGTAATCTGTCTAGCGTACGCTGGCTACCATCATAATCGCTTGGTATAACGGTACCACCAACAAAACCATCTTCAGTTACTTCTGCCCAAGTTACATTTGAGGTCCAAATTGATTTCATCCCAGAGCGATCTACACCCGAAATAAAAAACAATTCATCGTTCAATGCGCGCATCTGGTCTTGAAATTTGGCATTAAAGATATCGCCTTTTTCATTTTCAATAACAACACGGACGCTATTACCTAAACTGGCCAACTCTTGTTTATAATTTAAATAATTTTGAATATATTCATGCTGTACTGGGATCATCTTTTCGAATGATGCACTCGGTCTCACTAAACTTGCGTTATAAGCTAAAAAAGCAGTGAGCAATACGATGAATGCAAACACCACATATTTAAAACCAAATAACTGTTTTTCGATCCAAATAGTAAGTTTTTCCATGTTATTTTAGACCTCCCTGTACTAATTCATTTTTCAGACTACTTTGCCAACCACGAAGACCCGTTGTAACAACATTCCCATCAATTATTTTAACTGATGTAATATCAATACGTTGATTAGATTTTGAAATATCATTAAAGACATGTCCGTCATAAACGAGTTTTAGGCCACCAGCACCCACTAATAACAGTTCCTTGTTATTTAGCCAATCAGCAGAAAATATATGATTTGTCACCCCTGTATCAAGGTGTTTCCAAGTTTCTCCTTGGTTTTTCGAAACAAACATGTTGCCACGCAATCCATAACTATAGAGTGTCTTTCCTTGCACTTCGATACCAAATAATGACCCCAGATAATCAATATCTAATGAACGCCAAGTTTGACCTTGATCTGATGTTGCAATACCAAGACCGGCCTCACCAATAACATAAATATTATTTTCTGCATCTGTTGTTAATGCATTAAGATGGAAACCTTCAGGATTCGGCACTTTAAAACCAATATATTCCCAGCTATTACCGCCATCTTTAGTCTCTAACATTGCACCATAAGCACCAATAACGAGACCATAATCAGCCGTACTAAATAGCACATCAAAGAATGAAATTTCAATGCCCGAATTAATCGTTAAATCTTCTAATTTATACAACGTATCATCAAGTTGCATTTCAAGTTCATCCAACATATCTTCATCTAGGCTCGCAGCTTCGGCCTGTTCAAATGCAGCAGTTAACGTTACAACTTGAGTTTCTAAACTTGATTTAAGCAGGCTCGTTAATTGAAGACCATCAAAAACCTTACTCCAATTATGACCACCATCCGTTGTTTTTAATATGACACCTTGATGCCCCACCGCCCAAGCAACTTGACCATCAATAAAGTCTACAGCGGTTATCGTCGTTTGCACGGGAACATTAGCCTGAAGCCAAGTGGAATCACTATTTTCTCGAACCAAAATACGGCCGTACTCACCAACTAATATTTGTCGATTAGCATAATTATCAATTTCTAAAAAAACACTTTTCTCTGCAAGATTATTCATTTCAGCTGCGACCAATAGCACATTATTATCTACATAATCGTTTGCTGTGTTTAACACTTGCTCCTCGCCTGCACTATGTACTGGTAAACTTAATGTACATAATAGCGCCAACAATTTTTTATCCATATTTGGCATTTGTACTCCCTAATCCCTTAAGTTTACGACGTCTTTTCACTAAGACCCCAAATTTGCAATCAAGTGGCTATACCCCTCCACTTGATATAAAAAATTCAACAGTTGCGAACCAACAACTATTTACGAATGATAATGTTCTCCTCGATATGCACCTGGTGTGACCCCTTTCCAGCGCTTAAAAGCACGAGAAAAATTGGCCACATTAGAAAAGCCCAATAAATAACTTATTTCCCCCAAAGATAAGAGGTTTTGATTTAGGTGTTGCTCGGCTATGGTTTGACGAATATTTTCAACTAAGTCCTTATAACTCGTCCCTGAATCATTCAATTTTCGCTGTAAGCTACGCTGACTGAAATTTAATTTTTCAGCCACCAGATCAATATTTGGTATGCCAGTCGCCATCCGTGAAACGACTTCTGAACGTACTTTACTTACAACATTATTACTCGTCAGCCCTGCGAGATAATCATCTGCCGCCTGATCACTTAATAACATGAGATCAGGCGCAAAATTAGGAAGACGTTTTGATAACAGTTCACGATCCATGACCAGCATAGATTTACTCGAATTAAATTCAATCGAACATCCAGTATGGGCTTCAAATTGTTCACGACAACGACTGTCGACAGTCGTGTATATCTTAGTTGGTGCAAAGCCTGGATTAGAAAGATCACGACATATTTTGATGATGGACAGCAGCATGGTTAATTCAAGTTGGTCGCCAATACGATTAATATCACTTTCGGTCTCATTCAGGTTTAACGCAAGGTAACAATACGTTTCATCCTCGCTTAAATTAATGCGGCATGTACTACTCAAAACATGGTCATAATGAACTAGACGGGTAAATGCATCTTGTAAAGACGAGGATGCTTGTAATGCATAACCAAGTGCGTGAAATGTTGTCGCGACAATACATTGGCTAACTTTGATTGGTAATAATGGATCATCTGTTAACACTACAGATTGATCGAAGAGTTTATTACACAGACTAACCGGCACACGGCTGCCTACATGTGTAATTTCATTCATGTTAATGTCTGATTTAGATAGCAGTTCGAGAGGTTCTATACCTTTCCATTGTAAGGCTTTATAGAGCGCAACAAGCCAACCACCAATAACATCCCCTTGTCCGTCCATTGCCAGCACTCCTTTGCTTTTATTCATCATTACAGATAGTTTAAAGATTGAAATTAAAAAATCAGAAAACGTATAACAAATATTCCATACAGGCAACATATTCGCAACAAGGTTAATTCAAAAATAAGAGCTTAGTATCATAATAATTCAAACGTTTGATTAAATTCTCACAAAGGCTTTATCTTATCAATAGATTTAATGCTTTCATAAATATCACTTAATGGTTAAAGGATCTCACTAAATATATCAGCAGCTTCAATATCAAGAATACCAGATCGATTAACTGTTATTTTATGGCGCTGGTAAAGGACTTTAGCACTATCATCCTTTAACCCGACAACTACGTTGACTTGATAACGCCTTTCAATCGCTTCTTTACTGATTTTACTATCATGTTCTGTATAGACTGCACCAGTTCCACGCTCTAAATAACGAATAAGTGGACGCACACTAAAATAGATCTGCTCTTGCATACGATCATAGCCCGCTTGGAAACCTTTGTGACTTACTCGAGTATCAAGGCGATAGTGTAATAGAATTGATTCTTGCTTGTTTTGCGGACGACGACGATATAATACGTCACGTACAACAATTGGTAATTTACTCTGTTTAATGTAGTCCAGCCATATACGCTGCTTGGAAATAATTTGTTTATTTGATGTGTCAATTAGATTTCTTGACCATTTTGGGCGCCCCTTACGGATCCAACGCCATAACGTGTTATTAAATTCATCTTTAAAGATCTCCCTGAAACCATAAATGACCGATAACACAGCAATTAAAGCATAGGTTAAACCTTTCAATTCACCTTGAGCAAAAAAGATCATGCTTAATACAATCACCATCACGAGTGACGTTGCTGTACCTTTTACGATTTTTTGTTGATGTTTACCCAATTGCTGAGTTGCTTCTTTAAAAATCACGCCATGTTCAATCAAACGACGTAATAAACGCATTTTATTCGCAATTCGATTCGGGTCTAATAAAGTATTTGCTGAGTTATAGCCATTTTCTAAACGGTACTTAGCTTCACCACGACAGAAACCTATGATTTCAGCCCGTTCATCAAGAAATTCATTACTCTTTTTCCGTTTTGATAAAGCCTTATAGCAGCATTGTTCACTAAACCATGACAAATAATTGTCCACATTATTGAAGTAAGCTTTTAATTTTTCATCTGCTGGGGCATTACGACGAAACTTCTTAATAATTGATTTTGCGACATCATTAAGCTCAATTAACGCAGAATAGAATAATTGCGGTTCGATTTGCTGTTGAATATTACTAATATCTTTTTCGAAGGCTTTAGCAAATTGATAAGCAAATAGATTTAAGTTAACGCGATATTCGTCTGGAGAACGTTTCATACGACTTGCAAAACGGCTTTGTACTAACGGGAGGTGTAAACCTTCAGAATAATACGCGCGCTTACCTTGAATTCCACGATAGAAATAATCTTCTTCCGTCAATGTCTGCGGATTGATTCCCATCTCATTAGGTAATAAAAAATACACATCAACACGACGATAACCACCTTGTGGGATAAGGTGATTAAGTTTAAATGATAATTTATCTTCTTGCTTTAAAACAATCTTAGCCACGCGTTGTACACCCTTTAATTATTACACGTACTCCTTGCTCCACTTAACATAGACATACGATAAAAGTACCCACTGCGAAATGTAACGTTTCATTGAAATTTAATAGAGTATTTATGGCTAAGTATATTATCCTTTACAACGCTAAATAAGAAGTTAAATCCAAATAGTTGGCTGATTTTTCCTGTTTATCTTCAATTGATGACAAATAAGGCATTTTTCCCATTAGCGGAGCAGGTAATGCCACCGTTAATGTTTCTATCATTTCATCATAATTAGCAATATCGGCCGTCAAACTGTTCGCAACCCAACCAACAAAATTAGCGCCTGAATGTTGAATCGCTTGCGCTGATAGTATCGCATGATTCAAACAACCTAACTTAACCCCTACTACAAGAATAACATCTAACTTATTTTCAGCTACCCAAGAGGAAAAATAGTAACTGCTATCAACAGGAAGATGCCAGCCTCCAGCACCTTCAATAACGGTAAAATCGATATCATCCGGCACCTTAGTGAGAGCAGTATCTACTAACGTGAGATCAATAAACTCACCTTTTTTCTGTGCTGCGATATGCGGTGCAATCGGTTCCTGATAAGCAATGGGATTGATGATATCGTAATCTAGGTTATGTGATGCATGTTGCTGTAACAACAAGGCATCTTCATTACGTAAACCCACAGAGGTTAATTCACAACCGGCAGAAATAGGCTTTAACCCCACAGTTTTAAAACCTAAATTATTGGCGTATTCAAGGATCGCACAACTAATCACCGTCTTACCAACGTCCGTATCAGTACCGGTAATAAATACTTTTTTCCTATGATTTGTCATTGATGCCTTTCTTGCTTTGTTTTAAATGAGCGTGTTTAAAATTAAAATGTCTTTAGTTCAGGTATATTAACGTTTACGCAATAAGCAGTAAGCCAGCTTATAGCTAAGCGGTAACAAGCCTTGGTTATCACGTCGCTTTTCATAATTAGATTTGAATACCCTCAGCTCACCCTGCGTTGTGGGTTTCGCGTCTTTGTTATGTACATGGTTAGCACCAATGCCTTTTAAACTTAACATGACTTCTTTAACACTTGAGTAATGCATCCTTTGAGTTTCAATTTGAAAACTCTCAACACTCAAACCCGATTTTAATAGCGCTACTTTAATTTCACCTTCAGACAAAAAACGATTTACATGACGATGCGCATTCACGGTTATCCATGATTGCGTCAGTTCATCAAGACTGCCCGCGACTAAGGTACTGAATAACATCAAGCCTCCTCGTTTTAAGCAACGCGATGTTTCAAGTAACGGCGTAGCTAAATCATCGCACCACTGCAATGCTAAATTAGAGACACACAAGTCAATGCTATTAGACTTTAATGGTAGCGCCTCCGCATCACCATTAAGCCAATAAGTAGGTGTGGTTAATTGATGATGCTCTTGGGCGTGAGAAAGCATGCCAAAAGATAAATCAACCGCAATCAACTTTTCACTACACTCCGCTAATGTTGGTAATAATGCCCCGCTACCACAGCCAAGATCGACAGTCGTCATATAGGGGCTCATCATATCCGGCACCACAGGTAAGTACTGCAATAACTTATCGCTGGATAATCGCTGTAATAGTGCATGTTGGTCATAACTCGCAGCCGCTTTACCAAAACAACGTGCAACAGCATTTTTATCAATCATGCAGCCCCCTTGTACTATCATCTAGCGCATCCTTTAGACAGTTCAGTAATAAATCAATATCTTCAATACGATGACTGGCTGATAGGGCAATACGCAAACGAGATGAACCTGCCGGCACCGTCGGCGGTCGAATGGCTTTTACTAACAAACCTTTGCTCGCTAGATATTGACTGATCTTCATTGCTTTATTTGCATCACCAATAATGAGTGGTTGAATGGCTGTATCAGATGGCATTAAGGTGATATTACGTAAAAAACATTGCTGTTTAAAATAAGTAATAAGTTGACTTAAATGTGCAACACGCCATGTTTCTGTTGCCATGATCGTCAAGGCTTTATCAATACATACCGCCATAGCCGCTGGCATAGCTGTCGAGTAAATATACGGTTTTGAAAAATTAACCAGATATTCGATAACGTCTTTGGAAGCAGCAACAAATGCGCCCGATACACCAACCGCCTTTCCAAAAGTCGCCATATATAAATCAACATCATGGGCTAATAAGCTATGCTGCTTTAGGCTATTTTGTCCCTTTGGAAGAACACCAAAACCATGAGCATCATCAACTAACAACCAGCTGTCATGCGTTTTACATTGCTGACTAATCGCATGTAAATTAGACTTATCACCATCCATGCTAAACACACCTTCAGTCACCACGAGTGAATTCGTATGTTGATGGCGGTTTTGAGTCAAGATTTGAGCAAGGTGCTCACAGTCGTTATGTTTAAAACGTTTCATGGTAGCAGGCGAATAAACACCCGCTTCAATTAACGAAGCATGATTTAGTTTATCCTGAACCAATAAATCATTTTTACCTAACAAGGCCTTGATTAACGCTTGGTTGGCAGTGTAGCCTGAATTAAATAGTAGACTAGATTCATACCCTGTTATTTCAGCTAAATTTTCTTCCAGTGCGGCATGAGCGTTAGTATAACCTGTGACTAAAAAAGAGCCGCCGCTACCAACGCCATATTCGTTTGCCCCACTCTGCCACGCACTGATTAGCTCTGGATGTGTCGATAACCCTAAATAATCATTCGCAGAAAAATTAATAGCACCATTACAGCTCGCCCGCGTGCGTAACAAGGAATTTACTTGCTGCTGGCGTAACCCTTGTGTAATAAATTCAAAAGCCATTAATGTGTAGCACTCGTCGCGCCAACATTTTTTGTATTAACAGCTGTCGCATCATAAAACAGTGACGGCGATGCCTGCTCTGCTATTTCATCAAGTAACTGCGCTGATTGTGCTTCGTCACTGGCTTCGCGAATACGCGCAGGTTGTAAGCCAAGTTTTCTAAACAGACGCTTATCACTGTCTTCATCTGGGTTGTCCGTTGTTAACAACTTACAACCGTAGAAAATAGAGTTTGCGCCAGCCATGAAACATAATGTTTGTGTTTGTTCACTCATCGCTTCACGACCAGCCGATAAACGCACATAAGATTTAGGCATTAAGATACGTGCTGTCGCAATGGTACGTACAAATTCTAATTCGTCTAAATCTGGCGTATCTTCCAGCGGTGTACCCGCCACTTTAACTAACATGTTAATTGGCACACTTTCTGGGTGATGTGGTAAATTAGCAAGTGACCTAAGCAAACCGATTCGATCAAGTTGTTGCTCACCCATCCCAACGATCCCACCAGAACATACTTTCATACCTGCTTCACGAACATGGTCTAAGGTGTTTAAACGATCTTGGTAGGTACGCGTAGTAATAATCTGTTCGTAGTATTCTTCTGACGTATCTAAGTTATGGTTGTAATAGTCTAAGCCCGCAGCAGAAAGAGATTGCGCTTGTTCCGGCGCTAACATGCCTAACGTCATGCAAGTTTCAAGTCCCATTGCTTTAACACCTTTAACCATATCAATTAAATACGGCATATCACGCTTATGTGGGTTTTTCCAAGCTGCCCCCATACAGAAACGACTCGCACCATTATCTCTTGCTTCAGCTGCACGTTTAAGCACAGTTTCGACTTGCATCAAGCGTTCTTTCTCAATACCCGTTGTATAGCGTGCACTCTGTGGGCAATACTTACAATCTTCAGGGCAAGCGCCGGTCTTGATTGATAACAGCGTACTGATTTGTACACTGTTTGGATCAAAATTCTGACGATGAACCGTTTGAGCCTGAAACATCAAATCGTTAAACGGTTGGTTAAATAGTGCTTCAATCTCATCAAGTTGCCAATCATGGCGAACGCTATTAGTCATCTAAAATCCTTTATTTGAATTTATTCTTAAACTCGATTAGTCTATCCAGCATAGCCGCAAGGTCAACCAAATGCTAAAACCAAGGTTTACAATGACTCAAAAAACAAACAAAAATTTAGTGAAGTTCGACCAGCAGCACATCTGGCACCCTTACACATCGATGACAAAACCCCTGCCTTGTTACCATGTTGATAGTGCTGAAGGAGTTTATCTCACATTAAATGACGGTACACGATTAATCGATGGTATGTCTTCTTGGTGGGCATCAATTCATGGCTATAACGTACCAGCGCTAAATCAAGCAATGCAAAAACAAGCCAGTAAAATGTCACATGTGATGTTTGGTGGCATCACCCACGAACCAGCAATAAATTTATGCCAAAAACTAGTCGATATTACACCCGACGGTCTCGAATGTGTGTTCTTGTCCGATTCAGGGTCAGTCAGTGTTGAAGTCGCAATGAAAATGGCAATTCAATATTGGCACCATCAACAACCGGCGAAAAAGAAATTTGTCACTATTCGTAATGGTTATCACGGCGATACATTTGGCGCGATGTCAGTTTGCGACCCAGATAATGGCATGCACGAATTGTTCACAGGATTTTTAGCGCCACAGTTCTTTATTAGCGCACCAAGCATCAAATTTAATGAGCAATGGCAGCAAAGTGCCATGCAAGAGCTAGAGCAAGCGTTAGTAGAAAACCATCAGCACATAGCAGCACTTATTTTAGAACCTATCGTGCAGGGTGCTGGCGGTATGAAGTTCTATCATCCCGAGTTTTTACGCCAAGCTAAATTACTTTGCGAGCATTATAAGGTATTACTGATTGCCGATGAAATTGCGACAGGTTTTGGTCGAACAGGAAAATTATTTGCTTGTGAGCATGCAGGCATCACACCTGACATCATGTGTTTGGGTAAAGGCATCACAGGCGGTTACATGACATTAGCAGCAACATTAACCACTCGCCATGTTGCAGAAACAATCAGTAATGGGCCAAGTGGCGTATTGATGCACGGGCCTACATTTATGGGTAACCCATTAGCCTGTGCAGTGGCAAATGCCAGTATCGATTTATTAATGGCAAGTAATTGGCAACAACAAGTTAAACGAATAGAAGATCAGTTACAACAAACATTACTACCGCTCGTTACACATAAAAATGTTGCAGATACACGTGTGCTCGGCAGTATTGGCGTTATCGAAACCAAACAAGCAATTGACCTCGCTAAAGCACAAGTATTATTTGTTGAATTGGGTGTATGGATCAGGCCTTTTGGGAAACTCTTGTATATTATGCCCCCTTACATCATTTCAAATTCAGAGCTCACCACATTATGCCATGTGATCAGACAAGTGCTTGATGCTGACATTTGGGCTAAATAACGTATTAACCAATATGTATTTAGCTTTATCCTGTTTTCACTTGCAATATAATCAAAATAGTCTTTGCTAAACTAAGGGTACCGAGTCAGTGCTTATGACCTGCGTACTTAATTGTTATTAATGTAACAAGCTGAATATTGAGTTTGTTACATTAATTTAATCTTAGTTTTCGGGGTCATTTATGCTCAATAATTTATTGATATTTAGTTTAAGTCTAATCAGTTTTTCCACTATCTCGTATATTATTTATATTAAAATAATTGAGCCCCTGAGCAGTATCAAAGGATATATCCAGGAAGCTCAATTTGAGCATAACATCATCAATGAACTTGAAAATGCAACCGGTACACAAGGGTTGTCAGAGCGCTACAACTCGATGCTTGATAATAATATTAGTAGTTCAAGTTATTTTGATAAATTACAACACACGTTAAAACAACGCGAAATGAGCCCTACATATACCTCCCCAATTAAATTAAATAACAGTATTTTAAACCAAGCCCGTTTACTACAACAAAAGAAAAAGCAAATTAATTACCACTAGAATCCTCAATCATTTGCAATTATCAGTGTTAATTTACTAAATATTAAGCAAACAAAATGATTTTTCATTGTTTTTACTTGTATCCTACAACTGCAAAGGTAATATATCCTTACTTAAATAATCATCATTCGCTCAGCAAGAGCTTTTTATGCTGGAGAGCAATAATCCTATGACGCATACGTCAGTTAAAGATATTTTTGCCGGTAAATTCCCGGTAGGCAGCACAGTTACAACGAAAGGCTGGATCCGCACACGTCGTGATTCTAAAGCT
>Ga0209396_1001434_pt1 | contig 26523 bp, 20 predicted proteins | sample GOMGulsemesocosm_6_FD_184638 | JGI IMG/M metagenome (GOLD analysis project Ga0209396, IMG submission 184638) | Methane-oxidizing microbial communities from mesocosms in the Gulf of Mexico - GOM8C Gulf of Mexico (SPAdes) (version 2) | ecosystem: Environmental > Aquatic > Marine > Cold seeps... | reverse complement strand
ACGCTTTCCATTGGTCTATATCGTGCGGTTGGATCTCTAAATTTTTCTTTTCACATGAACTATTTCGTGAATTATCAAGGATTAGTTCTGTCAAAGTATCCAAGTAGAAAAAATGATCATAGCAATACTTATCTGAATCAGTAAATACAACATTAAAACCATCTTTATCAGGAAACGAATAATGACCATCTACAAAAACCACATCATGTTTTGTATCAGCTTGGTCAACTATGCATGTAAACTCTTCTCTTAAAAGATGTTTCTCCGATTCACGCAACTGTTTAAAATTACGACCATAACCCTCCATCGCTAACCCATTTAACGTTGACGACCCAGGAAGGTGTATAGCTGATATGCCAACCTCATTAAAATGAGAAAGAACATGACTAATAAGGTAATCTTTACCTGATCTCGACGTGCCATATATTGCTATTTTCATTAGCTTCTGCTCCTACGTATTTATCAAAATAACAATCACCATCATTTAGAGATTTCATTTTTAGCATTAACGCTTCTAAATCAGACATTCTCATATCAAATGGTCCATAATTAAAATCCTCATTACCATAAAACCTGCCGCACGGGTAGATGCCTCGTTTAGTAATGAAAATATTGGTTCTTCCTACACCACATAAGCTCCCATACATTGTACAGTCGTATTTTTTCTTTTTATTTTCATCAAGTTGTCTGACTTCGAAATCACTACCTTTGAAATAAGCCAGCAGATCTTTATACTCCAAATCAGAAACTACAAGGCTTTCATCATGGGAATCAAATAATCTCGAAAAAGTGACATCCTTAAAATTTTCTTCAGTTAGAAATTCAAACAATTTGATTTGATTTCTTAGCGTTTCCTGGTGCACAGTACAATTAATAGCTGGTTTTTCTTTAAACTTTGCTTCGAATTTTTCAACGCCTTTATAGACTTTTTTAAATTGTTCTCGGCCTACATTATGAAGTTCTTCGTAACCATCAACTGAAAAACAAAGCTTTATTAGATCTTTATTTTCATAGAAAAAATTAAGTATTTCTTCACTTAAAATTGTTCCATTAGTGATGGTGTAAAATTGAAGTTTTTTATAGCCTTTAGTCTTAATGTACTGAATCAATTCTTTTATTTTTCGATACTGAAGTAATGGTTCTCCTGAACCAACAATGCCAATTTTAAAGACCTCGATATTGTTTTCCAATGAGTAGTCATAGATTTCATCGACGATTCTTATTAGCTCGTTAGCACTAAACTCCTGAGGCAAACCACTTAACTTACCATTATCTTCGTTATGGAAGTGGCAGTAAGCGCATTTCAAGTTACACTTTTCACCAAGTGATATACATGCACGGTCAATCATGTTCTTTCCTTGAAAAGTAATTTAACTTTTTGATGGTTAATTTTTTTAGGGTTTAGATAGTCAACAGCCTTCATATTTTTCCTACACCTGATGTCTAAATCTGTAACTGGTGCCAACTTATTAATGATACTTTCGCTGTTCTTAATACAAGCTTTGAAAAGAGCGTTGTAACCATTAGTATCTTGTTGATTGACGCACGAACCATGTTCTAGAAAGAAATCAACACCTAAATCAAAGCCACTCCATGCAGAGATCATCAAAGGTGTATTCCCTGCATTTTTTCCACCACTTCCCAAATCTACATCAGCCCCATGCTCTGCAAGTATTTGGATTATCTGAAGGCTCTTCAATTGGGTAGCATGGTGCATAGGTGTGAAATAATATTTATGCTTATCTTGTTTATCTAGATCTACATTTGGGAGCTTAAGAACAAACTTTAAAATCCCTTTATTACGACTTCTAACAGCTGCAATAAGTGGGGTTAAACCATCATCCGGATTGTGAAAATTTACACCAATATTATCCGTATCAAAGGCGATGACCTCATCGTACTTTTTACTTTTAATAAGAGAAATGAATTCTATAGTCTTTACTGGATCAAAATCAGTATCTGTTTTAATGAATTGCTGAGCATATTCATTAGGAGTAATTGATGATAAGTTATTAATTTTACTGCAAAGAAATTGAAAGTAGATATCATCAGATAGTAAAAAAATATGATTATTTGGTTTTGATTTGGCTCTTCGAATAGCGATGTCTGCTATTTTTTCGTCATTATTTCCATCGTTTTTACGATTTTCTTCAATTGACAAATGATCTTTAAAATTATTGATTGACTTCATCACTAGCCATGCTTTTTGTTTAACTGCTGGCTTACCTCTATCTTTTAAATTGTTTAATTCTGAAATAACAATATCTGGTATTACAACATCATCAAAACATTCAATTAGTTCAGATAAAAACGTTGGTCGCTTAATTAAAGCTGACGTATCTACTACGACTATTTGCTTCCTTTCAGTAGCAATGCCAAGTATTTCATCTGTCGTAGTCTCAAAAGTTTGAGCTAGTTTTATTAATTGAGAAGATGATGGTTCATTTTTACCATTCTCCCAATTCGATATCACGGGTCGTGCCACACTTATTTTGCTAGCTAAATCCTTTTGTGACATATCTCTACCATTCCTTAGTTTCTTTATGTTTTCACCTATCAGTTCGGTAATCATTTATTACAACTCCTTTGTTTTTCAATCTTTTATCTTTTTATTTGTAACTGATAATAGCCATGCTCCAGTTATTGCACAACGGAAAAATGTACGATGTATGCTTTTATTACATCGTGTAATGGATCGTGACATATGGTCTATAAGGAAATTAAGGTGTGTATAAATGCTGTGGCATAGAGAATTTAGTAGAATATTAAAAGGGAGTGAGTAAACAAATTTTTAGACTTTTTATTACGTATTGATTAGCTGAGGGTTATTTACATCGATAGGAGCTATATCTTGATAGGTATCTCAATTGTAATGAATGCACCAAATTATTGGTATTAATGTAATGCATTGATTTTAATAATAGTCTAATGTCTTACCATATAGAAATGTCTGCTAAGTAATCACTAGACTACGCTAGAACGAATACAGACATTGTCTCGACAAGATGTTTTCCGTTGAGTCATTATCGAGCTTATAACGTCATGAAAAATTTGAATTTAGTTAGCTTAGAGTTATCTATACATGCTTATAAAAGAGCCTGCAATGGAGTTTGAACCCAGAGGTGTAATGTATCACTCAGCCCTAGATAGGCTTTTAAAACACCCTTAATTTTGGATATAACATTAAATAAGGATATAAAATGATTAACCTCTTCAACTTTGCTACATCTGAATTATCTCAAGATGCAATACTTTGTTGGCTTCTTTCATGGAGTGATCGAGAAAAGTCTCTTCAGAACGAAAATAGTGAATTAAGAACAATATCCAAAAACCTAATACTCTTATTCCTTCACCAGCACGACAAGTACAAAACTATTACATTCGATGATATTGAATATGCTCATCATTTAAAGCAGCAATATCATAAAACTGATGTGTACTTTCAAGTTAAGCTAACTAAATGGGAAAAGAGTGTTTCATTTATTGTTGAAGACAAAACAAATACTTCGCATCACAGTAACCAATTAAATACATACCTCGAACGTATTAAGAAAGACAACATTGAAGAGCATGATACAATTGGGATATATTTCAAAACTGGTTTTATCAATAATGTAGATAAAGACTTACCAGAGCAATATAAGCTTGTGACAAATTCGATGTTCAATGATTTTCTTAATGCACAGAGTTGTACTAATGAAATATTTAATGAATATAAGTCATACTTCAATGCATACCAGATTGCGTTTGAACTACCAATTCAACAAGCAACAAGTAATACACATTTTCATAAAGGATTACAATCAACGCAAGGTCAAGATGCGTTGATTCAAGTTATCCGTAAAGGCATCGATAATACATCAGTCAATTACGGGGTGAATACAGGTGGTACACCTTGGACACATCTTAAATTCTTTTCTTTTGTTCCTAAAGCGCATGAAGAATCGTTAAGTCACAATAACTTTGATGAAAGCTTTTTTCTACGTGTTGATTATAGGCAAGGACCAGGCAAGGTATGGACACCTTATCTAGCATTTAGAAATTATAGCTACTATGACAAAAACGAAAATAATAGCCTAATTAGAGTTAAGCGACTTAATTTTTATAAGAGTATTTTTAATGAATGTTGGATCCGTATTGTTGAAGAAACTGATAGCGACATAACAGCTGGTAAAGTTGTTGGTGATAATAGTGGTAACTATGAACAAGAAGTAGCGACAATATTCTTAAACGATACAAATAATATTCCATCAAAAGTGATCCCTTTTATAACTAAGTTAATTATCTATTTTCAACAAGAACTTAACTTACGCTTTAATGAATTTCGTGTACTTGAAGAAATAAAGGAACCGTTAATTTATAAAGTTAATAAACATTTTGGCTTACCAATAATCATCACCCCTTATTATCACAAAGGAAAAGATGAACATTTATGTGAATTAAAGTTTGCATTACCATCATGGGCCGATAAATTCGGGGAAGAGGGTGTTGTTGTCATTGTTTATCAACATAAACATACTAAAGGCTTATCGATACGTACTTTCTGCCAGACAGCCAAACTCGAACAAAACGAAGAGTTAAAGCAATATTCTAAAGAAAATAATGAGCTCAACATAAAACCAATTAAAGGATGGTCTACTTGGAGTACTTTTTACAAAGAAGTTGGTCACCCTGAGGATAGTTACCATATGGATTTCTGTGTGGAATCACTTTCGAATAAGTTGATTGAGTCATTAGAAAATGCAGATAACCACCTATCAAGTTTATTGATTAATAGTTAATGTACAATCATTCAGCTGTTCAGTATCAAAGTACATAGCTTCACAAAAGTGAAATGGAAGAGGATTTTGGCCTTAAACTTAGGGGGGAGATGAATTACGTGTTATTACTCTTATGCGAAGTAACGTGTAATTAACTGCTTAATTACACTAAATAATTGTTGCTATGTTAACATCGGGAAGATGCAATAATGAATAATATATCGTTTACAAAACAAATGTTCTAAACGATATAGCATAACAATGATTAATACTTAGAATTACAATTATGCATATATCGCTAATTAACAGCTTTACTAATACATACCACTATATACCTGATACTAGCATCATGAACTAGATAGCAAAAAATGTTGAAATCTTCATAGCAGGATAAATATTTGCTATAGAAAATATGTGAAATGTTGAAATTAGAGCCTCAGAATAAGCCATAATAGTTTCATCAACTGCGGCCTTAATAATAAATGAACTTTTAAAAAACGGCGTCTGTAAGGGAAAGAATGCAAGACAAGATTTATGAATTTAAAGAGTTAGAAAATCTTTCAGATCAAGAACTTCGAGCTTGCCTTGAGCAAAGTTGGGATATTAAAAATGGTCAATTTGAGGTCTGGGGAGAGATAAAGCCCTTAAAAGATAATGCTTGTGGCTTTTTAACGAACACGCGAACTACAAGCAATAATAAGTTACTTGCTTATCCATTAAGAGGTGTAGGAAGGACTTGTCAATTCTTTATTAACTCTAATGATGCCCAACAATATGGAGACAGACACTTATCACGCTTTATTCGCTGTAAATTAGAGTTATCCCCACTATCAGAGCGCAGGAAACATGGGATTCCTTTTAAAATGAATGTTTTGCCTAGTAGCTGCTCACCACTTGAACAACTGCCAAAGGAAATACCACACGATATATTGACGCACAATGAAAGAACCTTTTTTATTTCTAAAAGTCTTTACGAATTTTACCACCTTCAAGCGGATGCGAAGGCTGAACAAAAATTTGAAGCGTTAAAAATAAAACAAGATAAAGAGATTTTAGAAGCTATTGATAATGCTCAAACAGAGCTGAATTATATTCAGGGTGAACGATCAACTGTTGAAGATAAACGAGATACGGCAATTAAGGTTAATCAAGCTCTATTCGGTAAGAAACAAAAGCTTGATGAGACGATAACGTCTCTAATGACTCAAGAACAGCAGACACAAAAAAACATAGCCCAATTAACTGAACAATTTGCCCAATTAGAGGCCGAAATGAATCATAGAATCACACGTCTTAAAAGTTATGTATCCGAGAAAGCCTTATTTTTAAAAACCTTTGAATTTGTAGACGAAGAAGACCTTGAGCACTTTTTACTTGAGTCAAAGACTGAGTCTAACCGGGTAGAGGGAGTTTCATTTAAAGACGTATTGAATGGTAATTACGAACAAGCCGTATCTTACATTCAGGCACACTTAGTTGAGAATGACATCTTATATCCTCGCCATATTATTGAGAACTATATTACATTACTTCGTACTAAAGATTTGATCGTACTTGCGGGTGATTCAGGTTCTGGAAAAACTAACTTGATTAAGTCCTTTGCAAAAGCTGTCGGTGGAAAGTCAGTTATTATTCCAGTTAAGCCTAACTGGACAAGTTCTGAAGATTTACTTGGTTACTATAATCCACTTGAGAAGAAATACCTAGCTACACCATTCTTAGAAGCATTACTGGAAGCACAGAAAAACCCAGAAATTCCATATTTCATATGCCTTGATGAAATGAATCTTGCTCGAGTTGAATATTATTTTGCTGACTTTTTATCCCTTTTAGAATCAAGAGATGAAGAACCTGAAATTAAACTTTATGCGGAAGACGAGTCAGCACATGTGCTTTCAGAGTTAAAGGCAGTTGTTGAAATAATTCAATCAGGTAAAGAAAAGTACAGCCAAGATGGTGTTGTTAATTTCATTGAACTTTTAAAAGATGAAGAGCTAAATAATCATTTAAGACAAGCATTTGGATTTAGCGAACAAAATTCACTTATTAAGTATCACAGTGAAATACGTCGAATGCTTTCAGCAGTAATGACAATGCCTTCATCCATTAAAATGCCTGCCAACGTTCATATTATTGGTGCAATTAACATCGATGAAACTACCCATTATCTTTCACCAAAGATTCTAGACCGTGCCCATATAATGCGTTTCGAATCACCACTATTATCTGATTGGGAACAGATTTTATCTGAAGTTGAGGGATATGATTTTGATGAAGTGTTAAAACCATTACTAATTGATGTTGAAGCCCTAGGTGTTCGTAATAACTATCCAAAATTTGACCGCGAAAATGAATTTTGCCAGCTTTTCATTGAGCTTAATAAAGAGTTTTTCAATAAATTAGGTGTAGATTTTGGAATGCGGACTATTCGACAAGGGCTTAATTATCAGGCTCTTTTTGAGGATGTTAATAGTGATTCATTCCAATCTGTCAATAATTTTTTGCTTCATAAAGTGTTGCCTAAATTTACTTTTGATGGGAATAAACAAGTCGGCCAGCAAACAAAACTAGATTTGATTGAGAAAGTGTTTGCAGAACGTATTAGGCAAATATTACCACTACATAACGAAATACCAGAGATCTTCTCGGCGGTTGCCGCATTAGAAAATGTCGTAAGTGATGCGAAAGCAAACGATGGCGTTGTGAATTTTTGGTCATAATGATGAAACCTGATTTTGAAATAAAATACATTGAAGTTCAGTGGTACGATAAAGACACTGTGACCAAAGTGACAGAGTCTTTAATTAATTTATCCCCTGAATATAATGATGAGATTGAATGTTTCGAATGTGAAACAACAATTTACCCAAATACCAAGGGGTTACGTGGACAACTAGCTGTTCGTTTTTTAGTTAATAAGCCGGTGAGTCCATACATTGAATTGCCTAATGGAAACGTGCAGCACCTTAGTTCAATTAAAGATATTGATACCGGAAAAACTTGGTGGATTGTAAAAGGTTCATGGGACAAACAAAATAAATTTTGGCGACATACCGGCATAAATACAGCCGGTACGTTGAAGATCATTTTACAAGAACAAGCGTGTCATGTACTTATTGGTTCAGTTGATTTTACCCGAGACCAATTAGATCGTTATCTATCTAGCTTTAAGGATGACTTGTGGGAATTAATATTAGATGATTCAAGTCCCATTCAAGCTGATAGAACAAGTAATGGCATTGGTGTTAATGAAGATGTAATTGAGTGTATTCGTCACCTTACCTCAAATGCCCAAAAGGTGCTGAATAACCCAAAAGTAGAGCTTCGCGAAATACAAACCCTAAAGCCTCGTAGAGCTGTGAAACCGGTTAACCGTACATTCATGGAGCTTGTTAGTAAAACCAACCAAAGGTTTTTAACTAGTCGTGCTACGACACCGTCACATAATGTTGCTGAAAACCGCTATGTACTGTTTGCGCTAGAGCGGTCTTACCGAATTATTAAACAGGTTTCGATCCTCTCAGGTAACAAGTTCAAACGTTATGCAGATACGGTAACTAAACTTCAAAATCAGCATGACTCATTTACTGATACAGTTACAATCAATAAAGATCTAGTAGTCAAAGATTTAGAGATAATTAGAGAACGTTGTCATATCACATATTGGCAAAACTTGTTGTCACAGAAATTAACAGCTAACAATGTAAGTTTAAATCCTCAGTCGTACAATCAGAATGAACTTTACATCCGTACTCAGGGGTATTCAACAGACCGATACACTGAAGATAAAGATGGTTTTTTTATAGAGACTTTTAACAATGGAATGTGGGGAAAAGAAAACAATAAAACGACTATACTATCGTTTAAAAACGATTTACCTGAACTTATTAACTGCCTTGAGCCTTACTCAGAATATAAAATAATTGGTGTAAGGAATCGCTTTGAAACCTTAAAAGCTGTGATTTACAGTTTTTCAACTTTAAGCCTGATTGATGTAAGATCAACTCAAGGGCTTGAAGGGGCAAGAAAAAAGTTTGAAGAAGAAAAAGAGCTTGGGAAGCAGTTAAATGCAAGTTCCTGGAAAAGAAAGCTCAATCGAAATGAATTGGATGAACAAGAGAAAGAGAAAGCAGCACTTTTAAACCGCATTAACTTCTATTCCGAGAACCAGAAGCTTTCAAAATATGTTTTTGAGAAGGTAGAGCCTAAACAAAGACAACTTTTGAAAATTATTAAGGCACTACGTAAACTTGATATAAAGCCTTCTTCGTACTTTCCTAATTCAATGACATTTGTACAAAATCCCCATTATCAGGGAATACACAATGGCTATAAAATTTTGAGGGAAATTACGAATCTTGCAGATGATCAACTGCTAGTCAACCTTGAAGACATTGATGCTATTGGCCTTGTAAATATGCCTTTGATGTATGAGCGATGGTGTTTACTGCAAATTATCAAGGTCTTGAGGGAGTCATTTCGATTTATACCGCAGAGTAACTGGAAATATCAATTAATTGATGCGATTAAAACCAACAAAATAGATATTGAAGTAAGTCTTTCTAATGTTAATTCAAAGCGCTTTATTACCTTAACCTACGAAAAAACATTGGATAGCGGTAAAAGACCCGACTTTGTGATCGATCTTGAGTGGTATGCCGATGACGATGCTCTAAATCAGCATGTACAAAATAAGCGCTTTGTAATGGATGCTAAATTTTACGATAAAAAGACCTTTGAAAGATTTGGAGGCTTGATGGGTGTTGCTGACAATCTTTATAATCAAAAACACTATCGAGAATCAACTGATAACCCCGTATTTATCATCCACCCATGTAGAACAGCACTTCCTGAGCGCGTGACTTCTCAAGAGTGGGGAAAATACAGTTTTCTAGGCGAGTTACCAATAGGGGGCTCTAACATTAACCCTGATCATCAATATGGTGGAGTATTTCTAAGTCCGATTGATAGACAGTTGTATACTGATGAACTACAAAGATTACTTGGTTTATTTTTGCAATATAAGCTAGAACACTCAGGAACCCTAGATAATAAACGGTCTGATGATCGTATTGTATCAAAACCATTTTGTATTCGCTGCGGTTCTGTAAATATACGCACAATCGACAAGCCTTCATATTATAAAAATAGGCAAGGGCAAAAGGTCAAGCGTACTTCTCGTTCTGTATGGATGCAATGCAACGATTGTGAGCAGTTTATTAGTTTTAATCACTGCCGAAATACCAACACACGACTAGTCAAAAATGGTTTTTATTGGACGTATCATTCAGCAAGAGCCATCGAGCCATTTAATAATAAATGTCCAAAGTGCAGTGAATGGGGAGCTTGGTAAGTATCTTATGTGCAAAACAAATTCAGAGATCATCAGATAATGGAATCATTCATTAAAGCATATAAGAAAACTGGTAATTCAGTTCTGGCGTATAAGGAAATCACTAGTTGTGATGGGATGTCGCTTGAAGAAATAGCGGATGGTTCATTTTCATATCTTAATGACGTATTCGAAGATATTGATTTTTATGTATCAACTGAATCAGTACAGAAAAATTAAGATCATCACCTGGCTATTACTAAGCAAAATATAAAAGATAGAATGATCCGATAATTAGGTTAATTGAATATTTATTTTCGAATTGTATGAATTATTTATTGGTATTTGTAGTTTTTCTGGAAGTTTCCCTCTCTAATTTTTATAGCATTTCCATTTGTGTATTTTTGAGGCTCTATAGTTATTTCTGATACGAACTTACCTTGAGATCAAATTCAAGGTAAGCACATTTTAGATAATTAATAAGACTGTTATTTTATGCTAAACGGCAAAAATTAAAATTTATGAGCCTTTTATCGTTCAACGCAGTAGCGTAAACGTTTAGCGTAGGTCTCTAAAAAATCGCCATTCAAAGTACGAATTTGATGTTGGTTATTAAGAGTTATTAACTGCTGTGCATGACTCATTTCAAATCTAGGAGATAATCCAGATCCTATTTCTTTTAGCGGATTACGTCTTTTTATAATCTCGAAGACCTCAAGTGCTTTCATTGCTGGTATGTAACAGATAAACGCAGTGCGACCTCGGCGACGCATGAACAGGTAATTACTGAAATCCTCAGTTAAGTGTCCTGTAGTTATTGTTTCATTGTCTTCTAGTTGATTGATAAAACACTCGGCACTGATTTGGTCTACTAAATTTATGCCAGAATTATAAGACATCATGATTCCATTCCAATGAGTATCTTCAAAGTCTTCCACATAAGGAGTGGGTGAGTTCTGAATGAAACTCAAAAACTCATGCCAATTCGGCAGAACCTGTTTTGCTTCTCTGGAATTTATGGCTTTCATAGTGTCTTCTTTTGAAGCTGTGAACACTTGACCTATGAATTTTTTCGTCGAGTAAAATATACGGTGACCAAGTCCCATCTGAGCGACAGCTCGAATTATTTCTAGTATTTCTATATTACGAGGACGACGACACATAGTCATTGAATGTTGATCAAACAGGTCAATATGATCTGGATACTCAGCGACAAATGCAATTGTGTAATTATTGCAAGATTCTACGGGAGAGTTATTAATAATAAGCGTTAAAGCAGATAGTGGTAAGTTTGCGTCAAAGTTGTCTTTTATAGATCGAATTATCTTTGAACGATTGCTACCTGTATTGCCATAACACGGGTGGCGGGTGATTGATACGTGCATAATCAACTCCTTACAAGTTTGATTAAGAGTGACCTACCTTATAGATCACTGCTTCGAATTATATAACCAGATGTCTTTGGTTGTGTGGTCATTAATGCAGACAGACTTCACTGAATGCATTTTCAACACTACACACATTGAGCATAACGAAGTTATTTTTTTATCAATACTGTGACACCTAGATAGTATTGGTCGCGGTTTTTTAGTTCTATGACTCATTTTTATTACTGAGGGCTCAATCAAGCTTCTGATATAACACAACATCCTGAATTTCATTAATAAACTGTTCAATGCTATTGCTCATGGCGTCAAAGCTAATGACTTTAGCTCTAGAAATACTCAGGTGTGGGCTCACCTTTTTAGCTGTTTTAATTGCATGATCAATATACTGCTCAGAACTGATATTAGGTAAGTGATAAGCTGTTATTTGATACATCTTCACTTTCTTAGTCATACTATCTTTATTCTGTGGGACAACTAATACAGCAATAGCATTTTTAGATTGCTGTAAAAATATTTCTATTCCTGTAACCAAGTATTGATATTTTGTAGTGAATAAAAGTGCCGATTCACCAGAAATTAAAACTACCTTTTCACTTGATAGGTTTAGGATTTGGTAAGCATCATGAAGTCCGATGTTAGGGACTTTATTAATGTTATTACTTGTATGAATGTATTCCATTTCTTTCTTTAAAGTGGCACTTCTATAACGAGTTTGGTTTTTACAAAACTGTTCAACTACAGCTGCATCGTTCTTGTAACGGTTCCAGACCAAGGTACAAAATTTATCAGTGAAGCACTCATCAATTTGAGGAAGGAACATAGGTACAGCGTTTGACCTTGAACACTCTTCGGTTAAATCGTATTTAAGAAATTCTGACGCCGCGTTGTGAGACTTTTTATCGATGACAATGAATCGACTCTTTACGCCTCCCATACTTTCTAAGATTCGAACAGCTAAGTTTTCTCTTCTTGGATACCAATTCAGCATTTTTGTTTCCTTTAGCTACATTCTGTCTTAATTTTTATACGTTATCATCATATTACTATCAACCGAATAGTCGGGTTATATAACCCGACATAAACACTTATCTAAGGAAGTATTATGACCAATCACCTTCTTGGTGTGCCAATGATATCAAGTAGTGCGAAATCTGTTTTAAGCCATATTCTTGTGTTGCTAGTTCTGCCGGGCTAAACCCTTTTAGCCCGAGGTTTGATATATACCACCAGCTTTCAAAGTAACTGAATTCCTCAAAACAAAATGATGAATACACGCAGATATTCATCAAATCGTCATAATCTATTTCTTTAAGGTAATGCTCAGTAAGGAACTGCTGTATTAGCACCTCCATAGGTGGTTTAGAGTTCATTGGCGTTAGTCTTCAACTGAAGATTCAAAGCACCATCTGGTGTCGTGATGTTAAACATCCCACTGTTTACAAGGATGTAGCATGTGCTTTCGGTTACAAAGATACAATTGTTAACTAACTCAGAAAGTAACTCACTTTTAATGCTGCTACATTTGATGCAAGCCGAGTGTTGTAAGATTGAATCCGAATAAATAAACTCGGGTAACAAACCTAGCTCCTCACATTCACATAACTCTGATTCATTTAATGTAATGTGATTCCACGACCAGTTATCAATAAGACAACATTCCTTGTCAGGATACTCATATTTTACGATATCAATCATCCTATCTTGCGTATCAATAGTGCAACCAATTGATTCAAAATCATTAATTCTATTCGTTATGTTCACTTCTGCAATGTCTTGTAAATTCATGTTTTTCTCCAGTCTTTAACCGATTTAAACAATGTATTACCTATAACTATTACTTATGGTGCTTGAGCCAATATGAACTTAATGATTCACCTGATATTTCATTTTCTCCCGGAGACCAGGCCGGGTAGTGTAGATCACCATCAATGACTAATGATTTAATTCTTTCAATTCCACAACAAAGCGCTGTTGCCGCTTTTAGTATCGATACGTTTTTTTTACATGTGTTGGTGAATTGTTCACTTAACCATTTATCGAATGACCGCTTTTCTACCATTATATTTGCAGGCTGATGACTAAGGTGTATTTTACCCGGCACTTCTTTTAAGAGAATGGCATTAATTAGCATTCCTCTCGTACACAAGTGCATTCGCATCGCTTTTTTATGGTCATCGATATCAGTGACCCCTTTTAAAGAAGAAAGGCCCGTATGAGTGATGAGGTCGCTCACTACTTGAAGGTTAAACATTTGTTCTCTGGCGACATTTGTTCCATTCGCTGAATGCAATGTCCGAGACTGAACTGAATAAAGTAAATCGTTATCCTCAAGTAATAAATACGATTCCAATTGTTGGCGAGTTACGTGGTATCTCGCCGTATTATCGATTGAAGAGGACAATATTTTCGCACGAGAAGGGCGAATGAAATCATAAGACTCAATAAACTCAATGTTTGTGCTCGGAGTGCTGATAAGTGGGCATTTCTGTTCTGGATTACTGTCTATATTGAAAAACGTAAGACGGCTTTTAAGTTTTTTAATTGGAGCTAAAATAGCTTGTCCACCTAGGTTTGACAACTCACATCGGTTTTTAAAGCATGATGCTTCCCACTGTTTGATACTCGATGACGACTCTAATATTGAATAAGCATTACGAATGTGGTCATTAAGATTTGAGCAACTTGGTAATGTATAAAACCTGTCAGGGAAAGTATCAAAAGGGCGAGCTATCGCAAATATAGTTTGAATAATATCAGCTATCTTTTTGCTTGTTTGCTCTGTTGTATTTAGGATTTCGTCCCACATTAGTGTTTCAAGTGGTGAAGGGCTTCTCTTCACAGTGTTATCAAAGTCATGCCACAGTAATCCGCATTTTCGACAACCGTCGAAGACAAGCGTATTCCAATCAAATGGATGATTACAAGCAGGGCAGCTATTTGTATAGCTACGGTTATGTTCTTGGCATGCTTGAAAAATTGGAAGTTGGGTTCGACAATCAATAGCATCACCTTCTTTGATGAAATCAATGCAGATCCGGGGTTCTGTTATACGTATATCATTACAAATTCCATCATTAGGATTGTATCCGAACCCAGGTGCATTTAAATCTAGGTGTTTACGCAATTCCTCTTGCGATATATCTAATGCAATGGCTAATTTAGGCAAAATTATCGAGAATTCAACCGATGACCATTTCACATGATTTATCATCTTTATTTTCTCAATAGAAATTACCTTAAACAAATGCTTAATAGACGTTAAACCATTAACATTAGCTAGGCGTAGTAAATACCCTGCAAACAATTCATATTGACGAGGAAGAATACGAACACCTAACATTTTACTTCCTCTTCTTTTTGGCTTTGGCTTTCAATGCCTGCTCAGCGGCTTTGATATCTTTCAATTCAATTAACTTATCTTCAATTTTGTCTAATTTGGCTGAGAATGGATTGAAAGTACCTATTTTATCGTTAACCGGATCGTTTCGATAAGCTTCAATAAATGAAGTTTTGCTTATTTTTTTTGATGACTCCATGCTCAGATTTAATACTTTAAATAATAGATACTTAAATTTTCTTGGTGAGCCTGCACAAGCTAAATACAATCTATCGAACATATCATCAGAATATAAGGGACAAACATTGAGTTCCATGTCATTAAATAAGTCATCAAATCCAGCCAAAAATGAACCAAAATTTTCGATGCCTTTATCTGAATCAATTTCAAATTCTGTTATATAACATTTTATATACCCTAGACGCTCAGCTAGCTCAGCGTATTGAGTAAGTGCTTTTTCGGCTGTCGGAATGCCGGCTACGATTACAATAATTTTGTGCTTATTCATTCTGTTCTTAATAAAATTAAGCGCTTCAATGGTCCGTTTTCCAGCATACTCACGGAGTAAATGCTGGCATTCATCGATGATTAAATACCTAACCACCTGATTCTTAATTAATGTATCCACTCGTCTGGTTAATTCTGTCGCATTACCTGTAAGATCGGGGTGCTCAGCTGCAATTAAAATAGCTTTACAGACAGATATGATGTTTGGTTGCTCGGGCATTTCAAACTTCAAAATAGGTTTTGGGGTAAACTGATAATCAACTGAAGCAATGACATCCGCTGTAACTTGTTCCAAATGGTTAGAAACAAATTTATCTAATACTGTTGACTTACCGAGCCCCGTTTCAGCCAATAGCATCATGCCAATCGATTTTATGCCTGCAAAATGGGTCATAGAAAGGATGGCATTTTTAGCTGTTACATATTGATTCGTCTCTACGACCTTATTTTCAATACCGATGTATGCTTGTTTGATTTTTTCCGGTGTGTTTTTATGCATCTTTATGCGCCTTAATAGTAGGGAGTTTACGTTTTTTAGATACTTGGACTTCATCTGTAGCAACTTGCTGTTCAGCCGTAGTCGTATTATCTAGCGTGGTAAGATCTGCACCTCGCGGCGTTTTACGGCGGCTTGCATTCATTTTTTTATCATGTATTTCTTTTACTACGGTACGCACGGGGTTATCTTTTGTTGCGCGATGATGACCGAAACCTTTGTTGCTGTATTCTTTCGTAGAAAAAAGGGCTTTATATTCAGCGAGTGACATACCTTCCGTAATACGAGGGTCTAAAGCTATTAATTCTAATAACTCACCAGTTTCTTCATCTAGTGCACTTACTCGGCTAATATCATTGTTATTATATAAAATTTGAATGGTTGCTGATTCACCTAGAGATTTTTTCATCTGTCCGATTTCTTGCAAACGGCCACTTGCTTCGTTGTATCTGATTTTATTATTAACAACACCAGCCTCCGATGAGTCCCCAGAAATTGTTCTGAAAACAAAATCACCTTGCTGTAAACGTAATTCATCTTCGTTTGCAGGTAACATTACATACATACTGGCTTGAGACTCCCAGACTTGCTGGGGTGTTCGCCCTCCTAAACCTTTATGTGGCGTTTGATGATATTCATCAACAATCCACTGTGTTATGAGGTTTTCAAGTTGTGCGGGAGTAATAGATGCTTGTTTTTCAAGAGACAGATCAAGTTCTCTGACGTCTTTGACTCGTTTGCAGTATCCTGGGATTGTCTGTAAAAGTTGCTTTCTTAACGTGCCAAAAAAACGTTCTATGTAAGGTTTCTTCCAACCACAACCAGTCTGTGCTAATTGGCACGTAGAACCTAAATCCATCAAAAATGCAATAGTAGTATTTGCTGTATAGCCTGGGCCACCATCAAAGACAACGATTTCAATTAACCCGCACATGGGCCAAGTATTTATTATTTCGGGGCAGACTAACGATGGGTCTTTTTGTAATATCGCGTGTCGATAACTATCAATAACTGAAGATGCGGTTTCACCTGTGCCAATTTGCATCTTATATCCCATGACGCTACGAGAATGACAATCGATGACAAAATACACGACTACTTTCCCAAGGTAATTACCTTCTTCGTCTATAACCCCCAGGGAGAAATGAACCGCATCAACTTCAACACGCTCTAAAATATGGTCGGTTATTAGCATTGACGTTTTGTTACGCTTGGCGGCTTTTAGAGCTCGCTTACCTTCGCGGGCTAATATAACTTCTGCATGGGGGAGCTCTTTTATCCATTTTGTAAAAGTCTTGTAGTGAGGTATTTTTTTGTTTGATTGAAATGCTTTTTTAAATTCATCAACAAAGCAATCATAGCCGTATTGCATCGTTGGTCTAGATAACGTTAAGTAATGATCATCAATACAAGCAAGTGCTAAATCTAGTGTGTTCTCATCGAATGAAGAACGCCTTTTCCTGGTACGACTCGGTAATGTTGCTCTCACGCCAGCAGTATTTTTTTTCGTTATTTTACACCATTCAATTAACGCCGTTCGTGAGGGAGGACAAGGGTCGCCAATTTCTTTTGCTACATAGTTTGTAACTGCTTTTAAGAAATTAACACCACCAATTTTGTCGTCAGTTCTCAATAACTTAACTCTTGAAACATAAGCGCTGCGACGCGCTAACTCTTCAATAGATTCGGTGGTTAGCGGCGCTTGGTTTAACAGTTGCACTCTATCATCGACAGCAAACAATGTTTTACCAAACATATCTATGACGTTATTTCGAGAGAATACTTCACAATCATCTGTCTCGTCAGGTTCAAATACAAATTTGTCTCCATTCGCAACTTTAAGTAACTTGCCTGCGACGCCTGACAACTTAACCTTCGTACCGTTTTGATTCTCTAGTAATTTTTTAATTATATTCATATACACCTACCAAATAATTTGAATTTCAGACCAGCGAGGTTTTAAATCTGCACTAATGAGCTGGTGCGCTAGAGCGCGGCGGATAAAACAAGGTTTAAAGCCAAATTCTTTCAACCGCTTAACTAAGTCGACTAGGTTCATCTGGCAGTAAGGGATCGTTTTCTTTATTTTTTTAAATTCATCAATGGGCTTTGGATGATTAAGCCCAGTCCTCAGTATTCTGTTATTGGCGGCTTGATGTGAATTACGAATAGTAACCTCAGTCACAACTTCAAACTGGTATCCCAAATCGATGAAATGAGCAATTAATATTTTAGTTTTATCTTTAAACTCAATGGATTGGGTGTCTTTAAAGTACTTGATTTCAATTATTTTTTTACTGTTTGAATATCTCAAATAATAATCTGGGGTGTAATTATGCTTCTTACCATTCAATTTGAATTTAAATTTAAAAGTCTGAGGCTGACTAATAATATCTAGCAAGCCATCATCAAAAATGATGAAATCGAAGAAATCGCGTTCTAAAGTGCTTTCATGAATACATCGGCTGTTATGTGATTTTGATTGAGAAAGCCACGTCTCTCTAACGCTAGATTGCATCAATATTTTCTTTCGGCAGAATTCAATGTCGTTAATATTAGCCACTTGATACTCCTTAATTAATTTCGATATTAAAAATAACGAAGTACCCCTTCAGAATCGGAAGGTTATTTTTGAGTTATTTAATTTGGGTATGTTGTTCATCATGTTGTACATCTCATTTAACGCGTTTACTTGAACATAGTTCGGAAACCCAGAGGCGCAAGCTAAGTCATTGTATTGACAGTATTTAATTGTTGATATAGTATGTAGCAGGTATCGTTAACTGTTTGTAATTACAGTAAACTTATTTTTTGGTTTTTATAGACACTATTTTTGAATAGATAAATAAAACTAAATTAATATTCATTAAATACAACAGGTTATACTTAGCTTGCAGGTTTTTATAGAATAATTCATAAATTTGGTCATACCAGTGAATCATTTACTGTTACTGATGTTGAATTGTTTGAACTAGAATCTGATGAAGTACTCATTTAGCAGTATAATTCTGTCATTACCTTATTAAGCAGGGACGTTAATGCCGTTAAACAAACAAGAATTGATGAATTCACTGACAGCACTTGTTTCAAGTCAGAAGTTTAAAGATAACTCCGAATATTTAACGAGAAGGATGCTTGGCGGTCACTTAAAAGGCAGTACTCAAGATATTCAAATTGCTCATGATGCAGCAGGTGAGGCTATTGAAACTGTAATAATCAAAATAGAAAGTGGAGCTTTTTATTATGGTGATGCTGAAAGTGGTTCGTATGATGAAGAGCATATGAAACGGTATTTATACCTATCAATAAAGAGCTATTTGATAGATAGAGCAAGGCGTTGGGGAAGTAATACTAATACAAAGACAAATGCACCGGCTGCGAGGTCGAGGTTAATTTCGAGTGATGAAGATGTTGAAGATGATTTCATCGATACAATTCAAGATATTCATGCTCATAGTAATAAATCACTTTTCAGACAAGGATTATTAGAAGAGCTTATAGACAGGGCGAACCTAACCGATGATGAAAAATGGATAGTTGAAGTTAGAACATCTGATTTAAAACAGTCTGAATGTCATAAGCGTTTCATCACATTAACGTTTGCTGAAATAGCACATATATTCGATGGCAAAGCTGATACATACGAAAAACGGTATAAAAGGGCGGTTTCAAAACTCAAACAGGTCTCGGAAATGGTTAGTTAAGTGAATACCACGATAATGGACATGCGTACGCAAAAGTTGAGTTTGTATACATCGCCTTTAAGTCATTGTTAGTAATAGTGAAAAGGAATCACGTTTGAAGGATAAGGAAAAAATTGCGTTATTTATTGACGCAGATAATGCTCCTGCGGCCAAAGTAGATATTATACTTTCTGAGCTTGCCCGATATGGTGTCGTTAACATAAGAAGAGCTTACGGGAATTGGAAAAGTCCTTGTATCAAACCTTGGGAAGATGTTCTACACGAATATGCCATTCAACCCATTCAGCAGTTTGATTTAACCAAAGGTAAAAACGCCACCGATATTGCACTCGTCATTGATGCGATGGATATTCTCTACACAAAAGATGTCGATGTTATTTGCCTTGTTTCTTCCGATTGTGATTTTACTCCTCTGGTTACCCGCGCATTGGCTGATGGTAAATTAGTGATAGGCTTTGGTGAACGAAAAACACCGATGGCTTTCGTCAATAGTTGCTCAAAATTTTTGTTTTTAGATGATATAGATACACATATAGGTACAGAATCAAAAACAGTAGAAATACGAAAGCCAAGTATCAAGAGTGACACCAAATTAATGAATATGCTGCGTCAAGCTATCGAGGCATCAGAAGAGAATGATGGCTGGGCCACGTTAGGGGATATTGGTAGACACATTTCAAATCATGCTTCGTTTGATCAGCGAAATTACGGTTTTAGAAAGCTCAGTGACTTATTTTCAGCTATCGACTTATTTGAAATGAAACAAACACATGGCTCTGTTACCTGGGTTAGAGATAAGCGAAGAGCAAATAACGTTAATTAAGATAAAGGGACAAAATGAATAAGCAAGAAAGGATTGAATCGCTATTAATTAAAATGACGACCTTGCAACACTTTGATGTTCAGGAACCCACTATTTTTAGTATCGGCAGCCGTGGCTACTACGAAAATCCCACAACTGATATTCTCGCATTCTTTATTGATGATAGTGCCCCACATGGTTTAGGACCCTTAGTGCTCGAAGGGCTCGCTGAAGCTTTACCTGAAAAGTGGAGAAAAATTGATTGCTCTTTGTCCTCGACTCCAGAAAGGGAAGTGGCCACCAAAGCAGGTAAACGAATTGACCTACTGCTGGAAAACCAGGAGTGGGTGATGGTGATAGAAAATAAAATATTCCATGAACAGAATAATCCATTTCAAGAATATGAAAATTTTGTCTTTGAAGAGAACGTCGAACGTTTTAGTGCAAAAGAAGCCATCTTTGTAGTTCTTTCGCCATCAGGTGGTGTCCCAATAAAGCACCCTGGCTGGGTAGGTGTTAGTTATCCTAAGTTGATCAATGCAATAAAGCCAAGACTAGCAGACCATTTTATGTCACAACCACTCTGTAAGTGGTTAGTACTACTGCGTGAGTTTATTTTACATTTGGAAAATATAATGAGCAAAGAAAGTGTTCCTACAGAAAGTATCAACTTCGTACTTGAGAATTTAGCGCAGATAAAAGAAGCGCAAGACTTAAAGGATAAGTCGATTAAATCTTATCAAAAGAGCTTACATCAAAAGCTTCAAGTTGAATTTGAAACCGAACTAAATTCCAAAATCGTACATTGGCATGGTTATCCTGCCATTCGATTCGCATTTAAGAACTGGTCAACAGATTCAGATGTGGTTTTATTTTTGGACGCTCGTGACGGGAAAGTTTTTTGTATCAACTACTACTCAAGTAACATCATTAATGACGCTCAACGTGAAATAGCGGATAAACACTTTAAAGAACTAGACTGCGGAAAGCCTTGGGATGAAGCTAGTGATACTTGTCGTTGTTACAAGGCTCGTTTTGAACCTGTCAGCGATGAAGTCCTAAAATTAGAAGATATACAATTCAAATTAGCTCAAAAGTTAAGGTTGATGGATGAGTTCGAAATGAAAATTAGGCCATCTTTAAACCGCTAATAAATTAACCTAATATCAAGTTATTGCACCCTTACTTTAAAGGAAAACCAATGTTTTTAAGAAATATTGCTATAACAGGTTACAAGAGTTTTGAAAAACCATTTAATATCTCGTTTTCAGATGGACTGAATGTTCTAGTGGGTGAAAATGGAGTAGGTAAAACAGCAATCATTAACTCTATTAGAATGCTTTTACAGGAAGATGAATTTGGTAGGAGTCCTATAACGGATATAGACTTCTTTAGATCTATTGATAACAAGACAACGTCTTCTGAAATTAACGTAACAGGAATTTTCAAGCAACAATCACCAGAGGAAGCTATAGCTTTTTTACCTTGGGAAAATCAGAATCATGATTCTCAGTTAAACTTACAGATTGACAATAAAACAAATAACCGAGGTCGTTTTAAACGTACAGTTTGGGGTGGCGAGTCCAAAGCTAGTGCTTTTGAGTGGGAGTTGTTTGATACAATAAATTGTATTTACTTACCTCCGTTACGTGATGCTGAAGCAAAATTGAGAGAGAGTAAGTCTTCTCGTTTAGCTCGATTATTGAAGAATATCTGTAAGAAGGATTTAGAAAAACATAAAAAAAATAATACCCTCCATCCGCTGGAAGAAAAGGTAAAAGTTTTCAATGCAGATTTAAGTGAAAATGACCCAACCATTATCAAAGCAAATCAATTAATAAAAACAAGATTACAAGAAGCACTTGGAAGTGTATTTGGGCAAGAAACGCATATTCAGTATGCCGAGCTGAATTTCAATCGGATAGTAGAAAGTCTTAGACTTTTATTTTTCCCCAAAATTGGTTCAAACCCATCTGTAGAACTATTTCGTAGCCTGGAAGAAAATAGTCTTGGTTATAATAATATTCTGTATTTAGCTACAGTACTGGCTGAATTAACAGAAGTCTATGATGATCCTGAATATGTAAAAATTCTACTAATTGAAGAACCTGAAGCTCATTTACATCCTCAATTGCAAATTCGCTTACTCAAATATTTAGAAAACATTAATAACGTGCAAATCATAGTCTCGACACATTCTCCAGTGCTCGCATCTGCGGTTTCTATTCAGTCATTAATACATTTATCCATAAAAAATGATTCCGAAGTCATAGCAACACCAATAAAAGAATGCGGATTAATAGAAAAAACTAGTTTACCTTTTCTTAGCCGATGGCTTGATGTAACAAAATCAACTCTATTCTTTTCAAAAGGCATCATTTTAGTTGAGGGCATAGCAGAAGCGATGCTAATACCTGAAATGGCAAAGTCTGTCCTTAAAGAATATAACGATAAGGATGAAGTGGAGAAACAATTAGCAATATCATTAGAAGATGGGGGAATATCAGTAGTCAATTTAAACGGTATTTACTTTAAACACTTCTTGCAACTATTTTGTAATTTAATTGAAGATGAAAAGTACAAAAGTATCCCTATTCGTTGCTCTGGTATTACAGATCAAGACCCACCGAAGAAACTAAAAACAATAAATGTCGATGGTAAAGAAAATAGCCAAAAATTCTACCCAGTCCCAACTGATATAACTTCAAATGATACAAGTTGTAGCGAGTTTAAGTTTCCACCAACAGTTGTAGACACGGAAATAACTAGTGATGAAAGTTTAAATAATGAACTAAAAGGCTTAAACAACGCATTAGATTTAGTCGAGAAAGTAAATGAAACTGATTATGCTCGATTATATGCAAATAAATTAAAAACCCTTGAGTATGATTTAGCAATGGAGGGTGGAAATTTAAATGTGCTAATACCGATAGCGATAGAGATATTAGAGCAAACACCAATAAAACTAAAGAAGTATAATAAAACTGACTGGACTATAAATACGAATGAAATAGATAAAGCGAAAGCTTCATATGAACTTCTATTACGCATTGAAAAGCAAAAAGGTGAATTTGCTCAATGTTTAGCTGATAAAATAAGCATCAACCATAATATCGTAAAAATTCCTAGATATATTAAACAATCGATTATATGGGCTTGTGGAGGGAACCTTGATGACTCAAAATGAGCTATTTGAATCAATAGCAATACGGATTTGTAATAAAAAAGAATCCATATCAGCTGATGAATGTTTTAAAATTCAAAACAGTAGACGTGCCATTTGTAGGGAAAAGTGCAGAATTAGTGAGAAATCATTTTCTCAACTAAATTATGTTAAATCGTCAATAAATAAAAATATATTCCTTAAAGCTTGCCCAGGAAGTGGGAAGACTGAAGTAGTTGCTTTAAAAACATCATATGAATTAATCAACTGGAATAACATTGGCGGTATAGCAGTCCTTTCATTTACACAAAATTCAGCAAATGTGATTGCTGATAGAGTAAGAGAGTTTATTGGTGTCAGTAAAATTTGCTACCCTCATTATATAGGTACAATTGATAGTTGGATTCACAGTTATATAGCTCACCCATTTTCATATAGAGTGACGGAGTACAAAGGTGAGCAGAACAATAAATCAATTAAACTTATTGATTCTTCATCTGACTCTGGATTTCTTAACAGCTACTCAACAAAGTATCCTTTTGCAAAAACAGGGAAAATATTAGCCCACCAGTATTACTGGGATGCGAAAGCTGAATGCATAATTTTTTCATCAAATAATAGAGTCGTTGATCAAGCCCGTAAAAAACAATTCGAAGAAAACGAGCAATGGAAACGTTCCAGTTTAACAACGGAGTTATGTGGTTTAAAAGAGCGATTTTGGTCCGATGGGTTTGCAACATATCAAGACATTGAATATATTTCTTATCTATTAATTTCTGAACATGAAGATCTCCGAAATTCAATTTCAAAAAGATTCCCATTTATTATTATTGATGAATGCCAAGACTTATCTTGGATACAATTAGAACTTTTACGTCTTCTTAAGAATAGTGGTACAACGCTTCATTTTGTTGGGGATACCAATCAAGCAATATATGAATTTAAAGATGTTGATCCAATGACAGTTTTAAAATTTATAACTAACAATCAATTTATCACAAGTAACCTAGAGACAAATTACAGAAGCAACCAAGAAATTGTAAATATTAGCCAAAAAATGGTTTCAGGGACTGATATTACAGGCGTTGAAAGTACAAAATTTAAAACGTCTTGCATCTGTATTAATTATAACAAAAATATAAACGAACTAGCATCTTGGTTTGAAAGTGAGTTAGGGAATAAGTCTATTTCAATTAGTAAATCAGCTGTTGTTGCAAGAGGTTGGAGTACCGTACGAAAATTAAGACCTACTGGTCACGATAATAAATTTAATATACAACAAAAAATAGCATCTTCATTATATTTTTGGTCTTGTGGTAATAGAGATGCTAAAAAAGATGCTCTTTCGTATATTGGGGAATTTATATCAAAGCGTTTCTTTCCTAAAAATAATACAAGTAAAAGACACTACTATTGTCCAGATAATATTACCTCTCCTTTGAAATGGAGACTTTTCTTAGCACGAGTTTTAGAAGAATGCGGAGAGCCACACTGGAATCTTATTGACTTATCCATCACCTGGACTGTTTGGGCCAAAAATATAAAAAATATGATTCATTTAATTCTGGAAAATAATAAAGCAATTCTAGATGAAAAGGACATAAAACCATTTACTCAATGTAACTTCGTGGCTTTACGCGGTAATGCCTCAAACCCGGTTATTAATACAATTAATACTGACTTAGTTGAAAAAAATAGTCCCTTACGCATAACCACCATCCACAGTGTTAAAGGTGAAACATTAGATGCAATAATGGTTGTATCTGCTCCCGATAAAAGGGGGGCCACTAAAGACGGTCACTGGTCATACTGGCTTGAAGACTCTAAGAGTGAAAAAGCTCGTCTAGCGTATGTAGCAAGCTCTAGACCAAAGCATCTGTTAATTTGGGCTGTACCAGATATATCTGAAGTAGAAAAATTACAACTGTCTTCACTAGGATTCTCTATAATTAATTTACCTGACTAAAGGTTAGAAATTAAAGGATAGGGCACTTGCTCAATAAAGAACGGTAGGTAAATAGTAAACCCTAACAAGGGTTTTCAAGTCAGACTAGTAAGAGGTATTTCAAATGTCGCAGAATAAAAGCTCCGGTGAAGCGGCCAACCAATGGGGTAGAGCAACAGCAAGATCTATCGCCGCTAAAATAGATGCGACGATGATTTCAAAGTCCAGCAATGAGTGTAGTCATAACGGGAGTCAAGCCGTAATTAAATGTGCGAAAGTAACAACTGATAGTGTTGGTGTTACTTATAAAATGCTTGAAAGGCTTGATTATATCATTGGTGCTTTTCAGGCTGAAAATGGAGCCTTTGAACTTTTCAAGTTATCTTCAAGTTATTTTGAAAATGATATGCGAGCAACAGGTTCATTAGGTTCTGCAAATGGTAAAGTTGGAATTGTTAGAAAAACAATATTTATAAATAAAGGTAAAAGAATAGGGTCAGTTACTTTGTAAACTTGCCACTTAACAGCATGATGAGTTCATTAGACAAAAAACAATTATAGTTTTGTCGAACCAAGCTTTAATACACAAGTCATCTGATAACAACATTTATTACATCCATATAATAAATCAGTAAGCTCACATTTTTGAAGAGATTATTAACTTAAGATATGGTCGTGAACTAGTTAAGCCTTAGTGACCAGCGTAACGTATATATTCGATTGTCTTATAAATCCAAATTCACTTTAAGTTAATATCATGAATAAGAGAATATTCATTACTAAGTAACACCGTAAGTAAATTGAATTAACAAACATATAAAAACATATCAATTTTGTTTTTATATGTTTGGATATATTTGATTACATCATATTTTGGATAAAATATGATGTAATCATTTAGATGCATATCATATACTTTATGGTAAATAACAGGCATGTTAAATGCGCATTATGGAACTCTAAACGAGATCAGATCTGGATCCAAAGTTCCATTATCAACAGATCAGACTCGTGAAGTTATTATGAAGTCAGGGTTATTTAACATAATATACATTATGCGCAGTGTTATTGTAGGTCCCCGATAGAGAT
>Ga0209396_1001433_pt1 | contig 26556 bp, 27 predicted proteins | sample GOMGulsemesocosm_6_FD_184638 | JGI IMG/M metagenome (GOLD analysis project Ga0209396, IMG submission 184638) | Methane-oxidizing microbial communities from mesocosms in the Gulf of Mexico - GOM8C Gulf of Mexico (SPAdes) (version 2) | ecosystem: Environmental > Aquatic > Marine > Cold seeps... | reverse complement strand
CTGCTTGCATCGATCATCAACTTGTCTTCACTAAGCCATTCACTTTTAGCACCTAGCTGACCTAATAACTTAACGGTTGTTAATATGTCATTAAGCTTAGGCACATTGCTAAAAATGATAGGCGTTTTAGATAAAAGTGCCGACATTAGAATAGGAAGAGCAGCGTTTTTTGCTCCAGAGATCACAACATCACCGCGAAGTGGTTTACCACCAATAACTTTAAATGCGTCCAAAATAACTACTACTTATTTAAAAAGGGTTAAAAAATATCGAATCAGTATACACAAAAATGCCCAGCAATAAAAAGCTAGGCATCAAAAATACAATTTAGTAACAACTGCTACTATATAACAAGTTAACTATTAAATAGTTTATCGCGTTGCCACTGCGCTTTATTAAATGTTTTTACGGTCACGGCGTGAATAGTGCCATCTTTAATAATATCAGCGAGTGGTTTAAGCACAGCTTGTTGACGTTTAACACGGCTTAAATCATCAAACATATCACTTACAGCATTGATACGGCATTGAGAGCCGTCGAATTTAACATGTAGTTCATCAAGCTCAAGAACATCGTTTATTAACTTACTTACTAATTCTTCAATCTCACTCACTTCCAAGGGAGTCTCCTTTGTCATTATTTTGTGTGACTAATCACATTTTATGGTCAAGAGGCAAGAGGCCATTGACACCACTTAAGGCAATTAGTTTGGTTAATTTATCTGGCACATTACAAAAACTTAATTGGCAAGTAAAAGTAGCAGCCTGTTCTAATAGGTAAAATAGCCAAGCAAGGCCCGCAGTGTCAGCCTTGCTAACTTGGCTTAAGTCTACTTTAACTGCACCATGTTCAAACCAAAGAACATACTCTGTGCTTTTTATATGCACAACACTGTGGCGTGTTAGCTCACCACTAATGATAAGAATACCATGATTAAGGACTATATTCGCTATACTCACAATTTATCCTTGTTGTTCTTTTTCGACCGCAGTATTTTTATCTTTTGCTGTACGGTTTTTAAAAACAATATCTCTAGTACTTTTTCTTTTCAGTAGCTCGGTAACATAAGGTAAGCCTTTTTGTCTGATAATACTACCCAGCTCTGCTTGTTTCGAATCAAGTAAACTAACGCCTTCTGCAACCATATCAAACGCTTGCCAATGCTTGGTTTTTTTATTGAGTCTCACTTTAAAAGAAACATCAATATTGTCTCTGCCAGGCATAATAATTCGAGAACCGACCGCAACAATTCTTTTTCCTTCAAATGATCTTTCAGGAGCAAATTCAACAGCTTGATTATCATACAAGGTAAATACTTGTGCATAAGAGGTGACTAAATACTCTCGAAAAACAGGCACAAAAGCACGACGTTCTTCGTCAGTTGTTTTCTTTAAGTGTTTACCAATAACTTTAAAGGCCGAGTATTTATAATTAATATAGGGCATCAGTTCTTCACGAACTATGTCCTTTAGGAGGTTAGGGTTTGCTTTAATAGCTTGTTGTTCATTCGCAAATCGTTGAAAAGTGTGCTTTGCAGCACCTTGTATCATTTTATAAGGACTACTTTGATCTACCAGCAGACTAGTTGGTTCAGAAGGTAACTGAGTCGCCTCTGCTGGTAAATGAGTTGCTTGGGAAGCCAAATTACTACCCTCTTCCCCACTAGCAGCAATAGCGTTATGACTCAATGCAAGGCAAATTGCGAGGCTGCAAAAAAATTTACGGTTAAACCGCTTGGTGTTACTCACTAACTTACTCATCACCACTCCCTTGGCTAAATAAAAATTGTCCGATTAACTCTTCTAGTACTAACGCAGGCTTGGTATCTTCGATGAAGTCACCTGGTTGTAAAGTATCTACTGACTCATCAACAAAGCCAGGCTGTACACCTAAATACTGCTCACCTAATAAACCAGCAGTTAAGATTGCCACTGAAGTAGCCTCAGAAAACTGATCATATTGTGTATATATTTCTAGAGTTACCACAGGTGTATAGTCTTCTTCGTCGAGCGATATATTACTCACACGGCCAACAACAACACCGCCCACTTTAATCGGAGAACGAACTTTTAATCCGCCAATATTGTCAAATTTAGCAAAAAGCTGATAACTATCGCCACCGCCGCCAATACCCGTATTGGCTACCTTTAATGACAACATTAATAAGGCACCAAGCCCTAATGCAACAAAAAATCCTACTAACAATTCTACTTTTTTAGACACCATGTCTTTCACCAACGCCTTGTAATAAAAAATTCAATAATTAACTTCTAACCGAAACTACCATTTTTGGCCGTTATTTTACGAACATCAACGCCGTTAAAATAAAATCTAAAAATAATACCAATAATGAAGATTGAACCACAGTAGAAGTTGTCGCACGACTAATCCCTTCTGAGGTTGGTTCACAATCATACCCTTTGTAAACGGCAATCCACATAACAACAAAAGCAAATACGATGCTTTTGATAATGCCATTTAGGATATCTTTTTCAAAGTCCACTTGATCTTGCATTACCGACCAAAAAGTCCCTCCATCAACACCTAACCAATCAACACCAACCACATGAGCGCCAAGTATTCCCACCATAGAGAATATTGCCGCCAGCAATGGTAAACTGATAAAACCAGCCCAGAAGCGCGGTGCAACAACTCGTCTTAATGGGTCAATCGCCATCATTTCTAGGCTCGATAGCTGCTCAGTCGCTTTCATTAAACCTATTTCTGCGGTAAGGGCAGAACCGGCACGACCTGCGAATAATAAGGCAGCAACCACAGGGCCAAGTTCCCGTAATAACGATAACGCAACCATAGGCCCTAGGCTCGCTTCAGCACCATAACCAACAAGAATGGTATAGCCCTGCAATGCTAAGACCATGCCTATAAATGTGCCCGATACGACAATAATCAATAAGGATAATACACCAACACTATATAGTTGCTGCATAAGTAAAGGTGTACCCTTTCGAATATTAGGTACATGAATCAACGCAGAGACTAACAATATTACCGCGCGGCCTAAACCACTGATAATATCGAGCGTTTGTTTGCCTAAAAACTGTAATTGCTGCACTACTGCTCGCCTCGATTTTTACTAGTTCGAAAAAGTTTCATTTATTGACTATTCCTTAAGAGGTTTTTATGAGTTCATCACGATAAGCTGGTGCTTCATAATGAAAAGGAACAGCACCATCAGCCTCCCCCTGTACAAACTGTTGTACTAAGGGTGACGGGTCTTGACGTATTTGCTCAGGAGTACCATGACCAATGATTTTCTTTTCGGCTACGATATAAATATAATCGGCGATGCTCATCACTTCTGGCACATCATGTGATACCACGACAGAAGTTAAACCCAGCGCATCACTTAACGAACGTATTAATCGAACAATAACCCCCATTGAGATAGGATCTTGTCCAGCAAAGGGCTCATCGTACAAAATAAGTTCAGGATCTAATGCAATTGCACGTGCTAAAGCAACTCTTCGAGCCATACCACCAGAAAGTTCATTCGGTTGTAAATGCCTAGCACCACGCAAACCGACAGCTTCAAGCTTCATTAATACAATTTTTTCAATTAAATTTTCGGATAACTTAGTGTGTTCACGAATAGGAAAAGCAATGTTATCAAAAACACTCATTTCAGTGAATAACGCGCCACTCTGAAAAAGCATGCTCATGTCTTTACGTGCTTCATACAGTTCAGCACGTGAAAGCAACGGGATATTTTTACCGGCAAAAAGAATATTACCGCTATCAGGTTTTATTTGACCACCAATTAAACGAAGTAATGTTGTTTTTCCAATACCACTTGGGCCCATGATTGCGGTAACTTTTCCTTGAGGAATTGACAAGCTGATGTCGTCATAAATAACTCGCTCACCTCGTGTAAAGGTAAGGTTTTCAATTTCAACCAAGTTTGCTTGAGGTGCAGAGTTTATCATTGTTCAACGTCACTGTTTGATATTGCCTAAATCCGCAATAAGAATTCTTTGAATAGATGGTAATTTTACCTGAGCAATAAAAATTCTTCATTAGAAATAAACCAATAACACAGTAAAAAATGTAAAAAGCTGGGGTTAATTTGTAAGAAAGTGATCGTTTTTGCTTAAAAGAGCGACAAAAGTATGGTTTTTTCGTTTTGTTATCATTATTTACTTCTTTTTTACGCTACAACCAGCGACAATTTAACCTTAACTTCGGAGTCATTAATGCTAGAACAAATTTTTATATTACTTATCGCCCTTGTGGCTTTAGTTTGGAGTGCCGACAAATTTGTCTTCGGTGCTTCTTCATTAGCAAGAAATTTAGGCATTTCCCCCATGATAATTGGTTTAACGATTGTCGCCATGGGCTCTTCTGCACCTGAGATGATGGTAGCTGCTACGGCATCACTGCAGGGCAATCCAGATACCGCCGTTGGTAACGCTATCGGCTCAAACATTACCAATATTGCCTTAGTTCTTGGTATTACCGCTTTATTACAACCTTTAACCGTTTCATCACAAACAATTAAACGCGAAATCCCACTCATTTTAGCGGTTACAGCTTTAGGTTACTGGGTACTTTCCGACAACCACTTTAGCTTTTTAGAAGGCATTATTTTAATGTCTGGCTTTGCTATTTACATCATTGCCCTGCTGGTTATCACGATAAAGAAAACACAGGGTAAACCCAGCGATGATCCTTTGATTATTGAGGCGGAGCAAGACGTTGCTGAAGCCGTTAGCATGAAGCTATCCCTACTATGGCTAACTGTTGGTATCATTTTATTACCATTAAGTGCGAGCTTTTTAGTTGATTCTTCTGTATTTATTGCTAAAGCATTTGGTATTAGTGATTTAGTTATTGGCTTAACCATTATTGCCATTGGTACCAGCTTGCCAGAGCTAGCTGCCAGTATTATGAGCATTATCAAAAAAGAAGATGACTTAGCATTGGGTAATATTATAGGCTCAAATATCTTTAATATTTTGGCCGTACTACCACTTGCAGGACTCATAGCGCCAGGCAATATAGATGCATTAGCAGCCAGTAGAGATGCTCCTTATATGTTAGGAGTTACTTTATTGTTATTTGTTTTATGTTTTAGTCGCAAGATGGGTGCATTTAGAATTACCCGTGCAAAGGGCGTATTGTTACTGTTAAGCTTTATTGCTTATCAAGTATTACTTTTTAGTCAATTATCATAAAAAGGACTGATGTAAATCAATCATAATGAAAAATTTCAAACAGTTAGCTAAGAATGTTATTGAAATTGAACGGCAAGCAATTGCTGAATTAGTGCAATACATAGATGATAGTTTTGAACTTGCTTGCCAACTCATGTTTCATTGCAAAGGCCGAGTTATCGTTATTGGCATGGGCAAGTCAGGTCATATCGGCGGAAAAATAGCCGCAACTCTTGCCAGTACAGGTACACCCGCATTTTTTGTTCATCCCGGTGAAGCAAGTCATGGTGACCTAGGCATGATTACCAGTAGTGATGTTGTTTTAACTATCTCTAATTCAGGGGAGACTAGTGAAGTACTCGCTATTATCCCCGTCATCAAGCGCATCGGCGCTAAATTGATTTCAATGACAGGTAATAATGAATCAACATTGGCAAAATTGGCCGATACCCACGTTTGCATCAAAGTATCTGAAGAGGCTTGTCCACTTGGTCTAGCACCAACATCAAGCACAACTGCGACCTTAGTAATGGGTGATGCATTAGCCGTTGCACTATTAAATGCACGTGATTTTACCGCTGATGATTTTGCCTTATCTCACCCCGGTGGTAGTTTAGGCAAGCGTTTATTATTACGCCTTAGCGATATAATGCATAAAGAAGAAAGAGTCCCAATTGTTTCTGAACATGCGTTGATTAAAGATGCCTTGGTAGAAATGTCTCTAAAAGGCTTAGGCATGACTGCTATAGTTAATCAGCACCATCGGCTAGTTGGCCTATTTACTGATGGTGATTTGCGCAGGGTGCTTGATAATAAAATAGACATTCACACAGATAGTATTACCACTGTGATGACACATAACCCGCAAGTTGCACAAAGTGATATGCTCGCTGCACAAGCCTTAAAAATAATGGAAGATAAAAAAATTAACGGACTCATCATTGTTGATAGTAATAAACAGCCTGTTGGTGCGATGAATATGCATGATTTATTAAGCTCAGGAGTGCTTTAATGAATACTTTATATGGTAATGTACAAGACGATATATTAGCTAAAGCCCAGCAAATAAAATTACTGGTTTGTGATGTAGACGGCGTATTTTCTGATGGCCGAATATATTTAGGCAATGATGGCGAAGAGTTAAAAGCATTTCACACCAAAGATGGCTTTGGCATAAAAGCGCTAGGAGCGAGTGGCGTGGATGTTGCCATTATTACCGGTAGAAACTCTGCTATCGTGGCAAATCGTATGAAAGCGCTTAATGTTGCACACATTATTCAAGGCCAAGAAGATAAATTACCCGCTCTAATAACACTAATAAAGCAATTAGGCCTTGAAATTAACCAAGTTGCCTATATAGGTGATGATGTACCAGACTTAACTTGTATTGAAGCAGTAGGCTTGGGTATTGCGGTCTCAGATGCCCATCCTCTTGTACTACGCGGTGCTGATTATACTACCTTTACCCGTGGCGGCTTTGGCGCAGTTCGGGAAACTTGTGACTTAATTATGCAAAGCCAGAACAGCTTAGCTAACGCGAAAGGCGCTAGTTTATGAATAGATTAAATAGCCTCGCGCTATTTGTCTTACTGCTTAGCGCTTTAGTGTATGGCATTATTGAGTGGCGCAGTGCATCAATGGAGCAAGATACATTAATTGTAAATGAGCAGCGCCCTGACTTTATTGCAGAAAAACTAAAAAGCAAGATTTACAGTGACCTAGGTTTATTATCACATACCATCGAAGCAGAGCGAATGGAGCATTATGCTGACTTGGAAGTGAGTTACTTTGAATTACCCAATTACACTTTATATCCGCAAAAGGAAGGTCAACCCTGGAAAGTTAGTGCCCAAGAAGCAACGCTTTACAAAGATAACCGTGTAGAATTAAAAAATCAGGTGCATATTAAAGCCACTGAAATTGACAGTTTAATCAAAGAGATTCACTGTAAAACAATAGCACTAGACTTAAAGACTAATATAATTAGTTCAGAGCAGACCGTTGTCGTGGTGGGTAAAGACTTCACTATGTATGGCTCTGGACTAATAATCGATTTAAACACTAAACAAATGACCCTAACTCAGCATGAACGTACTACCTATAAAAAAAATGATGAAAGCTAACTTAAGCCAAAACACATTCAAAGTATTTGCACTTACTTGCGGTTTGTTATTCTTGACGAATAGCCACGCGGCAAAAAAAGATCTAGAGCAAGAGATCACTATAAAATCTCAGCGTCAAGCTGCGGATCTAAAAAATAAAATTGCCAGCTACCTAGATAATGTCAGCATCACTCAGGGCTCAATTTCTATTACGGCGGATATAGTCAAAGTTTTTAGTGTTGTTGATAAAAGCAGTGGCGAAAAAAATGACACCTACTTAGCTAAAGGAAAACCTGCTATATTCCAACAAAAGTTGGAAGATGGTAGCCTAATCAAGTTACAAGCTGATGAAATAACCTATAACCCCAATTCTAATACTATCACTATCTCAGGTAACGCACTTGTTAAACAGGCAGGTAGTGAAGTCAGCGGTAATGAGATTACTTATAATACCTTAAGTGAAAAGCTAGAAGCCCAAAGCGCTAATAATCAGTCAGTCACTACAGTATTGCAACCAACGATATTAAAAAAACAAAAAGAAACTCACGAAAAGTCAAAATCAGAGAAAGCAACAAAAAAGCTCGATAAGAAAGAAGGCGATGATAGTGACCACTAGTGCCGCAAATAAAATACCAGTAAATACCTTAATTGCCGAAGGGTTATCTAAGTCCTATAAAAGCAGACAAGTTGTTAAGAATGTTAGCCTGCAAGTTGATGCAGGCCAAATTGTTGGTTTATTGGGCCCGAATGGTGCAGGAAAGACCACTTCGTTTTATATGATTGTCGGTTTAGTGCCCAATGACGGTGGTAGTATCAAACTCAATGGTGAAGATTTAACGCTCGCACCTATGCATGAAAGGGCTCGCAGCGGCATAGGATACTTGCCGCAGGAAGCTTCCATTTTTAGAAAGCTCACAGTGACTGATAATATCATGGCGATATTACAAACACGTAAAGAGTTAACTGAGGCACAACGAGCAGAAAAACTTGAACATTTATTAGAAGAGTTTCACATTTGCCATATTAAAGACAACACAGGTATGAGCTTATCTGGTGGCGAAAGACGCCGGGTGGAAATTGCCAGAGCACTCGCTGCTGACCCCCAATTTATCTTATTAGACGAGCCCTTTGCCGGTGTTGATCCAATTTCGGTTGGCGACATTAAAAAAATCATCTTACACTTAAAGCAACGAGGCATAGGTATATTAATCACAGATCATAATGTTAGAGAAACATTGGATGTATGTGAACATGCTTATATTGTAAGTCATGGTGAAATCATTGCCCAGGGCAATGCAGATCAAATTCTTGCGAATCAAAAAGTCAGAGATGTATACCTTGGTGAGCAATTCACGCTATAGTTAAATTAAGTTTTGTTAGTATTAGCTCGTACAATTTAATAGAAAGGTTATTATTTATCTAAAATGAATAATAACTAAGAATAATAATAGGAAACCACATAACCTAGATGCGCCCTACACTACAGCTCCGAATTGGACAACACTTAACAATGACTCCACAGTTGCAACAAGCGATCAAGCTGTTGCAATTATCGACTTTAGAGTTACAACAAGAAATTCAAGAAGTATTAGAGAGCAACCCATTACTTGAGCTTGATGAAAAATCTCAAAGTGAAAGTACCAGTGGAGAAAATAACCTAGAAGAAGCTTATTCAGCCAGCTCGACTGAATCGACAACTGAAAAAACCACCAGCGATGGCACTGAAGAGCAACAGGCAAACATCGACGAAATTACTACGACCGAAGCCATGGAGAAGAGTGATATTCCTGAAGAGTTGAATATCGATACCACATGGGAAGACAGCTACAGTGCTGGTGTTTCCAATACAGGTGCCGTTAGCAGTCCTGCTGATGACTTTACTTACCAAGGGGAAACAACCGATTCAATTCAAGATCACCTTTTATGGCAAATGGAATTAACCCCATTCACCGATACCGATAAAACCGTTGCAATCGCAATTATCGAAGGGGTTGATGACGCAGGTTACTTAACTGTTTCCTCAGAAGAAATTTTAGAAAGTGTTGGCATCGATGGGTTAGAGTTGGATGAAGTGGAAGCGGTATTAAAACGCATTAATATGTTTGACCCTATTGGTGTTGCCGCTCGCTCAATTCCTGAATGTCTAATCATTCAATTAAACCAATTTAGTAGCGATACCCCCTACTTAAAAGAAAGTAAATTAATAATCAATGACCACATCGATCTACTAGGTAACCGAGATTATCGCCAGTTAATGCGTAAAACTAAGTTGAAGGAAGAGCAATTACGTGAAGTAATGCGCTTAATTCAAAGCTTAAACCCTCGTCCTGGTGATGCGGTAATTAAGGGAGATGACCAATACGTCATACCGGATGTTACCGTTGAGAAGAAAAATGGTCGCTGGATGGTTGAATTAAATTCTGATACAGCACCAAAATTATCGATAAATCAGCAATATGCTGCTATGTCTAAAACCATGAAGTCATCAACCAATGATGGACAATTTATCCGCTCAAACTTGCAAGAAGCTAAGTGGTTTATTAAAAGCTTAGAGTCTCGTAATGATACTTTACTAAAAGTATCCAATTGCATTGTACAACGTCAACAAGGCTTTTTAGAGCATGGGGCTGAGGCCATGAGACCTATGGTATTAAACGATATTGCTGAAGCGGTAGACATGCATGAATCCACTATATCTCGTGTTACCACACAAAAATATATGCACACTCCACGAGGTATTTTTGAACTGAAATACTTTTTCTCTAGCCATGTCAGTACTGAAAATGGTGGCGAATGTTCATCAACAGCAATTCGCTCTTTAATTAAAAAACTTATCCTAGCGGAAACGCCTGCTAAACCGTTAAGTGATAGTAAAATGGCAGATTTATTAGCCGAGCAGGGAATAAAAGTGGCGCGACGCACAATCGCCAAGTACCGTGAATCATTAGCGATACCGCCGTCAAACCAACGTAAGAGTTTACTTTAGAGCACTACAAATAAAAGGATCATGTTTATGCAAATTAATCTTTCTGGCCACCATGTAGAAGTCACAAGTTCATTACGAGAATATGTTAATAGTAAATTTTCAAAACTAGAGCGACATTTTGATCATATTAATAATGTACATGTAGTATTAACTGTTGAAAAGCTGAACCAAAAGGCAGAAGCTAATGTACATATGAATGGCAGTGAAGTATTTGCTTCTGCAATAAATGCAGATATGTATGCGTCTATTGATACCTTAGTTGATAAACTCGATCGACAGATTCTCAAACACAAAGGTAAAATAGCTCAGCATTAGCAGTGCTATCTATGAAAAGGCTTTAAAGTAGTTAAAGCATGTAAAAAATTGGCGTCCTAAGTTAAATGATTTAACAAAATGGACGCCTTAATAACCTAAAATAAATTATGCAATTATCAGAAATATTAACAACAAGCTGTACTAGTTGTGATGTACCCGTAACCAGTAAAAAGCGTATTCTCGAAAAAATCTGTCAACTCGCCGCTAATCAAGTGACCGATATAGGCCAAGAAGAACTATTAGAAAGTTTGCTCGATAGAGAAAAAATGGGCAGTACTGGTATAGGTAATGGTATTGCGATTCCTCATGGTCGGCTGCCTAACGCGAATAAAGCAGTTGCGGTACTTATGACCACCCAACAATCTATAGATTTTGATGCCATAGATAATAGAGATGTTGATATTTTTATTGCTTTATTTGTACCTGAAAATAGTTGCCAAGAACATTTAAATACACTGCAAAGTATTGCTAAATTGTTCAGTGATAAAAAAATGATTAAACAAGTCAGAAGGTGCAATGATGATCAAGCACTCTATAACCTAATTCAACAAGCAAGTTAGCTACTGCTTGTGTCGAAAAGTATAATACCCGGAATATAATAAATGAAGTTAATCATAGTCAGTGGCCGCTCTGGCTCAGGTAAATCAGTTGCGCTGCGTGTATTAGAAGATTTAGGCTATTATTGTGTCGACAATATCCCTATTAATCTGCTCCCGGCTTTAACGCATACCGTGATCAATGACTATGAAAATGTTGCCGTTAGTTTAGATGTGAGAAACTTACCTAAAGACCCACAAGATATCCCCGAAATAATTGCTTATTTACCCAAAGCAGTAGATGTTAATACCTTATTTCTTGATGCCGAAGATAATGATTTAATCAGGCGCTTTAGCGAGACTCGTCGTCTACATCCACTTATTCGCGAGAATATGGCGCTAGAGCAAGCGATAGCTATGGAAAAATCCCTATTAGAGCCTATATCAACTAATGCAGGCTTGTATATCAATACGAGTCAATTGACCCCGCATCAGCTCGCAGATTTAGTTAGAGAAAGAATATTAGGCAAAAAAACAGGTTCCATGGTGTTAGTTTTTGAGTCTTTTGGTTTTAAACATGGTATTCCTGTGGACGCAGATTATGTCTTTGATGCAAGGTTTTTACCCAACCCATTTTGGGAAAAATCACTTAAAGGCAAAACCGGTGTAGACCCAGAAGTTAAAGATTTTCTTGCTAGCCAAGCCATTGTGACTAAATTTATCTGGCAAATAAATAGCTTTATGATGACATGGTTGCCACACCTAGAACGCAATAATCGTAGCTACGTTACCATTGCTATTGGCTGTACCGGTGGTAAACACAGATCAGTTTATATTGCAGAAATGTTAGCAAAGAACTTCCGTAAAGAGCGAGAAGACATTCAAACCCATCATAGAGATATTGATATTAAATCAACGTAAAGTCACATTTAAAAACAAGAGAGACAGTGATGAATATTATATCGCAGCAGGTAACTATCTGTAATAAACTAGGTTTACACGCACGTGCTGCAACTAAGTTAGCACAACTGAGCCAAAAATTTTCCGCTCAAATTACGTTAACGTTGGCAGAAAAAGAAGCTGATGCCAGTAGCATAATGGCATTGATGTTATTAGCGGGTGGCCAAGGAAAAGTGGTAAATATCACAGCAAGCGGTGATGATGCACAATTTGCTTTAGCTGAAATATGTCAATTAATCTCTGACAAGTTCGACGAAGCTGAATAAGCCCTATCCGTATAAGAAAGCGATGACTTACGAGGGTTTATCGCATAATTATAACTAGGCATATTTTGACTGTTTTAATGTCGTCTATGTTGTTTAAGTACCCACTTCTTTATATTCAGTGCTATAACCCTAATTCCACAACTACTCCGCCGATAAAAAAGCTGGTAAAACCACTAACTTACGATAAACTTAAGCAGACTTTCAGCTTAAGCTGTTTTTCTTTTCATCAATAAGCAACCCTCAGTCTCGTGACGCTTCTCAGCGATACACTCTTTAGAGGGTTTTCTGTGCGCTAAACAATAAAAAGCAGAGTCGCTATGCCTGAACTATCTGAACAAGAGTATAACCAACAACGGTTACAACAAGTTAACGAAGCCCTTGGTAGTGGCATGTTCGTCTATGTGCGAAAATTGCTACAGCACATGCCTGCTTATGACTTGGCCCTCATATTAGAGTCTTCCACAGCAAAAAGCCGCCCTGTACTTTGGCAACTGATTGATCCTGACTTTCATGGTGAAGTACTCGAAGAGCTCAATGAAGAAGTCCGTAAAGGCATTATTAAAAGCATGCGGCCGGAGAAACTCGCGGCTGTTGCCGAAGGCATGGATGTTGATGACTTAGCCGAAGTCTTCCGTACTTTGCCAGATAGTATTTTTAACGAAGTACTCAATTCAATGGACTCACAAGACCGGAGTCGAGTCGAAACCGCATTATCATATGAAGAAGATACTGCTGGCGGTATCATGAATACCGATACCATCACATTACGCCCTGAAGTAACGGTTGATGTGGTATTAAGATACTTACGTCTAAAAGGTAATCTCCCAGAGGCTACTGATTCCTTTTACGTAGTTGATCGCAATAACTTGTTTATTGGCGCAGTATCTCTTGCTGCTATCGTCACAGCCAAAGCCGAAGTTATTGTCTCAAGCTTAATCAATGCTGAAGTTGAAGCAGTACAAGCTGATATGGATGAACAAGATGTTGCCCAGCTATTTGAACGTCATGATTGGTTTTCTGCCCCTGTAGTTGATGAGGCAGGTCACTTACTCGGTCGTATTACCATTGATGATGTCATCGACATTATCCGTGAAAATGCCGAGCATTCAATGATGAGTATGGCGGGTTTAGACGATGAAGCTGATACCTTTGCCCCTGTAATAAAAAGTACTAAACAGCGTTCATTATGGCTTGGTGTTAACCTTATTACAGCACTAATGGCTGTTGCCGTTACCAGTATGTTTGAAGGTGTATTTCAGCAACTTGCCATTCTAGCAGTATTAAATTCTTTAGTTCCCAGCATGGGTGGTGTTGCCGGTAATCAGACCTTAACATTGGTGATACGGGGTATGGCATTAGGACATGTTGGTGATAGTAATGCCCGAGCTTTGCTTAGTAAGGAGGTTGCCATCGGCTTTCTAAATGGCATTATTTGGGCCGCACTTATTGCCACAGTTGTTGCTATTTGGAAACAGGATATAATGCTCGGCGGTGTCATTGCTTTTGCTATGTTAATGAATATGACTGCCGCGGGCTTAGCGGGTGTCAGTATTCCATTAATCTTAAAACGAATGAATATTGACCCGGCCCTTGCAGGTAGTGTGATTATTACCACAGTAACCGATGTAGTTGGCATCTTTGCTTTCTTAGGTACCGCAACTCTTTTACTTACCTAATAGAACAGAAACTAATCGCTCAAACAAAAAAGGGGTTATCAATAACCTTATTGATAACCCCTTAATAATTATTTAAACAAACTATTTAGTGCCCGGCAACTTGCATTTCGTCAATCAGAATTGAACCTGTTCGAATGCTACCACGCATATCAACATCAGAGCCTACCGCAACAATACCTTTAAACATTTGTGCTAAATTACCTGCAATAGTTATTTCACTAACAGGATATGCTATTTCACCATTTTCTACCCAAAAACCTGCTGCACCACGAGAGTAGTCACCATTAACTACATTTACACCTTGGCCCATTAGCTCTGTAACTAGTAGCCCAGTGCCTAAAGTCTTTAACATGGCATCAAAGCTGCCATCATGGCCTTGAGCGTTAACTAACCAGTTATGAATGCCACCAGCATGGCCTGTTGTCTCGAGCCCGAGTTTTCTCGCTGAATAACTTGTTAACAAATAGGTTTGTAATGCACCATTAGTGATAATTTCGCGATCTTCTGTTAGCACTCCTTCACTATCAAAAGCACTACTTGCCAAAGCTTTAGCTATATGAGGTCTTTCACTAATATTTAAAAACTGAGGAAACACATCATTGCCAATCGCATCTAATAAAAAAGATGATTTACGATATAAATTTCCACCACTAATCGCAGCGATAAAGTGCCCCCAAATAGTATTAGCGATATCAGCTCTGAACAAAACCGGTACTTTTCCGGTAGCAATAGTTTGCGGCTTTAAACGTGACAGTACTTCTTGTGAAGCCTGTAATCCAACATTTTTAGCACTTTCAAGTAATGCAAAGTCACGGTCAACGGTATACGCATAGTCACGCTCCATATCATCACCATCGTTTGCTATCATCACACAACTTAAACTATGGCGAGTACTTGGATAACCAACTAGCTGGCCATGGCTATTGCCGTAAACTTTAAAACCTGAAAAAGTATCAAAACTCGCACCGTCAGAATTAGAAATACGTGGGTCTACAGATAAGGCACTGTTCTCACATTCCTTCGCAAGCTCAATAGCTTCTTCAGTACTTATTTCGTGTGGATGATATAAATCTAAATCAAGGGGCTGCATGGCTAAGCGATTTTTATCTGCTAAACCAGAGCAATCATCTACCGAGGTATACTTAGCAATATTTACTGCTGCTGTAACCGTTTGTTTTAAAGCTTCTTCTGACAAATCAGCGGTAGATGCACTGCCTTTTCGTCCTTCACGATAAACAGTAATACCTAAGGCTCCATCATTAGTAAACTCAACATTCTCTACTTCACCCATACGTGTGCTGACACTTAAACCTTCCTGACGGCTCATCGCTACTTCAGCGCCATCAGCACCAAGTGATTTAGCGAGTTCAAGCACTGTAGCAACGCGTGATTTTACTTCGTTCAGTTGTTTGGTCATTCGGTCATGCGATTTAGAGGCTTGGGTCATATTAGTTTCTACTTTCTCTTTTCTTAATAATGAGTAACGTGGTTAATTACAACGGGACTAATTAGTTGTTCAAGCAAGAGTAATTAATTATTCTACTTGAGATAAAACAGCGGCTTAGAATATTGTGATTATTAATGGTATAATAGACGTAATTATAAATTATTTTAACATGGTATTAGACATTATTATGCCCCAGTCAGCCAACGATATCGATGACTCATCGCTAGAAATTGAAGAAGAGTTAAAAAGTAAAACCGAAGTAAAGCGTGAAATGCACCAATTGCAAGATTTTGCCCAGATGTTAATTGAAATGTCTAAGCATCAGCGTAGTCGTTTGCCATTAAGCGATGATTTAAAAGATGCTATGATTTTAGCTGATAAAATCACCAACAAACATGAAGCATTACGTCGCCACATTCGCCACACAGCTAAAATATTACTGGAAACTGATCTTGCGCCGATTCATCATGCGATGGAAGTTATGGCCAATAAACACCAGCAAGAAACGGCAAAGTTTGTGCGTCTAGAAAACATTAGAGATGAGTTAATCGAACAAGGTAATGATGCGGTTGAGGCTTTAATTACTGAATTCCCTCAAATTGAACGACAAAAAATCAAGCAGTTGATTCGCCATGCAGCGAAAGAGAAAAAAGCAGAGAAGCTTGGTAAACACTATAAAAACTTGTTCACTTACTTGAAAGAAAACGCATAAAGGTACTTTTCAAAGAACGTGTTTACAATAAAACATTAAACAAGCACTAACTTTTATTTAGTGCTTGTTTTCATATCATCGATCTAAAGCAGCTACCTCAAAAACCCTACTGAGTACCACCTATGGTCATTTCGTCAATCTTCAATGTTGGCTGACCAACACCCACAGGTACACTTTGACCATCTTTACCACAAACACCAACGCCAGCATCTAGTTTTAAATCATTACCAACCATACTTATTCTCTTCATTGCTTCAGGACCATTGCCAATTAAGGTAGCTCCTTTAACTGGTGAAGTGATTTCACCATCTTCAATTAAGTAAGCTTCAGAGCTGGTAAAAACAAATTTACCAGAAGTAATATCTACTTGGCCACCAGCAAAGTTCGGTGCATATATACCCTTTTTCACTGACTTGATAATATCTTCAGGGCTAGACTGTCCTGCTAACATATAGGTATTTGTCATACGAGGCATAGGCAAATGAGCATAAGACTCACGTCGACCATTACCTGTAGGTTTAACGCCCATCAAGCTAGCATTGTGTTTATCTTGCATGTAACCTTTTAAAATACCATTCTTAATCAAAGTGTTATATTGTCCAGGCGTGCCTTCGTCATCTATAGAGATTGAACCTCTACGATTGGCTAAAGTGCCATCATCAACAATAGTACACAGCTCAGAGGTTACTTGTTGTCCCACTTTACCCGAGAATGCTGAAGAGCCTTTGCGATTAAAGTCACCTTCCAGTCCATGACCTACGGCTTCATGCAGTAATACACCAGGCCAACCAGCACCTAGCACTACAGGGTAGGTTCCCGCAGGTGCTTCAATAGCCACTAAGTTAACCAGAGCTTGCCTTACAGCTTCTTCTGCGTAACGTAAGTAACGTGCTTTGTTATCTCCGACTTCAACATCAAAGAAATAACTATAATCAGTACGAGCACCACCGCCTGCGCTAGCGCGTTCTCGTTTACCATTGTCTTCCACTAACACTGAACAGTTTAAGCGTACTAGTGGGCGAATATCAGTGCCATAAGTACCATCACTAGCACTTATTAGAATCGTTTCATAAACACCAGATATGCTTGCAATAACCTGCTTTACCCGACTATCTACTTGGCGAGCATGAGCTTCGACTTGATGTAATAAATCAATTTTCTGCTCTTGTGTTAAACTTCCTAGCGGCTCAACTGATTGATAAACCTGTATTGGTGATTGACGACTAAAAGCTTGAACTGTTGCACCTGTACCACTATCAGCAATACCTTTTGCCGCATCAGCAGCCTTTTGAAGTGCTTCTGGTGATATGTCATCTGAATAAGCAAAACCAGTTTTTTCGCCTGAAATAGCTCGAACACCAACTCCGCGTTCAATGTTGTAAGAGCCTTCTTTGACTATACCGTCTTCAAGCACCCATGACTCATGCTGACTAGCTTGAAAATATAAATCAGCATAATCAACTTGTCGGCTCATCATGCTTTTTAAAGTTTTCGACAACATTTCATCATCGATATGACTATCACTTAATAAGGATTTTTCAACACTATTCATTAGATATTGCTCTACTTCTATATTCTTTAATTATAATTAACTTGCTGCAGTCATTTGTTTTGCAGCATGTTCAAAGGTGTGGTTAAAGGCATGCTCTTACGTATGCGTGTTATTTCTTCATTTTGGTAATCAACACTAATATAGCCTTCACCGATAGCAAGACATTTTTCAATTTCACCCCAAGGGTTGATAATCATAGAGTGACCCCAGGTTTCACGACCGTTATCATGAATACCTTCTTGCCCTGCCGCGATAATGTAAACTTGATTTTCAATAGCTCTAGCTTGTAACAATGCTTGCCAATGCGCTTTACCTGTTACTTTAGTGAAAGCACTAGGAATGGTGATGATATCAGCGCCATTAGCCCTTAACTTCTGGAATAACATGGGGAATCTTAAATCAAAACACACGGACAAACCAATATTTGCAAAGTCGGTGTTAACAACGCTTATTTCTTTCCCTGCATGGGTATAACGCGATTCATGATAGCTTTTAGTATTATCACTGACATTGACATCAAATAGATGAATTTTATCGTATCGCCCTATCAGCTCACCGCTTGGACTAAAAACACAGCTGCTATTGGTAAATTTTTCAGTCGAAGCCGTTAATATAGGCACGGTACCAGCCACTAAATAGACTTTAAACGCTTTAGCTAATTGAGCAAGGGCTACACAGAGATAGTTATCTCTTGCTGATTTATTTGCCAAGCTCAATTGCTCACTATCTTTACCGCCAAAGTATAAACAACATTCAGGTAATACCACTAAATGTTCTACGCTTCCTTTGGCATTACCTTTAACACTACCATCACCATTATCCTCGGAGGTGATTTTTGCCAGCAACGCTTCTATCTTTGCTAAATTGGTAGTTACATCTGCCGCTGATGATAACTGTATTGCGGTTAATTTAACCATCGATTGCCTCATCTGTTTTAGATTCTTTAGTTTCGGGGAGTTTATCCATAGTCGATTCATCATGTTTTACATCTTCGGTTGGCACTGTACTACCGACACTAATGCTCTTACTTTTACGGTCCACTTCCTTTAACTCTGGGTTTTCTACTGTGCCCTTTAGCTCAAAATTAAATTCAGATACCACTTGGGACTTAATAACTTGATCGATAGCAACACCCGCAAGAAATGTGACAGGATTCAATGTCACTATCCAAGCTAAAACCGGAAGACTTGACGTTAAATTAGGCTTATAAGACATGGCATAATCAAGCTCACCATTGACTAAATTAGTTTGTCCTGTCATAAATAAATTACCGGCTGTACCATTCATTTCTGTGTTTTGCGTAATCAAGGTACCGTGTTTAAGTTGATAATCCCCCGTAATACTACTGTAAAACATACCATCACTAAAAATATCACGAAAATCTAAGGTGAGTTTTCGCACCAATGACTGCAAACTTAGCACTGAAAAAAGTCGAGCCCCATTATCACTTACATCTGCTAAGTAGCCATCGTCAATCTTAGCACTAAAGTCACCATTTAATTGGCTCACATTAAAGTCATGAAGTCCTCCAGCCCAGTTAAAATTCATATCAAGTTTAACTCCACTGTCTTTAATGATGGAATCAAAGTTCAGAGCTTGTAATTCACTTTCAATATCATCAATTGATAACTTTCCAACAAGCGAGGTGGTCGATTCTTCTTGGTTATGTAGCCAGCGGCCGTTAAGTGTTAATTGAGTTTCATCTCGAACAGCTATAAAGTCTGTAAACTCAATGGTTTCAGAGTCAACACGCTTAACATTTACATCAACCGTACCTAACGCTAATTCCCCAACGGCACAACGATCACAATGGAACGTTAATGGCGGAATATTTGCAAAAATAATATTGTTTTCTGCTTTATTGGGTTGTATCGCCTCAGGTGATGGTTTGGCACCTTCACTTTCTTTATCACGGGAAAGGCTCAAAAACTCTGCATTAATTTCTAGACCTTGCTCTAACCAATTTGGGTATATTTTTATTTGGCTACGGGTTTCTTTGGCATTAAGTTGTAATAACCACCATTGCGATTTATCGAGTAAATTAAAGGAAACATTATTGAGTTGCTCACCTAATATGTGTAATTTTTCAATCGAGCCTCTTATCCTTTTAGGCTTTGCTAGAAAGGGGGTTACAGCTACTTTTTGAGGCTCAATACTAGGTTGCTTATTACTGACTGACTGTTTATTGATAGTTGGTTGGTTAATGCTATCGAGAATATCACTAATTAGTGGCTGCCATAGTGAAAAATCAGCCTGTTTCAGTTTAGTGGTAATATGAAAACCATCACTCGGTAAAGCCATTGTGCCTTGCCCTAACATTAAGTTAGCACGAGTAAAGGCGGTATCTTCATGATCTAACAAACCAGAGAAATGCATTTTATCACCATAGTTCAGCACAACTTTAGATTGTGCCATCTGACCATTAACCTGGATTGACAAATTATTACTCTGCTTTTCATTCCTTGCATAAGAGCCAGGTAACGCTAATTGAGTACCGACTAAATCAGAAGAAAAACTGCCATTATAGGAAAAGCCCCCTTGATGGTGTTGATGCAAAGATAAATCACCTTGCCAAGGTAATTCCCCTTGAGTATATCGTCGTAATTGCTGTGGAACGTGCTTTAACCAATCACTCTCCTGCCAGAGTGCAGATAGCTTAATATCGGTGTCATAATAGTCAGCTTTATCAATACCTGCGACTTCAACAGAGATGGGTAAACCTTGCCAAATAAGCTGTAAGCCCTGAGTACTAATTATATCGTTACTAAAGCTCAGTTGCCCTTGCACATCACTAAAGTTCATTTTTGGTGCTTTTAAAGCAACTTGATTGTTATCAAATACAATTGTGCCACTAGCAAGTGTTTGTGTATTGTCATTTAAGGGTAAGTTTAAATGGAATTCACCACTGATTTCACCACTGACTTTTAGCTGCTCTAACGTACTGCCAACACTGTCCTTTAACGGACTTTGATTCATCAAGTCACCGATATAACTCGCGTTAGTTGGTTTGATCTCAGCATCTACTGTTAATATTTGGCCATGAGCCAAATCGGCAATGCCTGCTCTCACTCCTGTCATATCTAAACCAGCTAACTTACCGCCACGACCAGTGATCATCATAGCGTTATTGGTGAAGTTTAAGTTAGCTTCAAAGTTGGTAATGGCGGGCCAGTTTTCAACAAATTTAAATTCAGACTTACTTAGTTCAGCATCTACAACAAAAATACCGCTCCCATTACTGAAAGGGAAGCGTCCAATAGGGCCATTAATCAATACTTGTGCATCTTCTACACGGCCAGAAACAACGGCAGCATTGAGATAGTCAACTAAGTTACTACTCATAATAGGTAACGGTAAATATCGCCCAACTAAACCAGCATTGCCATTTGATACATTAGCAAGCAAGGCTAAATTTACTTCATCATCAACAGGTGCCTCTACTTTAATTTTCGCCGACAAATTTATTTCTTTGGAAACGAAATCTAACTGCTCAACCGTTAAAGCCCAGCCTTTCTCGTCAAAGGTAACATCTAACTGACCTGATAGTTTGTCATAAGGGAAGGTTTGTACAAAAAGTTTATCGAAGTCTAACTGACCTTGCTCTGCGCTAAAATCGACAACTAAATAATTATCGACAAAGCTCAGCTGGCCAGAAGCATTTTCTAAACCAGGAATGCCATGGCTATACTGATTAGTAAATGATGAAAAGTTGGCTGTTGCTTGCAATTTTTCATCCTCATTGCGGATATATAAATCTTTTACTTTCCCCGCTAGTGTCATATCCGACAGTAATTTACGTGTGTTAGTATTTTCAACAAGTAAGGGTGTTAACTGACTTAACATAGCAACATCAATTTCAGACAGGTGTAATGAAAAGTCATTAGCTTGCTTAGCCAACATGGCGGTAAATTGCTGTGATGGCTGATCGTTAAACTTCAATGCTAAAGGGGTACTATATAATTTAAAGCTACGTTCACGTTTTCCTTTTACTAGTAGTAACTGTCCTTGTTCTAGAGTTAGTTGTTGCTTTTTCTGCTCAAACAACCAGTTCATATTACTTTGAGAAAAGTCAATTTGTAGACGATTTACCTCACTGTTTTTTACCCGTAGCCATGCCGAGAAATTGATATCTGTTTTAGTTTTATCATTATCTAGTACTAATACTTTATCGAGCCAAGGTGTTATATCAATATGATTGGCTTGTAGGTAAAGCTGCCCAGTAAGTTCACTGCCCTGCTCCCCTTGTAAATCTAGCCGCAACTGCAAGTTATTAGAACTTAAACCATTAAGTACCACACTACCTTGAGCCTGATGACGATCATCAGTGTTCAACCAATCTAGCTGATTTAACCTTATGCTGCGAGTGATCACGTCATTTCGCACCGTAATTTGACTATCGAGTACAGAGAATCGCTTGATGCGATTTAAAAAGAGATCGCTAATGACTCCAATATCATTAGCGTCACTGTCTATTTCTGGGGTAATAGTTGCTTTGTCAGTATTACCAATAAGCCATAACCCGTCAGATATTTCTGCATTTGCACCTGAAAGGATAAGATTTTTTGAAATAAGACTTTGTTCAGTAAGAGTACGCCAAAAATCGACGTGTAATTCTAGTTCTTTGATAAAGACAGAGGCTGTTTCAGTTTCAAGGACTTGTACATCACCAATAACTAACACAGGTCCCGAACGCTGCCAAGTCATCGATAACGTACCAATAGAAATATTGGCTTGAGATTTCTCGTTCAAATAATCTTGTAGCGGCAGTCGATAATGATGCACATAGGGTAAAAATAAACGAAAAGCACTGATTATTACCGCTAACAGTACCAACAAAATGGCAACTGTTTTATAAAGGCGATTTAACCAGCGGTTAGAAGTGCTTACAATACTCATTAAAGCTTATAAATTTCCTAGTTTATGCATAACAACGAAGTTAATACTTACTTACATCATAACAACGTCAAATTGTTCTTGATTATACATGGGTTCGGCTTGCACTTTAATCACCTTACCAATAAAAACTTCAACTTCACCTAAGTTATGGCATTCATCATTTTGCAAAAACTCACTCACGGCAGTTGACGCATAAACGGTAAACTTATCTGCATCATGAGCGCGATTTACCCGTACTATTTCTCTTAGTATTTCAAAACAAACAGTTTCAACTGTCTTTAAGTGGCCACGCCCAGTACATAATGGACATTCGCCACACAACACATGCTCTAAACTTTCACGAGTTCGTTGTCGTGTCATTTCAACTAAGCCTAGTGCCGAAAAACCATGTAGGCTATATTTTACCTTATCTTTACTCATAGCCATATCGAGACTGTGCAATACTCGACGTTTATGATCTTCATTATGCATGTCAATAAAATCGACAATGATAATACCACCAAGGTTCCTTAACCTAAGTTGTCTTGCAATAACCTGTGTAGCCTCTATATTAGTACTAAAAATTGTATCTTCAAGATTTCGGTGGCCAACAAATGCGCCGGTATTTATATCAATAGTTGTCATGGCTTCCGTTTGATCAATAATCAAATAGCCACCTGATTTTAGCTCTATTTTACGATGTAGCGCTCGCTGAATCTCACGCTCTACCGAGAACAAATCAAAAATCGGTAACTCGCCAGGGTAGTACTCTAATAAAGGAGTCAACTCAGGGACAAATTCTTGGGTAAAAACCCCCAACTCTTTATAAGTGAGATTAGAGTCTATGCGAATGCGCTCTAGCTTGATGCCAACAAAATCTCTAAGTACCCTAAAAGACAATGATAAGTCTTGATATAGCGGTAATTTAGTTTGTTTACGTTGCTTACGGGTTAGTACTTTTTGCCATACTCGTCGCAAGAACTCTGCATCATGTTGCAGTTCTATTTCGCCAGCACCTTCACCCGCAGTACGGACAATAAAACCTTGCTGCTCATCACAATACGGACTAACAATATTTTTCAAACGCTCACGCTCTTCCGCACCTTCAATACGTAATGAAATACCCGCATGTTGTGAGTGAGGCATCAAAACTAAGTAACGTGAAGCGATAGTAATATCAGTGGTTAAGCGAGCACCTTTGGTACCTAGAGGGTCTTTTACCACTTGCACCATAATATATTGCCCTTCGTGTACTAAGGAGCGAATATCGGCAACTTGATCGGTTTCTTCGTTTAAAATGAGTTTACTCTTGATATCAGAAGCGTGTAAAAAAGCAGCTTTTTCTAGATTGATATCAATAAAAGCTGCTTGCATACCAGGTAATACACGAATAACTTTGCCCAAATAGACATTGCCAACAATGCCACGTTTAGCCTGTCGCTCAATATGTACCTCTTGCAAAGAACCATTCTCAATCAAAGCAACACGGGTTTCACTTGGCGTAACATTAATTAATAACTCGGCACTCATAAATAGTCCTTACTTCAATAAATTATTTGCATCAATAGCGCCAGTAAAACTAGCATCAGTCAGTAGTTGCGCAGTTTCATATAAAGGCAAACCAACAACGGCTGAGTAGCTACCATTTATATTTTTAACAAATTGCCCGGCAATTCCCTGAATACCATAACTACCGGCTTTATCTTGGGGTTCTCCCGTTAGCCAGTATGCTTGAATTTCTGCTTTTGTCAGGGATTTAAATGTAACATCCGTTGTAATGACTTCACCTTGTACACCCGCGTTACTCACTAGTGCAATAGCCGTCAATACTTGATGTTGGTTATTAGATAATAATGCTAGCGTTTTAATACAATCCGCTTCATTAGCGGGTTTCCCCAATATTTTTCCATTCAATACCACACTGGTATCTGAGCCTAAGACAAAGCTTATTTTTTTCTCTGCTTCAGGAAGTGAGTCTAGTACATGTTGCGCTTTTTCTTTTGCCAAACGTAGAACGTAGTCGTAGGCAGCTTCAGCTTCATTAATTGTTTCATCTATATGACTCGCCTGAATTGAGAACTGAAAGCCTAATTGCTTCAGCAATTCTTTACGCCTAGGAGACTGTGAGGCTAAGATAAGTTTTTGATGAATGTTTGTTGAGTTAAGACTAAGGTTGGTCATAAAATTACTGATTGCTGTGGTTACTAGCCCTACATAGGCGTAAAAAAATATAAACTTGCTTAATGATCGATTGATTATCAATCACTTAATTTTGAAATGTCGACGCACACGACGTAACAATAAAAAAACCCATGGCCAGAGTACAATCGTAGTGACTACGGGATATAAATAATTAGGTAAGAAAACCACATCACTTAAAAAACGTTGTAGCCAAAATACAACAAGATGATATTGCGCTGAGAGTACACCAATAATTAATGCTTGTTGCCAAACAGAAAAATTTCGAATTTTTTGAAAATTTACCACGACGATATAAACGGATAATGCCATAGCACAAGCATGCACCCCCAATACAGAACCAAGTAAAACATCAAGGATGAACCCCATCACCCAAGCAGTAATAATATTGACTTTATTAGGTAACGCTAAACACCAATAAACCAAAACGATAAGTACCCAGTCAGGACGAAAAGCATCAACGCTCAATGGCATAGGAGTAATGCTTGCCATCAAGGCAATCAATAATGTCAGTAAAATAATAAAACCATTATTGCTAATCATTATGACTTTCCTGCTGATGTTTTAGCTTTTTTTACTTTGATAGAAGCTTTTGCTGGCTGCTCTTTTGAAAGTAGTAACATATAACGTAGCCTATCGATTTGAGCAACGGGTTGGCTATATATTGTGGCGAACTCACGTGATTCATCAGTACGCACAAGTACTACACGTGCAACCGGATAACCCTCTGGGAACTTACCACCTAAACCAGAGGTAACTAATAAATCGCCCTCTTTAACATCTGCACTATGAGGGACAAAATTGTGAATGAGTCGATCAATTTGACCGCTACCAGAGGCAATAAGCCTTAAACCATTTCGTTGAATTCGTACCGGAATAGCATGTGAAATATCGCTTATCAATATCACCCGTGAGGTACTGCCACCTACATGTAATATTTGTCCAACAATGCCTTTTTCATCTAGCACAGGCTGCCCTTCGTAAACGCCATCATTCGCGCCACGATTAATGACCACTTGATGTGAATAAGGATCGCCATCTACAGAAAGTATTTCTGCAAACATTTTTTTGATTTCACCCCGTATAGGTGAAGAGAGTAACAAACGTAATCTTTCATTTTCTTTACGAACAATGCTGAGTTGCATAGCCTGTTCATGAAAGAATAATTCATTTTCACGGAAGTTTTGATTTTCTTTCATCAACTGTCGGCGGATAACAACATTTTCAGATGCCCAAGTCATCATTTGTTTCGGGGCATTGGCCATATATTGCAATGGACTCACGAGAGACTGTAGATATCCCCGTGCAGTTTCAAAGCTCGCCATTTTATGGTCGAAAAACATCAAGGCTACTGAACAGATAAGTACAAAAGTAAGTCGCTGTGCTGGGGATGTACCTTGATTAAAGATTGGATTCATAAAAAGTTACAGGGTAGAAGTACCGACTTTAAGGGTTCAAAGTGGTTAACATTTAATAGTTAGTACAATAACGCTAAATAATATGTAAATACTTTCAATCAATCGTTTATTCGAAGGAATTTAGTTCAAGAACAAGGCGATAGCACGGAGTTGACGTTAGTCAATGAGTACTATTAACGTGGTAATTGAGCTAAATCCCAAAGAAGAAACATTGATTTTATTCGTAAGAAAATAGATCGCCACCATGCATATCAATCATCTCTAAGGCTTTACCGCCGCCTCTAGCAACACAAGTTAATGGATCATCAGCAACCACTACTGGAATACCTGTTTCTTCCATT
>Ga0209396_1001430_pt1 | contig 26637 bp, 26 predicted proteins | sample GOMGulsemesocosm_6_FD_184638 | JGI IMG/M metagenome (GOLD analysis project Ga0209396, IMG submission 184638) | Methane-oxidizing microbial communities from mesocosms in the Gulf of Mexico - GOM8C Gulf of Mexico (SPAdes) (version 2) | ecosystem: Environmental > Aquatic > Marine > Cold seeps... | reverse complement strand
TGGCGCTGCCACGCATGAATAACCTGAGTTTCTGGATTTTACCCTTTGCCTTTGCGTTGTTGCTGTCCACGTTATTTATGGATGGCGGTGCGCCGAACTTTGGCTGGACGTTCTACGCGCCATTGTCGACCACCTATGCGCCGTCAACGGTGACGTATTTTATCTTTGGTGTGCACATCATGGGTGCCTCGTCGATTATGGGGGCGATTAACATTATTGCCACCATTCTTAACCTGCGTACCCCGCAGATGACGCTGATGAAAATGCCATTGTTCGTATGGACTTGGCTGATTACGGCGTACTTGCTGATTGCGGTCATGCCTGTGTTGGCGGGTGTGGTCACCATGATGTTGATGGACATCCACTTTGGCACCAGCTTCTTCAGCGCTGCCGGCGGTGGTGATCCGGTGCTGTTCCAGCACGTTTTCTGGTTCTTCGGGCATCCGGAAGTGTACATTATGATTCTGCCAGCCTTTGGTATTGTCTCGCAGATCATTCCAACTTTTAGTCGTAAGAGGCTGTTTGGTTACACCTCTATGGTGTACGCAACTTCGTCGATTGCTTTCCTGTCGTTTATTGTCTGGGCGCACCACATGTTTACGGTGGGCTTACCGCTGGCTGGTGAGCTGTTCTTTATGTACGCCACCATGCTGATTGCGGTACCGACCGGGGTGAAGGTATTCAACTGGGTTGCCACTATGTTCAAAGGCGCAATGACCTTTGAAACACCGATGCTGTTTGCGGTTTCATTTGTGGTGTTGTTTACCATTGGCGGCTTCTCGGGGCTGATGCTGGCGATTGCTCCAGTGGATTTCCAGTATCACGATACCTACTTTGTGGTGGCGCATTTCCATTACGTGTTGGTGCCGGGCGCTATCTTCGGGATTTTTGCTGCCGTTTATTATTGGCTGCCGAAATGGTGCGGCAACATGTACGACGAAAAACTAGGCAAGCTGCATTTTTGGCTGTCGTTCGTTGGCATGAACCTGACCTTCTTCCCGATGCACTTTGTCGGGCTGGCCGGTATGCCGCGTCGTATCCCCGACTATGCCCTGCAATTTGCTGACTTTAACCAGATTGCTTCGGTGGGTGCCTTTATCTTTGGTGCCACGCAGTGGTTGTTCCTGTTTATCGTTATCAAAGCGATTCGCAACGGCAAAAAAGCAACGCCTGAAGTGTGGGATAACCCGGAAGGGCTGGAGTGGACGATTCCTTCGCCAGCTCCGTATCACACCTTCACCACACCGCCTGACGTGAAATAGGCTCAGGAACGCGGAGTAGGAGCGAGCAATGGCAGAGCAGCAGCCAAACACTAATAAACCTATCAAGCCATTCAAGTTGCTTGGAGTGGTGTTTGGCATGTTCTGCTTTGGTTTTGCCTTGGTTCCTTTGTATGACGTGATTTGTGATGTCACCGGTTTGAATGGTAAAACCGGTGCGCGTTACGAAGTTTCTGAAGCGCTCGAAGTTGATGAAACCCGTTGGGTGACGGTGCAATTCACGACTAGCAATAATGCCGATATGCCCTGGGAATTTGTGCCCACCGATGTGGTGTTAAAAGTCCGCCCTGGCGAAATCAATGAAACCTTTTTTACCGCAAAAAACACCACAGGCCAACGCATGACGGCACAAGCCGTACCCAGCGTAGCGCCATTTTACGCAGCAGAATACTTACATAAAACAGAATGCTTCTGTTTCAATCAGCAGGTGCTTGAAGCGGGTGAATCGATTGAGATGCCGCTACGGTTTTTTGTTGATGCTGAAATTCCCGAACGTGTTTCAAAATTAACCTTGTCCTATACCCTGTTTAATTTGCCCGAGGTAGCGGCAAATTCTTTATAAAAATTGCAGTAGCTAGATGGAGAAAACCTATGTCAACTGAAGGTTACGAAAGCTATTACGTCCCCGAGAAAAGTCGGCTACCTATTTTTATGGCCATTGGCCTGGCGTTGACTGTCATCGGGGCAGGCACGATGTTAAATGACATGACCGCCGGTGTTGCCGATTCGTCAGCGCACATGGTGATGTTTGCCGGCTTTCTAGTCATCGCCGCGACCCTGTATACCTGGTTTGCCACGGTGATTCAGGAAAATCACAACGGCATGTACAGCGGCCAGCTGAACCGCTCCTTCGTGTGGGGCATGGGCTGGTTTATCTTCTCGGAAGTGATGTTTTTTGCGGCCTTTTTTGGCGCGCTGTACTATGTTCGAAACTTTGCCGTGCCCTGGTTGGGTGGCGAAGGTGACAAGGGTATTAGCCACATGTTGTGGCCGGAGTTTCAGGCAGCCTGGCCACTCATGGCAACTCCCGATGGCAGCCAATTCCCGGGGCCTAAAGAAATTATTGATCCGATGCATCTGCCGTTGGTGAATACGATTTTATTGCTCAGCTCCAGTGTCACCGTGCACTTTGCCCATAAAGCGCTGAAAGCCGAGAACCGCCCACGCCTGAAAATGTGGTTGGGTTTGACGGTTGCGCTGGGGGTGTTGTTTTTGGGTTTCCAGATTGAAGAGTATGCCGAGGCCTATAGCGAGCTGGGCTTGACGCTTAACTCCGGTATCTATGGCTCAACCTTCTTTATGCTGACTGGCTTCCATGGTGCGCACGTGACGATCGGTGCCTTTATGCTGTCGATTATGTTGCTACGAGCCTTTAAAGGACACTTTACGCCGGGTGAGCATTTTGGCTTCGAGGCCGCATCCTGGTATTGGCATTTTGTGGATGTGGTGTGGGTAGGGCTGTTTTTGTTCGTTTATATTTTGTAATCGGGAGATCGTGCGGCGCCTTGGTATTTGTTTAGATCAGTGCCAGGGCGCGCTTAATGTTAAATCGCCAGACCACAAGCCGTAGCTAACACAGGCTATCAGTAAGATCGCCAGTACCACCCGCAGTCCCAGTAATTTTTGGGTGCGACGCGTTGAGCCTTGATCCTTTAACAGAAAAATAACACTGGCCGCCAGGCTGATGAGAATAGCGATAAAAAGAATTACGATGGTAGGTTTTAGCCACATAGATAAATTCCGCAGAGTGTTTTTCGACACTATCCTAACGTGTGTTTCTAGAGGTGCCCAGACATAAACGTTGTATTTCGACCCAACTGGAAGCTGACGCTTTTCTACCTGATGTTGTTGCCTGTGCTGATTGCTTTGGGTTTTTGGCAGCTACAGCGAGCTGAGTTCAAGCAGGGTTTGCAGGATCTTTATGAGCAACGCTCTGTTGCCGCGCCTGTTGCCTTCTCTGAATTGGTTGTGGGTCAGGATATTGCCTACCTGCCGGTTCAATTGCAGGGCCGGTTTGATAATAAGCACCATTTCTTGCTGGATAACCGTGTGTTGAACGGCCGCCCCGGCTATGAGGTGATGTCAGCTTTTCTGCTTGTCCCAGCTGTGACTAAAAGCAATGGTGAGGTGTTTGATTTTATTTGGGTTAATCGGGGCTGGATTCCTTTAGTGGGTAGTCGAGATAGCTTGCCGAATATCTCTGTGGTCGCAGGGCAAATGATCACCCTGCATGGGCAGCTGGTGAATCCCTCTAAAGCCTTTGTTCTAGCTGATGTGCCGCTGACAGGCGTCTGGCCTGAGGTGGTTCAAAGTATTGAGTTAGAGCACATGACTAAGCGATTGTTAGACGGTAACGTTGAGCGCTCATCGGCGCCGTATTTGTTGCGAGTGGCGGCAGGAGAAGTGAGCAGTTTTGAGGTCAATTGGCAAGCTGTGAACACCGCGCCACAAAAAAGCTTGGGTTATGCGGTGCAGTGGTTTTTAATGGCATTGGTGTTATCCGGCTTATATGTTTGGGCGGGCCTGAAGCGAAAGAGGCCTCATCAATTGCCGGATCAAAAGTAATCATAAGAAGCTGAAAAAGAGGATGCAAGTGACTGAAACAGCCAGCCCGAAGGGCAAACGTAATCTATGGATTCCAACACTGTTATTTGCTGCTGCAGGCCTGCCTGTGATGATGGCCTCACTGATGTATTTCACCGGATCCATGGTGCCGGAGGGGCGTAACAATAAAGGTACGCTGATCTTGCCGCCGTTAGCCGTGGAAATGATGGAGCTGCAATTGCAGCAGGCGGGCGAAGGTGATGTTGAGGGCAAGTGGCAGCTGATTGTGTTTGGCAACGACAGCTGTGCCAGCAAAACCTGTCAGGAAATGCTGCACAACACACGGCAGGTTAATGTTGCGCTGGGCCGCGAGGCAGGGCGCGTGGTGCGTCGTTATATCAATGTTGGCGGTGAGTTGGATGCTGCTGCAGTGCAGGCATTTCAGGTGAGTCATCCGCGCTTGCATCTGAGTTATACCAATCACATGAAGCTGGAAGTGTTTCTCGACAAGGAGTTGGATGCTTCGCAGGTGATGACCGGCAGTTTTGTTTTCGTGGCGGATCCGCTGGGTAATGTGATGATGTATTACACCCAGGAAAATCCTGGCGGGGATATGCTGAATGATCTGAAAAAGCTGTTGAAGGTATCCAATATTGGCTAGCAAGGCACAGCTCAACAGAAAAAAACCGAAGGCCTATTATCTGGCCCTGATAGCGACCCTGTTCACGTTGGTGGTGGTGATGCTGGGCGCGTATACGCGTTTAGCCGATGCCGGTTTAGGTTGCCCCGACTGGCCGGGTTGTTATGGTTTTTTAACGGTGCCGGAAAGCACGATTGATATTCAATTGGCTGAAACACGCTTTCCGGATAGTCCGGTAGAAATTGAAAAGGGCTGGCCGGAGATGGTGCACCGTTATGCGGTTGGCATCTTGGGCCTTTTGGTACTGACGATTGCGGGCATGGCTACGGTTAGCCGTCTGCGCGGCGTGACCGGGCAGCCCTTTAAATTACCGCTGTTGTTGTTGGGCGTGATTATCGCGCAGGCGCTGTTTGGTATGTGGACAGTGACGCTTAAGCTGTGGCCTCAAATAGTAACGGCACATCTGTTAGGTGGCTTTACTACGCTCAGTTTGTTGCTGTTATTAACACTTCGGTACAACAAGCCGCTGGGCTGGATAGCCTCTGCGTCGGGCAATAGACAATGGTCTCGATTACAGACGTGGGCGTTATTGGGCCTGATAATTGTTGCGCTGCAAATCAGCCTGGGTGGCTGGACGGCTTCGAATTATGCGGCTTTTGCCTGCTATGATTTACCCACCTGTCAGGGCCAGTGGTGGCCTGCTATGGATGTCGCGGCAGGATTTAATATTTTTCAGTCAGTCGGCCCAAATTATCTAGGTGGCCTGATGGATAATGAAGCCCGCGTGGCCATTCATTTTATGCATCGCCTTGGCGCGATTGTGACCAGTGTTTATCTGTTGATTTTAATCGGCTTATTATATCGAGCAGCGGCTGATGCTGGGTTGCGTCGCTTCAGTCTCTTGCTGGGACTGGTGCTGTTGTTGCAGGTGCTGCTGGGGCTGAGTAATGTGTACTGGCAAATACCGGCATTGATCGCCGTGGCCCACAACGCCGGTGGCGCAGTATTGTTGCTGGTGATGGTGGCGCTGAATTACCAGCTTGCTGTCGGCGCGCCGGTCGCTGCGAATCTGAACATGGCTAACAGGAGTGTTGTACATGGCTGAAGTGGCTGGAACAATTAACGCGGAAACGGCCCGTTGGCACGATTATCTGGAGATGTGCAAGCCGAAGGTGGTGGCGATGATGCTGTTGACCTCGATCATCGGCATGTTTCTGGCGGTGCCGGGCATGGTGCCCTTCGACGTCCTGTTATTTGGTAATTTAGGCATTGCGCTGGCGGCCGGTTCAGCAGCGGCGGTGAATCATATTATTGACCGCCAGATTGATCTGGTGATGGCACGCACTCAGAAGCGACCGGTGGCGCAGGGGCGCGTTAAATTGCCGCAGGCGATCATCTTTGCGGCAGTCATCGGTGTCGCTGGCATTACCCTGCTGGCGGTGCAGGTAAATCCTCTGACAGCTTGGCTGACGTTGGCCTCGTTGATTGGTTATGCGTTTATCTACAGCGGCTTTTTGAAACGGGCTACACCGCAAAATATTACCATTGGCGGCCTTTCCGGTGCCGTTCCACCATTGTTGGGCTGGACCTCGGTGACAGGTACGCTGGATCCCAATGCCCTGTTGCTGGTGCTGATTATTTTTGCCTGGACGCCGCCGCATTTCTGGGCGCTGGCGATTCACCGTCAAGAAGAATACGCCAAGGTAAAAATTCCTATGTTGCCGGTCACGCACGGTGAGCGTTTTACCGTGCTGCATATCATGTTGTATACGTTGATTATGATTGCCGTTAGCTTGCTGCCCTTTGTGATGGGCATGAGCGGCCTGCTGTATCTGGTTAGCGCCATTGCGCTGGGGCTGGGCTTTTTATACTGGGCAATTGTATTGATTCGCGGCAACAATCCTCATGCGCCACTAAAAACCTTCCGTTATTCCATCACCTATTTGATGGCGTTGTTTGTGGTTATGCTGATTGATCATTACCTATAGCAGGCTATTGGAAAACTATCTGCATGGTCGTTACGGCGTTAAAAATAGCCTCAAAATGCTCATTTATTATGTATAAACTCCGCTTTTTCGACTGTTTTTGCCTTGCCCCGACTGCTTCGAAAACGCTTTTCAACAACCTGCCAGGTAATCACTAATGACTAAGGCAAAAAATCCAAACGTTCAGCGTACGGTCGTTATTTTACTGTGCATCATTGTGCTTTTTGTCGGCGCTATGGTGTCGCGAATTTTGCGAACACCCGAGTCGATAGATGAAATGTCGCCACCGCAAGTGCAAAGCGTGACGGCCATTCAGCAAACGTTGCAGCAGAGCGGGGTGTTTGTACGCCCGCAGCCTAGGGTATTGGATGACTTTACGCTCAGTGATGAGCAAGGGCAGCCGTTTTCCAATGACCGTTTTGAAGGGCAGTGGAACCTGGTGTTCCTGGGATTTACGCATTGCCCGGAGATATGCCCGACCACGCTGGCGCTGTTTAAAACCCTGCATGAGAGCTGGCAGGCTTCAGACTTGTCGACGATGCAATACGTGTTGTTATCGGCAGACCCTGAGCGCGATACATCGGCGCGTTTAGCGGAGTATCTGGATAATTTTCACAGTGATTTTGTGGGTCTTACCGGTACGATCGCCGATGTGGATCGGCTAGCTAAACAACTGAATGGCCTGTTTGCAAAAATGCAGATGGACGAGGGTTACATGATGGATCACAGTACCAATATTATGATCATCAACCCTGCGGGTCAGTACCACGGTTTTATCCGGCCACCGCACAGTGTGGAACAGATTCAAGCGGCGATGCAGGCGATTTCCTCCAGCTATTAAGAGTTATTTAATGTCTCTCTGCCCTTTTAACGGCAGCGCATAAACCAGCAGGAACAGGCTGGTTGCGCCGACCACAATCGACGGCCCGGTGGGAGTGTCCCACTGTAGCGAAGCGAACAAGCCGATAACCACTGCACAGCAGCCCGCCACACTTGATAACGCTGCCATGCTTTCCGGGCTGTTAGTTAAGCGCCGCGCACAGGCGGCGGGGATTACCATTAGAGAGGTGATCAGCAATACGCCGACGATTTTCATGGCCACGGCGATCACGATGGCGATCAGCAGCATCAGCAATAAGCGTATCCATAGCACCGGATAGCCTTCAGCTTGGGCTAGGTCCTCATCGACAGTAATGGCTAGCAGCGGTCGCCAGAAGGCCAATAACAGGCTGAGAATGACGGCCACACCAATATAAATCCACAGCAGTTCCTGGCCGGTAACGGTGAGCAAGTCGCCAAACAAATAACCCAACAAATCAACGCGTACTTCCAACAGGCTTATGGCAATCAGGCCGAGCGACAGCGAGCTGTGGGCAAGAATGCCCAGCAGTGTGTCGGTGGAGATAATTTTACGTTGCTGCAACGCCACCAGCAGGCAGGCCAGCAGGGCGCAGCTGACGATAACCGCAATGTTGAGGTTGGCATCCAGCGCAATGCCCAGCGCAATACCCAGCAGCGCGGAGTGGGCGAGAGTGTCGCCGAAATAGGACATACGACGCCACACTACAAAGGAGCCGAGCGGGCCGGCAACCAATGCTACGCCGATACCAGCAAACAACGCGCGCCATAAAAAATCAGCCATGATTACAGCCCTCATGGTTGTGCTCATGAGCTGGCTCGTGGCTGTGAATGACATTGCCCTCGGGGTCGTGATCGTGGTCGTGGTGATGAGCGTAGAGCGCCAGCCCTTCGGTGGCTTCCAGCCCAAACAGTTCGTGATAGGCGGGGTCGTTACTGACGTGCTCGGGATGACCGGAGCAGCAGATGTGGTGATTCATACAAATTACCCGGTCAGTGGAGGACATGACCAGGTGCAGGTCATGGGAAACCATCAACACCGAGCAGCCCAATTCGTCGCGCAGGTTACCGATTAAACGATAAAGCTCCGCTTGCCCTGAAATATCAACACCCTGTGCGGGCTCATCCAATACCAGCAGGTGTGGTTTACGTAACAGCGCGCGGGCCAGTAATACACGTTGCAGTTCACCACCGCTAATACCCTGCATTGGGCGTTGTTCGGTATGCTGGGCGCCAACTTTACTGAGCGCGTCGCTAACGTCGGTGTGGCTGACGTTTTTGGTCATCTTCAGGAAGCGTTGCACAGTCAAAGGGATGGTCTTTTCCAGATGCAAACGTTGCGGCATATAGCCGATACGTAATCCCGAGCGTTTTTTAATGTGGCCTGTGGATGGTTTAATCAGGCCGAGAATCGCTCGAACCAGCGTGGTTTTACCGGCACCGTTGGGACCTATCAACGAGACAATTTCACCCGCCTCAAGCTTGAGATTGATGTTATCAATAATAGCTCTGCTGCCGAGTGTGACAGAGAGCTGGTCGAGTTGAAGTATCGGATCAGAGCGGGTCATGGAGGTGATCTTTTAAAAAGCGGGGTTATTGGCAGCACTGGCACAGGCCAGAAATTTCTATGGTTTCGTTGTCGATACGAAAGCCAAACTGGTCGGCATTTTTAGCGATGGTATGGGTAATATCCGGTGCTTCAATTTCAATGGCGACGCCACAGTCACGGCATAATAAAAACTGACTGACGTGAGGATGTGATGACAGGCTGCAACCGACAAACGCATTCAAGGAGGCAATACGATGCACCAGCCCCTGCGCGACCAAAAAGTCGAGCGCGCGGTAAACGGTGGGTGGCGCCGCAACTTTGCCATCTTCGCTGAGCATGGCGAGAATGTCATAGGCACCTAGCGGGTTGTGGCTTTTCCATACCAAGCGCAGCACTTTTTCACGAGCCGGCGTCAGGCGCACGCGCTTATCGGCACAGACTTTATGGGCGCGCTCCAAGGCGCTGTCCAGACAATGTGAATGGTCGTGGGTCTGACAAGGAATTGGTGCAGTTGTTTTTTTGGTCATGGCAGTTGTTACGTCGACAGTCAAAATTTGATACATTATAACATTGTTTATTGGCGGCGTGCCGGTATTTGAAGGTTCGTGGTTAATTGATCTTGAGGAGTTAGTGGTTTTGTCGGTTGTTTTTTCTTTTGTCTGGTCGTGGAATCGTCATTTTCTGTTCGGTTTGCGCAGCCTGTTGTTGGTGTTGTCTGCGGGTTTGTTTTCGAATGTTGCGATGGCGGCCGATAAAACAGACGCAATTAACGTGCTGGCCAGCATCAAACCGTTGCAGTTGATCGCGCAGGCGGTGACGGCGGGCGCTGTAAATACACGCGTGTTATTACCGGCGGGCACCACGCCCCACGATTATGCGCTGAAGCCGTCTGATCTGATGCGAGTGTATAAGACAGATTTGTTACTGTGGTTGGGTGCGCCCTATGAACCGTATTTGGCAAAAGCGGTAAAAATGCGTGGCGCTGCTGATTTGGCGGTGCTGAATTTTGATGATGCGCAGCTGCAGGAACATCATGAGGGCCATGATCATGGCGGCCACAGTCATTTGTACGGTGATCCGCATGTTTGGTTTGGGCCGGATGAGGCGTTGGCGATTGCGCAGTCTTTGGTGAATATTCTTGTGCAGCGCGATGCGGCGAATGCCGTTCAGTACCGCGCTAATCTGGAGCACTTTCGTATCCAGGTCAGCGTATTGGATAAGGATTTACGAGCCCGTTTTAGCGAGACCAGTGATCAGGACTATCTGGTATACCATGATGCCTATAGTTACTTTGAAAATCATTATGGGCTGACGCATGCGGCACAGGTAACGGGGCAACCGGAAAGTAAACCGGGCGCCAAAAGCCTGCTGGCCTTGCGCAAAATAATTTTAAACGGCGGCGTTTCGTGCCTGTTTGTCGAACCGCAGTCTGACACGGATATTGTGGCATTGTTGCAGGAAGGCAGTGAGCTGAAAATTTATCAGTTGGATCCAATGGCGACAGATTTTCCCGCAGACAAAACGGGCTATGTGTCGTTTATTCAGCACACGGCGGATCGCTTTTCTGAGTGCAGGCAAGCCAAATAGATAGTTTTGAAGAGCGCTTATGAAAACAGTTAAAGGCATTGCTTGTTTACTTCTGGCGTTACCCGTCACACTGCTAGTGTTGGGGCTGGTGACGATTATTGCTGTGCTGAAATTGTTGCTGCCTTTGGCGGTAGTGCAGGCCGCATTGACGCATGCCATTATTCTGATGGCTGAGTTGTGGGCGGGTATTTGCGGTTTACTCTATCGATTAATCCATAGGCCACAATGGCAGGTGCAGGGGCTGGAAAAGCTTTGCCATGAGCAGTGGTATCTGCTGATTTGTAATCACCAATCCTGGAGTGATATTCCGATATTGCTGTTTCTCCTGAATCGGAAAATTCCGGTGTTTCGATTTTTTGTTAAGCAGCAGATGATGTGGGTGCCAATAATCGGCCTGGCTTGCTGGGCGATGGAGTTCCCCTTTATGCGCCGTTATAGTCGTGAGCAGCTGCAAGCTAATCCAAATTTGCGCCGAAAAGATTTAGAATCGACACAGTTGTTTTGTGAGCGCATGAAAAAACGCCCGGCAACCATTGTGAATTATCTGGAAGGCACGCGTTTTACCCAGCACAAGCATGATCGTCAAAATTCGCCCTACCGGCATTTGCTAAAACCTAAAAGTGGCGGGGTGGCCTATGTGGTGACGCACTTGGGTGAGCGTGTCGGGCAGCTGATTGATGTCACGCTGGTCTATCCAAAGCAGAATAAAGGTTTCTGGGCTTTTTTATGCGGTGATCTTGGACCGGTGTCCGTGACCATGCAGTTGCGGGAAATCCCCGAACATTTTAAAGCCGGGGATTATCAAAATTCGGAGCCCTTCCGGCAGGAGTTCCAGCAGTGGGTTGCTGATATCTGGCAGCAGAAAGATGCGCTGATTGAATCCACTTCAGCCCGATTTCGTTAGGGCTACTTCCAACTAAATACCGTCCATTTCGGAATGAGGAAGCGTGGTTCGTCGACACGCATAAAGTGTTCGCCACCTTCTTCGGCTACCAAATAATAGGGCTTGCCCTTTTTAGGAATGATTTTGAGTGCGTAGGTGAAACCGCCAATGCGGTATTCATGCACCATTTTGTCTTCCATTTGGCGGATGATGATTTCTGGTTCGGCGGGATCTTCGGCGGCAAAACAAACCACGGGCAGGGCGCTTAGCAGGACGATACACAGGATTTTTTTAATCATTTTCACTCCTCCGGTTTAAACCGTATAAAATACGACACCATTATACGCCGATCGTGCATCCACTCACTGACCTGTAGCAAATCCATGTCTGAAAATACCACTGCACCACTAGTTCTTGTTGATGGCTCTTCTTATTTGTACCGCGCGTTTCACGCCATGTATAAGGCTGACCTGCGCACCTCTACGGGCATGCCTGTCGGCGCTGTTCGCGGCGTGACCAGTATGTTGCGCCGCTTAAAACAGGATTACCCCGGTAGTACGATTGTTGTGGTGTTTGATGCCAAGGGCAAAACCTTTCGGGATGAAATGTACAGCGAGTACAAAGCTCAGCGCCCACCGATGCCGGACGATATGCGTCCGCAGATTGAACCCATCCATAATATTGTGCGCGCCATGGGCATGCCTTTATTAGTGATAGAAGGCGTTGAAGCTGACGACGTGATGGGCACCTTGGCGCACCAGGCGACGCAGCAGGGCATTGATGTTGTCCTTTCGACTGGCGACAAGGATATGGCGCAACTGGTTAATCAGCATGTGACGTTGGTTAACACCATGACCGAAACGGTGATGGGTATCGAGGGTGTTAAGGAAAAGTTTGGCCTGCCGCCGGAGTTGATTATCGATTTTCTGGCGCTGATGGGTGATAAGGTCGACAACATTCCGGGTGTGCCAGGTGTGGGTGAAAAAACGGCACTGGCACTATTGCAGGGGCTGGGCAGCCTGGATGTTATCTACGCCAATCTGGATAAAGTAGCGGATCTGGATTTTCGCGGTGCGAAAAAAATGCACGAGAAGCTAGGGGCCAATAAAGACCTGGCTTTTTTATCTTACCAGTTGGCCACTATCAAATTAGATGTCGAGTTGGAGCAAGGCCCGCAGGATTTGGTGATGGATCCAGAGGATCGCGAAGCCCTGTTGGCTTTGTTCACCGAGCTGGAATTTAAAGGCTGGATTGATGAGTACAATCAGCTAGCTGAAGGGGCGGGGGTAACGAGTGTAGTTCCTGCGGTGGCCGAAATTGATTATCAAACAGTTTTAAGCCAAGCCGAGTTGAATGGATGGATAGAGCAACTAAACGCTGCTGAATTGTTTGCCTTTGATACCGAAACCACCAGCATCAATTACATGGAAGCCAAGTTGGTGGGCGTGTCGTTCGCGGTGGAAGCAGGCAAGGCGGCCTATGTGCCCTTTGGACATGATTATCTGGGTGCGCCGGAGCAACTGTCACAGGATGACGTGCTGGAAACGTTGCGCCCGCTGCTGGAATCAGACCAGCACAAAAAGGTGGGCCAGAACCTTAAGTACGACATGAATGTGCTGGCCAATCATGGCATTCACCTGCGTGGTGTTGCCGAGGATACCATGCTGGAATCCTATGTGCTGGATTCCACCCAGCGCCACAATATGGATGCGCTGGCTGAGCGTCATCTGAATCACAAAACAATCCATTTTGAGGATGTGGCGGGCAAGGGTGCCAAGCAGCTGACCTTTAATCAGGTCGATCTGGAACAGGCGGGGCCTTATGCGGCGGAAGATGCGGATATTACCCTGCGCCTGCATCAAACCTTACGGCCCCAATTGCAAGCTGAGCCACGCTTGCAGGAGGTATATCGCGATATCGAAATACCGCTGCTGGATGTGTTGTCGCGCATTGAGCGCAACGGCGCGCTGATTGATGCCGACATGTTGTTTCGTCAGAGCCATGAATTAGCCGAGCGTATGCAACAGCTGGAATGTCAGGCCTTTGACTTGGCGGGTGAAGAATTTAATCTCGGTTCGCCGAAGCAGTTGCAGGCCATTTTTTACGAAAAGCTGGAATTGCCGGTGCTGAAAAAAACACCCAAAGGACAGCCCTCAACGGCTGAGCCGGTATTGCAGGAGTTGGCGATTGATTACGAATTACCAAAGGTAATTTTGGAATATCGCAGTCTTAGTAAGCTTAAATCGACCTATACCGATAAGCTGCCAGCACAGATGAGTCCGAAGACCGGCCGTGTTCATACCTCCTATCATCAGGCGGTCACGGCGACCGGACGGCTGTCATCCTCGGATCCGAATTTACAGAATATTCCGATTCGCACCGAAGAAGGCCGCAAGATTCGAGATGCTTTTATCGCCCCCGCGGGTTATCAGCTGGTGGCGGCGGATTATTCGCAAATTGAATTACGTATTATGGCGCATCTGTCCCAAGATAAAGGCTTGTTGGAGGCCTTCGCTAACGGCTTGGACGTACACAGTGCAACCGCTGCCGAGGTTTTTGATACGCCCTTTGATGAAGTGACGGGTGATCAACGTCGTAGCGCCAAGGCCATCAATTTTGGCTTGATTTACGGTATGTCGGCCTTTGGTCTGGGACGGCAGCTGGGCATTAACCGCAACGAAGCGCAGCGTTATATCGACATGTATTTTGCGCGTTATCCAGGCGTGCTACGTTATATGGATAACATCCGTTCCGATGCCAGCGAGAAGGGTTATGTGGAAACCCTGTTCGGACGACGTTTAAATCTGCCAGAAATTAATTCCAGCAACGGCATGCGCCGTCAGGCGGCTGAACGCACGGCGATTAACGCGCCGATGCAGGGCACGGCGGCTGATATCATTAAAAAGGCCATGATCGAAGTGGATAAATGGCTGATTGCATCGCAGCTGGATGCCAAGGTGATTATGCAGGTGCATGATGAGTTGGTGTTGGAAGTGGCTGAAGCCGATGTGGCCGCTGTGACCGACGGGCTGCATAAATATATGAGCGAAACGGTACAGCTAGACGTGCCGCTAATTGTTGATGTTGGCTGTGGTGCTAACTGGGGAGAGGCGCATTAACGGGTGTTTGTTTCAGGAAATTAACAAGCTGAAAATTATTTTTGAAAAATTGTGAACTTACCTGAGGGCCGTCAGTCATACAGTGCAGGTAACCTAGTTACCCGCTCGCTAAATTTCCCCTAAGTTTAGCTTAGTGACTCCGGATAACCCCCACATAGTAACCGGAGATGTTGACCCCGTGCGTTTACCCCAAGGACGTATGGGGTTTTTTTATGCCTGGCCGATTCTTGCGGGCTAATTAACCGGTTTCGATTTCCAGCCATTCGGCCAGTTTGCTGCGCGCTTCTTCCAGGCCGCTGCGTTGTGTGGCAGAGAACAGCTGCACTGACACATGATCAAGTTCTTTGAGGGTGCGCTGGGTTTGTAGCAGTATTGATTTAGCCGCCCCAAATTTCAGTTTGTCCGCTTTGGTTAAAAGAATATGCACTTTTAACTGTCCGCTTTTTGACCAGTCCAGAATCATATTATCGAAATCCGTCAAAGGATGGCGGATATCCATGATCAGGAATAAACCCTGCAAGCTTTCACGCTCGCGTAGATAGTCGTCAATAAAACGTTCCCATTGACGTTTTACTGCCAGCGGCACCTTGGCGTATCCGTAACCCGGTAAATCAACAATACGCTGTTCTTCTGACACCGTAGAGAAAAAATTGATGAGCTGGGTGCGGCCGGGTGTTTTACTGGTTTTGGCCAGTTTGTTTTGCTGGGCAATGGCGTTGATGGCACTCGATTTTCCCGCATTGGAGCGACCCGCGAAGGCAACTTCAAAACCTTCATCTTCAAGGCATTGGGAAAGTTTGCCGGCGCTGGTTAAAAACGCGGCTTGTTGGAATGGATTAACTTGAGGTGAATTCATGGCCGCCATTATAGGGCAGCCATTGGGGGATGTATCTAGGCAGTTTTGAATAAAGCGCGATGCAAAATATTGCTTGAGCGGCTTTTAGTATGGCGTGTGGCGGTTAGAGTCTCCCGTTACTGAAAATTATGGTATATAATCCGCGAAGTTTGGATGCTGTGATGCCACTGCTTTGTACTGGGCTCAATTGATGTGGGTCATTGGTCATCACAGAAATAACATGATAATAAACAATTTTGTAACCCTGAAAACTTGTTGGGAATGTCGATGAAAAATTTATTAGTTAGCCTGTTTATATTGATGGGTGTTTCTGGTTTGGTTCATGCTGAAGGCGATGCCGAAGCAGGAAAATCTAAAGCTGCTGCCTGCGGTGGTTGTCACGGAGCTGATGGTAACAGTGGTGTTTCTGCGTTTCCTAAGTTGGCGGGTCAGAATGTTCGTTATTTGGTTAAGCAAATGCAGGATATTCAGTCAGGTGCCCGTTCTGTGCCAGCAATGGCAGGTCAGTTAGATGGAAAAACCAAACAGGATATGGCGGATATTGCTGCCTATTTTTCCAGCCAATTCCCAACTGTTGGTGCGGCTAACAAAGATTTGGTTGAGCTAGGCGAGAAAATTTATCGTGCCGGTAGCAAAGAGTCTGGCGTTTCTGCTTGTACGGCGTGTCACTCACCAACGGGTAAGGGTAACGCGATGGCGGGCTTCCCGTCTCTGGGCGGTCAGCATGCTGATTACATCGCCGCGCAGTTACGTGCCTTCCGTGAAGGTGAGCGTACCAATGACGGTGATTCAAAAATGATGCGAAGTGTTGCATTTCGTCTGACCAATAAAGAAATTGATGCGGTGGCCAGTTACATCTCTGGGCTGCATTAAGTTGTAATGTGTTGTTAAGAAGGGGGTGGCATTGCCGCCCTTTTTTTTGCATAAAAAATAGCTATTTTAAGAAAATCAGCGATCATTTAGAGGCGGCGCGTGTCACATACATACTGAGTTTCTGGACGTGCTTGTCGAGAGTATGTTTGATAGACCGCAAAATAATTTTAGGAGTAATAGATGTTAAAGGCAGTTAAACGGTTGTTGTTGTGTTTGCTTGTAGTTCCGATGGTGGCCTGTGCGCAGTCGGATGCGCCCTATAAGGAAGGCGAGCATTACATCGAGTTATCGTCAGTAGTGCCGACATCGGATACCAGTAAAATCGAAGTGGTTGAATTATTTTGGTATGGCTGTCCGCACTGTTATGCGCTGGAGCCAGCCGTTGAAGGCTGGAAAACGAAGCTGCCAGCGGACGTCAAATTTGTACAGATGCCCGCGGTGTTGAACGGGCGTTGGGAGGTTCATGCGCGAGCGTATTTTGCGGCTAAAGCGCTAGGTCTGCTTGAGCAAACGCATGTGGCATTATTTGATGCGCTGCATAAAGAGCGTCGCCCTTTGTTTACTCGGGAGGCGTTGGCTACTTTTTATGCCGGTTACGGTGTGACAGAGGATGACTTTAATAAGGCGTTTAAGTCTTTCCCAGTGAGTGCACAAATCAGTCGTGTGAAAAAGGCTCAGCGTGAGTATCGGGCCAGCGGTGTGCCCTTGATTGTTGTGAATGGAAAATACAAGGTGAGTGGTACCATGAAAGCCGGTTCCAGTGGCTTGTTTGATGTCGTTAATTATCTGGTTGAACTGGAACGTTCGGCCCAGTAAGTACCTGTCGTGAACAAGTGTCGGGTACAGGATAAAGATCATGCTAAGACACTTTTCCAGTAATATGAAATCAGCATCGCAGCCAGCTCCGGCTGCGGTGACCGCCTGTCGGCGACATACTCGCGCAGCCGATTCGTCGCGTGATAGTTTGCGATTACTTACCTATAACATGCAGGTAGGCATTAACAGTCGCTCCTTTCGGCATTATTTCACACGCAGCTGGCAGCATCTTTTGCCGCACCATAGTCATATTGGTAACTTGGATAGCATCGCCAATATGTTGTCCGGTTTTGACATTGTTGCCTTGCAGGAGGCCGATGGTGGCAGTATTCGTACCGGGCACCTGAATCAAGTCCGGTATCTCGCCGAAATGGCGGGCTTTCCCTATTGGTACCAGCAGTTGAATCGTAACCTTGGGCGGTTTGCTCAGCACAGTAATGGGGTGTTGAGTCGATTGCAGCCAGAGTTGGTTGAGGATCATAAGTTGCCTGGTCGAATGCCGGGGCGGGGAGCGATTTTTCTGCGCTATGGCAGTGACGCTGAGCCAATCGTTTTTGTGGTGCTGCACCTGTCATTGGGGCGACGTGCACAAACGGAACAATTGGCCTATATCAAAGAGTTAATTGCCGATTATAAGCACATTGTCATTATGGGTGACTTGAACAGTCGCGCAGAACATATTTTACATTTATCCCCACTTCGTGATGTTAAGCTTCAGTGTCCCGAGGGGACTTATAATACCTATCCAAGTTGGCGGCCAGTTGCTAATCTAGATCATATTCTGGTGAGTCCTAGTTTGCGCATTAAGCAAGCCGAAGTGATTTCCTATGCGTTATCAGATCATTTGCCGGTGGCGGTTGAAATTGCGCTGCCAAGTAAGGTTTCTCCGCTGCATTAATTGTGTTGCTGCCCCTGTCTGGTGGTGGATTTTCGCCTGAAAATTCTACTGCTAGCGGGACTTCGTTTATGTACTAGCGAATGCTAAGGGGGGGTGTCTAAATAGTAATAATTAGCATTATTTTGGTTCGCGCTTGCCTGTTCAGGCGCAAAATAAATCACATAACGGATTTTGCTAAGGGGCGGTGGTTGCATGCAAGGCTGCATGCTTGGTAGTCCTCCGTCATGTGAACTTAAGCGGTGTAATGTAATTGAGGCAATCTTCGTTGAGTCATGTTTTTTCTATTAGGCCGCTCCTTGTTTGGTTGTTGCTGAGCCTATTGATGTTTTTCTCTGGTTTTGCCTTGGCCAATGAACCGGCTGAAGAAGAGCTTTCCTATCTTTACGGTGGTGATGATTTTGTCAGTATTGCCACAGGGCATCGGCAGCGGGTAGCTGAAGCTCCGGCTGTTGCCAGTGTCGTCACCGCGCAAGACATTAAAAACATGGGTGCCACTGATCTTGATCAGGTTCTTGAAGCGGTGCCTGGCCTGCATGTTAGTGTCGCATCCAGTGCTTATAATTCTATTCATACCATTCGAGGCATTTATTCCGAGAAAAGCTCCCAGACATTGGTGCTAATCAATGGTTTTCCGATAACCAATGTATATACGGGGAATCGAGGTGAGATTTGGGGTGGCATGCCGGTTGAAATGATTTCCCGGGTTGAGGTTATCAGAGGACCTGGTTCGGCTTTGTATGGTGCAGATGCCTTAGCTGGCGTGATTAACATTATTACAAAAGGAGCTGGAGACATAGATGGCGTTAAGGTGGGTGCAGGTGGGGGTTCTTTTGATACTCAGCGCGGCTGGTTGATGTACGGTGGCCAGCTTAATGGTTGGGATGTTGGTTTTGGTCTGGAGCTGGTAGATACCAGTGGGCAAAGTCGTACCATTAATGCTGATGCGCAAACGTTGTTGGATCCTACGAAATCGCTAGCACCTGGCTCAGTAAATACCGGGCGGCGGCTGATCGAAACGCGGCTGGATCTCGAAAAAGATAAGTGGCGCATTCGCTTTGGTTATCAAGGACGAGAAGATGTTGAGACGGGAGCGGGTGTTAATTATGCCTTGGACCCAGAGGGTCTAGCTAGCAGTGACCGTATTAATATGGATGTTACCTATCAAACGGATCAGTGGTTGAAGGGCTGGGATATCAGTAGCTCCATTAGTTATTTCGATACTAGCTTTGAAACGAGAGATCTTCATTTGTTGCCTGCTGGTGCGTTTGGTGTTTTCCCTGATGGTTTGATAGGTAATCCTCAGGTCTTCGAACGGCAGTATCGTTATGATATGTCGGCATTTTGTCTTGCTGCGGGAGATCACTCTATTCGTATTGGTGCAGGTTACCACTACCTGGATTTATATCGGTTAGAGGAAACCAAAAACTTCACTGTGTCTCCACTCAAGGATTTGGGGGCGGTACGATCCGTAAAAGGCGACGATCGTTTTAATGATGAAAATGAGCGTGAGCTCAGTTATGTGTTTGTTCAGGACGAGTGGATGCTTGCTCGGGATTTGAATCTGGTGGCTGGGCTGCGATATGACCATTATTCCGACTTTGGTGGTACTTTAAATCCGCGGCTGGCTTTGGTGTGGGGGATAGGCCAATTAACCACCAAGCTCCTTTATGGTAGTGCCTTTAGAGCGCCTTCTTTTGCTGAACAGTTTAATAGGAATAACCCGGTCGCTATTGGTAATGACGATCTTGATCCTGAAACGATAGATACTTACGAAGTAGTCTTTGACTATGCTTTTTCGCCTGATTTAAGGGCGGGTTTGAATTTATTTTATTATGAAATGGATAACATTATTCGATTTTCTCCAGATGCCAGTAATGCTGGTGGTCAGACGGGTGAAGGCTTTGAGTTTGAGTTGGAGTGGCAGTTGAGTCCGTTGACACATATGGTGGGGAATTACGCTTATCAGCGCGCCGAAGATGATCTAACGGGTACTCCGGCAGCAAATGCACCTCAACAACAGCTGTATTTACGCATTGACCGGCAGTTGACACCTAAGTGGCATCTCAGTGGGCAGGTTAATAGTGTCATAGACCGTAATCGTGCAGAGGGAGATAGTCGCAGTGAGATAAGCGACTACACAACATTAGATGTCGCTTTAAAAGGGCGTGAACTACTGCCAGGCATCACACTGATGGCAACGGTTTTCAACCTCGCGGATGCTGATGCGCGAGAGCCGGGGCTTTATGATGCTGTAAATGGTACGGTCGCCATTCCTGGCGATCTGCCATTACCCGGGCGTAGTTTTATGCTGTCTATTAGTAAAAGCTGGTGAATAGAAGTTATTCGCTGTCTCTATAGGTGGTGATAGAAAGTAGGTCGATAGGCACTTCGGCTAGTTTTTCCGGGCCGTGGGGGATTTCGGCGTCAAAGGTCAGGCTGTCACCGGGTTCCAAAATATAGGTGTTATTACCGTGCCGGTATTCCAGTTTTCCCTTCAGCATATAAATGAACTCCGTGCCTGGGTGGGAAAAAGTTGGGAACACCTCGCTGGCGTCATCCATTGAAACAAGGAAAGGCTCGATGTCTTTGTGCGGACCCTGCTGGTAGCTTAATAGATGGTAGGTGTGGCCGCGTTCGGTACCGCGTCTGACCACTTCATGGCCTTTACCGCTTTTAATATGCTGCGCGCCGCCCTCTGGGCGATCGAAATCCTTGAACAGGTTGGAAAGGTGCAGTCCCAAAGAGTCGCAAAGTCTTTGCAGTGTATCGAGGCTGGTGGACACCTGGGCATTTTCAATGCGACTTAGCATGCCTTTGCTGATGCCGGCCAGACCGGCTACGTCGGCAATTTTCAATCCCTGTAGCATTCGTTCGCGCCGAATAGCTGCGCCCAAGTAGAGGTCAAGCTTGACCTTTTGACTGCTGCTTTTGTCTTCCAATGGTTAGTCCTTTGTTGGGAAAAATGGTATGACCAGGCCAGCCAGGTATAGCTAATAGGTATAAAAAACTACCAAAAAAGGTTTACCTAAAAGTTTACTTGGGGTAAATTTATTTGCGTACCAGTAATATTGTGAAAAATTATAACATACTGTTTTCCTTCTTGAAGGGCTATTGCATGAAAATGTGTGTCTCAGCTAGGGAGTGGAAATAAGTGAAAATAAATAAAATTATTGCTGAATTGTCGGGGAAAAAGGGTAGCATACCCGGTTGAACCTCCGCACTACGGATAAGGTTTAAATAAGGAATTCAAGTGATGCCCGGTGATCCTGTGATGATCGGGCATCATTTATTACAAATACAAACAAAAAGTTCTCAAATCAAGGTGTGTAAGCATGCCCCATAGTTTATTAAAGTACGCATTCAAAGACCCGGAAGAGCTGGGCGATCCGAAATATTTCGGTGAACCTGGGGAGCTCAACTCCAATTACGATGTTGTCATTATTGGCGGCGGTGGACACGGCTTGGCCTGTGCCTATTACCTGGCGCGCGATCACGGTATTACTAATGTAGCCGTGCTTGAGCAGGGTTATATTGGTGGTGGTAACACCGGTCGTAATACGACGATTGTTCGTTCGAACTACCTGACACCTGAAGGTGTGGCGTTCTACGACGAGAGTCTTAAGTTGTACCTGGATCTATCTGATGATCTTGATATTAACTTGATGTACTCCACACGTGGTCACTTTACGTTGGCGCACTCTGATTCAGCGATGCGTACTTCTCGCTGGCGTGCAGAGACCAATAAACACCTGGGCATTGAGAGTGAAGTGGTTGATCGCCAGTTTATTCAAAACGAAGTGCCTTACCTGGATCTGGATTGTGGCGGTACACACCCAATTATGGGTGCTTTGTATCACGCACCGGGTGCGGTTGCGCGTCACGATGCGGTAGCCTGGGGTTATGGTCGTGGTGCTGCACAACGTGGCGTTGAAATTCATCAGAAAACTCAGGTAACTGAGATCAAGACTGATGCCGACGGTACTAAAGTGTTGGGTGTTGAAACTAACCGTGGTTTTGTTGGTGCGGGTAAAGTGATCTCAATGGTTGCCGGTTCGTCACCTCGTATTACCGCCATGGTCGGTCTGGATACACCAATCGAAATTTTCCCTCTGCAAGCCTGTGTAACTGAGCCTGTTAAACCGTTCATGGATACCATTATCGTATCCGGTTCGCTGCACTGTTACGTGAGTCAGTCTTCACGTGGTGAGATGGTGATGGGAGCTTCTGCTGATCCGCAGGAACTACACTCCACACGTTCCAGCTTTGACTTTGTTGAAGGTCTGACCGATCAAATGATGGACATGTTCCCGTTTGTAGGTGGTCTGAACCTGATGCGTCAGTGGGCAGGTATGTGTGATATGACACCTGATTTTGCGCCGATTATGGGGAAAACACCTATCGACAACTTCTACCTTGATGGTGGTTGGGGAACTTGGGGCTTTAAAGCGACACCTGTGAGTGGTAAAACCATGGCTTACACAGTTGCTAACGATAAAGTACATGACCTGATCAAGCCGTTTAGCTTAGACCGCTTTGACACCTACAAGTTGGTAGGTGAGAAAGGCGCTGCGTCCGTCGGCCACTAGGAGAACTAAAGTGAAATTGATTGATTGTCCATACATTGGGGCGCGTCCTCAGTCGGAATTTGTTTACGGGCACGAAGTTCGCGAGATGCCTAAGCCATCTGAGGCGACTGATAAAGAGTGGGCTGACTACGTATTCAGCCGTGCCAGTGCTCCTGGCGTTAAAAAAGAATGGTGGCACCATGTGCCATCTGGTATCTGGTTCGTATTCGAGCGTGACACATTGACTGACAAGTTTATTCGTTTGGTCGATATTGCAGAGGTGCAATATGAGTTATAGATTACAAGAACAACCCTTAGAGTGGATCGATCGTAGTAAGACGGTCAATATTGAAGTTGAAGGTAAGCCGACCAGAGGTTTTGCTGGCGATACTATCAGCTCGGCGATGCTGGCCAATGGTGATATCCATATGGGCCGTAGCTTCAAATACCACCGTATCCGTGGGCCGGTAACATTTGCTAACCACGATGCTAATGCGTTATTTCAAAGCAGTGAAGAGACAGATATCCGCGGTGATGTTGTGCTTGCTGCAGATGGCATGAAACTGCATGCGGTAAATACAATTGGCGGCGTTCAAAACGATAAGTTCCGCTTCCTGGGCTTGCTGTCTCGCTTCCTGGTTGTTGGCTTCTACTACAAAGGTCTGTTTAAACCGCGTTTTATGCGTTCTTTCTATGAGCGCGTTATTCGTGAAAGTGCGGGTCTGGGTAAAATTGACCTGAACTGGAAAAACAAGCGTAAATCCAAACGTTACGGTTTCTGTGATGTGATGGTGATCGGTGCGGGCCCTGCGGGTCTATCAGCTGCTAAAGCAGCTGCTGAAGCTGGTGCACAGGTAATGCTGGTCGATGAGAATGCTCACATCGGTGGCACACTGGATTATCAGTATGCTAACGACGATAGCGTTGCAGCGGCACGTAAAGAGCTGAAAGAAGCCGTTTTGAATAACGATAACATCGAAGTTCAAACCAGTGCGGTTGCATTGGGTTGGTACAGCGATAACTGGGTTCCAGTTAACACGCCAACCGGCATTATCAAAGTGCGTGCCAAGCAAGTCGTTATGGCAACGGGTCTGTTCGAGCAGCCGTCTATTTTCCATTACAACGATATTCCAGGCGTAATGATGGCTTCTGCTGCGCAGCGTATGATTTCACGTTATGCGGTTAAGCCTGCTGAAGTTGGCGCCATGGTTGTCGCTAACGAAGACGGTTACCGTGCGGCACTGGATCTGTTGAAAGCGGGCGTTAAGATCAACGCAATTGCTGATCTTGAAGATCACGAAACACGCGGTGATTTGGCCAAGCAAGTTAAAGCGCAGGGCGTTCAGATTTATGATCGTCACGCGATTTACGAAGTTGAAGGCAAGAAACGCGTCACTAGCGCAACTCTTTGCCCGTTGGATTCCAATGGCGAATGTGACTCAACGCGTAAAACCACTGTTCCTTGTGACGGTGTGTTTATGAGTGTTGGTTGGGCGCCAGTAACGCACCTGTTGTTCCAGTGTAAATCTGACATTAAATACAATGCTGAGATTGGTCAGTTCCGCGCTAACAGCATGCCTGAAGGTATGTTTGCTGCAGGTCGTGTTAACGGTGTCTTCGACATCAACGATCAAATGGCTGATGGCGCCGGTGCCGGTCAACAGGCTGCTGCTGCAGCTAAAGGCGAAACTGCAGATGTTCAACGTCCAGCGTTGACAACTGTTCGTCAGTCGCACGAATACCCAATCTTTAGGCATCCTAAGCATAAAAACTTCATCGATTTTGATGAAGATATTCAGCTGAAGGATTACATCAACGCCGCGAAAGAAGGCTTTGACAACATTGAGTTGATCAAACGTTTCTCTACCAACGGTATGGGTCCAAGCCAGGGTAAACACTCGAACATGAACGGTATTCGTATCCTGTCCAAGTTCACTGGCAAGTCCATTGATGACACGGGTACAACGACAGCTCGTCCAATGTTCCACCCAACTCCGATTCAACACCTGGGTGGTCGTCGTTTCCGTGCTGAGCGTACCTCTCCAGTGCAGCAGTCTCACATTGACAATAAAGCTGTATTTATGGAAGCCGGTGCCTGGTTGCGTCCTGAATACTACGATACAGAGCCTACGCGTATGGAGTCTATCCACGCTGAAGCGAAAGCAGTCCGTACTGGTCTGGGTATTATCGATGTGTCGACACTGGGTAAAATTGAAATTTTTGGCCCTGATGCCGCTGAAATGATGGACCGCATTTGTACAATGCGTATGTCCAACATGCTGATCGGTAAAACACGTTATGCGTTGGTTGTCGATGAAGCGGGTGTCATTACCGATGACGGTGTTGTAGTTCGCTACACTGATGATCACTTCTACTACACAACGACGTCTGGTTCAGCTGACCCAGCATTCCGTACTGTTCAGAAGCAAATCGCTGAATGGGGTCTGAATTGTGAAGCGGTTAACCGTACTGCACAGCTGGCTGCAATGAACCTTGCTGGCCCTGAAGCCCGTAACAAACTTGCGCAGTTCACTGATATTGATTTAAGTGAAGAAGCCTTCCCATATCTGGGGGCGCGTACTGGCCATGTCTTTGGCAAACCAGTAACGCTAGCTCGTGTAGGTTTTGTAGGTGAGTTGGGTTATGAGATTCACTGTCTGGCTGGCGATGCCTCAGAAATCTGGAACAACCTGCTGAAAGAATGCGCCGATGTAAACATCCGCCCATTTGGTGTTGAATGTCAGCGTCTGCTGCGTCTTGAGAAAGGCCACGTTATTGTGACTCAGGATACTGATGGTTTGACTAACCCATGGGAAGCAGGCATGCCTTGGGCTTGTCACATGAAGAAAGATTTCTTCATTGGCCAGCGTAGTTTAGAGATTCTGAAACCGCTGCAATCTCGTACTTTACATGGCTTTATGTTCCCTGAAAGCTTTAAAGGTGAGCCAAAAGAATGTCATCTGTTGATTAAAGATGGCGATCTGAACGGCCGTATCACCTCTGTTTCTTTCAGCCCAACATTCAACCGTTGGCTTGGTTTGGCTTATGTTGACGATATGGAAGCCAAAATAGGTGATGCTATTCAGATTCGTCTGGATGACGGCACATTGGTTGAAGCAGAATTGGTTTCATTGCCGTTCTACGATCCAGAAGGCAAGCGTCAGACTTGTGATGTAGATGGCACTGACGGAAAGGTGGCATAACCATGAAAAATCTTAAGTTAGAAAAAGCACAAAATCTTGAAATGTGGCACATACGTGGCCAGGCTGCTCCGGCAGCCGTTGGCTCACTAAGCTGTGGCGCTCCAGAGATGTTTAAAATCAACAGTTTTGGTGACTTTGGCTTTTCAACTTCAACCGGTCCAACCGAGTTTTATCTGGTAGATGAAAAGGACGGTAGCGTAGCGACCGAGTTGAAGGCAAAAGCTGATGATGCTGATACGTACATGTTCCCACGCCAGGACGCACTGTTTGTGCTGACGGGCGAGGGTTGGAAAGACATGATGCTGCGTGTTTCAGCGTTTAACTTTAAAGTTGCTGACGACAAAGACTTTGTAATGACTAACATGGCGGGTGTTTCAACCTGGTTCCGTGTCAGTGATACAGATCCTAATAAAGTGCTGTTCGGTTGTGATCCAAGCTTTGGTCACTACCTGTACGAAACACTCTGTGAAGTAGTTGAAGAAGTAAAAGCACTTTAATCAAAGACATTATAAAAATTCCAAAGCATACGCTTAGAGAATGCATAAATAGATCAAAGAGGAAATGTCATGACCCCAGAGCAATTAGCTTTAGAAAAAGGCGAAAAGTTTTTAGAAGAAAATAATATCAAGTTTCTTTTAGCTCAGTTCGTAGATATTCATGGTGCAGCAAAAACCAAAATGGTACCCGCAAGGCAGTTAAAAGCCATCGTTAAAAATGGTGCAGGTTTTGCAGGTTTTGCAACGTGGGGAATGGGCATGGAGCCGCACGACCCTGATTTTATGGCACGTGGCGACTTAAACACTTTGACTCTGCTTCCTTGGCAGCCTGGTTACGCACGTATTGTATGTGTGGGCCATGTTAATGAAGAAGTTCATGAATATGATTCACGTGCGGTTCTGATGAAGCAGGTTGCTCGTCTGGCTGAGCGTGGCTACACGCTGAACACGGGTCTTGAGCCTGAGTTCTTCCTGTTGGTTAAAG
>Ga0209396_1001429_pt1 | contig 26640 bp, 20 predicted proteins | sample GOMGulsemesocosm_6_FD_184638 | JGI IMG/M metagenome (GOLD analysis project Ga0209396, IMG submission 184638) | Methane-oxidizing microbial communities from mesocosms in the Gulf of Mexico - GOM8C Gulf of Mexico (SPAdes) (version 2) | ecosystem: Environmental > Aquatic > Marine > Cold seeps... | reverse complement strand
CCTCACGTGAAATCGGACGTTCTAGGCAAGTCAGACGTAAAAGCGACATATTACGATATTTATAAAACAGTGATTTATCATTATGCGGTAGTTAGTCAGACGGCAACAAATACAGATACAAAAGAATTTTATGTTATGACTCGCGCAATTCGTAAAGCCGACGGCGTCGAAGTAAGTCGACAATTTGAATTTGCCCCGAGCATTTCAAACTTTGCACAAGTACCACGCCCAGACCTGAAAAAAATTGAAGCAGACCGAGCAAAAATTATAAAAGACGCTGAAGATTTAGCAACGAAGAAACATGCATTATTTGCGATTCGCGCACAAGAAGAGGAACGACTAGATAAAGCCGTTGCTTTCTTACGCTCTCGCTCAATTCCTTTCGATACTCGTGCAACGGTCGACGAATTAGAACGAACGTGTAAAGCGATATTGCACATCGAAGCAAATCAAGAATAAGTAATTCAATACGCTAGACCGCCCCGTGTTGTGTCAATCAATACGGGGCTTTTTTTGCAATAGGAGAACAAAAAAATGAGTATAAATATTTTAGATATATTATCAGAATACCCAGAACTAGACGCCGAAAACATAATGACATGCGACCAGCCATTAACAAACATGTTCGTTAGAATCCAAGAATTAAACGATACAAATTATAAGACATGTATAGACGAAAACGGCAAGAAATTAAGATTTACCGAACTACGAAACAACGGTAAATTGAAAACATGCATATTTCAGCAATGCCACCGCCGCCGACGTTCAGCCGCCCAAAAGCAAACGAGAGAATACAGCTATTTTATTTCATTACCACCCGAGCCGAAAAGCTCAGTATTTATCGAATGCAAGAAAGCTGAACACGCGAAGATAAAAAACGGTAATAGGGGATTTTAACAATATGCAGTTATTCATGAATACTCGTGATTTTCAAATCGAACAAAAGATTAAAGAAATCAACAAAGAAATAGCCGACGCGACGACGGCGCAAGAAATCAAAGCTTTACGCGTGCGAGCCGATAAAATGGTTAAATGTTTTATGAGAATGGATAAGGCACTAGCTCAAGGCTTAGCAATTTAAGACCCTAATGTCTTAATTGGCATTAGGGTTTTCGTTTCACTAATGTTGGCTCGAATCGATATTTAATTATTCGCTTTTACTTGTTTATAATTACCTCTTCATATGATTCATTTAAACACGTGTACTCGCCTTTTCTTTGATTAAACCTTAAGTACTCTAAACTAGTGCCATTTAGCCACATCTTATTGTGTTTTGCTTGTATGGCATAGCCAACACTTTTTAACATGCCATTGAGCTTGTTATCGTCGCTTAGGATCTCATTTATGCCCTTGCTGAATGTTTTGCTTGTTGACTTTACTAACTCAAATTTTGTTTTTGTACTTACTGCGATGTTTATTTTGTCTAACTCTAATTGTCTGTATTCTGCTGTCATTTTATTTATTTTTTTTTGCATTCTTGAAGGGTCGTCGAGTGTTAAAATAAAATCATTCGCCTTATCAATCTGTAAATCTAAGTCGTTTAATTTTCCGTCAATACCTATCAGTTCGTTTTCAACTTCCTGTTTTACTTCATCGCCCATAATTCTATATAAATACTCAATTTGTGTTTTATATCTGAATTCATTTAGTATCGCTAAGGGTATCGATTTTGTGTTGCTACAATGTGTTTTTCCTCGCTTAGCTTTGCCGCAAAACATTACAGGCGCACTATGCTTATGATTTCTAACACTGTAATTACTGCCGCAGTCTGAGCATTTTACAAGTCCAGCTAAAACGTGACCACTAGCCGCACCTTGTACTTTCCCTCCGCTTCTTTCTTTTAGTTCTTGTTGTGCGATATAGAATGTTGCGTCGTCTATTGCTGCGGGATATATTTTGTTTTCTTCCCAATAGCCAATACAGGTTTTACTTTGTATCCATTGTCTAATTGATGGGTGGCTAGTGGATTTAAATCTATCGTCATTTAAACCTCGTAAATAATCAACTATGCGAGCATATGAAACACCACTGTTAAATTGCTTAAATACCTCGTTTAGTATTGATTTATCATTATCTGTTAACACATCAAACATACCACTTTCAGGGCATCTTGTGAGCCACCAAAATGTCTTCCTTTTTACCATGAGGCCTTTGTCTGCTTTTTCTCTTTTATCCTCCCAAGCAGTACTTATGCGTCTAGATAGGTTTTTAGAGTATTGGTGAGCCATATCAATTTTACCTATCAAGTAATAAAATATGCCCCCATTTAGGCTTATAGCTTCTTTTGAGTATTCTTGATTATCTTCAAGTGTGATTATCTTAACGCCGCGATTACAAATTCTTAATATCATTTCAGCGCCAACGGTTGTTTCTAGGCGTCCTATGCGGTCTATTGCTTCTACGAGTATATAATCGCCAGCTTTTATTTTGTCGGCTTCTATAGCGTCCAATAATCGCCCGAAGTCATGCTTTAAGTGATTTCCGTGGTAGCCAGATAGGCCGAGGTCTTTAAATGATAGGTTTGATAGCTCAATATCTGGATTTTTTATAAGCCAGCTATTAATCATATCTTGCTGGCGTTTTAGGCTGGTGCCTCGCTCTTGCTTGGTGCTTGAAAACCTAATGTAGCTGTGGGCTTTTGCCATGGCGGTAAACCTTAATTTAAATAATTGAGTTCATAATGTATTAAATAATGGTTGCGCGCAATGGAAATTATATGGTGATGTTATTTGCTACAAGCATGAGGGTTTTCTGCCTAATTAAGCTAGGTAATAATTGCGCGCGATTATACGTGAAAATCGCAGGTGAAGATATTAAATTTAATTTTTTGTATTAATTTACATGACGCTTTTTATTGAAAAATCATTGTCTTTGATGCAAGGTAATAACTATAAATCAAAGGAATAGTTATGACATTATTTGTAAATAAAACATTAAAATCATCAATCTATGTAGGTTTTTTCTTATCATCGTTATCAACTGCTGTATTAGCAAATGAACTCCCTATTGCAATTGCTATTCATGGTGGTGCAGGTACGATTGAAAGAAGTGATTTTACTCCTGAATATGAAAAAGCTTACCGAGCAAAACTAAAAGAGGCTGTAGAAACTGGCTATGCAATATTAGCAAAAGGTGGTGAAAGTTTAACTGCCGTGACTGCTGCTATCAATGTTTTAGAAAACTCGCCCTTTTTTAATGCCGGTAAAGGTGCAGTTTTTACCCATGATGAGACACATGAAATGGATGCTTCCATTATGTTTGGTAAAAATCGCCAAGCAGGTGCTGTTGCTGGAGTTAAGCGCATTGAAAATCCAATTAACTTAGCGCGACTAGTGATGGATAAATCCGTGCATGTAATGTTAAGTGGTGCAGGGGCTGAACAATTTGCACAAACTCAAGGCATTGAACTAGTTGATAACAATCTCTTTGATACCAAAGGACGGTATAAATCATTACAAAGGGTCAAAGCAAAAATGCAAAAAGCCGAGCGGGAAAATAATACCGTTAAAGGCAATAAAAATTATCAAGCGGCCCACAGTGCTCTAGATGTAGAATATAAGGTAGGCACAGTTGGTGCAGTAGCACTTGATAAACAAGGTAACATTAGTGCGGGTACTTCTACAGGCGGGATGACAAACAAGCGTTTTGGTCGTATCGGTGACTCACCGGTAATCGGTGCAGGCACGTTTGCCGATAATAATTCTTGCGCGGTATCGGCAACAGGTCATGGTGAATATTTTATTCGTTATAATGTTGCGGCTGATATTTGCGCCAGAGTACAGTATCAAGGTAAAACTATTGCACAAGCGGGTAATGAAGTTATACATGATGTATTAATGCCTATTGGCGGTACGGGTGGCGTAATTATTATTGATATCAAAGGCAACATGAGTCTACCGTTCAATACCAAAGGCATGTATCGAGCGACTAAATCAAATACGACGCCAACCTATACCGGCCTTTTCAAAGATGATTAGTTTTATTTGCTGATATATCGCTTCTGTACAGAGTGAGAGTGAAAGTTGATTTTACGATCAGTAGTCTATTTGCTAGCCATGATATTTTAAGACGAGCTTATTAAAATATCATGGCTTCTATAACTAAGTCATTAACTTACTTTTTTTTCTTACCAAACGGCTTCTTAGGTTTTCTATCATCAAACTGATTTTCAGAAAAACGTGTTAATCCTTGCTTGCCGTTTTTACCACTTGCAGCAGGCTTTTTACCGTAACCTCGTTTAGCACTGACTGGTGCTTTAGCGTTTGAGGTTTTATTACCTTTAGCGTTATTTTTTCCTTTGCCATTATTCTTACTATGCTGCTGTTCTTTTTCGCCACGTGTTTCATAGGGTACTAAACAGCCTGGTTTCGAACCAATTAATTTACGCCCTAAGCCCATTTTAGTAAGTGCTTCACGAATAATCCCCCAGTTAGATGGATCGTGATAACGCAATATCGCTTTATGTAAGCGGCGTTGAATAGTCCCTTTCGGCACAGGAACACTTACGTTTTCTTTCTTGATATTTTTAAGTGAATCTATTTCTGTATGGTATAAGGTTGTCGCATTTGCTAATGGCGAAGGATAGAAGTTTTGTACTTGATCAAGTTTGAAGTCATTCTCTTTTAACCACAAGGCTAAATTCACCATATCTCGATCAGTTGTTCCCGGGTGGGCGGAGATAAAGTAGGGGATCAAATATTGTTTCTTACCCGCAAGTTTAGAGTAATGATTAAACATTTCTTTAAACTTATTATAGCTGCCCATACCAGGCTTCATCATTTTGTTGAGTGGGCCTTCTTCAGTATGCTCAGGGGCTATTTTTAAATAACCTCCCACATGATGCGTAGCAAGTTCTTGTACATATTCAGGATGTTCTATCGCCAAATCATAACGAACACCAGAAGCAATAAGTATTTTCTTAATTCCAGGGATTTTACGTGCAGCACGATAAAGCTCAATAGTTGGCGTATGATCAGTATCTAAATGTCCACAGATAGTCGGCCAAACACAAGAAGGCTTTCGACAAGTCGCTTCTGCTTTTTCGCTTTTACAATTCAACTGATACATGTTGGCAGTAGGACCGCCTAAGTCAGAAATTACGCCGGTAAAACCAGGTACTTTCAGTTGGATATCTTTTATTTCGTTAAGTATTGATTCTTGCGAGCGGCTTTGAATAATACGACCTTCATGTTCGGTAATAGAACAAAAAGTACAACCGCCAAAACAGCCACGCATGATATTAACAGAGGTTTTTATCATGTCGTAAGCTGGAATTTTTGCGTCACCGTAGCTAGGATGCGGAACACGTTGGTACGGTAAAGCAAAGACACCATCCATTTCACTTTCAGAAAGTGGTGTAGCAGGTGGGTTTAACCAAATAAGTCGACTACCGTGGCGTTGAACTAAAGGTTTGGCTGAAGTTGGGTTTACTTCTTGATGGAAAATTCTTGATGCATGTGCGTACATTACTTTGTTATCGCGTACTTGCTCAAATGTCGGCAAGTTGATGTAAGTGGTTTCCCAAGGTTTCTTTTTATCAGCCCATGATTTATTTCTAAGGTTCTCTACTTTATGGCTGGAAAGCTCGATAACTTGTGCTGTTTTGGTTATGTCTTTTTCGACAGATTCTTGAGAAGCCGCTTCACTATTTTCAGAACAATCGCTTGATGTAATTTCCTGATAAGGGCTAATAATAGGGTCTATTTTTCCTGGCTTATCAATCGTTCTAGAATCAATACCTTTCCAATTAGGCAATACTTGATTGGCTAAAAAGGCACTGCCGCGAACATCAGTAATACTTTTTACGTCTTCACCGTTAGCAATACGATGAGCAATTTCAATCAGTGGGCGTTCCGCGTTGCCATAGATTAGCATATCTGCTTTTGAATCAAATAAAACTGATTGGCGTACTTTGTCTGACCAGTAATCGTAATGGGCAATACGGCGTAAGCTTGCTTCTATGCCGCCAATTATTACTGGAACACCTTTATAAGCTTGCTTACAGCGCTGTGTATAAGCCGTTACTGCTCTGTCTGGACGTTTGCCACCTTCATCGTTTGGAGTGTATGCATCATCGTGGCGCATTCTTCGCTCGGCAGTATAGCGATTGATCATCGAATCCATATTGCCAGCGGTAACACCAAAGAATAAATTAGGCTGACCTAGTTCCATAAATGCATCTTTAGACTTCCAATCAGGTTGCGCAATAATACCAACGCGAAAACCTTGAGATTCAAGCATTCTGCCAATAATAGCCATACCAAAACTAGGATGGTCAACATAAGCATCACCCGTGACTAAAATAATATCGCAACTGTCCCAGCCTAAATCGTCCATTTCTTGACGAGACATTGGTAAAAATGGCGCTGTTCCATGACATTCCGCCCAGTATTTAGGGTATTCGAACAATGATGTTTTTACAGTTGTGAGCATAATTAGCCTAGAGTTCAGTTTATAAAATAATTCTTTGATTTAGATTAATGTTCCGCATGTAATTTGGCATGCGATACAAAGGCGCGCGATTATAGCAGATATTCATCTGCAATGCAGTTTTTATCAGTATCACTGGGGGATATATGGGGCAGGGGGAGCCACGTGGCTTAAATTTATGACCATTGGTCGCATAAGATTACACATTGCAACAAGTTAAATTTACTATTTAATTGTATAAACTTATTGGGTTAAGTATAACTAGATACCAGCTCCCTTTTATTAAATTCACATTTTAAGAAGTCTCATATTCTATGAAAATAAAAATATTAACAGCAGCTATCAGTTTGTCCCTAGTTGCTTGTGTAACGACTACAGATGATCAGTCAGCTGAAACTATTTTAGATGGAAGTTATAACACTACTACCTCGATTTCGACGGGTAAAGAAGTTAAAAATACCGCTATTTCTAAAACTGTATTACCGGCACAAACTCTTACCGGCAGTGGTGATATTCAAATCACCCTAGAACAAATTATGTCTGACCCTGACTGGATGGGGCGTTCTCCTCAACGTTGGTATTGGGGCGACGATAATCAGACTATTTTCTATAAACAAAAGCGTGAAGGTAGTCCGTTAAGAGATTTGTTCCGTCAAGATACCTCTGGCGAGAAAGCAGAAAAAGTTAAATTAGCGCAAATGCATGTGGTTAGTGATACCTATGCACAACGTAATAAAGCGAACACTCATGAGATATATACCTTTGAAGGTAACGTTTTCGTTAAAGAATTAGCGAACTTAAATGTGTCGCAACTTACTTATACTTCGGCTTATGAACATTCAGCCATGTTTCTAAATAATGGTAATGTTGCTTACCGCGTCGGTAATAAGTTTTTTGAGCATGACTTAACCAATAACCGTATTATCGAATTAGCAAACTTACAATTAAAAGCCGATCCTAAAGACGCTAAAAGCGATGACAGCTACATTGCAGCTGAGCAAAACGATCTTATTGCTTATGTTGCTTTGCAAAAAAGAAATAGCGAGTTAAGAAAAGATCAGCAAGAAAAGCTGAAAGCGCAAAACTCAACGTTAACGAAAAGTGATTTCTATTTAGGCGCAGGTAAACGTGTTAATCATGTAAGCTTATCGCCAAATGGCGATAAATTAATTGTTAGTATTAGCAGCAGTAAATCAAGCCGAGCTGACAGCGATATTATGCCTAATTATATTGCTGATGATGGTCATGTTAAAGCGAAGAAAGTACGCCATCGAGTTGCTGATAACCGTCAATATAGCGAAGAACTCTTTTTACTCGATTTAAAGTCGGGACAAAAATTTCCACTAAGTTACGATAATTTACCGGGCTTTGATGAAGATGTTTTAGCGAGTGTCAAAGAAGAAAACTATAAACGTGAAGGTAAAACATACGAGTCAAAAAAATCACCTCGACATATTCATGTTATGCAAGCGAGTTCTCCGATTAAATGGCATGACAATGGCAAGCAAGTGGCTGTTTTACTTGAAGCATGGGATAACAAAGATCGTTGGTTAACAACGGTTAATTTAATGGAAAATAAGCTAGAGTCGCAACATCGTTTACACGACGATGCCTGGATTAACTGGAGCTTCAACGAATTTGGTTGGTTAAACGGAGACCATTCACTTTACTACCTTTCGGAAGAAACGGGTTATTCGCACCTTTATACGAAAAGTTTAAAAGGAAAAGCCAAGCAATTAACCCAGGGACAGTTTGAAATTAGTGATGTGACTTTAACGCAAGACAAGTCCCGTTTCGTTTTCAAAGCAAATAAAAAACATCCTGGCATTTATGAAATTTATCAAGTTGATGTTAAATCAGGTGAATTTAGTGCACTAACCGATTTAGGGGGTAAGAATGATTATTCATTAAGCCCTGATGATTCAAAGCTTTTAATTGAACACTCAACGGTAACTATGCCGCCAGAACTTTATGTGAAAGATATTACAAGCGATGCAACAGCTATACGTTTAACCCATACGGTTTCCGAACAGTTTTTGAATATGCCTTGGACTGCACCTAGCGTAGTTGCAGTGCCATCTTCTTATCAAGACGAACCGGTTTATTCTCGTGTTTATTTACCAAAAGATTTTGACAAAACGAGTGAGAAAAATCGTGCTGTTATGTTTAGTCATGGAGCAGGTTACTTACAAAACTCTCACTTAGGTTGGTCAGGTTATTTCCGCGAATACATGTTCCATAGCATGTTAGTTCAGCAAGGTTATGTCGTTATAGATATGGACTATCGAGCTTCTGCTGGTTATGGTCGAGATTGGCGTACTGCTATTTATCGTCATATGGGAAAACCTGAAGTACAAGATATGAGAGATGGCGTTAATTGGCTAGTGGAAAATGCCAATGTGGACCGCGAGCGTATTGGTACTTACGGTGGTTCGTATGGCGGATTCTTAACCTTAATGTCGATGTTTACTCAACCTGATTTGTTTCAGTCGGGTTCAGCTTTACGTTTAGTTTCGGATTGGGCTTATTATAATCATGGCTATACAGCAAATATTTTAAATACTCCCGGTGATGATGCCATCGCTTATGAGCGTAGTTCACCTATTTATTTTGCAGAAGGGTTAGAAAAACCATTATTAATTAATGCGCCAATGGTTGATGATAATGTGTTTTTTCAAGATACGGTACGTTTAGTACAACGTTTAATTGAGCTTGAAAAACAAGACTTTGAAACGGCTATTTACCCAGTAGAGCCACATGGTTTTGTACAACCAAGCTCTTGGTTAAATGAATATCGCCGTATTTATAAGTTATTTGAAAAGACCTTGTAGTTTGTAGAATGACCTTAGCCTTATAGGTTAAATAAAAAGTTACTTATCTTAAACAAAGGTAAGTAACTTTTTTTATGAGTATTGAAAGGTAACTAAATTTTTATTTATACTCATTTTTATTATTATGCTGGCGTACTTTCTCATGAGAATAAGCATTTGAAATTGGGTGTAACTTAGTACATTTTTCAACAAATCAAACGTTAGTTCAATTCACTTATTTTGATGAAGTACCCATTAACCTTACAATAAGTACAGCAACAACACCGCCAATTGCCCCCCATAAGTGGGCATTGATAGCTACATTTGCACCTATCAAAGCAGCAACATCTTCACTTGCTCCATAAAATTGTTCGTGAGCGATTTTTAATAATATGCCTAGTAATAAGAAATAACCGGTTCGCTCCTTTGCTTTGATATCTGCAATGGCTCCCCAAATAAATAGTCCATGTAAAACGCCCGACAAGCCAACATACTGATTAATACCCAACGAAAACCAATGAATGCCTACCGAGCAAATAATGGCACTTACTATAAAAATAAAAGCGTAACTTTTTATGGTATAAAAATGACCATGTAAAGCCCATAACATAATAACAGCGGCACCATTTAGCAAAAAGTGAAAACCATTGGTATGAAAAAAGTGCCCACTAAATGCTCGCCATATTTCTCCTTGGTTGACTAAACTGCGTTGATAAACTAGCGACTCACTTAAACCATTATCAAAAATAAAAGCGAGCAGGGAGATAATGATAACGGTTGAAGGGGCGAGTACTTGTTGAGTTTTAAAAGGAAATGAAGATAAAGAAAATTTCATGAAAAAGGTGAATACCAAAGATTAAAAAGCTACTTTACTGCATTTACGCTGATTTTTGTATTGAAAATATTCTTAACGTTTACAAGGGAACAGCGTAAACTACTGAACTAACCTGATCTCTACAAGCATAAGTTGATGACCCGAGCATATTGCTTACAATGTGAACGTCCTGAAAAATCCTGTATCTGTCATTTAGTCACATCAGTTGATAATGATATCCATGTCGTGATCCTGCAACACCCGTTAGAAGTAAAACAAAGTAAAGGCAGCATAACGTTATTGCATCAGTCACTAAAAAGTAGCGAAGTTATTGTCGGTGAGGACTTTAATAATAATGTTGAGATACGGTCACTGCTAAAACGTTATAGTCAGCAATGCGCCATATTGTATCCTAGTGATAACGCGGTGGTATTAAGTGAAGAGCAAAACAATGTTTCTGCTCCAAAGTGCTTATTTATCTTAGATGGTACATGGAAGAAAACCTATAAAATGTTTATGACCAATGATTGGTTGCAGCAACTACCGCACTTTACCTTAGCGGACGGTATTGTTGGACAGTATAAAATTAGAAAGACCACGAAAAAAAATGCATTGTCATCGCTTGAAGCTTGTTGTTATGCATTAAGAGTATTAGAGCCCCAACAAAGTGGTAATAATAAGTATCAACCATTATTAGATAGCTTTGTGAAGTTTAACGATTTTCAGTTATCGTTCAACCCAACTTAGCCCAAGTTAAATTAAGTATTCATTTTAAGGAACACTATGTCTCGATTTCATTTCTCACAGCGTTTAACAATGATCACGTTATCGCTTGCTTTAAGTTTTACTACTCAGGCTGAAGTTGTAAAGGTTCAAGAAGACCGTGAACCAGAAGCGGCAACTGGTATTAATTCACAGCAGGCTGTAAAAGCTAAAGAGTTTATGGTCGCGGCGGCTAACCCTTATGCAAGTGAAGCAGGGTTTAATGTCTTGAAAAAAGGCGGAAGTGCTATAGATGCTGCGATAGCTGTGCAATTAGTATTAACCTTAGTTGAGCCGCAATCATCGGGCATTGGCGGTGGTGCTTTTATTTTACATTGGGATAAGAGTAAGAATTTTTTAACGACTTTCGATGGTCGTGAAACCGCACCAAAAAACGCAACGTCTGAACTTTTCCTAGATGAAGATGGTAAAGCTATCTCATGGATAAAAGCCGTTGTGGGTGGTCGTTCTGTTGGTGTTCCTGGGGTCTTAGCCGCACTAAAAAAAGCGCATGAACAATATGGGAAACTTGCTTGGTCTGAGTTATTCGTTGATGCGATAAAACTTGCTGAGCACGGCTTTATTGTTTCTCCCCGTTTAGAGAAACTTGTCGCGATGAAGTTTAACCCAGGTATAACTCAGCTTCCTGAAATTAGAAATTACTTCTTTCCTAATAATGTTGCAATAAAAGCTGGTGAACCTTTAAAAAATAAAAAACTTGCAGCCGTTTATCGAAGTTTAGCTAAGGACGGTTTAGCCCCATTTTATAACGGTTGGATTGCAGAAAAGATTATTAATGCAGTACAAAATTCTCCTATTGCACCAGGTAGATTAACCCGTGAAGATATGGCTAACTATCAGGCTAAAGAACGCGCTGCAGTTTGCGGTGCTTATCGTACTTATAGCGTTTGTGGTATGGCTCCACCAAGCTCTGGTGGTGTTGCGGTTATCCAAATTTTAGGTCAACTCGAATCTTATGATTTAGCAAAAGAAGAAACTAATAACGTACAAAATGTGCATTTGTTCACACAAAGTTCGCGTTTAGCCTTTGCTGATCGTAATAGATATATTGCTGACAGCGATTTTGTCACCGTGCCAGTTGATGGGCTGATTGCACCACAATATTTAGCGAAGCGAGCGAAACTTATAAGTATTGAACAAGACATGGGCAGAGCCGATGCGGGACAGCCTACAGGGGCTCTAGCACAAGCTGATGATCGCGCACTTGAATTACCGTCAACGAGTCATATCTCTATTGTAGATAAACAAGGTAATGCTATTTCTATGACCACTAGTGTTGAAATGGCTTTTGGCTCAGCGGTAATGGTAGAAGGCTTTATTTTAAATAATCAACTAACTGATTTTTCTTTAGCACCTAAAGTAAATGGAAAGTTAGTGGCTAATCGTCTGGAGCCATTAAAAAGACCAAGAAGCTCAATGGCGCCTACCATGGTATTTAATGGCGACGATTCACTGAAACTTGTTGTAGGTTCACCTGGCGGTAGTCGTATCATCAATTATGTGGCTAAAACAATACTTGGCGTTATTGATTATAAACTTGACCCGCAATCAGCCATTAATTTACCGAACGTGACCAATCGTAATAGGGTAACGACGTTAGAGAAAGGCTCAACGCTTGTTGCTTTGAAGTCAGCTTTAGAAGCAAAAGGTCATAAAGTGATAGTTAGAGACTTGAATAGTGGCGTGCATGCCATTGAAGTCACCGATAGGGGCTTAATAGGTGGAGCAGACCCTAGAAGAGAAGGAAAAGTATTAGGCTTGTAAACTACCTTTTGACCTATCCACCTTTAGTTAAATAAAGTGGGTAGGTCGCAGTGGCAGGTTCTAGTTAATAGGTCAAATTAAATCTATTAACTAGAAAGGGTCTTTAAGTATTTTATCAATAACCCAGTTACCGTCATGCTGAATAAGTGATAAGCGCTTAACGTCTTTTATTCGATTATTGTCATACATACCATCAAAATAAATGGTTATCACCGCCGTATCTTTGAATTGCTCACGAACCTTTACACCACTACCGTCTGGAGTGGCTGTTACTTTGTCGTACGACATGTTAAATAGGTGACGAGCAACGGCCTTAGGTGATTTATAATGAAGAATGATACGAGATAATTGTGGGCTACAAACTTTTGCTGCTTTTTTTACATTTTTTTCATTGTAAAGGGCATCAAAAAAAGCAATCGCAACTGTTTCTGGATTGTCTGTTTCGATGTCTTCATTTTTTTCGTCACTACATGCATTAAGCATAACAGTAAGAGATAATAGTAAAACTTTGAAATATTTCATAAGTATTAAAAATAATGAACAATAATATAAATCTATATTACCTTAATTATTATATTCGTTAAGGCTTATTTCACTAAAAATTTTAAGGCAATAAAAAAGGCGCTTATTGCACCTTTCTTATATTCAAGATAATGGTAAGTTACTGTATAAGTTCTTTATCACTAAATTCTTCACTAAACAAAGCACTTGATAAATAACGCTCTGCTGAACTAGGTAAAATCACAACAATATTTTTCCCTTCATTTTCTGGTTTTTCAGCTAAACGTTTTGCGGCAACAACAGCTGCGCCTGATGAAATGCCAGCAAGAATACCTTCTTCTTTCATTAGACGGTGGCACATAGCCATTGCATCGTCGTTAGAAACTTGTTCCACAGCATCAATAACGCTCATGTCTAAGTTACCAGGAATAAAACCAGCACCAATGCCTTGAATTTTATGAGGCCCTGGTTTTAATTCTTCACCTGCCATTTTTTGGCTAATTACTGGCGAGTCAGTTGGCTCTACAGCAACAGATAAAATGTTCTTTCCTGCGGTATTTTTAATATAACGGCTAACACCGGTAATTGTTCCGCCAGTACCAACACCTGCTACAAAAATATCAATGTTTCCATCTGTATCGGCCCAAATTTCTGGTCCTGTTGTTTTTTCATGAATTTCAGGGTTAGCAGGATTGTCGAATTGACCCAACAACACATATTTATCTGGATCAGAGTCTTTAATTTCTTGAGCTTTAGCAATCGCGCCATTCATACCTTTAGCGCCATGAGTTAATTCAAGCTTAGCGCCTAAAGCGGCTAATAATTTTCTACGCTCTAAACTCATGGTGTTTGGCATGGTTAATGTTATACCGTAACCGCGAGCGGCAGCAACAAATGCAAGCGCGATACCTGTATTACCACTAGTAGGTTCAACTATTTCTTTACCAGCAGTTAATAAGCCTTTTTTCTCTGCATCCCAAATCATATTTGCGCCAATACGACACTTAACACTAGAGCTTGGATTTCTTGACTCTATCTTGGCAAAAACATTGCCTTTTGTTACACGATTAAGTTTTACCAGTGGCGTATTGCCAATAGAGGTAGAGTTATCTTCAAATACTGTGGTCATGTTAGATCCTTCCTGAGGAGTTTATTTACTTTAATAGAACAAGATTAGCGTGTTATAGAATAAAAAGAAGTGATTTTTTGTTAACTTATATACAAAAAAGGAATAAAGAATTTTTTTTTAGGTTAATTAATATTTATTATTGATTACCTCCCTCCTTGAAACAGATATTAACGCTTTATGCTATTGAATAGGTGTTGTTATTTTATCATAAAATATCGGCCTTTTAAGCTCTCCTAACAGGTTATAAATGAGACTGATTTTCATTATTAATATTATAAATAAATGGCGGTTGGATAATAAATAGACAATCTTCTATTATCGAATAACTGGTCGAACGTCCGATGAGTTGAGTGTGAATATTAAAAATATGACGTAACGATAATAATTATAATAATAATTGGGGAAATGAATGAATATAGTAAAAAGTATAATTGCTATTGCAGGGCTCTATTTAACAATCTACTCCACAGTCGCATCTAGCAAAGAATATAAAATAGTGCTTATCCATGGTTTTCAGCCACAACAACTCATCGTTGACGGTGATGTCACTGATAGTGGCCAAGAATACTGGCAGGGCTATTGGGACAATTTAAGTGATGCCCGTATTGACTGGCCTTCATACGAGCGAATAGAAGGGAAAATAGCAACAGACTACCTTTGGCCAAAGTTAAAATCGTTTTCTGAAACAGACTTCTGCTCGCCTGGTTGTATTTTTGTGACTCATTCTACTGGTGATTTAATTGCACGTTATATTATTGAAAATCAAGAAATTTGGTTAGAAAATGCCGGATTATCACCACTTAATATTGTGGCTACATTTGATATCGCGGGTGCTGGCGGTGGCAGTGAATTAGCAGATTTAGCGGTCAGTGTTGCTCAAGGAACAGAACGTTGGTCATTTATAATAGAAGCAGCGTTAGAAGCTTGGCTTGGTGGTCAACTAAGTGATGAAATGGGAGTACTTCATGACCTAAAAGTTAATAACGCTAGACAACTTGCACCATTACCCGATGCAAGAATTCCTCGTCTGCGTTTTGTTGGTGACGCCAGTGAGTACTTAGGTGTTACTAGCCTATTTATTCAAGGTCATGATGATGGTGTTGTTGGTAGTCATTCCTCGTGCGGTGGTAATCGTCAAGGTCATTATGGTAGCTGCAGTGCAAATATAGCTTTTGATGGCAAAGTTTCAAATCAAGGCAATGCCGTTTCAGGCTTTATGCCATACCATTACCCGATGCTTATGGGTAAAGCTTATAGTCATGGTTCATTACTGGAGCAGAAGCAGGAAGGTAAGGTAACGGCAGTTAATAGCCAAAAAAATATGCTGTCAGGAGAGAGTATTCATTTTGAAACCTACGCTCAAACAGCAGGTTGGTGGCTTTGGAAAAGTGATTATCTTTATGTACAAAATTCCAGTGATGACAGTATGTCAACGCTAATCTATGACGCACTTCCTAACTAAATAGAATACAGAGGCTATTGATTTTTGACATTAACCTAGAAAATCAATAGCCCTTTAACAGGAACGTAAACCGTTATGAAAAACACCCCCGTTTTAAAACGAATGTTAATGATCAGTCTTGTGGCTGTGGCTGTTTGGTGTTACTGGTCATCAATACCACCACAACAAATAACGGCTAATCAATACTTGATAAAAGTGCCAAAGAAAAAGATCATCAATTTGTCATACAAAAAAATTAATCCGAGTATCTCGCCAGCGGTTAAAACAAAAATTATTACTTCAAACGGCTCTGCAATATTCGTTGCTCAAGCGTACGCTGCAGAATTGAGCTTTCCCTCTTACTCTCAGCCATTGACCAATAAAGATTTTGACCGTTTGCAACCAAACTATTTCAATCCACAATCGATTCCTGTTGATGATGAAGGAAATCAAGTTACAGCCGTCTTATCAAAATATCGTTACACATACCCTGAACCTATTTTGGCAACACTGATAGGTGAAAATATTGCGTATGCAGAACTTCAGCTCGTAGATACATCCACAGGGGAGTTGTTATTAACTAGCAAATTTGAACAAGGTGAAGATAACTGGCATGCACAACTTGAAGAAATAAGAGAGCTGCCCGAGCAATTGCAAGTATCAATAAAAACACATGTTAAAGGTAAAAATATTAATATTACGCTGGCACTTAAATATATAGACTCAGTGGCAACGCTCGAAAGTTTCGATTCCGCATTTAATCAAGACGCTGATATGGTGCTGCAGGCGAATCTAACCACCAGAGAACAAGGGGTTTATCGAATTCGTGCAAACTTGTTTGATGCGAACCGCCAACCGATTGCACATCTAGTTAGCAAAGAAAAACTCAATAAAGGTAGTAGTAGCCTCAATTTAAAAGCTCACCAATCCGTATTACAAGGGAGGGAGGCACCATTTTATTTATCCACTTTCTCTATTGAGTTAATGTCGCCAGCACCCGGCACCCCTACAAAGTACGGTGATAGTGCAATTAAGGAATATGAAATAAAAAATTTTGCCGTTTCTGGCTTAAGTAATATACCTTATCAACCCTCTAAGCAGGAACAACAACGCTTGCTTCTTTTACAAAATATGATTGAAGGGAAATGAATCAATAAAAATAATTTACTCTTTGCAGATTAGTATAATTCTATTAATATTATAAAGTTACTATTAATTTATGGGTTAATAAAATGATAAAGCAGCGCGACCAATTGCCAATTAGTCAATCCGAAATCAGCGTAAGTGCCAATGGTGGAGGATTCGATGATAATAGCTTTTTAACGGAAGAAGAAACGAAAAAAATACTGACACCTTTTGCCTTTAATATTGATGAAAGACTTTTGGGTATTCCTTTAGCGGTTCCTTGGCGTCGTGGTTTAGCTTTATTTATTGATTTTATATTGATTGCTATACTCAGTGGTGCTCCGGGTGAATTATTAGCTATTGTAGTTGCCATAACATTTTATAAGATAGGTAGTAAGAAAAGTCGTGAAAAAGGAAAGTCAAAAGGGTTTAAACGAGCCGCTTTTCGACTAGTAGGAGCTTTTATTATGTTTGTTGTACTTGTTGACACTTTACCTACCTTGTTTGATGACACAGTGTCTGACAAGAATGCAGTAACTGATATGAGCTCAATAGGATGGACGGATGGAATTGCATTAGGTGCTATATCAGCAGGCGCCTATCAAAAAATAAGTGCCAGCTCATGTAAAGATAATCCTTGCTGGCAGTTAGAATTATCCCCGTTTGTCGAACAATTTACTGAGCTTTCTCAAAACGATAAGACGGTAAAAACAATCATTGAAACCATAGTTGCGACTATTGATGAAAAACAGAAGATCAGTAAAGCGTCAGAAAAAGAGTTAGAGCAATATTTTTTAAATCAATATCTAGTGCTTAAAGAAAATCTCAATGCTGAAGATTTGCTTACAATGACTGAAAGCTCTGAAAACAAAGTTAAAATAGTTACGAATGAAGAAACTAAAATAAAAGATGAAAAAGATTCAACTGTATACAAAGGGGTCGAATGGATGAAAGGCTTAATTGACGATCTAGGGTTAGGCTTTGGTTGGGCTGCTTTTTACTTTACTGTGCTAACCTCTATTTGGTACGGGCAAACACCCGGTAAAAAGCTCCTTAGAATACGCGTAATTCAACTTGATGGTACGCGATTGTCTATGTGGGATAGTTTTGGACGATATGGTGGTTATGGTGCGGGATTAGCTACTGGGTTATTGGGTTTCTTACAAATTTATTGGGATCCAAATCGCCAAGCCATTCATGATAAAATATCGTCAACGATTGTGATTGATGTGACTAAATTTGAGCAATTAAAAAAACGTTAGTAAAATAAAACTCAGTTTGATATTACTTTATCAAACTGAGATTTTTACTCGATGAAAAGGAAATTCTATGGCATCCAAGCGTAGCTAACTTTAGTAAATAAAGTTCGCTCACCACGTCGCAAGTCACTTAAGTCATCATCTTGATAACTGTTATCTGAATAACCTAAGAAAAATACCGTTTGTGGGTTTAACTTGTAGCTATAAATGAGCTGAGTTGATAAGTCACTATTCGTTTCTGAATAAGCAGAAATGTTGTTATTTAAGTTTTGATCAACATCAGAGTAGACGATATTCAGTTTTAGGTAACTGTTTACGTCGAACTGATAAGAAACCCTTAATTCAACTAAATTAGCATCGTATACTTTGCTACCATCTGCATCCAAGGTTTCATAGGTATAAGATAAGTCTATTTCTAAATGACTGGTTGGGTTGATACGGGTATTGGCATAAATTTCTCGGTAATCGGCAAGACGATTATTTTGATAATCTATTTTGTCGCCATAAGTTAAGCTTAATTCGCCATATAAATAACGAGTGGGTTGTGCGTAAGCAAAGGCAGTGACAAATTTTTCGGTAAAGCGGTCAGTATTACCATCAATAGAATCATCATATTTATTCTTTCTCAGGCCTATTTTGTCAGCATAGGTGAACATAATATCGAATTGAGAAAGTTTAGGTCCGTCAATGGTAAAACTTGATGCTATACTTTTTTCGAGTAATTCCCCGTTTTCATTATGTTTTATTTGCCATTGCCCTGACAATTTTGCTTCTTGCCAAAAACTGTCATTGTCGCCATAAAAGTAACGATCTACTAATAATCTTTCATCTTGATAATCAGCTTTTGGCATATAGCCTAAATCAGCCCTAAAATCTTTACCTATTCTTTGATGAACAGCATTAACGGACCAATATTCAGAATTATGCTCATAGGCTAATTTAAGTGCTTGATCAGATAAGTCATTTGTTTGCTTTATTGAATAATCACTCGTTGAGTGAACAACTTGTCCTAGTACTGCATTTGAGTCATTCAATTGATACTTTGAATTAACACCTGCAACGGTATTTTCATAGCTGTCAGACTTTCTCAAGGTACTGATCGCGCCCAAAGAAAAGTTTTCCGTAAAGTCATAACGGTATTTAAATGCACCGGAGTGACTTTCTTCATCTAATGATTTTAAGCTTGAACCTGTATTACCAGGAACAATAAAATTGGTTTCTGTATCGTGACTGATAAAACCACCATAGGTATGGCTGTCATTCGTACCCGTTAATTTTGCGCCGTAATCAGGGTCAGCAATATTTCGGGTGTAAACTAAATTAAAGTTCGAAGTAAAGTAATCAGAATTTTCAACAAAGAAAGGTCGGGCTTCTTGATAGAATAGTGAATAGGTTTTATTAACACTCAGTTGTCCCGCATCAGACTCTACGGTTGAAAAATCTGGATTTACCGTAACATTGAGTAAAGTATTAGCGTTAATGCCCCAACGTAAGTCTACGCCACTATCAGTATCATTGTCGCTATGCCAGTCATCTTGTGGATCATAAATATCACGCGTATCGTTTTTACTCGCAACAACTGAAGGGGTGAGCATAATATTGTTGCCGGTTTTAGCTTCTTTAAATCCTTTCGCTTCAGGAATTTGACATAACCAACAATCATTGTCTCGGTCGAGAGGAACATGAGATATACGTAAACGTGCGTCTCGAGGGTAAAGACGAATAAACTCTATAGCCCATGTTTTTTCTTCATCAATATCAGCAAAATTTAACGTATGATATGGCACTGCCATTTCAACTTGGTAACCTGTTTCGGTTCTCTTGCCGAAAGATTGCCACATACCATCCCATGCAGAATTTACATCGCCAGTTAATTCATTTTTTATACGGTCAATTTGTACTCCATAAGGGTTTACAAATAATTCATAGCTTAAGCGGCGACTATTGTAGGTGTCTAATTTTATACCAACAACGTCGTCCAATATCCGGGTATCTCTATCGCCTAAAGAAGCGAGGATTTCTTCAGGATTGGGATCTTGAGCAATAAATGAGATGTAAATAGTATCGCCATTTTCAATAATTCTAGCGGTTGTTTTCACTGGACTAGGCTTGTTATCCCAAGGGTTATTAACAATATTTAATTCAATTGATAGTGCTTCTTTCCATGTATCCTCATTTATATCACCGTCAATGGTAATGTCATTTTCTGTATGAGGGATAGATAGGTGGGCAATTTTCTTAACCGGTTTTTCGTTTGTTGATTCGGCAAAGATATTGAATGAAAACAATAATAATACAACGGCTGTAACTATTTTACAGCGATGGCATAACGACAACATTTTATCTCCAGAGACTTCGATTTATTTTTTTTATAAATTCCTTCTCTGCAAATTGTTACAAATAAATGCTGTGAAAACAATCATTAGTTATTATTTACTACTTCGGTAGATAATAAAAAAGTCGCCAATTAGCGACTTTTTTTTTTGGATAAACGTATCTCCTTTACTTTATCCAGGCATAACTAAATTTCATAAAAACACTGCGCTGGTTTTGATCTAAGTCGCTAAACTCTTCTTCTGTGTAATGTCTGTCGGAATAGCCTAAATAAAATACGGTTTGCGGGTTTAACTTATATGCGTATAGCAATTCAGTAGATACATTTTTGCTATTGCTAATAACATCTTCGGGGTTTGTATAAACATAATTGTCAGCGTTTCGGTTAGTATTATTATAAATAAAGCTAAAGCGAAGGAAGCTTAAGACATTAAATTGATAAGTGGCTCTAAAGTCAGTTAGTCGTGCATTGAATACATTTGCACCATCTGCGTCGAGCTGCCTGAAGGTATGCTTAATTTTTAGCTCTAAATGTTTATCTACATTCCAATTTATTTGTGAACGCCACTGTTTAGTTCGACCAAGGCGGTTGTTTCTATAATCAATTGCGTCGCCGTAGGTAAAATTACTATTAAGAGATAAACCTAGCATGGGTTTTATTTCAGCAAAAAGCCTAAATTGGTTTTCTGTGAATAAGGTGGTATTGCCATCAATCGTTAAAATACTGCTATCTTTTCTTAGGCCGACTAAATCACGGTTTGTATAAGAAAGGCGAAAATATGAATTCATGCTGGCATTAAGCTGTGCATTTATATCAAATTCTTTTTCGATTAACTCATCGTCGTCGTTATGGGTGATATCCCAATCAGAATATATTTTAAATTTTGTCCACCATTTACCAGGCTCACCATACCATTTTCTGTCACCACCAATAGAAAATTTATTGTAGTCAACACGGGGAATAAAACCTAAGTCGCCACGAAAACCTGCATTTTGTTTATCGTAAGTCACTCGGTAATACCAGTCTCTATCATTATGAGAATAGCTCGTTCTGAACGCATTACCGCTAAACTTATCTTTTTTAAGTGTACGTAAAACTTGCTCATTGTAATCACAGTTACTGTAGTCGCAGTTACTTTTTGCTGGTGGTGTTTGACAATCTTCTGCATCATCAGCACTACAAAATTGTTCAAATAGGTCATCTGGATATTCTGTCGATGAATAAAGCGCTTGAAATTTAAATACATCAGACGTCGAAACTCTAATTCGAGTATCAATACTATGCACCACATTTTGATAGTCTTCTGCTGTGCGTATTGTACTTACTGTGCCCATAGTAATATTTTCGTTATAATTATAGCGATAACGAAGAGCACTTGCTTTTGATTCTCCATCAATGCTAGCTATCGATGACCCTCGGTTACCGGGGATCAAAATATTAGTGCTGTCGTCGTCAGTTACAAATAAGCCGAAGGAATGAGCGTCCTGACGGCCTGTTAATTTAGCCCCATAGTTCGGCGCATTTATATTTCGGGTATAAATCAAATTATAATTTGAATCAAAATAGTCGGCATTGTCTAAGAAAAATGGTCGTTTTTCCTGAGTAAACAAAGCAAAGTTATTATTGATATTTAACTGCGCGTTATCCGTTTCAACTGTTGAAAAATCGGGGTTAATCGTTGCGTTTAATAACCAGTCAGGTGTTATACCCCAACGGATATCTAAACTGGCTTCGGTATTCTCTTCACTTTGCCAGTCATCATTGTCATCTTTGTTTTCGTTTACGCCAGTAACAAGTGATGGCGTAACCATTAAGTTATCACCTTGTTTTGCGCCTGAGAAACCTTCAATGGTGTGCAGTTGACACAACTCACAGTCATTATCACGCTCAAGACGAATATTAGATATGCGGAAAAATTCATTACGTGGGTAAAAGCGCATTAGCTCAATGCCCCAATCTTGAATTGACGACTTTTCAGTAAAGTTAAGCATACGAAGTGGCAATGCCATTTCAACAATATAGCCTTTTTCATTAACTTTTCCGGCACTATCCCAAATACCATCCCATGAATCACTTTCTCTTTTTGTTACTTCGTTTTCAATGCCATCTATTTGCGAGCCCAGTGGGTTTACTAAAAAACGATAAGCAGTGCGCTGATCGTTATACGTATCTATTTTTATACCGACAATGTCGTCACCCCAAGATTTATCACGGTCACGATAAAAAGCCCTAATTTGGCTCGGATCTGGATCTTCTGCGATAAAGGCGATGTAAAAAGTGCCGCCATCTTCCATTAATAGTGCTTCAGTATGTACTGCACTTGGAATATTGTCATAAGGGCGAGTGATATTGTTTATCAATATTTTTTTTGCATGACGCCATTGCTCTTCATCTAATTTAGCGTCTATTGTTATTTTCCCTGAAATCCGTGGAATTTCAGAAGCTTCTTGTGCGGAAGCTTTAAAGGCTAGAAATAAAAACATTAATATAGTCAAAGCGTGTTTTAATTTGACAGTGAACATTGAAGCTCCAAAGAGGCTAAGTATTGCTACAGAATTTTTTATCATTTTAATAATAGTAGGTATTCACATGATTTTACGGGGATGGTGAACAAAGTTACATTTGCTGTCAAAGGAATTACGATAACTGGTATAGGTAATAAGATTAACGGTTTTTACTAACATTTTATTACATGTGAACGCTTATAAAGAATGCAAATTTAACTCGAATCTGAAAATATTCTACTGCATAATACAAAAAATCTTGTTTACTCAGACATAATTATGCCACTTACTTTACTCGATATTTGTGCCTTTATTTGTTTTATCACCTGCTGGATAGGCTATACATGGTTTGCGCGCATTAAAGCAAAAAACACCAACTGTATTGCGCGATGTTTACACCAACATCGAATTCATTGGATGAACGAATTGATGACGCGTGATATCCGTGTTGGAGAAGCTGCGTTATTAGCAAACCTTGAGCGAAACATTGCCTTCTTTGCTTCAACTACTTTGTTAGTTTTAGCGGGTGTGTTGACTTTATTTGCACAAGTAGAGCGTTTAGAAGCTGTTATTAGCACCATTCCTTTTGCTGATTTTCCTAATCATGCAGCGATTCAGTTAAAACTTGGCGTTTTAGCCTTTATTTTTATTATGTCATTTTTCCAATTTACTTGGTCAATGCGACAGTATGGTTTCCTTAATGTCATGATTGGTGCCGCGCCCTATGACAAGTCAGGTGAAAATAAAAACCTGCAAGCATATGCTAAACAAATGGCGATAGTGCAAGACCAAGCTGCTCACTCTTATAACTATGGCTTACGTTCCTATTATTTCTCTATTGCTGCAATGTGCTGGTTCTATCATCCTGCGTTATTCATTTTTGCGAGTATATTTGTTGTTTATACTTTATTTATTCGTGAATTTAGATCGCGAGCGGTGAAAGCAATAACAGCAGGTCAAGAATACTTAAAGGTAGAGCAAGCAAGAAAAGCAGGTAAAACAATTAATGGTTAAGCATAAATATGCCAGTTATTCTGTGCAAGATTTTGACAAATTTGATTGTTTGAAAATATCAAAGTGGGTGTATCTGACGTTGATATTTATTTTACGCGGTTATGTCATTTGGCTGATGTCAGTGACTAACCTAAAAGACCGTGTAGGTATTATTCAATGGGTTTATCCTGAAACCTCGTTGTTCTACTTAAGTTTAGGCTCTGGTATTTTAGGGATATTTATTCTACTTATCCTGAGTTTACGTAGACCAAACGCAAATACTTGGGTGAAAAAATGTTGGCAGCAAGGTAAAGTTATTATTACCATAGCATTGCTGTTTGATTTAGCTATTTGTGTAATAGGCTTTTTTTATTGGCATTTACTGTCATTAACTTGGTTAATTACCCAAGCAACTATTGTGACGGGGCTTATAATAATCCTTAACATCAGTAAAAAAATAGCGATTAATATTGCTGAATTCCCAGAAGAGCTTCCAGAAAAATAAATAGGTTATTAAATACTAATGAGCAATGAACAGGCAGTACAAAAAGACGAACGACTGATTATTCTAGATACCGAAACTACCGGTATTAACCCGAGAGAAGGACATAGGATTGTTGAAGTAGGTTGTGTTGAAATGATCAATCGACAGTTAACTGGTCGTAGTTTTCATGTTTACATTAATCCGTTATTTGAAATGGATCAGGAAGTTATTAATATTCATGGGTTATCGAATGACTTTCTTCGAGACAAACCTTTATTCGGACAAGTTGCTGATGAGTTTATAGACTTCATTAAAGGTGCTCGCCTTGTTATTCATAATGCTAAATTTGATATTGGTTTTATGGATCATGAATTCTCTTTATTAAGGAGAAATATTCCTAAAACTCGTGACATGTGTACCGTTATAGATACCTTACACGTTTCAAAAGATGAATTAGGCTCCCCTAAAACACTCGATTACTTAGCCCGCTTCTATCGTGTTGATAAACTTGTTGACCGTACCTATCATGGGGCATTAATTGATGCTCAACTATTGGCATTTGTTTACGTTGAAATGACGCGCAAGCAGTCGGTGTTAAATTTATCAGCTGGTGATGGTGAATCAGTTGACGCTAATGTTATTCGCCGGTTAACTTCGCAACGAAATAAATTAAAGGTTATTCAAGCCTCTGCCGATGAACTAACAAAGCATAATGAAAGATTAGCAGTAGTTGCAGATAAAGGGAGCGAGCCCATATGGCCAAAATAGGTCCAAACAAAACACTCTTATTGATGATACTTTGTATTCTTATATCGTTGCAAAGCTATGGTCAGCAAACAAAAGTCGATTATTACAAATCAGATAACATTACTAATCAAATTCCTTATTTCGATAACCGCTTCAAAATTGATGCGCTTCTCGATGAAATAACCCTGCTCTTTTACCGCAAAACGGGGACGCCCCCGATAATTCTTGTCCGTCCTGACGGTACAAAGCTGAAAATTAATAATTTACCTAAAGATAAAATTACCTGGTTTGACGATCGTACCTTTGATTTGATCACGATTAAAAATCCGATGCCGGGACCATGGCAGGCCATAGGTGATATTTTGCCAGAAAGCCATATTATGGTCGTTACAGAGATCACTATTAGAGTTGAACCACTACCTGAAGTTGTTCTTTCAGGCGAGACATTAAAAGTAGAAGGGCGGTTATATAACGGGGGACAAGCGATTGATGACCCTCTTTTTCGCGACGTATTGAATTTAAATGTCGACTTTTATAGTACCAATAATTCTGCGTTTGATAATTTTGGTGCTGAGCCGGTAAAAATAGCTCAGTTTCGTGATGATGGTCGTGATTTAGATGAACATGCCAGTGATGGTCTGTTCACAGGAGAGTTTGTGCTCGACTTTGCTCCTGGTGAATGGGTGCCTATTTATTATGTTGAAATGCCAATGGCAACACGTGAGTTACGGCAAAAACCAATAGTTTTGCAAGAAGCACCTATTACTATTTCTGTTAAAGCGGTAATGTCAGAAGGGCAGTCACATCAAGTTATGTTCGCCATTGATCCAACCTTTGTCGACCCTGATAGTATTTTATTTCAAGGAAAGGTCACCTTCCCTGATCGCCAAGTTGATCCGTTCTCTATCATGGAAGGAAAGGGAAACTCGCGAATCTATGAAATCGCCTATACCGAGTCGGGCGTTCACCGAGTAAATGTAAATGTTTTTGGGAAAACAATTAATGGCCGTGAGTTCCGGCTCGTATTACAAGAGTTTACTTTTAATGCTGAAAGTAAAAGTGGCTTATTAGTCCCTACATTAGATGATAATGGGGACGTTGTTTTACCTACGGAACAAAGCGGCGAATCAACACTTACTGAAAAAATTAGTTTGGCCCAGAATAATGCTGAAGTTTTAGCTAGGGAACTCGAAGCGGCAAAAATAGCGCAAGAAATGGTCGCAAAAGAAAAAGCTCAGCAAACATTAATAATAATTGGTGCTGCCAATGCGGGTATTTTACTCATTGCCTTGCTGTTTTATTTTGTTATACGACGTAAAAAGAAAAAATAAGGGCGAATTTATTGCTGTAATCTAGCCAATTGTGCATGGATTTTCCGCGTTTTGTTCATCAAACGCGCATACAGTTAATTATATTAAAAAAGATGTTGACTGCTCTCCCTCATAACCGTATTATCTCCGCCGCATTCAACGAGTTGTTGACGAATGTGGTGATTATGCAGCGGAGTGGTAGTTCAGTTGGT
>Ga0209396_1001420_pt1 | contig 26752 bp, 28 predicted proteins | sample GOMGulsemesocosm_6_FD_184638 | JGI IMG/M metagenome (GOLD analysis project Ga0209396, IMG submission 184638) | Methane-oxidizing microbial communities from mesocosms in the Gulf of Mexico - GOM8C Gulf of Mexico (SPAdes) (version 2) | ecosystem: Environmental > Aquatic > Marine > Cold seeps... | reverse complement strand
CTTTTAAAAAAATAAAAAGCCCGCTATTTCTAGCGGACTGCAAATGTATGTAATTATTCTTTTTTACAAAACTATTTTTAGTTTTTTTTCTCTAAGCATGTGCTCTTAATTTCTCTTTTCGTTTTTTTAATAACCTTTCTAATGACTGAGAAGCCAAATCAGCACCTTGTTCAAATGATTTACATTGCTTTTTTACTACATACGAATCTCCAGGGACAGTTATCTTAACTTCAAAAACTTTATTATCTTTTTCGCTCTTATTTTCTACCTTTAAATATATATCTGCACAGATGACCTTATCAAAAAACTGATCTAATCTATCCATCTTCTTCTGTACAAAATCTACTAATGATTGGTCTGCCACAAAATTTACTGACTGCGTGTTTACTTTCATATTCTTCAAGCTTTAAAAGTGAGTATTAGGTTTTATTGTTTCGCGGATGAGCCTTACTATACACCTCTTTCAACTTCGCCATACTATTATGTACGTACACCTGTGTCGCTGCTAGACTTGTATGACCAAGTAATTCCTTCACCGCATTTAAATCAGCACCTTCATTTAATAAATGAGTCGCAAAGGTATGTCGCAAGACATGCGGACTCTTTTTTAGTTTCGAAGATGCTCTACTAAAGTACAAATTTATTACGCGATACACAAGAGAATCATAAATTTTAGCACCTCTTTTAGTTAAAAACAAACTATCTATTTCACCCTCAGCAACTAATCCTTTTCGCTTTTGTAAATAACCCGCTATCCCATCAACCAAAACAGACGTTAATGGAACTATACGCTCCTTATTTCTTTTCCCCAGCACCTTAATTGTTTTAGACTTCAAATCAACATCAAAAGTTTTCAAACCTATTAACTCCGCTTTCCGAATCCCTGTCGCGTAAAACAATTCAATCATCAATCGATCACGCTCCCCCTCAAAAGTCCCCTCAAACCCAACATCCTGCAACACCAACTCCATCTCTTTAACAGAAAACGGAATTTGTATTTTTTTAGAAACCTTAAGTGCCTTATGCTTTATTAAAGGTGACACTTTTATTTCCTCAACCTTCAATAAAAACTTATAATAACTTTTTAAAGAAGCTACTTTCCTATTAACTGTTCTATTACTCACTCCCTCATCCATCAACAAAACAATCCAGCTTCTTATTTGCGAATACACACAGCCCCCAATTAAATCAGAATCGTATTCCCGCAAACAGAAATTAGAAAACGACTCTAAATCTTTCGTATACGCCAAGACTGTATGTGGAGAACATTTTTTCTCGAGGGAAAGATAATTTACGTAAGCTAAAAATTGAGGCATAAAAAAACCGTTTAATACCAAAGGTACTAAACGGTTTTACAACTATTCTTAATGAGACTAGATTTCTTCCTGATCTCTTAACCCTTGAATGTACTGAGCTTTTTTCATTTTAGCTCTGTTCTCGATAGAAGGTTTAGCGAAATATCTTCTTTCTCTAAGTGATTTCTTCGTTCCAGTACGATCAAATTTCCTCTTGTAGCGCTTTAAAGCTCTATCAATGTTTTCTCCGTCTTTAATTGGTATAATTAACATAAGTCTTAACCTCCCTTCTTTTAGCGTTCAGCTGGCAAAAGTAATTATTAATTAGCAATTAACTAGTAATAATTAATAAATATTTCGCTTTGCTCTATATTATTTTTAACAACAACTATTATGTTGCTGGTTTGTATTCTTTTTTATCAATAACCAACTTAGCTATAATCTCTTTAAGTATCTCTGAAGTCCCCCCTCCAATAGGCCCTAAACGACTATCTCTTAATAAGCGCGCCATAGGATACTCTTCCATATACCCATAACCCCCTAATAATTGCAAACACTCATATATTACTTCATCAGCCATTTTAGTAGATGCTAATTTAGACATTGTAGCCTCCTTAACCACATATTCACCATCATTCAAACGCTTAGCAACTGAGTAATTAAACTCTTTACATAATTCCATTTGAGTAGAAGCATCTGCAATTTTATGACGCAACACCTGGAAACTATTTATTGTTTTTCCAAAAGCAGAACGTTCTGACATATATTGTACCGCATAATCAATTGCATATTCTGCTCTTGCATGAGAGTTAATTGCCATAATTAAACGCTCTAAAGCAAAATGCTGCATGATGTATGGGAAACCTTGGTTTTCTTCACCCATCAAATTAGACGCAGGAATTGTAACATTATCAAATGCTATTTCAGCAGTATCAGATGCTCTCCACCCTAATTTATCCAACTTTGTAGCAGAAATACCCGGAGTATCTCTATCCATTACAAATATACTCATTCCTTTACCCCCTAACTCAGGAGCTGTTTTAGCAGCAACAACTAAATAGTCACTATAAATACCGTTTGTAATAAATGTTTTAGAACCATTAATTACATAAGTATCACCTTTTTTAACCGCCGTGGTACGCATCCCCGCAACATCAGAACCACCAAAAGGCTCCGTTATACACAAACAACCTATTTTATCACCTAAAGCACTAGGCTCTAAATACTTCTTTTTAATATCGTGATCCCCTTCTTTATTCAAATGAGTCATCGCTAAGTAAGCATGTGCCCACATATTAGCAGCAAATCCGCTTGAATTAATTTTCTGCATCTCCTCTAAAAAGATTACAGTATAAAATAAATCTAAATTCAACCCACCATATTCTTCAGGAGTAGCTAAACCGAAATACCCCATATCACCAAACTTCTTCCATATAAATCGCTCAACCGTCCCCGTCTTTTCCCATTTATCTATATGCGGAACAACTTCCTTTTTTAAAAAATCTTGCAGACTTTCTCTAAAAAGTTGGTGTTCTTCAGTAAAGTATCTTTTGTCCATCATTTTTGGATTTAATTTATAGTTAAATATAATTTTATTCGATCTAATTTTTCAATTGGGAAATGAGCCACGTACTTCAACTCATCTAAGTTTTTATACCCTTCCCGTAATACTCGTTCGTCAACTATATTAGCTGCCATATACTCATTAATATAAATCAACTCAGCTAACTCAGAAGCGCTGGCTAAATTAATGTTTATTTTTTTAATATTAGGGATAGTTTTCAATACAAATTTCTGCTTGACTTTTTTGACATCTTCTTCCGACAAATCATACACATCGTTTAACTGATCAAAGGAAAGGAACCCATTCAGCTTCTTCCGGAAACTAACAACCCTATAAGCAAGCTTGTATTCCAATTTTGTTGCCTTATAAATATCTTTAGCTTCAGCTTTATTCAAATCTTTTTGATATGATGAAGAATACCTATTAGATGTTCTCTTTTTAGCTACCCAATCCGGAAATTTAAACCTAGGGCTCATCACTAAAAGTAGCGAATCAGAAACTTGAGTTACTTTTTGAAATTCCTTAGCAGAATTTACGTATTTATTTAACTTCCTAAAATTATGTAAGCGATCAATTTCCTCTATCGACATCCCTAAAACATAGCCTTTATAATCTGTTATAAAATTTGGATTATACGGATGTACTTCATACTTCTTTGATTGTTTAAGCAAAGCCAAACTATCTATTTCCTTTTGAAAAGCAACTATTTTCCGTTGATCAACAACATTAAATTCACCAGCAGTAAAATCAGCAAAAAAATAAATACACTGAAACACAACAATAAGTAATAGTAAAACAAAAACCCCACTACGTTGTTGTTTTGTAAACACGAAGTGGGATTTAATATTTTTCATTGAATTTTTATTTATTTCACTGAAGAAATTTTGTCTTTAAATATTTTAAGCTCTTCGCGAACCTTAGGCGACAATAACACCAACCCTATTACGTTAGGAAAAACCATTGCAAAAATCATTGCATCAGAAAAACCAATTACAGAATTTAAACTAATTGACGCTCCTAAAATTACGAATAATAAAAATAGTACCTTATAAACAATATCCATTGCTTTTCCTTTTCCGAATAAAAACTTCCAAGCCTGTAGCCCATAGTACGACCATGATAACATAGTAGATATCGCAAACAACACTACTGCTATAGTTAATATCCATGAGAATCCTGGAATTGCAGAATCAAAAGCTTTTGTAGTTAATTCTACACCTTGAATTCCCGTTTGTCCATATTCAAAGAATCCTCCATCAATATTTGTGATAACAATAACTAAAGCAGTCATTGTACAAATTATAACCGTATCAATAAAAGGCTCTAATAACGCAACTATACCTTCAGAAGCTGGATATTTTGTTTTTACAGCAGAATGGGCAATTGCAGCGGAACCAACACCAGCTTCATTTGAAAAAGCAGCTCTTTGAAACCCTACAATCAACACTCCTAAAATACCACCTAATGCAGCATTAGGATTAAATGCTCCGTCATAAATCATCCCAAATGCTTTCGGAATAAGATCATAATTCATTGCTAAAATAACCAATGCAGCACCTACATAAGTAGCCGCCATAAACGGAACCACTTTTTCTGTTACCGAACCAATTCTTTTAATCCCTCCTATAATAACAACTCCTACAATAGCAGCCATAATAATACCGAATATTAATCCTGCAGCTCCATTTTCTATCCCAAAACGCTCTACTAATTGTGCAGCCGCTTGATTTGCCTGAAACATGTTCCCTCCACCAAAAGAACCACCAACACACATAATAGCAAAAAATATAGCTAAGACCTTTCCTAAGCCAGCCATTCCCATTTCTGCCAAACCAGTTTTTAAGTAATACATTGGCCCTCCATGTACAGTACCATCTTCCATCACTTCTCTATACTTAACACCCAAAGTACATTCTACAAATTTAGTAGCCATACCAAGCAACCCCGCAAGAATCATCCAAAATGTAGCTCCTGGACCTCCAACTGCAACTGCAACTGCAACTCCAGCAATATTCCCTAAACCTACAGTAGCAGACAAGGCTGCTGTTAAAGCTTGAAAATGAGTAACCTCACCTTCAGCACTTTCTACAGCTATCGTTTCAAAAATATCACCTCCAGGAGTTGAATCACCTTCAGCAACATCTACAGTATGATGATCAATTCCATCATAATCACCTTTTACAACTTTTATTGCCGTACCTATAAGCGTGAAATTTGCAAACTTGAAATAAATTGTAAAAAATATAGCTCCTAGTACTAATATAATTAGCACAAAAGGAACTGAATGTTCTCCAAAAGGAATTGGATAGAATATTACTCCACCAACCGAGTCAGCTATTGGCTTAAAAAAAGCATCTATTTCCTGATCAATAGTCAATGCTTTTTCAGTAGCATCTTGTGCAAAAGTTAAAAAAGGTAGTATTGTTAATAATAATGAAAGAAATCTTGTCTTCATTTTTTTGTTTTAGTTGATTAATTAGTAGTTAAGTTTTTTTTGGTGCAGCAAGATGGCGAAAAAAAAACGCAATCTAAAATTTTTGTTGTTAAATACTGCTTTAATGTTATATGTCAAACATTTTGTTTAATGCTAAAATTTGTTCTGGTCTTCCTAACACAATAAGCTTAGACTCAGGATATAAAACAGTAGTTGCCTCAGGGTTAATGATGTACTCCCGATCTGGAGTTTTATACCCAATAATACTACAACCCGTTTTATTTCTAAAATCCAAATCTTTTATAGTTTGTAAACTACCGTTAGATGTTATAGCTTCCACCGCCACTTCCTCTACATTCACCTTGTTATCATCAATAATTGATAAATTATCTAAAAACTCAACCAAATCAGGCATTACTACTAAAGAAGCCATATGGTCTCCACCAATTTTATCTGGCATAATAACATTATTTGCTCCTGCTAATTTTAGTTTTTTATAAGAAGCCTCCTGAGAAGCCCGACTTATTATACACACATTTTTGTTTATTTGTCGTGCCGAAAGCACCACAAATAAATTATCTGCATCATTAGGCAAAGCTACAATAATACTATGTGCACTTTCAATTCCAGATTCTAATAGCACTTCATCTTCATTTGCATTACCATAAACAAATAATACATCATCATCATACTTATCAATAAGTTCCTTATCCTTTTCAATGACCACAAAAGGCCTGTTATATAACGATAACTTTTGAGCTGCCTGCATACCATTTCTTCCATAACCACAGATAATGGTATGATTTGAAAGCTTATCAATTTTCTTTTTCATTTTTCTGTTTTTAAATTGTTCAAAAGAGTTTTTGTCCATCAAATATTCGGTGATTATAGATATTGAATAAGCAAGCGTCAATACACTAGATGAAATTAACCCCACTGTAAACAATTTTGCAGCATTATTCAATGGTGCTACTTCTGAAAAACCAACCGTTGAAATTGTAATAACAGTCATATACAAAGCATCTACCCAGTTATAATTCGCTATAAAACGATAGCCAAAAACACCTATTAACAAAATGCTTATTATTAACAATAAGGCAATCCGAAATTTCGATTTAAAAATAATCACCATAGTTACAAATCAAATACTGAGGTTCTTTTGGTGTACACCAAATCTTTAAGTTTTAAAAGGAATGCAGTGGTCAAATATATTGCGAAAGAGACTCCTAGAGTCGCAAACGTTAAGTAAATAAAAAACAAGCGCACACTTTTTGCACGCATCCCTAAACGGTCAGCTAATCGTGATGATACTGCAAAACCGTGTTTTTCAAAAAAGTATTTTATCTCTTTAACAAAACCCATAATTACGATGCAAATTAGTCATTTTTAAGAAGGATACAACAATTTATTTCCTATTTCACAATGCAGACATTTGTGCTGATTACAATATTGTGTTTTCAACTCAATAAGCGATTGCGTGTCAGCTGATGATACAACTACTACTTTCAAATCTTTAAACTTACCCACTACACTATTATTTTCAGGTTTAAGCACCCTGTATAACTGTAACAATTCTTCAAAATTATCCTCCCCAATACTTTTAGCATACATGAACTTTATAGGTATTATCGTATTTAAAATCAATAATTCAATGAACGACTTGCTCATTCTTTTCTTTCTTAGACTAGTTTCTTTACCAAATGTATAATGGGTATCCCAATACCCAGAAGCACTTACACAAAATAACTCATAGATATCATCAATAGTTTTTATTTCGATAATTTTCGAAAACAAGTTTTTTTGAGAATAGTACAGTGCTGCGAATTGTGATAGCCTTATTGTAGGGAAACTTGCAGGTCGCAACCTGAAAAACTGAAGTTTCACAAACGAATCCTGCAACTGATACTTCTGTTTTAAATACTTATACTCTTTCTGCAACATATGATAATGCTCATCAATTACTAATTCATTTAGTAAATTTGACTGCCCAAACAACAACGCCTCTAAACTTAATACATTTGACGCCTGCCTCTTAATTACATTAAAAGATATACTTTTTGTTAGTTGAGAAAATGCCGAAGCATTAATTTTTAATCCAAAATTACTAGCTAGTAAATGAAATAATAATGCTTCCCAATTATTTTGCAAATCATCCAAAACAACCTGAAATTCAATTGCCTTACGATGTAAGCGCTGGATCAGTAATTTTTGTTTCCAGAAAGACATCGTAAATTCATTTATACTATGAATTTGAGTTTCACAATTTATCCAATTTTTACGCTGAAGTAATTTCCTGTAGTTTTGTAACAAAGTTTTATTTACGACATTTTTTAACACTAATGTTTCTAATATATTCTTGTTACCATCAAAAACTTCTATATCATTTTCCCAAACTACATGAAGTATCACATTATCATAAGCAACATTATTTTGATGTTTATGCACATACCAATCAGAAGTTTTTAAATGAATTTCTACGGTTCCTGCCCATTCTTGGAAACCTATTAATATTCTAGAATTATAAAAATCTGGACCAGAATTCGTATTATGTTCTCCAACCGAAATTACTTGAAGTCTATTTCCTTGAACGGTTTTTAATGAAGTAGTTGTTAGTTTTTGATATTGCCAGATATAATGTAGAAAATCTTCTTGCATTTTCCTAAGTCACAAAAACCAAAGAACTTTTACTATCCCGTATTAACAAATAACATTTTGACTTTCATATAAAATCATCTAATTTCGTTCACCTATATGCTAAAGCATAAAAAACTAAACTCATCCATTCAACTTAAATTAAAAATGTCTAATCAATTTGAACAATCATTCATTCTTAAATATTATCATATTTTTATTATTGTGCTATTAGTATCATGTTCCCAATCAAAAAATGAAATCGCACAGAAAGAAACCAATTTTTGCACAAATATTCATAGAAATGACGACATAAGTCTATCAAAAGAACTTGAAGAATTTTCTTCACTGATGAAATCCAAAACTGGTGTCTATGTTTTAGAAGACGGAAGCAACGCTATGGTAACTCGAGCTTGGTTAAGTGAATCTGCTGAAAAAACTATTGATATTCAGTATTTTATTTTTTCAACCGACAACATCGGCCTCATAGCTTGCGATTACTTAGTTAGAGCTGCTGACAGAGGTATTAAAGTACGAATTCTTGTAGACGACATTATGGTAGATGCTGACCTACAAGATATACTAACACTTAATTCACACAAGAATATTTCCATTAAAGTATATAATCCTGGTGTAAATTTAGGAAAGAACATCTTCGATAAAATAAAAAAAATTACTACCGATTTTAGGTCTGCAAATCAACGAATGCATAATAAAACTTTTACAGTAGACGACAAAGTAGTAATTACAGGAGGACGAAATATTGCTGATGAATATTTTGATTATGATCATGAATATAATTTTAGAGACAGAGATTTACTTTTGTTGGGGAAAGAAACTAGTAACGTAAAAAACTCTTTTAATGAATTCTGGAATAACTCATTAAGTGTAAAAGTTACTAGTATAATAGACGAAACTTCCGAACTCAAAAACGATTCTGACAAGTTTAAACAACTTCATGAATATGCCTGCAATCCCGATAATTTTTGGCCACAAATTCGAGAAAGAATAGAAAAACTGCCCACCACTTTTAAATCGATAAAAGACTCTGGAAATTTGGTTTGGTTGGATGACGTTAATTTTGTTTCCGATATCCCTGGTAAGAATGATGGATCTAAGGGCCTAGGTGGTGGAGGTATTTCTACCAATACACTTATTAATTTGGTGAAAAACGCTAATACATCCATAGACATCCAAACACCATATTTAATTACCACTGAATTAAGTCAAAATTTATTTAAAGAAGCAGTGCAACGAGGTGTAAAAATTAGAATACTAACAAACAGTCTTGCTTCAACTGATAATTTAGAAGCTTTTAGTAGTTATCAATCAAGTAGACATCAATTACTAAAAACAGGTGTAGAAATTTATGAATTCCGTCCAGACGCGGCTATAAGAATCAAAATCATGACTGGAGAATTACAAGAAAAATTAAATTACAAGCCAATTTTCGGATTACATGCCAAGTCAATGGTTATTGATGGAGAAAAAACCGTTATTGGAACATTCAACCTTGATCCAAGAAGCGCTAATTTAAATACTGAATGTATGGTTATCATTAATTCGAATAAGATTGCCTTAAATATTTTAAAAGGAATTGAAGAAGAGTTTAAACCTGAAAACTCTTGGAAAACAACATTAGACTACAACCCTGACCATGAAGTTACCAAATTCAAACGTATAAAGACTTGGACTAGAAAAATTATTCCAAAAGAAATTTTATAAAACGAAATACAAATCGCTGCATTTCAATTAATCATTCCGACCTACCCCTATTCCAAAAAATCAAATCATTCACATAAAATATTGCAACTAACTTTTTATGGCACACAATAGTTAAGCACAAAAAAAACTTGCCTTTCACACTTAAATACACTAACTTTAGTTAGCATATTACATGCCCTTTTGAAAAATTGTTAATCATGAAAAACATTTTAGTCTCCATAGATTTTGATATTAAAACTACTTTGCTAATTGACAAAGCACACGAGTTAGCAAAAGCGTTTGACTCAAAAATTTGGTTGGTACACATTGCTGCTCCTGAACCTGATTTTGTTGGTTATCAAGTAGGACCACAATACATTAGAGATAGCAGAGCTCATGAATTAAGAGAGGAACATAGACAACTTCAAGGATTCACAAAAGAACTTACTAAAAAAAACATTCATGCTGAAGGGCTGCTTATTCAAGGAGCAACTATTGAAATGATTATTCTGGAGTCTAAAAAATTAAATATCGACCTTATTATTACTGGGCATCATAAACATAATTTTCTATACAAAGCATTTGTAGGTTCCGTAACAAGAGAAATTATTGAATTATCAAAAATCCCTATACTCATTGTTCCCTATGAATAACATAGAATGCTGTATGAAAATAAAATTAACGTCATATTGAGCCTGTCGAAATATTTCAACCTATTCATTATCAATATTGACTTCGACAAGCTCAGTCTGACAAAAGCAAAAAGCCCTACTCTTTAAAAAAAATAGGACTTATATATAATTAGAAATTATATTGAATTAATCAATATACCCCATTTTTCTCATCCAATCGTTATTGAACATTTTTCCTACATATCTACTTCCATGATCATGAAATAACACGACAACCACATCATCTTTTGTAAAGTTTTCTTTTAATTGCAACAGTCCTTTTACAGCTGCCCCAGCAGAATTACCTAAAAACATTCCCTCTTCTTTTGCTAAACGTTGTGTATACACAGCAGCATCTTTGTCAGTTACTTTTGTAAATCCATCAATAATATCAAAATTTACGTTTTTTGGAAGAATATCCTCTCCTATTCCTTCAGTAACATAAGGGTATATTTCATTTTCATCAAAAATACCAGTTTCGTGGTATTTTTTAAACACTGAACCATAAGTATCTATTCCCCAAATTTTAATGTTTGGGTTCTGTTCTTTTAAATATTTCCCTACTCCAGAAATTGTTCCTCCAGTTCCAACTCCTACAACAAAATGAGTTATTTTCCCTTCGGTTTGTTTCCATATTTCTGGTCCAGTACTTTCGTAATGTGCCTTAGCATTACTTGGATTATCATACTGATTTACATACCATGAGTTTGGTGTTTCTTCAGCCAATCTTTTTGATACTGAATAATATGAACGTGGATCAGTAGGTTCAACAGCTGTTGGACAAACCACAACCTCAGCACCTACAGCCTCAAGAATATCCATTTTCTCTTTAGATTGCTTATCAGAAAGCACAAAAATACACTTGTATCCTTTTACAATCGCTGCTAAAGCTAAGCCCATACCTGTATTGCCTGAAGTCCCTTCTATAATAGTTCCTCCTGGCTTTAATCGTCCATCAGCCTCTGCATCTTCAATCATTGTTAACGCCATTCTATCCTTAACAGAATTTCCTGGATTAAATGTTTCGTATTTTGCTAACACCAAACATGGTAATTCTGCAGTCATTTTATTTATTTTAACCATAGGTGTATTCCCTATAGTTTCTAGTATGTTTTTTGCGTATTCCATTGATTTAATCTTTTTTGCGACTGCAAAAATAGTAAAAAGTTATTTAGTAATGTACTAACTTCACTAAGAAGAAATTAGCAGCATTTCTTTTCTCTACTCAAAACGAATAGCCTTTATAGGAGATATTTTTGTGATTATCTGGGAGGGTATTAAAAGCAACACAAAACACAATACAAAAGTCCCTACATTCAAAGCAAGTACATACCAAAAATTAAAATAAATTGGTATATAGTTCATATAATAATCTTCAGGGTTTGGGAACTCTACTATATGAAAAGTATTTTGAAGATATAACAAACTCAAGCCTATTAAATTCCCCCAAAATAATCCTATCAACACAATATAAGAAGCGTTATATAAAAATATTTTCCTAATACTCCAATTATCACCACCTAATGCCTTTAAAATACCAATGAGTTTTGTTTTTTCTAAAATTAACACTAATAACATTACACTCATGTTAATTACCGAAATCAAAATCATAACCCCAATAATTACATAAATATTAAAGTCAAACATTTTAATCCATTCAAAAACGGCGTAATATTTCTCTTTTATAGTTGATACATTTAAAAATGAATCCGTATTTTGATATATTTCTTTTCCTTTTAAATCTATTTCAGAAAAATCATCTAAAAAAACCTCAAAGCCTCCTACCTCAATATATTTTCCTTCTGAATTTCTATTCCATTTATTCATCCTTTGTATATGACGAATATCTGCAATCATAATTTTTTTATCAAAATCCTGAAATCCAGAATTATAAATTCCAACTACTTTAAAATTTCTGGTATTTGGCAACTTATTAGAGTCTTCTTTAAAAAAATGAGTTTTCACTACAGACCCTAACTCAAATCCTAATCTATTTGCTAGGTATTCGGAAATCAATAACTCCGGGCTTTCTTTCTCTCCTCCTACATTTGGGAGCCTCCCCTCTATTAGATATTCTTCGAAATAACTCCAATTATAATCCGTACCAACCCCTTTTAAATTAACCCCCTCAAAATCATTTTCAGTACGTATAATCCCAGCTTTATTAGCTATGACCTGCACATATTTAATACCTGAAACTGTTTTAAATTCCGGGTAAAAATCTTGATGTAACGTTATGGGCTTAGCCGAAACTTCTGAGGCGTTACTATCATATTTTGATATCATAATATGCCCATTAAAGGCAGCTACTTTTTCTTGAATTTTTTGTTGCAACCCAATTCCAGCAGCTACAGCAACAAGCATCATTATCATCCCTAAAGCAATTGCTAGTATCGCAATTTTTATTATTGGAGAGGATACACTACTTTTATACTGTTTAGCAGCTATAATTCGTTTGGCTATAAATAATTCAAAATTCAATACGTAAATCTCATTTAGTGAATACCAAAAATACATTTTTTATCGCTCTAGCCTTCCTTTTTTCTTTAGGAAGTTGTCAATCTCAAAAAAACGAAACACAAAGCATTACTGATGCACCAATTAATGAAGTTTCTTCTGTTCAAGAAAAACCAATTGTGATTGGAGCTAATCAGTTAAACAGTTATTTAGCATTACTCAAAAACAAACGTATTGGTGTAGTAGCAAATCAAACTAGTGTTATCTTTAAAGAGAATAACTATGCACATTTAGTAGACTCCTTAGTTTCATTGAATATTGACGTTCAAAAAGTTTTTGCTCCTGAACATGGTTTTAGAGGAAAAGCAGATGCTGGCGAACATATTACCAACGGGAAAGACCCTAAAACAGGAATTGACATTATTTCAATCTACGGAAAAAACAAGAAACCTTTTGCTGATCAATTAAATGGTTTGGATATAATTGTTTTTGACATTCAAGATGTCGGCGCACGATTTTATACATATATATCTTCATTACACTATGTCATGGAAGCTTGTGCTGAGAACAACATTCCTATGCTTATTTTGGATCGCCCAAATCCCAACGGACACTATACAGACGGACCTATTTTAGAATCCGAACATAAAAGTTTTGTAGGAATGCACCCTATCCCTATTGTTCACGGAATGACCATTGGAGAATATGCACAAATGATTAATGGTGAAAAATGGCTGAATAACGAAATACAATGTGACATAGCAGTTATCAAATGTAAAAACTATAATAAATCATTAGCTTATAGCTTACCAATAAAACCGTCGCCAAATTTACCTAATGATGTAGCCATAAACTTATATCCAAGTTTATGCTTTTTTGAAGGGACTTCTATTAGTGCTGGTCGTGGAACTGAAATGCAATTTCAAATTTATGGAGCTCCTTACTTACCTAAAGCTGATTTTAGTTTTACACCCAAACCCAATGAAGGTGCTAAATACCCTAAGCACGAAAATAAAGTTTGCTATGGTGAAGACTTAAGAAATACTGTTAAACTACATGTCTTAAACTTGGAATGGCTTGTAAATGCCTACGACCTATCTTCAAATAAAGAAACATTTTTCAACAACTTTTTCACCAAACTTGCTGGAACTAAAACGCTGCAACAACAGATTGTAAATGGCTTGAACCAAAAAGAGATTAGAAAATCGTGGTTAGAAGACCTACAAGAATATAACCAAATGAGAAAGCAGTACTTATTATACTAATACCTCCACAAATCTATTAGGATAATCGGTAATAATACCGTCTACACCATAGGATTGTATTAGTTCAATATCTGACATTTCATTGACGGTCCAAGTATATATCAGAAACCTTAAATTCTGGTATTTAACAACTATCTCTTTGTTTAATAGTTTATAATAAGGACCTAATATTTCTGGCGTAAAATTTAATTGCTTTAACTTATCAGAAATAACTTCTTCTCTATTTACCAATAAAGACACTTTTATTTCAGGCTGCTGTTTTTTAATTTCATTTAAAATTGCAACATCAAATGATTTTAATACAATTCTATCCTTAAAATCGTATTGGCCTATTGTTCTTAATATCAAGGATACATACCCTTTAGGTTTTGGGTAAAACACATCATAATATGCTGGATTACTCTTAATTTCTATAATATATGTAATTGGTAAAAATGAATTACTTGTTGTAAAAACCTCACATGACTCTATAACTTCACTCAACAATGGTTTATAGGCTCTTTGTTTTTTTTGGTTTACAAATCTGGGATGTACCTTTAATCCACAATCAAACTGTTTGATTTCCTGATAAGACATTTGATAAAGATTATACTTTTGATCTTCATCACTAGTCAATTCAGTTCCATCAGGTTTTAAACAATATGTTTGTGACATAAATGGCTCATGCGAAACAACTATTTGATAATCTCCGGATACAACTACATCAAGTTCAATAGCCTGAACCCCAAACTTAATTGCCTTCTTAAATGACACCAAAGTATTTTCTGGCTCCAACCCTCTACAACCTCTATGACCGACAACTAACACAAGTACACGAAATAAATTTAGTCATACTAAGTTAGCAAAAATCAATGAATTTATATCATAATAACTAGACAAAATTCAACAATTAGAGCTCATTTAAATCACCTTACTTTTATATTCTTTTTCATTTGTTCAACTATATTGTAAACTGCAGGGCAAATTTCAATATTATTCAATGTGACATCTAATATATTCTGAAATTTCCTTCTATTAGTATGCGGGTATTCCTTACATGCTTTTGGGCGAACATCATAAATCATACAGTAATTATCTTCTGCTAAAAAAGTACATGGAGATGATTGCAGTACATGAAAATCATCTTCATCAACTCTCAAGTACTGTTTAATAAATTGAGGTTGCTTCATTTTTAAATATTTTGATATACGTTCAACATCCTTATCCGTAAAAATTGGACTTGTTGTTTTACAGCAATTTCCACAAGTAAGACAATCCGTATTCTCGAATTCTTCATCATGTAAATCCTGCATGATGTAATCTAAATTCTTAGGTGGATGTTTTTTTAGCTTTGTAAAAAACTTTTTATTAGCGATATGTGTATCTTTGGCTAGTTTTGGAAGCTCTTCTAAAAATTCTTTCATCACAGATAAATTATACTATTAAGGAAGCAAAGATACTACTATGAGTGATATTTTAGGTAATGCATTATTAGATTACTATAACGGAAATTATTCTGAAGACATTATTACAGAATCTACAATTTCTGAAGAAGATGAATTGCCATCAAAATACTTGTTTCGACCCTTTAATGAAATGCCAGTTATAGAACAAAAAGCATTAACACTATGTAAAGGAAAAATATTAGATATTGGTTGCGGAAGCGGAAGCCATAGTTTGTATTTACAAAACGAAAAAAAACTAGTTGTAGATGCTATCGATATTTCTAAAGGAGCTTCAGAAGTTGCCAAACTTAGAGGAGTTCATAATGCTTTTCATAAAAATCTCTTTGAAGTAAAAGAAACTTATGATACACTTTTACTATTAATGAATGGTACTGGAATCTGTGGTAAAATAGACCGAATCAATCTATTTTTACAACATTTAAAAAGTCTATTAAACGCTAATGGTCAAATATTATTAGATTCTTCTGACATCTCATATATGTTTGAACAAGATGAGGAAGGTGGTTTTTGGGTTAATCCTGACGAATATTATGGAGAAGTAGAATTTACCATGTCTTACAAAGGAGAGAAATCCGAAATTTTTGACTGGCTATATCTTGATTTTAATACTTTACAAAACGCTTGTCATGCTAACGGATTAGAATGTGAGTTGATTAAAGAAGGAGAACATTATGATTTCCTTGCAAGACTTACAGTTATAAAAAACAACTAATAAATAACCCTACGGTATATTCATATATTTATGAGTTTGTAATGACATTTTCCATTTCGGATTTTTCATTACATAGGCAACCATTAATGGAATCATTTCTTCTTTCTTACTCCATTCTGGCTGCATAAATAACATACAATTGTCATTTACTTTTTCTGCTTGTTCTTCAGCAAACTTAAAATCGCTCTTGTTATAAATAATTACTTTTAACTCATGCGCAGCATCATGCACTTCTTGGGTTGGTAACTTTGTTTTTTTAGGAGATAAACAAATCCAATCCCAATCTCCGGAAAGCTTATACGCTCCAGAAGTTTCTATATGTGTTTTTAACCCGTTTGTTTTTAAAGCATCAGTCAATGGCTTCATATTCCACATCAATGGTTCTCCACCTGTAACAACAATTGTATCAGAATATTTAGCTGCATTTTCAGCAATTTGAATTGTATTTGTTGGAGGATGTAAATTTGCATCCCAGCTTTCTTTCACATCGCACCAATGGCATCCAACATCACAACCACCTATTCTAATAAAATAAGCTGCTGTTCCTTTATAAAAACCTTCTCCTTGAATGGTGTAAAACTCCTCCATTAACGGAAGCATTTCTCCTTTACCAACTAATTCTTTAATATCTTTCTGCATACGTTCGGCAAAGGTAATCTAAAATAGAATAAACAAGAAATAATCGCCTCCTACATAATTCCCTTGTTTATTTTTAAATTATCGTTTTATTTAAGTCTTATTTTTAATTTGATATTGACTATTTTTATCAAAATTTTATTAAAATGAATGACTCGGAAAAGTTTTTTAATCATATCAATGAAGGCTATACAACCAAAGGTGAGTTTATTACTATTGGCGCAGCAATGTTAGGAGAAGAAACACTCACCAATGCTTTTGTAAAAATCCCTCTTAAAACATTAAACCATCATGGATTAATAGCAGGTGCAACTGGTACTGGTAAAACAAAGTCTCTACAAGTACTGGCAGAAAACTTATCCGAAAAAGGAATCCCTGTACTATTAATGGATATGAAAGGGGATTTGAGTGGTATTGCTAAAGCTAGTGAAGGACATCCTAAAATTGACGAGCGTCATGAAAAAATTGGAATTCCATTTAACGCATCAAATTTTCCAGTTGAAATTTTAACCTTATCTGAGCAAGGTGGTGTACGTATGCGTGCAACAGTTTCTGAATTTGGACCAGTGCTATTATCTCGTATTTTAGATGTTACGGAAACTCAAGCTGGAATTATTTCTGTTATTTTTAAATACTGTGATGACAATCAATTAGGATTGTTAGATTTAAAAGATTTTAAAAAAGTACTGCAATTTGCAACAGGAGCTGGAAAGGAAGAATTCCAAGAAGAATATGGAAGAATCTCAACCTCATCTACAGGAGCTATACTTCGAAAAATAATTGAAATTGAACAGCAGGGAGGGGATTTATTCTTTGGAGAAAAATCATTTGATGTTAACGATTTAACACGAATTGACGAAAACGGAAAAGGGTATATAAACATTTTACGCTTAACAGACATTCAAGATAAGCCTAAATTATTCTCTACCTTTATGTTGAGTTTATTGGCCGAGATATATGAAACTTTTCCTGAACAAGGAGATGCTGATCAACCTGAGTTAATTTTATTTATTGATGAAGCTCATTTAATATTCAAAAACGCCTCGAAAGCATTATTGGAACAACTAGAAAGTATTGTAAAATTAATTCGATCTAAAGGAATTGGATTGTACTTTGTTACTCAAAACCCAACTGATGTTCCAGAAGGAATACTAAGTCAATTAGGACTTAAAATACAGCACGCTTTAAGAGCATTTACTGCAAAAGACAGAAAAGCAATTAAACTGACCGCACAAAACTATCCTGAAACTGATTTTTATGACACCGCCGAAGTATTAACTTCACTTGGTATTGGTGAAGCTTTAGTTTCAGCCTTAGATGAAAAAGGAAGACCTACTCCATTAGCAGCAACTTTATTACGTGCACCAATGAGTAGAATGGATATTTTAACCAAAGTTGAGTTAAGAACACTTATTAACGATTCTGATTTAGTAAAAAAATACAAAGAAGAAATTGACCGTGAAAGTGCTTATGAAATTTTAGAGCAAAAAATTCAAGTATCAAAAAAAGATAAAGAACAAGAAATTACCCGTCGAGAAAAAGAAAGAAATAATAGAAGAGCATCAACTCGAAGAAGCACCCGTCAGAACCCTGTTATAAAAATACTTACAAGTGCTACTTTTATTAGAAGTGTTCTTGGAATTTTAAAGAAATTAATTAAATAAAAATCAAACGAACAGATTCTCGATTACTCAGGAATTACAAAATAAATTTTATCATGAAAAAAACAATCATCATAGCATTAGCAAGTATCACATTTATACAATGTGCTAAAAAAGAAGATCCATTTTTAATTCAAAAAGATAAAATTGGAATATTACAAAAAGAATACACCATTAAACAAATCGATTCCGTTTTTGCCAACGACTCGATCGTAAAACATGTTGCCGGCGATGAGTTTACAGGTAACTCTACAGACATAGAAGTTTATGAAAAAGGTGGCGCACATTTGCTTTCTTTATCACCTTCAGAATCCTTAGATAAAAACGCAACAATAAACATTGTTACCCTAAGGGATTCAAGGTTTAAAACGGATAAAAACGTAAGCTTAAATAGTACTTTTAAAGATTTTAAAACGCATTATGAAGTTTTAAAAATTGATAGAATACTAAATAATATAAACGTAGAATTTAAAAATCAAGATTTTTACATCACTATCGCTATAGACCAATTACCTAGCGCATATAAATTTGATTATTCAAGAACTATTGATGTGGCTAGTATTCCTGATAACTCTAAAATTAAAAGCATGCGACTGGATTGGTTCTAACCCATCAGTGGAATTTAGTATAAATTAATACCACTTGAGTGATTAAGGAATCAATTATTTTTTCGACCTAGTAAAAAACAATTTTACCATGAAGAATTATTTGATTCCTTTTTTATTTGCTTTTATCACACTATCCTGCAGTAACACAACAACTTCTCAAGAATTAAACAACTCTAAACTTGAAAAAGCATATTTTGCCAGTGGTTGTTTTTGGTGCGTAGAAGCTATTTTTGAAAGCTTAAGTGGAGTTGAAGAAGTAATAAGCGGATACTCTGGCGGGCATACTCAAAACCCTACCTATGAAAGCAGCAATACAGGACGTACTGGACATGCCGAAGCTATTGAAGTAACTTACAACCCCGAAAAGATCAGTTTCATATCTTTAGTTGATGTTTATTTTGGATCACAAAACCCCATACAAGTAAACGGACAAGGCCCAGATAAAGGATCTCAATACCGGTCAATTATTTTTTATCAAAACGAAGCAGAGCAAAAAGTCATTGAAGCAAAAAAAGAGGCATTGTCAATACAACTACAAACTACTATTGCAGCGGAAGTAATGAAATTTGAAATTTTTTGGATTGCAGAAAACTACCATCAAAATTATGAACGCTTACACCCAAACAACAGCTATATAAAAGGCGTGTCGATTCCTAGGCTAAATCGTTTTAAAAATAAATTTCCCCAACTACTAAAAAAACACCATTAACTTTTTGCTTTAGAAGGGGTTGTATATTTTCATATATTTGCTTTACCCTTAATTATAAAGCAACATGAAAAAAATTTACTTTATGCTGATTCTCTTCAGCATGCAATCATTGTATTCACAGGACACTAAAAACGTTTTATTTTTAGGAAATAGCTATACTGCAGCTAATAATTTACCAAATTTAATTCAACAAGTAGCGACTTCAACTGGAAATACGTTTAATTATGATTCAAATACCCCCGGAGGGCATAGACTTAAAGGACATGCAACCAACGCTACCAGTATTGGTAAAATACAAGCTGGCAACTGGGATTATGTAGTATTACAAGATCAGAGTCAATTCCCCTCTTTTCCAGACGCTCAAGTAGCCACAGAAGTATACCCATACGCTACTCAACTAAGCAATCTAATCAAACAATACAATCCTTGTGCTAAACCAGCTTTTTATATGACATGGGGAAGAGAAAATGGCGATGCAGCTAATTGTGGAGGGTGGCCACCTGTTTGCACCTATGAGGGCATGGACAATTTATTACGACAACGTTACCAAATTATGGCTAACGACAATAACGGAATAGCTTCGCCCGTTGGAGCTGTCTGGCGCTATTTAAGAACCAATCACCCAACATTAGACTTATATTCAGGTGATGGAAGCCACCCTTCACTAACTGGAAGTTATACAGGAGCCATTACATTTTATTGTACACTATTCAGAAAAGACCCTACTTTAGTTGCTTTCAATTCCTCCCTAAGCAATACAGATGCAACTATTATTAAAAATGCCGTAAAACTTGTTGTTTTTGATGATTTTACGGTATGGAATATCGATAAGTACGACCCGATAGCTACTTTTAACAGCTCAAATACAAACGAAACCTTTACATTTACCAATACTAGTCAAAATGCAATTTCTTATGCATGGGATTTTGGGGACAGTAACACTTCTACAGATGAAAACCCTATACATTCCTATACAGCTATTGGCGATTTCACAGTTACATTAACAATTACCAACTGTGAAAAGACTGATGTAATAACAAAAGACATTACTGTTAATGCTTTAGGAATTGATGATGAAAGCCTTATTACAAATTTTACCATAATAAAGAATCCCGCAACTAACTTCTTGGAAATTGAATCTTCAAAGTTCACTTCAGAAACATATACTCTAGAAGTATATTCTGTAATTGGTCAGAAAATAATCAAAACGCATTCGACTTATACTTTTAATCAAAAAATAAATATCAATTCACTACAAGCAGGAATTTATTTTGTTCAAATATTAAACAACAATACTCCAGTTTTTACTCGGAAGTTTTTAAAACACTAACATAGGTTTTTATAAAAAGTAAAGCTGAAGCATTTTTGTTTAAGTTTTATTTTTATATATTTGTAAAACACTGTTTCAATTATTAAAACAACACACAATGTCAACAGCATTTCAAGCTACATTAGAGCACGCTAAAAAACTAGATAAAGAAGATAATATCAGTCATTTACGTAATGAATTTCATATCCCTAAAGACAAAAAAGGACATGAATGGATTTATATGTGTGGTAACTCATTAGGATTGCAACCAAAGTCAACCAAAGAATATATTAATCAAGAACTAGAAGATTGGGCAAATTTTGGAGTTGAAGGACACTTTGAAGCGAAAAATCCTTGGATGCCATATCATGAATTCTTAGCAGAATCAATGGCAAAAGTTGTTGGTGCAAAACCAATTGAGGTGGTAACTATGAATACCTTAACAACAAATTTACACTTGTTAATGGTATCTTTTTATCAGCCAACAAAAACAAAATATAAAATAGTTATAGAGTCTGACGCTTTTCCTTCTGATCGTTATGCGGTAGAATCTCAATTACGTTTTCATGGTTTCGATCCAAAAGAAGGATTAGTAGAATGGAAACCTCGAAAAGGAGAAGAGCTACTTAAAATAGAAGACCTAGAAACTATTGTTGAAGAACAAGGTGATGAAATAGCTTTATTACTAATTGGTGGTGTAAATTATTATACCGGACAATATTTAGACATCAAACGTATTGCAGAAACTGGTCACGCTAAAGACTGTATGGTTGGTATTGACTTGGCTCATGGTGTTGGTAATATTAAACCTGAATTACATGATTCTGGAGTAGATTTTGCTGCTTGGTGTACATACAAATACTTAAATTCAGGACCAGGAAGTTTAGGTGGTTTGTTTGTTCATGAAAAACACGCTAACAACAAATCATTAAAAAAATTCTCAGGATGGTGGAGTCATAATAAAACAACACGTTTTAACATGCGACAAGAGCTTGATGTAATGCCTGGAGCTGAAGGGTATCAATTGAGTAATCCTCCAATTTTATCCATGGCTGCTATTAAAGCTTCTTTGGATATGTTTAATGAAGTTGGAATGGATGCACTTAGAGAAAAATCAGAGAAACTTACTGGTTACTTTGAGTTCTTATTGAACACAATTGAATCAGACAGTATTAAAATAATTACACCTGCTAATCCAAAAGAAAGAGGTTGTCAATTATCTATACAAGTAAAAAATGCTGATAAAAGTTTGCATAAAAAACTAACAAAAAACCACATCATAACAGACTGGAGAGAACCTGATGTTATCCGTTGTGCGCCTATTCCATTATATAATTCATTTGAAGACGTATATAGAATGGTTGAAAAATTAAAAGAATTAGTTTAAAATATAGCGTAACATGAATAAAGGAAAACTAATAAAACACAAAGCAACACCAAGAGGAAAATTCCCACATGTAAAACGTGTAGGTGATTTTATTTTTGTCTCAGGTACAAGTTCTAGAAGAACAGATAATACCTTTGAAGGTGTTGAAGTTGATGAATTTGGAACTACCAAATTAGACATTAAAGCACAAACAAAAGCAGTATTAGAAAATATTAATGACATCTTAAAAGAAGAAGGTGCTAGTTTAAAAGACATTGTAGATGTTTCTTCATTTTTAGTAAACATGAATGATTTTGGAGGATACAATGAAGTATACGCATCATATTTCGATTATGATGGACCAACACGTACTACTGTTGCTGTTCACCAATTACCACACCCCCATTTATTAATTGAAATTAAAGTGACAGCATATAAGAAAGCTGAATAATGAGAGTACTTTTCTTCATCATATTATCCTTTTCATTTTTTAAATCATTTCCAGATACAGGGAATGCATATCGTTTCTATGTTGAGGTGACACTTAAAAACGAAACCAAAATAACTGGATATATATATCATTATACCTATGATGAATTTAATAAAAATGAAGATTTATTAATTCCTTTCTTAAAAAAGGGTTATAAAAAAGATATTACTTTATATCCTCACATAATTTCAACTAATATTGGGATACGAACCCTTGATTTTTCAATGAAGAAAAACAAAAAAAATATTACCCTGGATGAAATTGAGAATATTAATGTTTATGAATTACTAATATTTGTTGTTGGAGATAAGTTAATTGAACTCTCGGTAAAAGTGTTTGACTTAATAAAAACTTACCCCCCTAATTTCAAAATTATTCATGATGACATTTTTTCAGAAAATTGTTCCCATTTATTAATATCTTGGAATAAAAAGAGTTCTTTTAACAAAATAGAAAAAGATTTTTCTGCCTTTTTAAACAAACGTACTATTACCTCAAGCATAGAATTCGAATCAATTGATTCTTTTTTAGAAGCAAAAAAAGAAGAATTATTTAAGCAACAAATTCTTTTGATCAACTATTGCGAAGCTTTATAAACATCATGAATAACGATAAAAAAATACTAAACACTTCTGTTGAAAAAGCATTCAAAATATTGGATTGCTTTACTCCTTCTGTTCAAGAATTAGGTGTTACTGAAATTGCTCAGAAAATGAGTACCAACAAAAGTGCTGTATATAGAATGTTGGCAACCATGGTCGCATTAGATGTGATTCAGCAAAATCCTGAAAATGACAAATACCGTTTAGGTTTAAAGTTATTTGAATTAGGACAACGTGTTTCTATAAACAAAAACTTCATTAATAAGGCAAGACCTTTCATGGAGGAATTAGTAAAACGTGCTGATGAAACTGCTCATTTAGCCATTTATAAAAATCAAGAGGTTTATTTTTTAGATAAAGTAGAAGGCCCTCACGATTTACAAATCAACACTCAAATTGGTTCTAAAAAGCAATTGTATTGTACCGGATTAGGTAAAATCATGCTTGCCTTTGGTGAACCAAATTATAAAGCAGTAATTCAAAATTTATCTTTAGAAACTATTACCGGTAATACTATTACAAATAAAGCAAAACTACTTTTAGAAATTGATAAAATAAAAAAAGAGGGATTTGCTTTAGATATAGAAGAAAATGAAGTTGGATTAATTTGTGTTGCTGTTCCTGTATTTAATCGTAACGGACAATTTATTGCAGCCATAAGTAACTCTGGTCCTACCGCTAGATTTAAAGAAGCAAAAATTCAGAATTACACAGATGTATTAAAAGATACTGCAAACCAATTGAAATTGATTTTCAATTAATTGACATCATTATGAAGAAACTATTAAATTATATCAACGGTGAATTCAAAGCTCCTATTAATGATGAATGGGTAGATAATTACGATCCTTCTAACGGAGAAGTATATAGTTTAATTCCGAACTCATCAGAAGCTGATATAGAAGATGCTTATCAAGCAGCAGCGAATGCATTCCCATCTTGGTCAAATACTACTTTAGAAGAACGTAGTAAGATACTTTCTAAAATAGCATCACTGATTGAAGAAAATCTTGAAGAATTTGTTACCGCAGAATCTCAAGATAATGGAAAACCATTAAGCTTAGCAAGAGCTGTAGACATTCCTAGAGCATCTAGTAATTTTCAATTTTTTGCAAATGCAATTACACAGTTCTCAAGTGAATCTCACGAAAGCGTAGGTTTAAACGCTTTCAATTTCACCTTACGCAGTGCAATAGGTGTTGTAGGATGTATTTCTCCTTGGAATTTACCTTTGTATTTATTTTCTTGGAAAATAGCTCCTGCATTAGCTACAGGAAATACAGTAGTTGCAAAACCTAGCGAAGTAACTCCTATGACAGCTTACTTATTAGGTAAAATATGTAATGAAGCTGGTTTACCAAAAGGAGTTTTAAACATCGTTCATGGTTTAGGACATACGACTGGCCAAGCTATTGTTGCTCACGAAAAAATTAAAGCTATTTCTTTTACAGGAGGTACTGCAACAGGAGCTCATATTGCTCGTACAGCTGCACCAATGTTTAAGAAGTTATCATTAGAATTAGGGGGTAAAAACCCGAATTTAATATTTGCTGATTGTGATTATGACAAGATGTTAAATGTTACTTTAAAATCGTCATTTGCTAATCAAGGTCAAATTTGTTTATGTGGTTCCCGTATTTATGTTGAGCGTAGTATTTACAATAAATTTAAAACTGATTTTGTTGCTCGTGTAAAGGCTTTAAAAGTAGGTCATCCATCTGAAGCAGATACTAATATTGGGGCTTTGGTTTCGAAACCTCATTTAGAAAAAGTAAAATCATATATTGATATCGCTGAACAAGAAGGAGGAACCGTTATCGCAGGTGGAAATTATGTAACTGTAAAAGGTTACGAAAACGGTTATTATTTAGAACCAACGGTTATTGAAATAACTGAACCAAACTGCAGATTAACGCAAGAAGAAATATTCGGACCTGTAGTTACACTAATGCCTTTTGATACTGATGAAGAAGCATTAGCATTAGCAAACGGAGTTCGTTACGGATTATCAAGTACCATTTGGACAAACAATTTAAACAGAACAATGCGTTTAGCAAAAAACTTAGAAGCAGGAATTGTTTGGGTTAACACATGGTTAATGCGTGATTTAAGAACTCCTTTCGGAGGGACAAAAGATTCCGGTGTTGGAAGAGAAGGTGGCTTAGAAGCCTTACGTTTCTTTACTGAACCGAAAAACATATGTATAAAATTTAATTAAAATGTCACACTGAGCTTGTCGAAGTGTTTATATTAGAAGGAATAATTAACAATACAGGTTCCCTTTTCAAGGGAATGACAAAATAAAATATTGCCATGAATTTAGATTTAACAAACAGAAACGCATTAGTTTGCGGAAGTACACAAGGAATAGGAAAAGCATCTGCTAAACAATTAGCAGAAATGGGAGCTAACGTAACTTTAGTAGCCAGAAACGAAGAGAAACTTAAAGCTGTTTTAACTGAATTAGACACTACAAAAGGACAATCTCATAATTATATTATCGCTGATTTTCAAAACCCAACTGATTTAGGAACTAAAATTACTGGCGCAAATAAAGATTTTCATATTTTAATTAATAATACTGGTGGGCCAGCAGGAGGACCAGTTTTTGGTGCTACTTTAGATCAGTTTGAATCTGCTTTTACACAGCACTTAAAATGCAATCATGTATTAACACAAGCGGTTGTTCCGGGAATGAAAAATGCAGGTTTTGGAAGAATCATAAATATTATTTCTACTTCTGTAAAACAACCATTAGCAGGACTTGGTGTTTCTAACACCATTCGTGGAGCTGTAGCTAATTGGTCTAAAACTTTAGCCGGTGAATTAGGTGCTTTTGGAATTACAGTAAACAATGTATTACCAGGCGCAACAGGTACTGAACGTCTGAATGAAATCATTAATAATAAAGCTACTAAGAGTGGAAGATCTTTCGAAGAAGTTTCAGCTGCAATGAAATCACAAGTTCCTGCAAATAGATTTGCTAAACCTGAAGAAATTGCAAATGCTGTTGCTTTTTTAGCTTCAGAAGCTGCTTCCTACATAAACGGAATTAACGTTCCTGTTGATGGAGGAAGAACAAAAAGCTTATAACAGAATTATGCTAATTTGATACTCATTAAAAAATTGAGTATATTATAGAGATAGTAAACTACCCAATAATACGATATGAAAAGAAAACTTCGCATAAACG
>Ga0209396_1001418_pt1 | contig 26776 bp, 29 predicted proteins | sample GOMGulsemesocosm_6_FD_184638 | JGI IMG/M metagenome (GOLD analysis project Ga0209396, IMG submission 184638) | Methane-oxidizing microbial communities from mesocosms in the Gulf of Mexico - GOM8C Gulf of Mexico (SPAdes) (version 2) | ecosystem: Environmental > Aquatic > Marine > Cold seeps... | reverse complement strand
GCACAAAATCACAAACTCCGGCCGATACCGCACCGGTGGTGACAATAATATCGCTACCACTGGCAATCATCGCCTCTAGCCTTTGCCGAAACTCCTGCGGGTCATCGGCAACCGTGCCACAGAAACGCGCATCCGCACCCAAAGCCGGCAGCATCTGGCGCAGATAGGGCGCCGTAGCGTTATAAATCTGACCAGACTCCAGCTGCTGATCCAAATCATCAACGACCTCAAGCCCCGTCGACAACACTGACACCTTGGGTTTACACAGCACATTCACACGACCAAGACCCAAGGTTGCCAACGGCAGAATCTGTCGCAAATCCAGACGATCTCCAGCTGCAACCACCACTTCTTGTTCCGCAAAATCAGCTCCGGCTAAGCGAATATTATTTCCCTTCTCTGATGGCGCCCAAAAAACCACGCCCTGCGTCTGTCTTTCGGTATTTTCAACCGCAACTACGCTATCACAACCCGGCGGCATCGGCGCACCTGTCATAATTTCATAACACTGCCCCGGCGCGGGCGCCTGTGTTGGCGCTGCCTCGCCTGCCACAATCCGACCAACAATTTCAAGAATTACTGGCTGTTCATGACTGACGCTTAATAACTGCTTTGAATCTAATGCAAAACCATCCATCGCGGAATTATCAAAGGGCTGATTGGCCATCGGCGCCCTCAACTCTTCGGCACAAATTCGCCCATCAATGTCTTCAAGCGCTATCGTTTGCGTCTCAAGGCGGCGGCTTTTACCGCAGCGCCTAATAATGTTTATTGCGTCGTCGTAACTAATCATGCTTTCTACCTGTTAAATTCTGTCAGCCGTTATAACCAACCATTGGCGCTAACAGGCTTCGATATGGAAACAGCAATCAACAACCCACTCATTGATCATAATCAAGCCACAACTGACGGCGCATTGCGCCAAAACCGGCAGCCACCCCAAAAAATTTTTAAATTAATTTCACCAGTTGATCACAGTCAAGGAGGCTGCACCACCCACCATTAAACTGGTGTCAGTTTAAATAACCTCATAGGGGATATAATAATGTCGAAAAAATCACTCGTAGCTAGTTCAGCCTCATTGGCACTGGCATCTTTTGTAGGCGCAGCCGCTCTTCCTGCTGTTGCTGGCGATCAATTCTTATCTGCCGATGGTTTCTATGGCGATGTGCGTTACCGTTTTGAAAATGTTGAGCAGGACGGCATAGCAAACGATGCCGAAGCATCAACCCTTCGCACCAGACTCGGTTTCAAAACCGGCGTAGCCAGTGGTTTCCAGGGTTTGGTTGAAGTTGAAAACGTCAGCCGTGTTGGCAGCGACAACTATGACGACAAGCATAATGGCCAAACGGCTTATCCCGTTGTCGTCGATGCTGCTGATGGTACGGAAGTTAACCAACTATGGGTTTCCTATACAGGCATCCAAGACACGCTAATCCGAGTCGGCCGTCAGGGCATCAACCTGGACAACCAGCGTTTTGTGGGCACCGTGGGCTTTCGTCAGAATGATCAAACCTTTGATTCGGTGCTGATCACCAACTCTTCGATCGAAAACTTGAGCCTGGCCTTTGCTGAAGTGAAGCAAGTCAACACTATTCATGGTGACGATGTCGCTGCGGGTGAGCTGGATACAACTACCCGTGTAATCAACGCCAAATACAAGGTCTCTGACTCACTTTCCGTTACCGGTTATGGCTTATGGATAGACCTCGACGATGCTGCAACGCTTTCATCCGAAACCTACGGTGTTCGTGTGACCGGCAGCACTCCACTAAATGACGAATGGAAACTCGCCTACGAGGCCGAGTTTGCTGAACAGTCAGATTACGAAAACAACCCAGCCAGCTATGACGTTAGCTATTACCACTTGGCGCCGGCTCTGAAATGGAAATCATTGACGCTGCAGGTTGGTTTAGAATCACTGGAAGGCAATGGCAGTAACGCATTCCAAACACCATTGGCCACCGGCCACAAATTCAACGGTTGGGCTGATAAATTCCTATCTACACCCGTAAATGGTCTTGAAGACATGTACGCAAAAGTTGCTTATGTGATTAAAGGTCAGAACAACCTGTTGGACAACACCAAACTGGTTGCTGTCTACCATGAGTTTGATGCGGAAAATACTGGCGCAAGCTACGGCGATGAACTGGATCTGCTGATCGCGCATCCAATCAGCACTGCCAATCTGCCAGGTATAAAAGGCGCTTCAGTATCATTGAAATATGCTGATTACAACGCTGATAGTCATAGTGTTGATACCACAAAATGGTGGTTAACTACTCAGTTCAAGTTCTAATAACCTTTTGACTCGAACAGCCATAGCGCTTTTACCGCAGGGCAGATATACCATGAAAAATGCCCTGCGGCAGAAGTACAACAAACTGTATCTCTCCTCTCCCTACGATGCGTTTTTGCCAGTGGTCTGTTCGATATTTATTTAACCGTTTTGCTCGATATACTTATGTATCGAGCAAAGCAAAAAGCTCTCCTCGTTCGTTTTGCCGATGAGTTGTTTGCCCCCTCAAATTAGCCATCGGCAGAGCCAACGTTTAACCGTTGCACTGCTAATAACCAAGGTAATAACATCATGATTTCCACATTCTCAGACCTGCTGGATATGGCAACAACGCAAGATCAACCACAACGTTTGCTGTTTCTTTTTGCCAATGCCGACAACAACAAATCAGCCAAGTCGAACAAAAAGAAAAACAAAGCCCAGAAAGGTACTATTTTACCGGTGATGTGTGTTGATAAATTGCCCCAGGAAATTGAATCCTTTGAAGCCTTAACCAGCGAAGCCGACAGCATCAACACCGACTGGAACTTCGTGCTCGTCGCGGGCCTTAGCGGCAAGAACAATGAAGCCCCCAGCACTGAAGATGCCGAACCTTATTTGAACCAGATGGTGAATGGGCTGGCTTCTGGCGAAGACCTGTCTCGTTATATTATTTTTGATCGCGAACAGAACCCGATCATGATGCAGCAGTAAACCTGCTTCAGCATAAATAATTAAAAGCTTTTAATTACCAAAAAAAAGCCTCTCAACGGATATCCGTTGAGAGGCTTTTTACATTTGCCGAGCGGCTAGAAATATTCGACGTAGCGTTCCAGCTCCCAATCAGAAACCTGCTTCATGTACTCAACCCACTCCATACTCTTAATCTTAATAAACTCGTCAATCACCGGTCCCATTTGATCACGGAACAAAGTATCCGCTTCAAGCGCCTTAAGCGCCAATTCCAGATTCTGCGGCAATATACCTACGCCCATCTCAGCCAGCTGTTCAGGCGTCTGACCATAATGATTAATATTATGTGGCACACCCGGATCTAGATCTCGGTCAATGCCATCAAGGCCCGCTGCAATTAAGCCAGCACTGACCAAGTAAGGATTACAACCGCCATCAGGCAAGCGATATTCAATACGCCCATAGGGCACACGCAGCATTGAGGAACGATTGTTACCACCCCAGGATTTATAGGCTGGAGCCCAGGTCGCACCCGATAAAGAGTTACCCACCGTCAAACGTTTATAGGAATTGAAGGTTGGGCAAGATAAAGCGCACAGTCCATCCGCATGAGCTAGAACGCCCGCCATAAATTGTTTAGCTAATTTCGACAGCCCCATTCCATTCGGATCACTATCATCCTGAAACAGATTGTTTTTGCCGTCCGACGTTATCGAGCAATGAATGTGCATGCCTGCACCCGCTTTATCGGCAAATGGCTTGGCCATAAAGGAGCCGATCATGCCATGGTCATTGGCAATCTCCGACACTGCCATGCGAACCAAAATGAAGGAATCTGCTGAATCCAGCGCATCACTGTAAGTATAGTTAATCTCAAACTCGCCATTACCATCTTCATGGTCAGTTTGGTACACATCAAGACCAGCGGTTTCGAGGCAGTCAGACAACTGCTCCAGAAAAGCGCGCTGCCGAGAAAGTCCTTTATAGTCGTAACAGGGTTTATCAAGTTGGTCGCTCGGGTCAGCTGGTACGATTCTGCCGTTTTCATCTCGTGCCAGTAAAAAGAATTCCGGCTCAAGCCCCGTATTAAGTGTCCAGCCCCGTTCTTTTAAACGCTCGACCTGTTTCATTAATACCGCGCGCGAATCATATTCATGCCGCTCGCCATTAACATGTCCGACACACACAATACGGGCATAACCTGGCTGCCAGGGAAGAAGGGTTAAAGTGTTTAAATCACCACGCGCCATAAAATCAGGGTCGTGCGGTTCCATGCCCATGCCCCAAGTTGCAAAACCTGCGAATCCTGCACCGGCTTTAACAATATCTTTCAAACACCGTGCTGGCACCATTTTTGTTTTTGCAGCACCGTGAATATCTACAAATTGAGCTAAAAGAAATTTAATATTATTATCTTTTAAAAATTTCTCTCCCTGTTCTAAATCTTCCTGAGCCTGTGCCATGACGTGCCCTCTAACAATGAGTTATCGTTCTTTACGCGTAACTTTTAAATCACTACTCCACCATACAGCGGCAGCTTCATTCTGGCTACAGGCCAGGAAAAGCTAGAAAGACCAGGAAGCTATGAAAATAGACAAGAAAAGTATAAAAAGCCTCGAACCAATGAAGCCTTTTAAAATACAGAAGATAGCGCTACAACTGGACTGAATGGCCTCCAGGCTATGGCGCCAAACAAATAGCCGTTCTTAATGAGTAACTGCACATGACCGACATTACTGTCCCCGTTCTTTGTAACGCCAGCACGGGTTATTCGGTTTTTAACGAGAAAACTTACACACTTGAAGACTACAACGGCCTGTTCATTTCCCCGCGCATAGACGCACTAAACTTCCGGCACAGAGTCAGTAAACCCGGTTACTACAGCTCCTGGCATGTTGCCGGTGACCCAACGTTAATCATTATTCGATCAGGCACATTACGCATTGGTTTACGCGACGGCAGCCATCGGGATTTCAGTGCCGGTGATATTTTTATTGCTCAGGACAAACTCACCGAAAACACCGAATTTGATAATCAGAGTCACGGACATACCGCGCAAGTGGTCGGCGAGCAGGACCTGCTCGCCCTTCATATAAAACTAGCGATTGTTTAGCCGAGACCAAGCCCTAACCATTCACCAAGAAGTGCACATAGATACTAGCGAAATAGCCCAGCGCAATTACCGGCGTCCATTTCAAATGACCAAAGAAAGTATAGTGTCCTCGCGCCTGCCCCATCAGCGCCACACCGGCCGCTGAGCCAATTGACAGCAAACTACCGCCGACACCCGCTGTTAAGGTCACCAGCAACCACTGCACTTCAGACATTGGCGGATTCATAGTGAGCACCGCAAACATTACCGGAATGTTATCGACAATGGCCGACATAATACCGACCAACACGTTAGCGGTGGTGGCACCCAGTTCGCCGTAGATAAACTCTGACGCCATGCCCAGATAGCCGATAAAACCCAAACCACCCACAGCCATAATGACGCCGTAGAAGAAGAACAGGGTATCCCACTCAGCCTTGGCGATTTTATCGAACACATCAAAGCTTTCTTCGCCTTCGCCACTGTCGTTACTGCCCGGCGGAATCTCTGTACTGAACACCACTTTATGGGCTTTCCTACGCAGATAAAAACCAAACATCTTAAGGTAGGCAAGACCCATCATCATGCCAAACACAGGCGGAATATGCAGGAAGTTATGAAAACAAACAGCCGTTACGATTGTGGCCAGGAACAGGAAAACGATGGTAATACCACCGGTCTGCAAAGCCGATTCATTGCTTTCATCCGCCGAGGGACGACCCGATGGCAAAGCAAAATGCATGATGGTAGCAGGTATAACAAAGTTTGCTATTGAAGGAATGAACAGCTTAAAGAAGGTCGCAAAATCAAGGATGCCCTTCTGCCAAACCATCAGCGTGGTGATATCGCCAAAGGGGCTGAACGCACCCCCGGCATTGGCACTCACAACGATGTTGATACAGGCCAGAGTAATAAACTTGGGTTTATCTTTACCCACGGTCATGACCACGGCACACATAATCAGCGCGGTGGTCAGGTTATCGGCAATCGGCGAGATGAAAAAGGCCAGGATACCGGTAATCCAAAACAAGGCTCGGTAACTAAAGCCTTTGCCCACCAGCCAGTTGCGTAATTCATCAAACACGCCACGCTCAATCATGGCGTTAATGTAGGTCATAGCAACCAACAGGAAGAAGAATAACTCGGTGTATTCCAGAAAGTTATGACGAATCGCATCCTCAACCGCATGTGGAAATCCATGCGTGTTGTAGGCGATGGCAATCAAAATCCAGATGATGCCCGCGGCAACCAGCACAGGCTTGGATTTGCGCAGGTGGATTTTCTCTTCCAGGATCACAAAAACATATGCCAGAACAAACACGGCGAGCGCTGTGTAGCCAACCCAATGGGAGGTTAACTCAAGCGAGCTGGAAGCAGCCTCGGATGCAAAAGCCAAAGACGGCACCAACAGACTTAACAGAAAGAGCACAAAAAATTTCATTTAAGTATCTCAGAATCAGATATTGATATGACCGATTTTGCCAGAAGGGCAATATGAATCACGCGGGAACCGGAACGTTACTCCCAAATAAAACAAAGCCCAACAAAAGATTTTTGATGGGCTTCATAGGTAAAGACTCACTTGAACAGGCTTGTTTACCTAGATGTGAATATTTTCTTCAGCAAAACAAACTTCAACACCGTCAATCTCAGCCTTCTCAACCAAACCTTGGATATAGGCCTGAATGGCAAGGTGTGACGCGCGATTAACCAGGTATCCGCGCACCTTGTCGGCCACCATGTCATATTCCAGCGGCTTGCCTTCAATTTTGCGAGTGACGTTAACCACATGCAATCCGTAGCGTGATTCCAGCGGGCTTGTTGCCAGACCTTCCGGATGATTCATTAACTGACGCTCAAACTCAGGCACCGTTTGGCCTTTACTGATTTGACCCAGCGAACCACCGGTTTCCTTTGAGGGGCAAGCCGAAGACTGTTTGGCTAATTCAGCAAATAGAGACGCATCGGCCTGCAATTGTTCAATAATCTCTTTAGCTTTGGCCTTCGCTTCATCACGACCTTCATGGTCATCTTTAGCGGCCGCTAATAAAATATGATCCACTTCCATTAACGGCACAGTGGTGAATTTTTCACGGTTGCTCTCAAAGAAGCGCACGCAGTCTTCTTCGGTCGGATCGTCATAGCTCACCGCTTCAGACATCAACTTCTGAAAAGCTTCCTCTTCATTATCCGGCGTCGTATCCAAGCCCTGCTCGCCCGCTTCATCCAACAATAATTGACGAATGACCAGCGCTTGACCGGCCTGCTGCACCGCCTGATCCAGATTTGAGCTGGGGTGATACTGTAATTCGTTGGCTAACGCCTCTTCTTCAATCACTGTATTGTTTACCGTGATTACCGGCAGCGCCTGTGAAGGTTTTTCGTGAGAGTGTGAACTGCATCCGCTCATAATAATTTCCTACTTTGCTCTTACTTTTTGACTGCTTTATCTAATCTGATCCGGGAAGACCTGAGTCAACAGACCTCCCGGAAAAGTACTTCTAGTCTAACAATTAACGCTGACGAACAATCTGATAACGGCGACCCAAATACCACACCGGTGCACTGATAACGTGAACCAGACGGGTGAATGGGAATACCACTAGCAACGTCAGACCAAACAATACGTGCAGCTTATAAAGAATGCCAACAGGCTCGATAGCCGCCGCAGCCTGCACACCCTGGAAGGTGACAATGCTTTGTGCCCAGTTACCCAGCATAATCATCACGGAACCGTCCAGATGGCTCATCGATGAGAAGATGGTCAACAGGCCAAGAACCAACTGAATCAGCAGCAGGAACAGCACCACAATGTCAGAGGTTTTGGAGGTGGCACGTACACGGTCATCCGTCATACGACGCTTGATCAACAGCAGCAGACCAATCAGACACAGCACACCAAAGAAGCCGCCACTCACCATCGCCAGCATTTGCTTAGCGGCACTGGAGATGAAGTGATGATAAATCGCTTCCGGCATCAACAGCCCCACAAAGTGCCCCATCAGGATAAAGATCACCCCAACGTGAAACAGGTTACTGGCCAGACGGAAGCCCTTCGTGCTTAAAACCTGGCTGGAATCAGCTTTCCAGGTGTAAGCCTCACGGTCAAAACGAATCCAGCTGGCAATGAGCAGCACGGCAATCGCAACGTAGGGATAAATCCCAAATAACAAAAAGTTAAAATCTGACATAGTATTCTCCTTACAATCCCGCGACTTCAGCGGCATCAGCATCGTGCCAGTACAGCGGCACATGTTGAATATTATTAGGGTCCAACGATTTATTGGATTTATGCACACCTGAGCTTGCACTCGGACAGCCGTCACCCTCTATTGGATCATTAAATAGAACTTCGCGGTCTTCCCATTCCTTATCAATGGCTTCGACCGTGTCATCACGCTCTTCTTTGCTCACTGCTTCGGCAATTTCTTCTCGGTCAACTTCATGACCGGAAAGCGCAACCAAGGTATTGAACAACACAGAGTAATGACATTCGCGCTCAGTCAAACGTTCCGCCAGCATCGCCAACAAGTGAACGACATCACCCAGCCATTCCTGCGCGTAGGTATCTTCCTGCTCGCTCAGAAACTCAAGATATAGCGGGATGTAGTCCGGCAATTGCTCAGAGCAAACATCAAAACCTTTCGTTTTATAGACGCTAATCAGATCCACCATGGCTTGGCCACGGTCACGGGATTCACCGTGAACGTGTTCAAACAACAACAGTGACAGTGCGCGACCACGATCAAATAATAGATCGTAGCTTTCCTGCGCATCGTAGATATCTCGCGCCGTCAGAGTACGAATGAAGTCTGCTAACTGGGTCCGGTTTTCAGGGCTAATCTCAGCTGATTTATTCACGATTTCGACTAAGTCATCGGCGGCAGCAAAAAGCTCCACCGATGGGTAGTCAAGCAACCGTGATACTACTTTGAGTATCAACACGATTTAGTCTCCTACTTCGTAGGTTTGAATGATGTCACGGCGCTGAGTCTTCTTAGCACCGAACATGTTCACGTCACTGGTACCTGTACCACAGCCGTTACCGAAGGTGAAACCGCAACCGGCCTTCTCACCGTAGGCTTCTGGCACGTTCATTTCACGGTGACCAGAAGGAATCACGAAACGATCTTCGTAATTGGCAATCGCCAGGTAACGGTACATTTCGTCAGCCTGTTTCTTAGTCAAACCAGCCTGTTCCAATACTGCCAGATCTTCAACGCCTTCAACATTTTCAGCACGTTTGTAGGCACGCATGGCCAGCAAGCGCTCCAGAGCGCGGATAATAGGCTCTTCGTCACCCGCAGTCAGCAGGTTAGCCAGGTACTTCACCGGAATACGCAATGAGCGTACATCGGGGATTACACCCGCCATGCCTAGCGTACCGGCATCAACCGCACTTTGAATGGGGCTCAAAGTAGGCACGTACCAAACCATTGGCAGCGTACGGTACTCAGGGTGCAGAGGCAGCGCCAGCTTCCAATCAACCGCCATTTTATAAACCGGTGATTTTTGTGCTGATTCGATTACTGAGTCAGCAATGCCGTCTTTACGGGCCTGGGCGATAACCGCTGGATCGTTTGGATCCAGGAATACTTCCAGTTGCTTCTCATACAAATCTGTTTCAGACGGTGTAGAAGCCACTTCCTTAATCTTGTCGGCATCGTACAACAGCACGCCAAGATAACGGATACGTCCCACACAGGTTTCTGAACAGACCGTTGGTTGACCGGCTTCAATCCGTGGGTAACAGAAAATACATTTTTCTGATTTTCCCGACTTCCAGTTGAAGTAGATCTTTTTATAAGGGCAGCCACTGATACACATACGCCAGCCGCGACACTTCTCCTGATCGATCAGTACGATGCCGTCTTCTTCGCGCTTGTAGATCGCACCAGATGGACAGGACGCCGCACAAGCCGGGTTCAGACAGTGTTCACACAGACGTGGCAAGTACATCATGAAAGTGTTTTCGAACTCGCCATACATCTCTTTCTGCATGTTATCGAAGTTCTTATCCTTGCTACGCTTGGCGAATTCCGTACCAAGAATTTCTTCCCAGTTTGGACCCCACTCGATTTTTTCCATGCGCTTGCCGGTAATCAGCGAGCGTGGACGTGCCGTTGGCATGTGATCGCCCATTGGCGCCGTATGCAAATGCTGATAGTCGTAATCGAACGGCTCGTAGTAGTCATCAATTTGAGGCAGATCCGGGTTAGCGAAAATATTCGCCAGGATACGGAATTTACCACCAATACGAGGTTGGATTTCGCCGTCGGCTTTTCTTACCCAGCCGCCGTTCCATTTGTCCTGGTTTTCCCATTCTTTGGGATAACCGATACCCGGCTTGGACTCCACGTTGTTAAACCAGGCATATTCCATGCCTTCACGTGAGGTCCACACGTTTTTACAGGTAATTGAGCAGGTATGGCACCCGATACACTTATCAAGGTTTAGTACCATGCCGATTTGAGAACGTATTTTCACGGTTCTACTCCTTAAGCTTCATCAGGGTTAGTGGGAAGTGCACGAGGCAAAGCGTCACCGTTAGGCCCCTCCAACCAGTCAACTTTATTCATCTTTCTCACCACCACAAACTCATCACGGTTACAGCCCACGGTGCCGTAGTAGTTGAAGCTATAGGATAGCTGCGCATAACCACCGATCATGTGAGTTGGCTTCATGATGACACGTGTTACCGAGTTATGGTGACCACCACGAGTGCCGGTCATTTCACTACCAGGAATATTCATAATCCGTTCCTGAGCGTGATACATCATCACCATGCCCTGTCTAACACGTTGCGAAACTACCGCACGACAAGTGATCGAGCCGTTGGCGTTAAACACTTCTAACCAATCGTTATCTTCGATATCTGCTTCTTTAGCATCAATCTCACTCATCCAGATAATGGGGCCACCACGTGACAGCGTCAGCATCAACAGGTTGTCAGAGTAAGTACTGTGAATACCCCACTTCTGGTGCGGCGTAATCCAGTTCAACACGATTTCTTTATTGCCGTTATCCTTAGTGCCCTTCACCTTATCAATGGTTTTGGTGTTCACCGGCGGACGGTAAGAAACAAATTGCTCACCAAAGGCCTGCATCCATTTGTGGTCCATATAGAACTGCTGACGACCGGTAATGGTTCTCCAGGGGATCAGCTCATGCACGTTGGTGTAACCCGCCGTGTAGCTGACATGCTCGTCTTCAAGACCGGACCAGGTTGGCGAAGAAATAATCTTTCTTGGCTGCGCCTGAATATCACGGAAGCGAATTTTCTCTTCCTGTTTAGGCTTAGCCAAGTGCGAGTGATCACGACCCGTGAACTCGCTCAGCGCGGCCCAGGCTTTCACAGCCACATTACCGTTAGTTTCTGGCGCAAATGTCAGAATGGTTTCACAAGCGTCAATCGCTGATTCGATGATCGGACGACCTTCGCTGATACCTTCATCGGTGTTGCGGTGGTTCAACTCACCCAACAACATGATTTCGTCGTCGGTATTCCAATCAATACCCTTACCGCCATTACCCAGCTTATCTAACAGCGGGCCAAGCGAGGTAAACTTCTTGTAGGTATTCGGGTAATCACGCTCAACAACCACCATGTTTGGTGCGGTTAAACCAGGAACCAGTTCGCACTCGCCTTTTTTCCAATCTTTCACATCAAAAGGTTGTGCCAGCTCGCCCGGTGAGTCGTGCAGCATAGGCACAGTAACGAAATCTTTCTCGACGCCCAGATGTCCCACTGAAACTTCAGAGAACTTCTTGGCAATGCCCTTGTAAATTTCCCAATCCGACTTGGCTTCCCATGCAGGATCTACCGCAGTCGACAGCGGGTGAATGAACGGGTGCATATCAGAAGTGTTCAAGTCATCTTTTTCATACCATGTTGCTGTTGGCAGCACGATGTCCGAGAACATACAGGTGGATGACATACGGAAATCAAGCGTCGTTACCAGATCCAGCTTACCGGTAGCGCCTTCATCAACCCACTCAACTTCGTCAGGTTTAACACCACCCGTTTTGCCAATATCTTCGCTCATCAAGCCGTTTTTCGTGCCCAACAGGTAGTTGAGCATGTATTCATGGCCTTTACCGGAGGAACCCAGCAGGTTAGAACGCCATACAAACATGTTACGAGGGAAGTTCTCTGGCGAATCAGGAGCTTCACAAGCCATTTTCAGATTGCCGTTTTTCAGTTCCTGAACTGCGAAGTCCTTAGTCTCCATGCCCGCAGCTTCAGCATCTTTAGTTAGCTGTAGCGGGTTTCTGTTCATCTGCGGTGCCGATGGCAACCAACCCATACGCTCGGCTTTAATATTGTAATCCAGCGTGTGCTCTGGGAATTCGTTCTTATCCGCCAACGGAGACAGCACTTCATGCATGCTCACTGTTTCATGACGCCACTGTGAAGAGTGGTTATAGAAGAACGAAGTACCGTTCATTTGGCGCGGTGGACGCGACCAATCCAGACCAAATGCCAGCGGCTGCCAGCCGGTTTGTGGACGCAGTTTTTCCTGACCTACATAGTGAGACCAGCCACCACCTGATTGACCGACACAGCCACACATCATGACCATATTAATCAGGCCACGGTAGTTCATGTCCATGTGATACCAGTGGTTCATCGCTGCGCCAACAATAATCATGGCTTTACCATGGGTTTTGTTAGCCGTATCAGCAAACTCGCGCGCAACCTTGATCACTTTATCGCGAGAAAGTCCGGTAATTTTCTCCTGCCATGCAGGTGTACCAGGAATATCATCATCGTAATTTGAGGTAACACCGCCGCCGCCCAAGCCACGATCCAGACCATAGTTGGCCATCATCAAATCGTAAACTGTTGCAACAATCATTTCTTCGCCATCGGCGTTAGTGATCGTTTTAGTGGGCACGTTTCTGACTTGAATCTCATCGTGCTCACAGGTTACCCAGTGCTTGTTAGTGTCATCTGCTGCAAAGTGTGGGTACGCAACTGCAGACACATCACCGCCAATCAACGTCAGCTGTAATTTTGTGTCAGCGCCGGTAGTACCTTCACGCTCTTCAATATTCCACTTACCTTTTTCACCCCAGCGATAACCGATAGAACCCAGAGGAGACACCATTTCATTGGTGTTTTCATCAATACCTATGGTTTTCCACTCTGGGTTATTTTCTTGACCCAAAGCACCAGCAAGATCGGAAGCCCGCAAGAAACGACCTGCCTTCAGTGAGCTGTCGTCAAATTTATCCAATACAACCAGCATTGGGAAATCGGTGTACTGACGCACATAATTAGTGAAGTACTCACTTGGGTTGTCCAAGTGGAATTCACGCAGGATAACGTGACCAAAGGCCATACCCAGAGCAGCATCAGAACCCTGTTTTGGGTTTAACCACTCATCAGTCAGCTTGGAAACTTCTGCGTAATCCGGTGTAATTGAAACCGTTTTTGCACCTTTGTAACGCACTTCAGTGAAGAAGTGAGCGTCTGGTGTACGCGTTTGCGGTACGTTGGAACCCCAGGCAATAATGTAGTTGGAGTTATACCAATCCGCAGATTCTGGCACATCGGTTTGCTCGCCCCACACCTGTGGCGACGCAGGAGGCAAATCACAATACCAGTCATAGAAACTTAAACACACACCACCAATCAGCGACAAATAACGTGCGCCGGCAGCGTAGGAAATCATCGACATAGCAGGAATTGGTGAGAAACCAACAATACGATCAGGACCGTAGGTTTTTGCGGTGTATACGTTTGCCGCAGCGATCATTTCGTTAGCTTCATCCCAGCTGGAACGAACAAAACCGCCCATGCCACGCTTGGATTTGTAAGAAGTTGCCTTCTCTTTGTTCTCAACAATAGAGGCCCAAGCTTCAACTGGCTCCATGCTGGCACGTGCTTCGCGCCACAGCTTCATCAGAGGCTTACGAATTTTAGGGTATTTCAGACGGTTAGCGCTGTAAATATACCAAGAGTAGCTGGCACCACGTGGGCAGCCGCGTGGCTCGTGGTTAGGCAGGTCAGGGCGTGTTCTTGGGTAATCGGTTTGCTGCGTTTCCCAGGTCACCAGACCATTTTTCACATAAACTTTCCAAGAGCATGAACCGGTACAGTTTACCCCGTGGGTAGAACGTACGATTTTGTCATGCTGCCAGCGCTGGCGGTAGCTGTCTTCCCACTGACGACTTTCATTGGTAGTTTCACCATGTCCGTCAGCGAATTCGCCAGTCTTTTTCTTAAAGAACTGTAAGCGATCCAGAAATTGACTCATTGTTTCTCCTCCGATGACCTGCAATCAGCCAGGCCTGTATTACTTCTCTTTCTAATTTTGGGTAAAGCTGGCCCTACTTTGATTCAAGGCGGCCTAAGCCGCCTTGATTTCAAACAACCGGCAAAATTAATTGCCAATTTGAGATACTAAGGGTTATGGAACTCAGCACCTTTTCTCAGGTAGAACCACCAGTTGATAACGATACATAGACCATAGAAGACCGCGAAGCCATACAACGCATTTTCAGGGGTAGTCAGTTTGATTTGCTCACCCAACACCTTAGGAATAATGAACGCACCGTAAGCAGCAACCGCTGAAGTCCAACCTAACACCGGACCCGCTTGCTCTTTATCGAACACCATAGAGATAGTACGGAAGGTTGAGCCATTACCAATACCTGTCGCCGCGAACAGCACGAGGAACAATAGCAGGAAGGGTACGAAGTATTGCTCAGGCGTTTCAGAGCCGTAAGCCGCTTTCATGAAATAAGCCACACCCAAGGCACTAGCTACCATGACAACCGCACAGATCTGAGTAACTTTTGCGCCACCCATTTTGTCGGAAATCCAACCGCCCACTGGGCGAATCAAAGCACCAATGAAAGGCCCCATCCAGGCAAACATCAAAGCACTTGGTCCATTTGGGTTAGCCAGATCGTGGTTCATCACACCATCAACCAAAACATGCTGATAACCGAAGATGACCTTAATGGACAGACCGAAAGCCGCAGCAAAACCAATGAACGAACCAAAGGTCATGGTGTAGATCACGCTCATCACCCAAGTATGAGTGTTACCAAAGATCTTATACTGACGCTGCAAATTGGCTTTGATTTGACCAGGAATCAGCTTCAGCAAAAACACGGTTAGCGCGATAACGATCGGCAATACAATCCACTTACTAATGCCAAAGCCTGAACCACCTACTCTCTCAGGCAGCATTAACCACAACCCGAAAATCGCAGCACCAAAACCAATCAGCAACATGCCAGAAATCATTGAGATTGAAGCTGGAGCGCTAGGCAGATTTGGCGTCACATGAGATTCTTTAATATTATTCATGCCAAACCAGCCAATAACAGCCAGAGGCACCAGGAATAACAGCCAGATATAACCGGCATTGTGAATCCAGGCATCAGTACCTGCCGGAATCTTACCAATCAATGTGCCTGAAGTAGTCACCAGCTCCATTGGCTCACCACCAAACAGACCAAAGGTCATCGCCAGCGGCACCAGGATTTGCATGGTTGTTACACCAAAGTTACCTAGTCCGGCATTCAAACCCAGCGCTAAACCCTGTTTCTTTTTAGGGAAGAAGAAACTGATATTTGACATGGATGAAGCGAAGTTACCGCCACCAAAACCTGACAACAGCGCCAATACCTGGAACACCCAAAGCGGAGTGTTGATATCCTGCAGCGCAATACCTGCACCAACCGCCGGAATCATCAATAACGCAGTAGTAAATACAATTGTGTTACGACCACCACATAAACGAATAAAGAAACTACTGGGTATTCGTAAGGTTGCCCCCGTCAAACCGGCAATCGCCATCAGGGTAAATAGATCAGCCTTGGGAATAGGGAATCCCAGATTCAGCATTTGAATGGTGATAATCCCCCAATACAGCCATACGGCAAAGCCGCATAAAAGGCTGGGGATTGAGATCCAAAGGTTGCGATTAGCGACCTTCTTGCCTTCCGATTCCCAAAACTGGTCGTCTTCGACGTCCCACTTCTCGATATTGGACATTGTTGTCTCCAAATTACAAAGTTAACTTAACGAAGCTCCCGTTATCACCAGTCACTTCACAGGGTATAAATTCCTTATCTCAAAAACTGCCGTACTTTTTTGAGCCGAAGGGTTATTTCCTCTTGTTTTGCCCCTTCAGAATTACTTTCGGTGCTTAAAAAAACACCTTTTAACCGTAACGTGGCACTGAGAATACGCTCCGCCAGCCTGAACTCCTTGATTTCAGTCAGGTGCCGCAATTTCTTATGATTAACAGAAAACGTTTGCTCACAACAAACGATATATAGCGCAAGAGTTAAGCGTTTTTTAAACGTAATGATGGGACTGGCATAAAGTGCCAGACACTGAAATGCCCGACATGAAACATTGTCACAGAATGGCTTGTTGATTTATTTGAAGAAAAAAAGTGAACAATAAAGAAAAAGGGATTCGGCCTAAATTACAGCCATAGGAGAAACGCGCGCACATCAGGCCGCTAGCGCAGGCGCCAGACAACAAAAGGGATTCAATAGCGGTAATATTTTTATGTATTAATTAAAGCGAGGAAAGCTGGATTTCAAAACGGAGGATATATTAGAAACACCAATAAAAATTGGTAGCGGGGGCATCAATCGAAAAGCCGCTCTAACCAATTGATATTAATACGATTGAGTGTCGCACGCTATGACATATGCCCCCAAATGTGCCCCCAAGTAGTAAAAGTACCCCCGTTATAAACTGGGTTTTAAACACACCAGCTTATTTTCGTTTCACCATCAAAGGGCCGCCAGGAATACGGTAATCCACCAATACAAAGAAACCTTCATTTATCTGCTTTTCCATCCACCCACAAGTTAGACCCCTGCGTAACGAACACCTTGCCCGTTAGAAAAGTCCTCCTTGTATTGTACGACTCATTAAACTGCACAATTCCTTCTACACCAGCTATAAACAATCGGCACTGAGGGGGTCATAGTTACCATTATATGATGCGACGCATTTGTATATACCAACCCCAACCTCCCCGACCAACTTGCTAGCACCAATTTTGTAGGTACCTTCTGTCAAGTCGCCGACCAAGTTGCTAGCGTCAATGTTGAAGATAGCATCACCGAATGAAGCAATCGCATAAGAAGTGCTCTCAATGGTAGATCTATTGATTCGAACAACGTTTGTTGTGAAGGCAGTACTGAACTGAATCCCTGCATCAAAGTATCCTACAGAACCGTTCGCAACAATCTCTGTGTTTGTCAGCTCCATAACGAAGTTAGGGTTCTCACCATTTCCAAGCAAGAGCCCAACCTGGGATCGCCCTCCACTTAATGATATGTCGACATCTCGAAGTATAAGCGAGCTACCCCAGTTACTAATTCCTTCTAAACCAAAAAAGGAACCTCCCTCGAAAATCTCGATACTAAGTCCTTTGGCGATAACATCAGAACCACCAAGGATACTCATACCTGTGACTCTGTCGCCACCGTGGGCTGAAGAAACTGTACCAGTGATCCTAGAGTTCTCGATAATTACGTTTGACGTAGAATTGAATATGACTGGACTGATGGCGTCATCGCGACCTCCGACAAAGGTCATATTTATATTGGATAAGGTCACCGAACTGCTCCCTTGAGAATGGATGCCATAATATCCGGTCACTACTGTTACATCCATCAGGTGTACCGAATCATCATCAAAAATGCTGATTGCGATACAACCTCCGCCGACGCACTCCACGGTAAGATCACGAACCGCTGTGTTGTCAGCTGTCTCGATTTGAAGATTGTACCCCGTTAGTGTAGTGACGTTCTGGCCCGATCCTTTGACGTCGACAAATGGACTTAATTGAAGGGCGTTGCCGGCCAGATCATAGACACCGGGCATTATGTATACCAAGCACCGATTGGCCGCGCTGGGTATTCCGCACCAAAAGTCGCCAGCATTGACATTGGCCATTGCATCGAGTGGGCTAGTGTAATCACCGCCACTGAGAGCAACGGTCGCCACCATCGCGAACGCCGCTGCGGGTCCCTGGGGTCCTTCGGGCCCTTGTGGTCCCACTGGTCCCTCTACACCTTGAGGCCCCTGAGATCCAGTTGCGCCTGTAGCACCCTTAGGTCCGGTTGCGCCTGTAGCACCCTTAGGCCCTGCTGGACCCTGTGGTCCGGTTGCGCCAGCCTCTCCCTGAGGTCCTTCTAGGCCCTGGCAATCCAACGCATCAAAAAGCGTATCACCGTTCGTGTCCTCAGAAGGATCCTGTACACCATCGCCGTTCAAATCCCAACAAGCGAGGCTAATAGTGGAAGTCCCTAACTGTCCATTGGCGTCGATAACTACTGGCACCCCAGAGGCGCTAAGGTCATTTCCAATGATACCGGCGAGAAATGTACGCTGATGGCCTAAATCACCAATTCTTATAGTCCTTGATTCTCCTGCAACCCCCGGGTTGTCAATCATGATATTCAACACCCCAGTCTTAAGATGCAAACCTGCCTGCTGGCCAATCGCAATGTTATTGCTGCCAGTGGTATTATTTTGCAAAGCACCAACACCAATGGCTGTATTACTTGAACCGGTTGTGTTGACCCACAATGAGTTTGTACCTACTCCGGTATTACTATGCCCACTAGTGTTTCTTGGAAGTGAATTCGCACCAAACGCTGAGTTGCCCGTGTTTGTAGAATAACGTAATGCATGTGCCCCAAAAGCTGTATTAAATATTCCGTCAGTATTTTGGCTTAATGCAGAATCGCCGATAGCGGTGTTGTAATAACCAGTAGTGTTACTCGATAGCGCACCCTCACCGCCTGCCGTATTTTTGACCCCAAAGCTAATAACTCCTGATGGCCCTTGCTCACCTTGTGATCCCGCCGGTCCAGCAGGCCCCGTCTCGCCCTGTATTCCTTGTGGACCGATTTCACCTTGTACACCCTGAATACCCTGTGGCCCTATGGGTCCAATTGCACCATCAGCACCAGGAAGCCCTTGCTCACCTTGAGGTCCAGCTGCCCCCCTCAATCCTATCGGCCCCTGTGGCCCAGCAGGCCCCGTCTCGCCCTGTATTCCTTGTGGACCGATTTCACCCTGGGGACCGACCGCTCCAATAGTTAGGTCGTAGCCAATCGACTGGCCTTCATTAGGGCCTGTTGAGACAACTAGCCGATAATCCCCATCCGGCAGCCCGAGAGGCAAATTAGTTTGAATCATCGTTGGTGTATATGGTGAAATCTCAAGGAGTTCGCCTAAGTCTCCAAGACTCACTACAGGAGTATTACCGTTGTCGAAGTTCGAGCCCTGAATTAATAATAGGTTGTTATCCAGATCTACTTTCACACCAGAGAGGGATAGCTTTTCTCCCGGTTCAGGTGGCGGTGGGGGTGGTTCTCCGCCGTCGGTAATAACGTCTAAGATTGCCCCTAGACCAGACTCTAAACTGGCAAAGCGTGTATTAGCCCCACTCGATAAAAGCGTCAATCCAAAGTTATTTGCAGGATAGTTAACCCAGGCCTGTGCTATTTCTGTGATATCAATTGAAACTGTGCCGCCTAGATCGCCGGCAGTCACCGTGATCGTCCCCGCGGCAGGAGCAGCCGTTGGCAGAGAGTTAAACGTCACGTTAGTTTCATTCCAAGGGCCGTTCAGCACGTGAACGGTGACATCTCCTGGCACGTCAACCGCCGATACGTTGAACGTAAGCACGGCAGAGAGCACTGATCCCCCCAAAGCAGAGAGGTCAAACTGAACCAACCCGTGTTTGGGAGTGACGGATTCCACCCAGAGAACCGGTTTCGTACCTTTGTTCTTGTTCACTTGGCTGTTTGCACCGTCCACGTAGGCATCCTGAGTAAGGGCTGCAAAATCGGCTTCTGCAGTAGTGACGGTAAGTAGTACCCCAACAATAAAAACACTAAGTAATTTAAAAACGTGTTTCACACGTGATCCCCCTATAATTGCTAATTCTATTTTTATTAGTCTCAAGCTGCCTGCAGAACTAATTTTTATCTCGGGCTTAGCAGCACTGAATTTCTTATTTTCAAATACAGCAAATTACTCAAGGGCAATACCCCATAGAGCACAAATACAAAGTTGAATCACAATGAAAAATAACGAAGATGACGAGTGGGTGAAGGCACCCTGTAAAAAAGGAAGTGCGGGTAATAGAGAAACGAAACAGCGTAGACCTTCATGGTCCCCTCCTTGACTCATCACTTGAGTCTTTAGTTTATTATCGCTGGTGAGCCTTTCTTTATACTCCTCTATTCATCGAATTAAAAAATAACAAATTCGCATATCAAACATGTCTGTTAAGAGCGAATTGTCCTTATGGGTGCCTTCGGCCATTTCATCACTGTTGTTTTACCCCGATTTGATTGGGGTCAGACGGTCGTCTAGATTCGGGCATGTAAAACCTAGGGCGGCGGTCAGCTACCCTAGGCGTGGTAATTGAGGTTTAACTGATTAAAGTTCCTTTTCCAAGGTATTGGATATCTTGCTCACTCGCTCACGTTTTAACTTGCGAGCAAAGTCTATCACCCGCAGCAAATCTTCTTGGCTGAGAGCTTTCAAGTCGGCCATCAGTTTTTCTTTGTCTGTAGACATTGCTCTTCTCCTGCAAGCTCAAACAATAAAGTTAAAATCTTGAGCCTGTTTTCGGGTGTTAGTTGGTTAAAATCTTCAATGAAGTCCTGAAATGTTTTTGACTCACTCATTGGAACCTCCTTTCGCTGAAAGAGCAGCCAAACGAGACAGCGTGAGCTCCATCAGCTCATTGAAAAACTTCACTTTTTGGCTAGGGGGTAATTCGGCGTAAATGGCCAGCATCATGGATTCATCTAGGCTACGTGACCTATTTACTTGATTTGCTGTATTAGTATGTTTACTCATTCTGGGTTCTCCAATCTCCAAGCCTCAAAGTAAACCGCTTTGGTACAACCCTTGAGCATGACCTCCACGGCCATTTTCTCGGACTCAGCAAACTTCTCGGCAACTATTTCTTCAAGGGCAGTAAGAATATTCCCTACGTTGTATAAGGTTCCTACAGTGCTTTCCCTATCAACGATACTGGATAGAGGGTGTTCCGTATGGAAGCGCCCTCCTTTAGTTTTATCAGTCATGACGCACCCCCGCCTCGTATTCAGCGATCAATACAATGAGCGCTATGAGCTCAGAGCGTTTGGGCTCGGGTAATGCCAAGATTTTCTCTACAGTGGTACTCATGACTTACCTCCTGGCAGAAGATGCGTCTGACCAAGCATTATTAAGTAGTACATGGCCAATTTGGTGCGTATCGGCAAACGTTCGTATAACGCCATGATTTCATCTGTCGTGGTTTTTTCTTTAGTGCTCATGATTGCTTCTCCTTATCTTCCTGCTGGCTTATGAAGTTATAAATAATTTCATACTGAGTGGCCATAACATCCATGGCCGTTTCTATACCAGCGGCAACCGCGTCTGCCTGTGGGCAGTCCTCAAAAATATAAGTAATGTAAGGATGGAGCCCGTCTTTCGCTTTGCAGAGCTTTAGTAGTGCGTCTGACGCTTCTTTTGCTGTAATGGTATCAATGCTCATAACCGACACTCCTGTTTTTCACCAGCCCACTGGAAGCTAGGGGGTAGCAGCCAGCTCTCGGTTGGTTTATCGGTTGCGCCATCCAGCTTCTCTACAGCTATGTTTGCAAGCCGACCAACCTTGCCGACCAACTCTTTAGCAACGAGCAGACACTCAACATCCTGTGGATGATCGAGCTGTTCAATCCCTGTATTGAGAGCGTTGGATATTAGGTCCGCGTGATAAGCGATTTGCTCGACGATGATTTGAACTCGCCCAACATCCGCCTCGGATAAGTGAATAGAATCACTAATATTGGTAGTATCTTTAGTAGCCATGATTAACACCTCAAGTGTTAGTTTTGGTTAGAGTTGGCGGGGTGTTCTAGCACCTCATCAGCTTGCCTTTATTGTAGCCACATCAATTAATGCGGTCAAGGTTATTTGTAGCCACAACAAAACCAATTTATAATGCGATTATGAATACAAAAATAGATACTAAGCCCCGACCAAGGGGTCGCCCACAAAGCGACAACCCAGCATCTGTAACCCTGCCAAGAGTAAGAGTTACCCCGGACAAATTAGCAGCCTACAAGCAGTCTGCCGATCAATCAGGGAAGACCTTCTCTGTATGGATAAGGGATGTGCTAGATAAGGCTGCTGGAAAAAAGAAATGACACATTTTGGCGTGTGTTTGCAGAAAAGCGCTTAAGGACAATGTAAGGACGAATTGACCGAATCAAGCTCTATTCCCGACTCAGCTTTCTCCTCTTCTGCCGCATCAATTGAAACCCTGGCTTCCTGGCCGTTGATCTCTTCGGTTGTGGCTTTTTTACCACCTGAAAGGTTATTTCCCGCCTTTTGCGGGGTTGACAGTTCCCCCCGGAGGTTGGACCCTGCTGCTTATCCATTGTTTTAGCAATAAGCCCCCTACAGGAGTAACCACATGGGAAAACTTACGGAAAAATGGGTTAATGCCTTCGATGAATATTTTATTGCCCGTGAAACTGGTCGGAGTCGTTTCGATCTTCAACCTGAACCAGATACCATAGACCAAAGGTTAAATGACGCGTTAACTAATGCGATCCTATACGCGCATCAAAATGGTGGCGAAGGACAACCGCTTAATCAGGTTATGGATAATGTAGGCCCAGGCGGACAACACCATAAAACTCACAACACATACCCTGAAGGTTTAGTTGATCATTACCGTTATCTACACACCATGTGCAAGGAGTTAAACAATATCCGAGAGCAAGAGCTTAAGGCTGATTTAAAAGAACGTCGCCGCTATCTCAGATACCGTATTTATACGACTGTTGGCATTGCAGGCATTGTATTTTCAACCGCCGCTTTGTCGTACTACACCGGCATACCGCTTCCATTGAGCAGAGGTGTAGTCCCTATGGAAACCCCTGCCCCGTCATTGCCCAAAGGTCCGGCCGTACTTCCGGTGCCCACAGTACTCACAGTGCCGACATAGCCTAAAGTCCCTGATAAGAAATAGGTGTTAGTACAGCTTCCAGTTGTATTCTTCCTCGTCCTCTTCGAATGCTCTGTCCCACTTGCTAACTCATCTATCAATAAGCTTGGGTTTTCTATGACGGGCTGAAACTCCATACAACCTAGTAGTGAAAGGTGTGGCTTGCTCCTTCTTGGTGCTTTGATTTAATATTTTTTTACTCTGCACTATTTTTGAGTTTTTCCAATTTGGATTTTTCTTCCAGCTTTTTCCTTTGAAGAAACAACGATAGCCAGCTTTCGGAATTGCCCGCCTTTAGCCCCCAAAGTGTAATTAAGGTAACTATTGGTGTGATAAAAAAAACACAAACCATTAACTGATCCACCAGCTTGCTTGGCCAACCATTATCAACGAGTAACCCAATAGCAATTAATAAAAGAGCTGTATTTAGAACAATGCTTGCTATACGCATTTACTCTCCTTTAAAACATAACACCGAAATTCAGCTACGCGTTTTTTGCGTCCCGACTGCCTTTGCTTGTCATATTTGGTGCCCCAGCAGGACTAGCCCGCCGAGGACTTTGGTTAAAGTATTCCTATCCTGTGCAAGGTATCTAAGAGTCCTGAGACTGCAAAGACAACCCACGCAACATTGACGATTACCTTCACCTTTAGTGTGTTTAGCATCTTCATGGCACATAGCCCTAAACATGCAGCCACACAGGCCTGCGCGACCACGTTAACCCCTTGGCCGTGCTTGGTGGTTACGAAGAGCTGTCGGCATTACTGCGGACAGATTCTTTGCCACCTACAAGTAGTGGCGGCCACCACTACCGGGGATAGCCGTGGGTCGGAGTAAATTACCTCGGGCCACTGCTCCCAATTCTTTTTAAAACATAACGCCGCCAGCAGCATAATCGAGTACTCATTTTTACATAACAGGTTGCTAATGCCCGGCTCAGTTAATGCATTGGAGTTAGCCCCCTCCGTAAAGTTCTCTCTTTGGGCATTTACAGCGTCCGGACGGGAACCATGTGAGGGGCTTTTATGTGCTAACCCGTATCAGGAACTGCCACCCTTCCAGGCCTCATAAATATCCGGCGCGTCCTTCAATACCGTGGAAAGCGCCTTGGTTTTACCGGCCTTCCTGGCGGTCTTGCCTTCAAAACGGCGGGCTCTGGCTTTAGTCCTCAGGCCTTGATCCTCAGTCTCAGATTCATACAAAGCTGCCATTGAGTTGTAGTCGGCGACTTCCTTAATCTTACCAAGCTGCTCAGTGGCTGCTGCGTCGGTTGTCACACCCCCACTGGCCGCCATCGCCGCCCGTGCATCTGATTCCAAAATCGCACCCTGCCGACGCTCTTCATAGGCTTCCCTGGTCCCTCGTGCCTTAGCCGCTTTACCCTTACGTTCAAGTTGTTTTGCCTCATGCTGTTTGGCCTTATTGGCGGCACTCCCCTGCTGGATGGAGCCGCCAGCGCTCAGTGCTGTGCTAGCGATCAACATCGGAACCTTTAACGCGTCCATTGGTACACCTCGTCTTGTTTGGTTTTAATGCAAAATTAGTCTAGTGGTTATGGAGAACAGCTACAGCTTTGCATCCGCACCATCTATCCAGAGAACAGCAGGGACGTTTTGGAAGTCTGCAGTGACGCGCTCTTTAAATTCATCCCTGGTTTCCCCATCCATGCCACTGTACGTTTCGCCTCCTATGTTGGCAGACAAGCACCCATCGTCGTCAACCAACACCACAAGCTGCTCCTCTCCCGTCCCAGCCTTCCTCTCCAGTTTCCGCAATCGTTGTTTAGCGCTCATACAGCCACCTCTGTTTGGTATTAAACCCCATACTTCTGCTCCAGCTTGGCAAGGCGTTTCTCCAGCTCCTCTATCTCGATGATGCGGGCCTGCTGGGCAATGGCCTGTATCAAGGTTGAGGCTTCTGCAGGAGTGATCTCACCGGCAGCCGTCGCATTAACGATTCCCTGACCTTGTTCCACCAATGAGGCATCGCCCTTTAGCCCTTTCACTATCACCGGGTCATCCTTGCTCTTAATCGGCGGGATTAGGCGTTCGATACAGAGTCGTAACGCACCCATATCGCCCTCCTTTGCCATCTCAACCGCCTTTTGCACCAACTCCTCACTATGAGGCTCCAGCAGTGCTCTAAGGGCTGTACGGCGGTCTTGTATGCCCTTGGGCCGACCCTTTGCGTTACCGCTCTTACCTTTTTTGAAGGTTGTGTCTGTTCTTGGCATATCCTGTTCTCCACCTGTTCAGATCAGGCTTACTTAACCTCAGATCAATCATCCAAGCTCATCATTTCGCGATAAATACGCGAGGCCTCTTTGGGGTCCATGTCTGATGTGATAACGCTCACCGTTGATGACCCAGTGCGCTTCTGTTCGGTCTTATCACTTAACCCGAGGTCGCGGGCAATGATGTTGGGATTCAGTAGGTCAGCCGCTGCTCCTGCAAACTTCTGGGTGTAAATGATTTCTCCTACTCGCGTAGTGACTAACGGAAAACCTTCCTTGGATTTATAATCCTTCCAAGTAGTACGGCCAATATCTAAGAAAATACAAAGACCCTCGATTGTCATTGCTCTCATTTGGGGGATTTCTGTTAGAGTAGCTTTACCCTGAAATTTGACGGCTTCCGAAGCCATTAGCGGGTTATCTTCTACCCACTCGAAATACTCGCAGCACGCCTCCCATAACTGATCAGGTGATTCGAAGATCGGCTTACGCCCATGTGTGCTCCTGGCTTCCCAAAACCGATTACCTTTTGGTGCTGCCATAACTAACCCTCCCCTGTTGATTCGATGGTCTGGCCATATTTCAGCTCCTTTCTGTTTAGCATTGGGCCGCGCCCTGTTCGTAACCATTAAATGCTGTGTCTGTGATTGGAAGACATATGGAAAACACATGGTAACTAATGGTGTATCTGAGGCTGAACGGTCAGGCATTGGAAACGCCCCTAAGTTGTTGATTTTTGGTTGGTGGTTTTGGTGTTTTTAGGGTGACCGTATCTGAGGCTGAACGGTTTGGGGGGTGACCGTATCTGAGGCTGAACGCAGGATCTGTTATTTCCCAAGCTTCCCATTCGTTGGTTGGCTCTCTTTTGTGGCTGGTTAACCAGGTTAAACGCCACTCTCTGGCTTTACCATTTAGCCAATTGCTTTCCTCTGTCATGCGGATAAACCCATGCTCTTCTAGTTCTTTAAATGCCTTAGTAGCAGTTCCAACGCCGACCCCGAGTATTTTTGCTGCTCGCCTTACTGAATAGTGAATAATTGGCTCGTGATCCTTCCATGCGTCTTGCAGGTGAAGCATTAGCTGTCTGGCTGGCAACGACATGTCCAAATAAGCTTCTGAGCGAATGACGGCACGAGGCACGCCTAACACGCCATCCTTCCATTTGTATGCGAACCTACGCTTACTTGCCATCTCGCAATGCCCTTGTGGAGACGATGCGACCATCAGTAATGAATCGCACTGAATCAGGGGTTACCTCAGCAATTACAGTAGCGTGTGGCTCGCCTGCTCTGGCCTTCAAAATCTTGATGGGAGTGGGGTCTAGCTGGATCTGTTGTGCAGACCAAGCCAGGCACCCCATAAGTCCATCTTTGTGAGTGGTGCGCCCCTGCATGGCGCAGTAGGTTTTCATGCCTCCGCCTCCGCTTGACCAGGGTGCTTTGGTAGCCGTCCTACATACCAC
>Ga0209396_1001414_pt1 | contig 26811 bp, 24 predicted proteins | sample GOMGulsemesocosm_6_FD_184638 | JGI IMG/M metagenome (GOLD analysis project Ga0209396, IMG submission 184638) | Methane-oxidizing microbial communities from mesocosms in the Gulf of Mexico - GOM8C Gulf of Mexico (SPAdes) (version 2) | ecosystem: Environmental > Aquatic > Marine > Cold seeps... | reverse complement strand
TTGCTATGCCAAATGATCGAAAATTACAGCAAGTTTCAGTAAAAGATATCGGTGCCTTTGCTGCAACGGTTATTGCTATGGGCGAAAAATCTTATGGTCTGCGGGTAAACATTGCAGGTGATGAACTAACAGGTGATGAAACAGCAAGCATTTTATCAGCCGCTTCTGGACGAGATATTACTTTTCAAAGTGTAGACCCACAATACCTGCGTAGTAATAGTGAAGATTTGTATCTTATGTTTAAGTGGTTTGATGATGTTGGCTACTCTGCCAACTTAACTGACTTACAGCATGATTTTTCAGAGGTGCAATGGCAATCCCTTAACGATTGGGCGAATAAGCTTGATTGGTCAATACTAGATTAATACTCAGCTAATTAAACATAAATTCGGCCTGTATTCGGCAAACATAGGCTAAGTTCTTCTTAGCCTCCTTCCTTTCACAGGCAACTAAAACTTAGTTACAAGCATTGCTCTGCTGCTGATTAGTTCAAAGTAGACACTCTCTTAAGGTAAATATTCATGTCAAATAAAATGCAAAATGGGCCAGTAGGTAAAACCTTACTTGCTTTGGCACTGCCCACAACTATTAGCTTATTGGCAAATATGCTATTCCAATTAGTAGATAGTTATTTTATTGCCCAGTTGGGTACTCAAGAGCTAGCTGCGATGGGCTTTGTCTATCCTATTTACATCTTTATTTTTGGCTTAATTGGCGGAATATCTACGGGTGTAACCGTGATGATAAGTAAGAGTATTGCTAGCAAAGATACAAAGTTAGTTAGCGAGCAAGCTTTTACCTCAATTATTTATTTGATGTTGATGGCTTTTATTTTTAGTTTATTAGTTTGGGCTATTCAAAGCCCTGTATTTAGTCTTGTTGGTGCAAGCTCCGCCATGACCTTATTGTTAAGAGAATATACCGACACATTGTTTTTAGGTTTGTTTTTATTCGCAGGCTGCTTAGTCACTAATGCAATATTAATGTCTCATGGAAAAATGTTTGCTACCTCTGTTATATGGGGGATTGGCGGTATTACCAATGTAGTCTTTGATTACCTACTCATCTTTGGTACTGGTGATATTCCTGCATTAGGTTTACAAGGGGCAGCTATTGCGACTTTGATTTCTTGGTTTGTTGTGCTGTTTTGTATGCTGGTTGTTTTGTTACGCTCACTTTCTTTTTCTAAGCATTACTTTTTAAGGGAATCCATTGGTAATGTCAATGCTGCTTATACCACACTAGCAAAGGTCTTTAAGGTAGGCATTCCAGCAGCTTCTACTGCGGTGCTTAACCCGATTGCGATGATATTGATCACTAAAATGGTCTCTAGTTTTGGTGATACTACTATCGCAGCTTTGAGTATAGCTATTCGTATTGAATCAGTGAGTTTAGCCTTGTATTCAGCGTTGAGTATTGTCTTTACACCTTTTGTCGCGCAAAACTTAGCTTCAAACAATGCAACTCGCATTGAAGATGGGGCTAAAGTTATGCAAACAATGATATGGCTGTGGTGGTTAGTTTTATTTGCTTTTATACTCTTATTTTCAACCCCGATAATATCGCTGTTTACCACTAATAATGAAGTCATAGCAACCACAAAGTCTTATATGATTATTGTAGGTTTATCTTATGGGTTATATGGCGTGCTACAGATAACATCTTCATATTTGAATGCTAAGCAACTTGCTAAAACAGCACTTAAAATGGCAATTATTAGAAGTTATTTTTTTATGCTGCCACTTACCTTTATCGCGTCTTTTATCAGTGTGCAAGCTATTTGGTGGGCAATTGCCACGGCAAATATTTTGACTGGGATATACGCATGGCGGTTGTTGCATAAAAATATTAACCAAGGTGATGAAGCTCCGAAGCAATCATTACTATCGTTTTAAAAACTACGTTTAGACTAAAAGAAAGCCATAAAGGGACAATCTTGAATTCGATTTAAGTTGATGGCTGATTCAGGATCCAAGAAGTCATTCGTGGTGAACTATTTTTAACTATGCATTAGCTAAAAGCTAAGGCTCACTTTTACCACACAGAGGTCGGTTTTTGTGTATTAAATTCATCTCAGCTAAGAGGTGGGTAGACACGGTAGCAGACTCTAAAAAATTAAACTCTAAGACCTAATTAGTTTAGTTGGCATAAATATTTAGATGCCATTAGGAGCAACTTTCCGATCATCTCGCGGATATAAATTTAGACGTTCTATGGTGCATGGGTGCACATTGTGGAATGGGATTTTAAAATGATTGTAATAGTTAGCCATGTCTACTCATGAGCAGTTCGACATGGCTTTTACTGATACAACTATTTAGTCATTAAAACGCTTCCTCGGTTTTATTTTTTAGCAGTAGAGTTAGTGGGGTTTTTTACATGTTTGTCTAACCATTGATATTGTTCCCACAACATATGTAGTAAAGATTCTCTGGCTCTATAACCATGTTGTTCATGCGGTAGCATGACTAAACGGGCATTGCCACCAAGTCCTTTTAGTGCAGCAAACATACGTTCTGATTGCATTGGGAATGTGCCCGAGTTTGGATCTTCTTTACCGTGGATCATCAGCATAGGCTCATCGATTTTTTCCGCATGAAAAAAGGGAGACATCGAAGCATATGCTTTTTGTCCTTCCCAGAAGCTACGTTCTTCTCCTTGAAAGCCAAATGGTGTTAAAGTGCGGTTATAAGCTCCGCTTCGAGCAATACCGGCTTTAAATAAGTCACTATGAGCCAGTAAATTAGCGACCATAAATGCACCATATGAATGACCCGCAATAGCGATACGATCTTTATCAGTAACACCTTTTTCTACTAAAGCATCAACAGCTGCTTCAGCGCTAGCGACTAATTGTTCACGAAAAGTATCATTAGGTAAAGCGCCATCAAAACCAACAATCGGCATTTTTGCACCTGAAAAAACAGCAAAGCCTTGTGCTAAATGTGCCATGGGTCCCCAATAACTCACGCGAACAAATTCATAAGGCGAATCGGATACTTGGCCAGCAACTTTCTTGTCTTTATACTCTCTTGGGTAAGCCCAAATTAAGGTAGGCAGTGGCCCTTGGCTTTTATCATAGCCAACGGGTAAATAAAGCGTTCCACTCAATTCCACTCCATCTTTACGTTTATATTTTAACTTTTCTTTGCTAACACCCACAAAGGCAGGTGTTGGATGAGGAAAATCAGTAAATTGCGTTAGTGTTTTTTTAGTTAAATCACGAATAAAAAAGTTAGGTTGTTCGGTAGTCGACTCTCGTAACGTCATGACTTTAGTCGCTTGTTCATCAAGTGTTAAAACAACACGTTCATAGTAAGGCGCTTTTGATTTCCACAAGTTTGTTTTCTTTTTAGTATTAAAATTATATTGACTTAAAAAAGGAATATTACCTTGTGCAGAAGCCCCCCTTCCCGATAAATAAACGCTATTATTGTTATCCGATGTTTTAATAACATTTATACCAAATTGGTTTCTTTGTTTAACAAAACGACCAGGGTCATTGTATCGATCATTATAAGAGCGTTCTTGAAATAGCTCTTTTTTAGCTTTAGGTTTGCTTGGGTTAAATTTCCATTGTCTGATGTGGCGATCACTAAAACGCCAGTCACTGATCATGGCGAAATTATTATTACCCCATGTTATATCATCGAAACGGCGTTCTATTTTTTGGAATACTTTAGGGCTATTTTTGAAAGGGGCAGGCCATGTGTATACATAGTCATGATGGTCTACTTCTGTTTTCATATTACCCCCGTCTTGGGCTTCAGCCCAAACTAACGTAGCAGCTACATCACTTCGCCAACTGATATCACGACGACCTTTTCGAACAGAGTCAAAGCCCTTAGGAATATTTTCTCCTGAAGCTAAATCGGCAACTTGGGTCACTAATTTCCCTTTAGCCGTCCATATTTGTGTTTCTAATGGGAAACGTCTTGCAGGTACAAGATAAGAAAAAGGCTTCTTAACTTGTGATACTAATAAAAACTGACCATCAGGCGAAATGTTAAAACTTTGAACTATGCCAGCTTTTCCAAGCTTAGTTACTTGACCCGTTAAGCTAATTTCAGCTAATTGAGAGCGAGTTAAAAATTCAAAAAGTGCTTCATCATAAGGCGTTTTTAATAAGTTTGAGTAGGTTCTAACTGCTGCTTTTTTCCCTGACGTTGTTTGAATTACTGGTTTAATCGTCGCTTTAGACATCTGCGGCTTATCGCTCGCTTTAGCAATAGTTAATCGGGTGTAAAAGCCACTTGAATCACGCTTCCAACGGAATTTAGTGCCTCCAATTGAAGCGTTGATTGTTTGCTTACTCACTTGACTGGTTTTTTTCGTTTGCAGATTATACTGCCACAGGGTTAGTCCTTTTTTGTTTTCTACGATAAAGGCCAAATATTGAGAGTTAGGTGAAAAACTCACACTCATAATCTTTCCAACAGGTAAATCCTTAATCGTAACTTGTTGACCACCATTAACTTGCTTAAGGGTAATACCGGTATAGCCACTAGAGCGACTTGGTGCAAAGATATTGGCATTAATTCTTAATCCAGCGAGTTTTTCTTCAACCTGAGCAAGTTCTTCAATCGACTTGGCTCCAGGTCGAGCCAATATAGCAACCCACTGATTATCTGCCGAAATCCTGACACTAGGTTGTCTTGGCGCATCAACTAAATCGGCAAGTTGCTTTGGTGGTATTTTAAAGCCGCTATCTGCAATTGCGCTTTGGTTTAAAATAACGGTGAGTAATATAAAGAGTAAGTATTTCAAATGTATATTCCTTTTCTTGGGGAGAAATTCGAATATACCATAGCATATTTCACATTAGGTTTTAGGGCGCTTTAACCATAAGGTATTTATGCTGAAAATAATGGTCCTATCTCTCAGAGCCTGACAACTGACATAATAGTGGGGCATTGAGTATGGGTCTTGCAATAAAAAATTGGCAATTTAAATGAACGCAACATGCCAGCTTTTAGCGAACAGTTGACCTAAAGAACAGCCAATAGATAGAGTCTGCGTACAAGTTACCTTATGCTCTAGCGAATGGTAAAGGTTTGGTTATTTACTCAGAATTTTTGACGCTTAACGTTGCAATTAATTTATCCAAATCAAGCAACAGCGCATACAAATGCTAATTAAGAGTTTTCATGCTTTGTGACGATGCAGATATATAACTGAAATTTTAAGTTAATACCTTAAGTTAATACCTTAAGTTAGAGCTTAAATTAAAACTTAAATTAAAATTTAAATTAAAAAGTAAGACTAAAAGTTGCGCCGCCTTGGCTATTATTACGTACCGCCACTTTGCCATTATGAGCCAACATTATTTGCCTTGTTAGTGCTAAGCCAACCCCTGAACCTTCTTTTTTTGTGGTGAAAAAGGGTACAAAAATTTGTGTCATATTTTCATCTTCAATGCCTTTACCATTGTCAGCGACTTCAATCACGACATGGCCACGGACATTTAAAAAAGCATGTAAGCTTATTTTTGGGGCAATGCTCTGTTCGCCTATTTCATTTTCTGTTTGTCTATTTTTCAGCATTAACGCGTGTTCAGCGTTTAGTAGTAAGTTAAGTAAACTTTGTTCGATCATGTCAGCATCAACATGAATATCTAAGGCTTGAGGAACAATGCTGCAGCTTAATTCAATATCATTTTTTTGCCAGTTCTGTTTTGCTAATCGGGTTACATGGTCAAATAGGGTGGCAACTGAGAGAGTTTTTTTATTGGGTGAGGGCAGGCGTGTTAAGCGGCGATAGCTAGTGACAAACTGCATCAAACCGTCACTTCTTCTGGCAACGGTTTTTACTGCAGATAAAACATCATCTAATTCTTCGGTTAACTCCTCAGCTAACTTTTGATAAGTCTCTTCAGTAAGCGCTGGTAAGGTCTGGGTTTTGTCTTGCACGTCTTGAACTAGGTCGACCGCGGTTTTAGCCAGTGATGCTACCGGGGTAATACTATTCATTATTTCGTGGGTTAAAACACTGACTAAATCTTGCCAAGCTTGCAGTTGAGCAAGAGCGAGTTCACTTTGAATATCTTGCATACTGAGCAAGGTTTCTTGATGGGTTGCGGTAATAATCTCAGTGGCGGAGATTATTAATTTATGTTCCATGTCATCAATAGTAATATTTACTAAGGTACGCTCTCCCGCTAAAATACTTTGCAATTTGTTTGGGAAGTCTTGATTAAACTGCGCCATATCATCTATATGGGTGACGGAATTTGTACCAAATAATCGCCTAGCACTGTTATTCCATAAGGTGATTGTACCGTTATTATCAATGCTTAATAACGGTACAGGTACATGTTCGATAACCGCTTTAATATGACGCAATTCTGCTTCTTGCTTTGAACGCACCGTTTGAATACGCTTTAAAATATCAGTAAAGGTTGTGCCTAAATCGTCAAAGCCTGTGCCAACAGATTTTAGCTCAAATCGCTGCGAAAAATCGGCATGGCGTACGGCATCAAAAAAACGTACTAACTCAGCATTTGTTTTTGAAATAAAACGGATTATTTCAAAAAATTGCGTGATGAGTATGGCTAATAATAATAATATTGTCGCGTGATAACCTTTATGCATAATCGCCTGTGTCAGAAAAATCAGCGTTAACATGGCCAAAATAGTACGCGTGGCTATTAAGAGTGAAAACCGTTTAAAGTCCATGTTTTTCCATCCTGCGGTAAAGTGCGGCACGTGTTAAACCAAGCTCTTTGGCTGTGTGGCTAATATTAAAACGATGTTTTTTCAGCGCTAAGGCAATGACATTTTTTTCTATTTGCTCTAAGTTAAGATCGTTAGGTAGCGCCATCTCATTTGTTTCAGTCGCAATCGGCTCTGATGTTACTGCCGTCGGTGCTGATACGTTAAATTCTGGAGCGACTGCTGATGACGGACTTGATTTAACCTGGTGAGCAATATCAAGCTGTAAATCACTCGGTGTCAGCATTTCAGTTTGACTTAGTATCATCGCACGCTCAATTGCATGACGAAGCTCTCTAATATTACCAGGCCAATCATAGGATGAGATTGCTGTTAATGCCTCGTTACTAAGCTGCTTAGTACGCTTACCTTGTTGTTGATATTTCTTCGCGTAAACCTCGACATAATGTTGAGCAAGTAAGGTGATGTCATCACTACGTTCGCGCAAAGGCGGCAAGTTAATCTCAACGGTATTGAGCCTAAACAATAAATCTTGGCGAAAATGCTGTTCATCTTTTAAGGTTTCTTTGTTTAAATTGGTGGCGGACAGCACTCTGACATTAAAGGCTAGCGCTTTATTTGCGCCAAGCGGTGTTACTTTGCGTTGCTCTAAGACAGTCAGTAACTTGGCCTGTAAATGCAATGGTAAGTTACCTAGTTCATCTAAAAATAACGTGCCACCATCTGCGGCTTGTAAACGGCCAACTCTATCGTGTTGCGCGCCGGTAAAAGCGCCTTTTTTATGGCCGAATAATTCACTTTCGAATAAAGTCTCACTAATAGCGCCTAAATCAACCGACATAAATACTTGTTGAGCACGAGGGCTTTGCTGATGTATCTCTCGGGCAACCAGCTCTTTTCCTGTACCGTTTTCACCTAATATCATTACATTCGCTTCGGTTGGTGCAGAGCGGGAAATTAACGAGTGTATTTGCTGCATGGCTTGAGATTGACCAAGCATATTTTGCTGATTTGACGAGTTACTTGCTTGCACTAATACTTTATTGGTTGCTCGTAATGTCTGTGCTTCACTGCGACTTCTGCCTAGTAATACTGCCGTTGATACCGTAGCGATAACTTTTTCGTTTTGCCAAGGTTTAGCAATGTAGTCTGTAGCACCTAACTTCATTGCGTCAACCGCAACATTAACGCCACCATGGGCGGTGATCATAATGATGACGCTTTGTGGTTTGATTTCTAATATCTTTTGCAGCCAATAAAATCCCTGCGCGCCAGAGCTTTCCCCTGGGCCAAAATTCATATCTAAGATAATGGCGTCAAAGTGCTGATCGGTAATAAATGTGGGGATATGTTCAGGCACATTACAGGTGCTTACCTGTGAAAAATGACGTTTTAGCAGGAGCTTTCCTGCAGTTAAAATATCGTCATCGTCATCGACGATGAGGATTTTACCTTCTTTTTTCACGCACTCACTCCAAAGGATTTGATTAAGTAATTTGGTGATTATAACTTATAAAGTGTTCATTAACGTACACCTACTGTTCATAAACGTACAGTTTTAATCAATATATTTTTAAGCGATATTTATAAAATTAAACGATAACAAGTAATTACAAGTTGGAACGATTATTGGATTACTTAGGCTAAAGCAAATTAAGTTCATCGCTAATACTTCTAATGACAGGTTAATATGACCCCAGTAAATAAGACAAAAACAGATTCAAGCAAAAATACCATGCCGCTTACTTCTGTAACTAAAGCCGTCTCGGGCTCAGGTATGGATCGTAAAGTGAGTAACAAGGTTAGCCCAGTGAAAAAATGGCTAAGCCTTATTGTGATAATGCTCATTGTCGCTTTTGCAGCTTATATGATCGCAAGTAAAAGCACGGGAAAAATATTGTCGGTAGACAATAGCCGTATAGTGGTTTCAAAAGTAAGCTCTGGCGTTTTTGAAGATTTTATTCCTATTCGTGCTCGAGTGACTCCGGCAAAAACAGTTTACTTAGATGCGATTGAGGGCGGCCGTGTAGAAAAAATTCTGGTGGAAGATGGCGCCAGTTTAACTGCGGGCAACCTTATCGTAGAGCTGTCAAATACTTCATTACAACTCAGTGCGCTAGGCAATGAAACTCGCGTTGCTGAGCAGCTTAATAATATGCGTTCAATTGAATTAAGCTTAGAGCAAAATCGCTTACAACATAAACGTAATATCGTTGATATTAAGCACCAAATTAAATTGTTAACTCGCCAAGTTGAACGCTCACAGTCGCTTATTGCCAGTGGTGCAATAACTAAAACACAAGTCGAAGATAGTGAAGATACGCTCATTTGGTATAAAGATCGTCTTGCCCTGACCCTTGAAAGTCAGCAATCAGATGCACGCATGCAAGGTGAGCAATTGGCCTTCTTAAAAGACACCAGTAGTCGTTTAGAAAGTAATTTAGCTATTTCGCGTCAAAACTTAGATAACATGAATGTTAAAGCGCCAGTAGTAGGCACGTTATCGGGTTTTAATGTTGAAATAGGGCAGAGTATTGCTCGTGGTGAGCGTCTTGGTCAAATAGATACACCTAATGATTACAAGCTAACCGCTTTTATCGATGAGTTTTATTTAGGCCGTGTAGATATTGGTCAAACAGCTACCTATCAAGATTACGCATTGGTTATTGCCAAAGTTTATCCACAGGTACAAAACGGTCAATTTGAAGTCGATTTCAAATTTATCACTGAGCAACCTAAAGGCATTCGCCGCGGACAAACTATTCAAATTAAGTTGACGTTAGGTGATGCCAGTGAAGCAACGCTAATCCCTAATGGCGCATTTTTTCAAGATACCGGCGGTAAATGGTTGTTCGTTGTTAGTCAGGATGGTGGCGAAGCGGTAAGGCGTAATGTACGTCTAGGCCGTCGTAATAACCAATTTATTGAAGTGATTGAAGGCCTTGAATTAGGTGAACAAGTGGTGACTAGCCCTTATAGCAGTTACCAAGATATGCACCGACTGAACTTTAAGTAGCTATTAAAAAGCCAAACAACACAAATTTAATTATTGAATCGAACATTAAAAAGCTCAAGAAGAGCACAAGGAATTTACCATGCTAAAACTACACAACTTAACACGCGTATATCAAACGGAAGACGTTGAAACATTAGCGCTGAACAATGTAAATATTGAAATTGCTCAAGGCGAGTTTGTTGCCATTATGGGACCGTCCGGTTGTGGTAAATCAACCTTACTTAATACCATTGGTATGTTGGACTCACCCAGTAGCGGTGATTATATTTTTAACGATGAAAATGTGGCTGCTTACTCAGAAAAACAACTCTCCGTTATTCGTAAAAAAAGTATTGGTTTTATCTTTCAAAATTTTAATTTAATTGATGAATTAACCGTTGCTGAAAATATCGAGTTAGCGTTAATTTATCACAACATCCCTGCAGCAGAGCGCAAAAGTAAAGTTGAAAAAGTCATGGATAAGGTTGGTATTGCCCATCGTGCCAAACATTTACCAAGTCAGTTATCTGGCGGGCAGCAGCAACGTGTTGCCGTAGCAAGAGCGGTAGTTGGCGATCAACAAATGATTTTAGCTGATGAACCTACGGGTAATTTAGATAGTGCCCACGGTCAAGAAGTGATGGAAATGTTACAAGCACTCAACGATGAAGGCACCACCATAGTTATGGTGACACATAGCCCAGCTCACGCTGACTACGCTAGACGTACTATTAATTTATTTGATGGTCACGTGGTTACACAAAGTGTTCGTGCTGCTGAGAAAACGGCTTAACCGCTAATTAGGAGAAAATTATGTTTCGCAATTACCTTATTACCTTTTGGCGTAATATCATTAAAAATGGTGTTTTTTCGGTCATTAATATTTTTGGCTTAGCCATTGGTTTAATGAGCTGTATTTTAATCATGTTATTTGTTCGTCAAGAGTCAGGTTTTGATACTTGGCTTAAAAATCATGATCAGTTAGTGCGCATGCATACCACTTACTCGTTTCCAAATCAGGAGGTTTTTGACACCGTACGTTCGGCGGGCAGTATGATGCCGGCGATAAAAAACTATGCTAAAACTGAAATCGAAACGGGTGTGCGTTTTATTCAGTTCAATATGACAGTAAGACAAAATGAAGATGTTTTTCCTGAAGAGTTTACTATGGTTGATGGCAGCTTTTTTAATGTCTTTGATTTACCCTTTATTCATGGTTCAAAAGAGTCTTCTTTTAACAAACCGATGGATTTGGTTATCACTGAAGAGGTGGCCTATAAATACTTCGGAAAAAGTGATGTTATTGGGCAAACACTCACCGTCTGTTGTGTTGCGGGAAATACAGCTACCTTAACTATCACAGGCGTAATAAAAAATTTACCCAATGCCACGCATTTAAATACCGATATGATTGTTTACTTACAGCCAGCTTTGTTTAGCGACAATGATGGCATGCTGAATACTTGGACCAGCGTAAATGTGTATACCTACTTTAAATTAAATCCCGGCGTTAAAATAACACAATTACAGCAACGAATTAATTACTGGTTAAATAATGAGAGCCCACTAACCGAACGTTTTGCCAAAGATGCACCATCAGGAACAGTCACTGAAGTTTTTCAATTAAAGTTAATGGCAGTGCCAGATTTACACTTACAGGCCAAACGAGATGCTGGCAGCATGGGGGATTTAACGCCTCTTGGTGATAGGGATATGATCATAACTTTTATCATTGTTGCCGTTTTAGTTTTATTGATTGCTTGTATTAATTTTATGAACCTCTCCACGGCTAAAGCCAGTAAAAGAGCACGTGAAGTTGCGATGAGGAAAGTATTGGGTGCAAGCAGAACACAGGTCGCAGTACAATTTTTAGGTGAAGCGATTGGTTTAGTCTTTTTATCGTTATTATTTGCTTTGGTGGCAGTAGAGTTAGTCTTACCTTTTTATAATGACTTATTAGGTAAAGATTTAGCTTTGCTTTTATTTGATAGCCCTAGTTTACTGTTAATATTAATGTTACTTGCTATTTGTGTCGGTATTGGCGCAGGCATATATCCCGCATTATATTTATCACGTTTTTTACCGGGTCAGATTTTAAAGTCGAGTAAAAGTGTCGAGTCTAAAAGCTCAGTGAAATTTAGAAATATATTGGTGATTTTTCAGTTTGCTACTTCTATTATTTTAGTCATATCAACCTTGGTTGTTTATGGACAAACAATCTTCTCTAATAATATGGAAGTAGGTTATGAACGTGATAATAAATTAGTACTTAATATTCAATCTGCTGGCGATAATCTAGCCAGTTTGAAGCAAGAGTTATTAAATTTACCTGAAGTGACCAGTGTGACCTTCTCTTCAGAAGCGCCGTCACAAGATAATGAAAACAATGATGGATTTATGTTATTAGAGTCTCATGAAGCAGGTATTGCCAACCAATCATTGAGCATGAATAAGTATAATATGGGTTATGGTTTCTTTGAAGCTTATAAGGTAAAACCACTTGCGGGCCGGTTTTTTGATGAAAACTTTGGCACGGATACCATCAAAACAGCAGCTAAAGGCGAGATGGGTCAAGCCAGTGCGGTAATTAATAGTTCAGCGTTGAAAAAATTTGGCTTTAGCAATGCACAAGAAGCCATTGGTAAAACACTGGCCACTAATATCCGTGGTAAGCAACATTTAACCATTGTGGGTGTTATCCCAGACATTTATTTTCGTTCGATTAAGTTTGGCGTTAGAGCCTCGGTATACACGTTAAATCCGGAACGATTTCGGGTAGCAAACATCTCCTTCACTACCAATAATATGGCAAATTTGATTAATGATGTTGAGTCGGTGTGGAAGAACAACGTGCCAATGCAGCCGATTAACTTGCAATTTTTAAGTGAAATGATGGCGGCGCAATACCATGATGAACTAACCACGGCACAGTTGTTTTTGGTCTTCTCATTAATAGCCATTGTGATTGCTTGTTTAGGTTTATATGGATTATCTGCTTTTACGGTAGAAAGAAGAACCAAAGAAATTGGTATCAGAAAAGTGATGGGTGCCAGTGTTAAAGACATTGTTGCTTTACTAATCTGGCAATTCTCTAAACCAGTAGTATTAGCAAACCTCATTGCTTGGCCTATTGCTGCTTATTTGATGTTAACGTGGTTAGAAGCATTTCCTTATCGTATGGATGCTATTTGGCTGGTGCCTATATGTTTAGGCGTAGGTTTATTATCACTGGTTATTGCTTGGAGCACTGTTGGTGGCAATGCCGCTAAAGTGGCGAGAAAGAATCCAATTAAGGCGCTTAGGTATGAATAAGTAGCTAATGAGTGAAACATTTTAAGGTTTAAAGCATATTTAAAACATATTTAAAGTAAGTTTAAAATAAATTTAAATAAGTTTTAAACCTTTTCTTTTCTTGTTGCATCTCACTTAGCAACGACCAAAATTATAATAAAGAGATACCTTATGTTAAACGTAAAAAATACTTTTAAATATGCCCCGATAGCACTTTTGTTAATAACAGCTGGCTTACAAGCGAAAACCATTAATAAAGAGTTTACTGTCGCCAATGGCGGTTTATTAAAAATTACTACCGATGTTGGTGTTATTGATATTGAGACTCACGCGAAAAAAACAGTATTAGTTGCAGTGGAAATTACCGGTAAAAATGAAGATGATATGGATGTGAGCTTCAAAAATAACGGTGACAATGTCAGTATTAACGGTGACTTTGATCGTAGCGGTTTTGGTAATAGTCACATTAGAGTCAAATATACAGTTACCTTGCCACAAACTTATAATGTTGACCTTGATACTAGCGGTGGTTCGATTGAAATAGAAAATCTGATAGGTGAAGTCGATGCCCATACATCAGGCGGCTCAATCTCATTAGAGGATATGCAAGGTGATGTTGATATTAAAACCTCGGGTGGCAGTTTAAATCTAGATAACATTATCGGTGAAATTAATGCTAAAACCTCAGGTGGCAGCATTACACTGAAATTACCGAAAAACCCAACTCAAGACAGTAAGGTGAAAACTTCTGGCGGCTCTATTACTGCTTATTTAGCTAAAGGTGTTGCGGTAGATCTTTCTGCTAAAACTAGTGGTGGCCGTGTATCAAGTGAGTTTACCGTTGATGGTACAATCAAAAAACGCTCTATTGTTGGTACTATCAATGGTGGTGGTCCGAAATTGGTACTAAAAACCAGTGGCGGCAGTGTGCGAGTTAAAGAAATTTAACTATTAGGCAGTGAAGTCAATCATGTACTGATATTTAGTGTTAGCCAAAGGTTAGGTGTTTAAATTAAAAAGCGTAATAAGTTATTTATTACGCTTTTTTGTTTTATTTATCTACTGCAGATAAAGAAGCTAGATCAATAATTTATCCTTAATTGTGATATAAACTAACTTGGACTGATGGTTGGAGATAAAGCATGGATAGTGAACACGGCGAAGTGTCAATTGAAGTGATTGATAATATAATTATAGTACGCGCTGTTGGTGCCTTTAATGAATTTGGCGCACAGAAGTACACTAGTTCTATAAGAACGGCTATTAATTGCATGCAAAAGCAACGTTTTTCAATCCTCATCAATAATTTAAAGTTTTTAGGTGGAACGCCTGAAGCATACCAAGAATTGGAAGATTATAATGCTTGGCTGAATCAGAAAGAACTGATCGGCAAAGCGATGGTTATCACCTCAAACATAACCTTAGATGTTATTAATAAGTTATCACCTTCACGAGCAATGCAACAAACTAAAAACTTTGATAATGAAAATGATGCGATGAACTGGCTGAAAGGTCTTAATTAAGCACCTTTCCAAGTATTGCCGCACCAAGTCTATTCATATCATTAAATTTCTTTAATCATATGAAGGATTTCTGCTTCAAAACCTAAATGTTGGTAAAAACCCTGCGCTTTATTGTTATTAGCAAAAACTTCAAGATGCAATAATCGATAACCTTGCTCTATAGCCCAATTTTCAGCGGCCTGGATTAGTTGTTGGCCAACGCCCATACCCTGTCCTTCAGGACATACGCCAAGTAAAGGCACAGTACCAGATGCTTCACCTGATACATCATCTTTACGCGAGCAAACATGAATAAATCCGAGTGGAACTTTGTTTTTTTCAGCAATAAAAGTCGCTTGCAGTGGTGAAGAGCTTGCGAATACCTCGGTAAAATAATCATCGTGCATATTCTGCACCGCGTCATCGCTATGCCAGTGCAAACCTGCTACTTCAGCTAAACGTGGCGATAGCCCAAAAATGAAGGCACGATCGGTGTCGTTAGCTGTGCGAATAGTTAAATCTTTGTTCATGTTATTCCTTTAATAGTTACTATTTAAACTGAATTTATTCTCTCTATAATAAAGCGTCTTTTCAACAATATATTTTACTTACCAATTGGCCCAAGCAATGCGCCACCATAAACCAAATAAACTGACATAACCTGTGGTGTAGTTAACGAGTTCACCTTGGTCAATCACCATGACTAAAGGCGTTACTTGCACACCCAGTAAACTTGCAATGCGATTGTCGTCATCGTTAATGACCTTAAATTGGTAGTCTTCTGTGTTCATGTAAGCCTGTAGAGTAGTATTATCACCCGATTGCGCAGCAATACTGTAAACAGGGTAGTACTGTGAAAGAGTATCAACTGAAGGACTAACGATAGAACAAACGGGACACCAAGTGCCCCAAAAGTATATTAAAACGGGCTGTTCAAAACTTAACGCTTTTAAATCAATCGCTTCATTATTAATCGTCAGTCCTTGTAGTTCGGGCAATGCTTGCCTATCAATATCTTTAGTTCGCCATGTATCGACAGCAAAACTCATGATTAGAAAAATCACGCTGTAAATAGCAATTTGTTTTAACCAATACTTCATTTGGCGAATATTCTTTGTTGGGTTTTTTTATTCATACCTCCATCTTAAATAAAGGAAAGCAGCTAGTCTTTTTAAATTTGTAACGGAATAATTGAAAAAGGCTCGATAAACTACTATCGAGCCTTCCCCGCAAGCAAGATAAGATCAATACTTGTCTCTAAGGTAGCTGTGACGACGACACTGAAACTAAAAAGGTTAATTTATGAAACAAATCACTCGAGTAAATCATCTGGGTATACGTGTACATAGTTTGGCGGTATCACGCGCTTTCTACGAGCAACTAGGTTTTGAGTTTTTAGTAGGTCCGGTAGGACCTGAGCCAGTAGCGATTATGGAACATGCCTGCGGGGTGAATATTAATTTTATTTTAAATGCCGCAGCGGCAACAGACATTAATGTTTTGATGGATGTGCCTGTTAAAGCAGCAGGTTATACCCATGTTGCTTTAGAGGTAAATGATATGGACGCCGTAGTTACTCAGCTTAATCTATTGAAGATAGAAATTACCGAAGGGCCAGTGGTATTTCCGACCGGTTCTTCGACCTTTATTCGCGATCCTGATCGTAATGTTATTGAGTTTCATCAACCAAAAAGCTAACGCCGTTATTTAAAGCCGTTAGCTTTTTGGATGTTTATACAAAGCAGCTTAGTTAAGTTGCTTATATTCGCTTTAACTAATCTTTTCCTTATCATTGATTACTTGTGCTTGTTTACTGACGGGTTGGAATACAGCACCGATAGAAAATGGGGTGCCATTTAACTGTATGGTGCCACCGAGATTAAACATTATTCCGCTGCAGGCATCACTGTGTAGCCTGCGTTTTATATTATTTTGACTGTGTGATGCAACAGATGTTGACCACACGCCTTGTACAATAGTAGCTAAGCGTGCCTTGGGTTGAAATAGTGTAAAGTCTAAATATTCAGGCACGTTCAGAAAATTCCTTATAAAAAATCAAAGCATAAGCATTATTTCAAAACGATTATTGAAGATTTTCGACATCTTGCGATAACTGACCGATGGCAATGTTAATTATTGAGGTTAATGCGACTATATCACTGCCGTTTCTTGCCGAAACCGCCAGACCAAACTGTAATGTTAATAGGTAATTTGCCATGGCGTTGGTATCAAGCGTGTCATTTACATTGCCCAATTTTTTCTCTTGTTCAAAAAAGTCGGTCAAAAATAACAGCGTTTGCTGATTAATTTCTTTCACTTCGTTAACGCTACTCTCAGGTAAGCGCGAACCTGCCACTTCAGATGTGCTTATACAAACAAAACAGCCTTTAGGTAAGTGTTGATCTGTCAACATTGCAGCGATTGATAATAGGTAATTTTTTACTCGCTCAGCTAAAGGCTGCTTTCTTGGCAAAAGGTTTTCGGAATGCGCTAAACCATGTTTCGTTAAGTACAGAGCAAGTGATTGGTTAAACAAGGTTTCTTTATTGCCAAAGGCGGCATAAAGGCTGGGTTTATTAATTTCCATCGCCGTCGTTAAATCGGTTAAGGAAGTACCTGGGTAGCCGTTTTGCCAAAATACTAACATCGCTTTTTCTAGCGCATTTTCTTTATCAAATCCGCGATGACGTCCTGCTGCCATAAATATACTCCACGTTAAGTTAATTCATTTTATATTTGCAATTGTGTACCGATAGGTATAGATTGTCAATATCCGTACCGATCGGTACAGAATCAAAGTGCAAGTTAACTATTAAAGGAAATATAAAATGAATGATTTAGCGGGTAAAACTGCAGTAGTAACAGGCGGAAATAGTGGTATTGGTTATGCGACGGCAAAATATTTTAAAACGGCGGGCGCTAAGGTAATTATCACAGGTAGAGATGCAGATAAAGTTGCGACAGCGGCATTTGAATTAGGCGTAACGGGCATCGTTGCCGATGCTCTTAGTTTAACGGCAATAGATAAATTGGTTGCCCAAATAAAGAATAAGTTTGGCAATATCGATATTCTTTTTTGTTAATGCCGGCATTTTTAGTCCTGCGCCAATAGGGCATATTTCTGAGGAAATGTTTGATAACCAAATGGGTATCAACTTTAAAGGTGCGGTATTTAGCACTGAAAAATTTTTACCTATTATTAATGACGGCGGCTCAATAATTAATCTGTCCTCTATTAACGCTTACACAGGTATGCCAAATACCGCGATATATGCGGCATCAAAAGCGGCACTAAACGCTTATACACGAACAGCAGCAACTGAATTAGCACCACGAAAAATACGGATAAACTCTGTTAATCCGGGTCCTGTCTCAACGCCAATATTTGGTAAAACGGGTATGCCAGAAGAGCAATTAAACGAATTTTCTGTAGCCATGCAAAATAGAATCCCACTTAAGCGTTTTGGGCAGCCAGAAGACATCGCCAAACTGGTGACATTCTTAGCGTCTGACGATGCATCGTTCATTACTGGCTCTGAATATAATATTGATGGTGGCATTAATGTAAACCCAATCTTGTCTTAAGTAATCAAGCAAAACACCTATTTCATTAACTTCATTTAGTTAAGTGGTTTGATTAAGACGCTTAGTTAAGTTAAGCGATAGGTGTTGTTTTTATTTATTATATTATCAATAGACAACTGGGGGAAACATGGCTAAAAATATTTTAAGACTTGATGCAAGCATGAGAAAAACAGGTTCCTATAGCCGAGATTTAGCAACTAAGTTAGTGAAGCAGTTGACTGGCGAGCAACAAAACAATGAAGAGTATAGCAGTGAAAATAAGCCCCAAGTAACGATTAGAGATTTGGCTGATGGCGTGCCTTTAATTGATGAAAATTGGATTAAAGCTAATTTTACCGCCGTTGATGAACGAACACCTGAGCAAAATAAATACCTGGAAATGTCCGATATATTAGTTGATGAACTCAATAATGCGGATTTAATTGTTATGGCTATTCCCATTTATAATTTCGGTGTGCCGGCAGCTTTTAAAGCGTGGATTGACCAAATTGCCAGATCTAAATTAACCTTTAAGTACGGTGATAATGGGCCGGTTGGTTTAGTAAAAAATAAAAAGGCCTATATTATTATTGTTTCCGGCGGCACTAAATTAAGCTCTGAACTTGATTTTATTTCCGATTATATAAGGCATATATTGCGCTTTATTGGTATTACCGATATCTCATTTATTGACAGTAGTGGTCTGGGTCGAGATGAATCAAAAATACTATCGCACGCGCAGAAGCTTATTGAGTGTATTTAATTATTTAACTATTAAATTACGTTTTTCTAATACTTGCAGCACACTTAACGTGACGATAAATTGTCACTCAAACATCATGCCTTACTGATGTTAAAGAGGAAAAAAATGAAAAAAATGACCAAATTGAAACCTCCAATGAATCGCCATGACGATTACCATGCCCATCTTTATTTTGAACAAGAAACTTTAGCGTTTGCTAAATATTTATGTGAAAAGGCAGGTGACTTATTTACCTTGCAAGTAGGTAGGGTGCATCAAAAAAATATAGGTCCTCATCCTAAGTGGAGCTGCCAAATAACGTTTACCTCAAGTGACTTTGAAAAATTTATTCCGTGGCTTGAAGAGCAACGACAGGGATTAAGTGTCTTAGTGCATGGGGTAACGGGTGACAACCTGAAAGACCATACTGAGTATGCCTATTGGTTAGGAACTGAAATTGAATTGAGTTTAGATTTTTTTTGACCTGAGTACACATCGGGTAAATATCAATAATGGATAATTAAATGCGCACCAGTGAACTGCAAAATACACTTAAATATAGGCGTTATGCTTATGATAACGAAGGCTATGTTATTCATATGCTGACTTCAAACGAGCGTACCTTTTTTACTAATGCCTATATTATCGAAACGAAAAACGGCCTCGTTGTTGTTGATACTATGATGATAAATTCTGACGCTATAGTGTTGCGTCATTACCTAGAAAACCTTGAGAAGCCATTAATTGCGGTGATTATTACTCACGGGCACCCTGATCATTATAATGGCACCGATATTATTATTAATGGTTTTGATGAGGTCCCCGTTATTAGCACCAAAGGTGTTAGAGATTGCATCAAAGATAGCTTTGATGCAAAAGAAGTCAAATGGAAACCCTATTTTGGCCATGATTGGCCCGAAGATAAAGTATTGCCAAACCACTTAGTTAACGATGGTGACGTAGTGAGTTTAGATGGTCTAGATTATTCTTTTAGAGATCTGGGTGCTGCGGAATCCAACAGTGATTTATTTTTTACTTTAGGGGGAAATAAGTCGGTTGTTTTCGTCGGAGACGTGGTTTTTAATAAGATGCATGGATTTATGAATGATGGTAATAGTGCACAATGGTTGCAGGCATTACAGCAGTTATTAAACGAGCTAGCGGATGTTAAAAAGTTATTTACTGGTCATGGCGCGCCAGGTAATACATACCAACTAGTTCAGGCACAAATTGAGTATATTAGTCATTATCGAGCGAATCTTTGGGCAATGATTAGCGATAACCAGTTATTAAAGAACTCTCAAAAACAATCGTTCGAATTCTTGATGAGCAAGCATTACCCTCAATACCAGTTAGCTGCTTTTATCAAAGCAGGGATCGACGCTGTAGCTCAAGAATTGATCGTTGAAAAATTACTCGCTAAAGCTGGCTTAAATTCTGCGTACTAATTGATGAGGTCTATCTGGTTATGGGCGAAGGTCTCCATAGAGTATGATTTTAAAGTAACTTTCTAAGGCGGAGATGGGCACAATCGCAATTATGATCGCTTTGTGCGCTATATCGTCCTTTCAGTCTAAATAAATCTATAATTAGGATGTTCAGATCATGTGCCTATTTCATACGAATACCCAAATATACTCAATAATTTATAATATATTTTTATGATAAAGAAATTATAAAAACAATTTTCTCACTTAGACTGAATTCATTACTCTCTGCACTATACTCACCCTTTTTATTATTTTTATTTGAAGATGGGCCATATTTTATTGAATAAAGCTAAGCAATAAATAAGTAGCTAGTACCACAGCGACCCACATAACCATACTGCCTGAAGGATAGTTACGTGACAGTAATATGCTCAATCGACCATTCTTTCCAGAAAAATAATTTAAGTAAATATTTAGTCTTAGCTTCAAAGCATCCCGTAATGTGCGATCTGCTTGCCAAATAACGCTAAAAATGTGTTGCAATACATTTGGCATTGCACGACGATAAATCCAATCAAAATCTAAGTTAGTTGAACGTAACTCAGGTGGGTACATCCCTTTAAGATTAAGCCAAACAAAGGCTAATGCTGAGAAGAAGAGTAACTGCGTTTGTGCTAGCACATGGGTTGCATCATATGGGTTGTAACCCGTGTCATAAGGCAACAATGAATATAGTGCTTGTGGATAAATACCAATAGCAATACAAAGCGAAGCCGCTATAGCCATGGCTAATAACATATTATTAGGAGGATCATTTGCCTTTAAACCTGAATCATGAGCAAAGAAGGCAAAATATGGGATCTTTATTCCGGCGTGATGGAATACACCCGCAGAAGCAAACAATAACATCAACCAAATCCAATCATAGCCTTCTTCAAGCGCAGCAGACATCACCATTGATTTACTGACAAAACCACTAAAAAGAGGGAAGGCGGAAATAGAGGCAGCACCAACAATACAAAGAATCGTGGTTTTAGGCATGGTTTTATACAACCCACCTAGGTCAGAGCCGTTGATTCGGCCGGTCATCTGCAATACCGCGCCCATAGACATAAATAACAAACCTTTAAATATCACATCGTTAAAGGCATGGGATACCGCGCCGTTAATAGCAAGTGCGGTTCCAATACCTATACCTACGACCATAAATCCTACTTGGTTGATTAGGCTATAGGCCAATACGCGGCGTAAATCGTTTTCAATCACGGCAAAAAAGATAGGAAAACACGTCATGGCCGCGCCAATATAGACCAATATTTCTGCGCCGGGAAAGGCACGTGCCAATGCATAAACCGCCACTTTAGTGGTAAAGGCACTAAGAAAAACGGTGCCAGTTACTGTTGCCTCAGGGTAAGCATCTGTTAACCAATTATGTGCGATAGGGAAAGCACATTTAATACCAAAAGCAATAAGAATAAGCCAGCCTGCGACACTATCTAAACCGATATAGCCAAATGCGAGTGTATTGTTTTCATGCGCATAAAAAAGCGTGCCGACCAGAAGAATGACACCGGATAACACTTGAATAATAAGATAGCGCATACCTGCATCATAGGAACGTTGTGTTCTACGCGCCCAAATAAGAAATACTGAAGTAAAGGCGAGTAATTCCCAGAAGACAAATAGCGTTAATAAATCACCGGCAAAAACAGCGCCTAAAGCACTGCCTGCATAAAGCATTGCAGAGACTTGTTGCATAGTATCGCGAAGATGTAATGAATAAATAATGCCAATTAACGCGGCGATATGAAAAACATAGCCAAACATTATGCTTAGTTTATCAACGCGGTAAGGCGTTAATTGGTATTCAAGAAACGCAAATTGTAAATGGATCCCTTCAGGGACCATCACTAAGTGCATGGCACTGACAATAGGAATGGCTATCATTATTGTGCTTCGTAACATGCCACGAGTGAATAAAAGCACTAATGCGCCAATAAAAAAGGGTACAAAAGGTGGGATTTCAATCATCCACATGTTGCTCTCCTTTTTTGTTTATAATATCGTTGTTTAAAGTATTGTTATTTAAAGTATTGTTATTTAAAGTAGAGTTAGCTAAAGAGTCATTATCTACATCTGTTTCGGTGTGATTGTCATAATAATCCTCTGAACGCATCAAGAACGTTCTCATCCACGTTGCAACAATTACTAGTACTACACAGCCAATAAAGCCATATATCGGGTAAAAGAACCATAATTTTTCCCACTCGTGCATGGTATGGCGATGAATAACTAAATCTAACACGACTAATATTGCGCAGCAGGCGTAAAGAATATGTAATAGTCGTTTGACGTTATCAGGGTTATCAAACAGATATTTTTTATCATTTTTCATGAATTATCCTCTACCGGTCAATATAGCTGAAGCCAAATCAAATAATGGCTGAGGGTAAATAAATAACGTTAAGCAACCTAACGTAGTGACAACAATGGCAATTAAGGAAGGCAAAGGTGCCTCTTTTATTTCAAAGCCCGGTAATTTCTCTTCATCGGCTTCTGAGATGTTATTTAACTGTTCAGACGTTTTAAAAGAAATGAGCTTGGGGAAAAAGGCATGAAAAGGAATTGGTAATAAATAAGCAATATTGAGTAAAGAACTCAACATTAAAATTACCATCAATACAAACTGTTCAGTTTCTATTGTGCCCATCATTAAATACCATTTGCTCCATGTGCCCCCTGTTGGAGGGACCCCAATAATACTAAGGCTTGCAATAAAGAATGCGATCATCGTTATCGGCATTTGGCGACCAATGCCACGCATCTCACTAATTTTTGATTTATGTAAGGTCACTAAAATAGCCCCTGCACAAAAGAACAAGGTTATTTTGCCAAAAGCATGCATAGCAATATGCATAGAACTACCAATCACACCTGAAGATGTTGCTAGTAAAGCTCCTATTGTTATGTATCCCAACTGGCTCACAGTTGAGTAGGCCAACCTTGCTTTCAAATTGTCTTGTCGCATGGCAATAAGAGAGGCAAGTAACACCGAAGCCCCGGCTAGATACAGCAAAAATTGCGTCGAGGGTAATTCGGCTAATAAATCTAAGCCAAAAATAAAGATACAGACTTTTAATACTGTAAACACACCAGCCTTTACTACGGCAACCGCATGTAAAAGTGAACTCACCGGGGTAGGTGCAACCATCGCGGCAGGTAACCAGCGATGAAAAGGCATGATAGCAGCTTTACCAATACCAAAAATGAACAATACCAATAAGATGCTAGCAATGACTTTATCTACATCATCAGCAAATATACCACCGAGTTTAAAGTCTAAAGTTCCTGCTATAAGCCAGGTACTGACAATCGCGAGCAGGAAGAAAACGATCGATGTAGAAAGCAAAATACCAAGATAGATTCGGCCTCCTTTTTTTGCTTTTTCCGTACCTGCGTGTGTCACTAAAGGGTATGTCGATAATGTTAGTACTTCATAAAAGATAAACAAAGTAAAAAGGTTCGCTGAAAAAGCGAGACCCATCACCGCGCCAATAGCAACGGCGAAACACACATAAAAACGCGTTTGATTCTTTTCTTGGTGGCTGCGCATATAACCAATGGCATAACACGTCGTCACCAACCAAAGGCAGCTAGCAACTAACGCGAACAACATACCGAGGGGTTCAATATCAAAACTAATGGTTAACCCAGGTAGAAGTTCCCACCAATAAACACGGATGGACTCCCCAGCAGATAAACCTTGGTATAAACTAACCACTAAATAAATTAAGGCTAAACACGTTGCAATCGTTACCCCTTCGCGAAGGTTTGGATGGCGCCCTGATGCAATAATAGCGAATGTGGCTAAGAGCGGCATAATAATACACAGTTGCAGCATCAGCTCTAAAGAAAGGTTCATGGTGATACTCCAAACAAGCTCTGAGCGGCGGCTTGGGCTACCTGCACACTAAGTCGAGTATCTATGCCAAAATAAATATTGGCGATGACAAGTGTCCATATAGGGATAAGAAAACTCATCGGTGCTTCTTTAACCTTTATATTTGGGTCTAAGGGCTCTTTGAAATAAGCAACTTCTATTACTCTCCAAACATAAACAACCGCTAACATTGACCCTAGAAGAATGAGTACAGCAATAGGCCACCATCCTTGTTCAACTAAGGCTGTGAGTAAATACCATTTACTGACAAAACCAACCGTTAAAGGAACACCAATTAAACTTAATCCGCCAATAACAATTGCTGCCATCGTCAATGGCATCTGGCGTCCTAAACCACGAAAATTCTTGAGTTCAACATTGCCGACTCTATACACAACCGCAGCTAAGGCTAAAAATATTGCACCTTTCATTAACGCGTGATTGAACATGTGCAATAACGTTGCGGTTAACCCTGCTACTGTACTTAAACTAAACCCTACAATCATATAACCAATTTGAGCGATGCTTGAATAGGCAAAAAGATGCTTAACATTGCGTTGATAAATTGCCGTTGTTGAAGCGACAAAAATACCGATCAGCCCAAGTGCCATAAACAATGTTTGTAATGGAATCGTAGCGAAAGAAAATGACAGGCCAAACACTGAAAAAGTAAATCTAATCAATAAATAAACCGCTACTTTGGTTGCGGTGGCAGCAAAAAAAGCAGTGACAATAGAAGGGGCGTAGGCGTAAGCATTAGGTAGCCACAAATGCAGTGGAAACATTGCCAATTTTAAACACACACCAACAATGACAAAAGCAAAGGAAACAAATACGGTACGCGTTTGTGCTACTTCAGGTAAACGTTGTGATAAGTCCTCCATATTGAGCGTACCTGTCATTTGATACATCAAGCCAATACCAATCAAAATAAACGTGGCACCTATGGTTCCCATGATCAAATATTGATACGAAGCCCAAAGCGCTTGTCTCTTTTGACCCATTGCGATTAAGGCATAAGCAGATAATGATGAAATTTCTAAAAAGACAAAAACATTAAAGGCATCACCAGTGGCAACAATACCTAGCATTCCAGTAAGAGAGAGTAGATATAAAACGTAAAAATAAGTGTGCTTATTTTTTGGTATTTCTTTTTCAATGCTGGTCTGGGCTGCAACTAGAACAACCGTACTTATGCCCGAAATAATTAACAGTAAAAAAGCATTGAGCTTATCAATTCGATATTCGATGCCCCATGGCGCTTGCCAGCCACCTAATTCGTAGCTAATGACACCAGATATCATCACTTGTTGTAATAACAAAATGCTTATCGAGAATGCCAAGCCACTAGTAAGGAGAGCAAACAGCCATACCAATTTAGAGCGGTTTAACAGTAAACAAATCGGTGCTGCCAATAACGGTATGATAACTTGCAAAATAGGGAGGTGTGCAATCACGCGGTTTCCTCCGCTTTATTCTTAGACAGCTGTTCGTCATTGTCTTGTTGTTGAATTTCTTCTTCTTCAATTGAGTTATAGCTTTCTTTGATACGTACAACGAGTGACAAACCTAACGCTGTGGTGGCAATGCCAACAACAATCGCGGTCAGAATAAGAACATGGGGTAAAGGGTTAGAGTATTGAGTGATGCCATCAGCTAAAATTGGGGCTGTGCCGCCATCAATTTTAGCCATACTAATATAAAATATAAATACCGATGTTTGAAAAATAGTTAAACCTATTAATTTTTTAATTAAGTTACCATGAGCAATCACAATGTAGAGCCCGATCATCATCAGTACTACCACAATCCAATCATTAAAAAGGCCTATTAACATGCAGATGACTCCTTATCTTGAGCTTGCTTCTTATGTTGTTGAAAGGCTCTACGGCCGGCGAAGTTGAAAAAGATAACGACCATCACTGAGGCAACCGTACAACCCACCCCCCATTCAATTAATAAAATACCTAGATGTTGACCAGCAATAGGGTTGCTAGATAACACATTGTAATCAAGAAAATTTCCGCCATTCATCAAGGATACAATACCAACACTGCCGTAGAGCAATACACCCAGTGCGGCAATGACTTGAACAAACGTTTGATTAATGACTTTGCGTGCGGTACTTAAACCAAATAGCATGGCATATAGGATAATAGCGGAAGCAAAGATAACCCCTGCTTGAAAACCACCACCAGGGCCAAAATCCCCATGGAATTGAACATAAAGGGCAAACAAGAAAATAAAAGGAATGAGCATCTTAGCGACAATGCGAATAACAAGGTGTTGTTGATGCATGGAGTCATTGATTGATTCAATTTCCTCATCATCCTTTTTAGCACGAGCAACACAGAGCAGTGTGAGTACACCAACACCTGCAGTAAAGATCACAACCACCTCACCAAAAGTGTCAAATGCTCTATAACTTGCTAGGACCGATGTGACAACATTAGGTATTCCGACTTCCTGCATCGAATCATTGATATAACGCGGTGATGTGTGCTTGTGAATAGGGGCGTCTGGAGAGCCAAAATATGGCATATCTAACGTGCCATAGATGAGTAATCCACCGGTTAACATAACAACGAATAATGCTGATAGTGGCTTATGTCTAGTCGACTTTTCTTTGCGTCCAGTCATCGTGATAACAACCAACATGAGTAAGGTTGATATACC
>Ga0209396_1001410_pt1 | contig 26854 bp, 22 predicted proteins | sample GOMGulsemesocosm_6_FD_184638 | JGI IMG/M metagenome (GOLD analysis project Ga0209396, IMG submission 184638) | Methane-oxidizing microbial communities from mesocosms in the Gulf of Mexico - GOM8C Gulf of Mexico (SPAdes) (version 2) | ecosystem: Environmental > Aquatic > Marine > Cold seeps... | reverse complement strand
CGAGCCGGCCAACATTTACAGAACCAAGGAATTGAATTTTTTCATCCGCAACGTGCGGTAAAGAAAATTCGTAAAGGTATAAGAAGCGTTCAACTCGAATCCCTCTTCCCCAATTACCTCTTTGTAAGATTAGACCCAAGCACTGCAAATTTTAATGCCATTCGTTCGACGCGTGGTGTCTCTCAATTCGTCCGTTTTGGCCTTGAGTACGCAACAGTGTGCGACGAAATGGTCGATTCTTTACGCTTTACGCTTAACCCTGATAAAAGCGCTATCGATGAACAGCTGCTGCCTAAAAAAGGTGATGTTGTAACGATAACTCAAGGTATTTACCAAGGTCTTGAGGCAATATACCAAACGAATGATGGCCTAGAACGCGCCGTCTTGTTAATTAAAATGATTGAACAGCAAGCAAAGTTGTCAATTGATAATAAAGACTTTAGCTTAAGCTGTTTAAGTAGCTAACGTCACAACAGGGAAATATTACCTGTCTAAAAATAAGAAATATGGCAAATGGGGAGCAACTACCCTAGGGCGGTAGCGTACCTGAAGTAGTATTATCTTTACTTAAAATTGTCATTGTCATGTTTTTTGCGATAGTTATTCATTTCTAAAATAATATTATTCTCATACCATGTTAACGCTTAATTATTCTGCTAAAGTAGTGCGTTATATTTTAAATTTCGGAGAAAATGCAGTTGAACATTCGACAAACTTTGTTAAAAACAGTTCGTATAACGGCGATTCTAATCGCTACGTCCGTGGTTGTACCGTCTATTGCCAATGCAATAGCGCCATCGCCAGCGATGATCGAACAGTTAAAGCAACTGCCAAAGTCCGAGCAACAGCGCTTACTCAAGCAATATGGTTTGTCTCCTGCATTATTAAATACACAATCTACTGCAGCGCCGCTAGAAACGCCGCAATTGGTCGACCAACGTAATACCGATGCTGAAATTGAGAAAGCGCAACAGCGTGTTACTCAGCAAGAGCTTGTGGAAGCAAAGTTAACGCTCAAGCCTTATGGTTACGATATGTTTGCGGGGCAGCCATCGACCTATGCTCCTGTCAGCGATATCCCCGTCCCCGCAGAATATTTAATGGGCCCTGGCGACACCGTTAATGTCCAAATCTACGGTAAAGATAATGAAAGCTATTCGTTAACAGTTAGCCGCAATGGCACTATTGATATGCCAAACGTTGGGCCAATTAGCGTAATGGGCTTAACGTTTGATAAGCTTCAACAGCAATTAAGCGAACAGATTAATGAGCAACACATCGGTGTTAAAAGCAACATAAGCCTTGGTGAACTCCGCTCTATCAGAATTATCATTGCAGGAGAAGCCTACAAACCAGGTTCATATACTATTAGTTCATTGGCAACTATTACCCAAGCGTTATTCGTTTCTGGTGGTGTCACTGACATCGCATCATTGCGTAATATTAAACTAAAACGCGCCGGAAAAACCGTCACAACATTTGATTTATATGACCTATTAATGAAAGGTGATGCTAGCAACGACGCAAGGTTACGCTCAGGTGACGTTATCTTTATCCCGACAGTCGGTGCCAGAGTTCATGTCAAAGGTGAAGTGAAGCGTCCTGCAATCTATGAATTAAAGGGTCTACAAACCATCGCTGATGTTGTCAAATTGGCAGCTGGTACCAAACCAAACTCTTATCCAAAGGCTAGTGTACTAGAGAGTCACAGTGCCAATAACTTACCGACACTAATTAACATTGATTTGACGACGAAATCAGGGCGTCAATATCCGGTAAGTGACGGTGATGTTTTGGTCGTGCAATCTACCACTGAAAAAATCCGAGACCAAATCATCCTTGCTGGCGCGTTGACTAGACCAGGTTATTATCAATGGCGTAAAGGCTTGAAGGTTAGTGACCTAATTCAATCGCAATGGAGTGACTTAAAAGGCTCGGTTGACCTACAATACTCATTAATCGCTAGAGAAATTAATCTGCAAGGCGATATTGAGATCTTACAATTTAGCTTAGCAAATATATTCGGCGACCTAAATAGCCAAGATAATCTTGAACTATCAGCGCGCGATACATTGATTGTCTTTAGCCAACACGAAGAATTGAAAATTGAGTCAAAAGAAGAAGGGATTGATAACAACCTAATTGAGGATGACCAAAGCGAAAGCCTTTCGAATCTATATAGTGATAAACGATTGATCGCTAAAAGTGGTAGCTATACCCGCCGTGAATTACTAGCCCCTATTCTCGCCAAACTCAAAGGGCAAGAATTGTATAACGGCACGGTAAATGTTGCATCCATTTCAGGTGAAGTAAGATTCCCCGGTGAATACCCAATATCTCAAAGTACTCGACTAAAGAGCTTAATCATTGCTGCGGGTGGCTTAAAACAAAGTGCTTATATCAAACAAGCTGAGTTAACTAGTTTGGTGATTGACCCTGCATTAGGGGCAAGTGTACGTCACACCAATATTAATTTAGAAACGGCGCTTAGCGGTGATGCAACTGCAAACTTAGCAATAGTGAGTAAAGACCAAGTTAATATTCTCAAGATCCCTTCGTGGCAAGAGAATATTTCGGTATCACTAAGTGGTGAGGTGCGCTTCCCAGGTATTTATTCGGTACGTCAAGGTGAAACGTTAAAAAGCGTAATTTTCCGTGCTGGCGGTTATACAGAACAAGCATTTCTTGCTGGTGCTGTCTTTACGCGTGAATCAGTTAGACAACAAGAGCTAACACAGATAGCAAAATTAGCCGATCAACTGCGGCTTGATATTGCGTCAAAAGGGCTAAGTGGTGATGGTTCAAATGTTTCATTTTCAGAAGCCTCATTAATGTTAAAAGAGCTTCAAAACTTAAAAGCTATGGGTCGAATGGTGATTGAACTTGGACACCAAGATAGCCAAATGAACAATAATGGATTGGCCATTGAAGATGGTGACCAGCTATTTATTCCTTCGCAAAAGCAAATAGTAACCGTCGTTGGTGAAGTGCAACATGCTTCAACTCATTTTTATAATGACAGTCTCAATGTCAATGAGTATCTCAAATTGGCCGGTGGCATAAAACATCGTGCAGATGATGACAGAATCTATATCATAAGAGCGAATGGGTCTGTGATGATTCCAGAATCAAGCTATTGGTTTGATGGTAATCAACAGATTGAAGCGGGAGACACTATTGTTGTGCCATTAGACACCGAATATAAAGATAACCTAACATTGTGGTCTCAGGTTACTGGAATTATTTATAATGCAGCTGTTGCTATTGCTGCCGTAAAAGGGCTGTAATCGTGAAATCAACAACGACTAAATATCAAAATAACGATAAAGCTCAGCATATTGACCAAGTTTCACCAGAATTATTACAGCAATTAACCATGGCGAAAACTCAATCTCGATTAAGTCAGCCACCACTGGACGATGAAATAGACTTCGCAGAATTATGGCATGCTATTTGGGCGGGGAAGTGGCTAATTATAGCAATTACAGCTGTTTTTTCCTTAGCTTCAATCATATATGCCCTATCACTACCTAATATTTATAAATCAGAAGCATTACTCGCTCCTGCAACGGAAAAACAAGCTGGGATGAGTGGTTTAGCGTCAAAATTTGGCGGCCTTGCAAGTTTGGCCGGTGTTAACCTCGGTAGCGGTGGGGGTATAGATCAAACAGTGCTTGCACTTGAAATTATGAAGTCTCGTTTATTTATTGATAATTTTATTAATAATAACAACTTGCTTGTGCCATTAATGGCAACCAAAGGTTGGATACGAGATGGTAACAAACTCATCTATAATGCTGAAATATATGATGTCGAAAAAAACGAGTGGGTCAGCGATGTGAAAAAAAACAGGTGGTCAGGGCCTTCATCTCAGAAAGCATTTAGAGTGTTTAGTGGGTTATTTAATGTTACTCAAGATCAAACCAGTTCAATGATCACATTATCCGTCGAACATTATTCTCCGTTGATAGCGAAGCAGTGGGTAGACTTACTGATCAAAGCTATTAATACAGAAATGAAGCAGAAAGATTTGACTGAAGCTGAGAACAGTATCACGTATCTAAATAATCAATTAGAACTAACTCGAGTTAGTGGATTGCAAGATGTTCTTTATCAACTTATTGAGGAACAAACCCAAACTATCATGTTCGCAAATGTACGTGAACAGTACGCTTTAAAGGTTATTGACCCAGCAGTTATCCCCGAGCTTAAAAGCGGCCCTAAACGTTCGCTAATATGCGTGCTTGGTGTATTTATCGGTGGAATGCTCGCTGTTATGGTAGTGATTATTCGCTATTTCTCAAATAAAAGTGCTCATGATGCATCTTAACTTTAATGTAAATGAGCAGCAACAGGTAAAACAATGGAAATAATAACTCCGCTAATATTCACATTTTTAACATCGTTCTTTTGTATTAGATTTGGCAAGCCGCTCGCTATTCGTCTAGGATTAGTTGATACACCTACTGCACGTAAAGCCCATACGGGGTCAATCCCCCTTGTTGGTGGTATTGGTATCTTCATCGGTGTACTAATGGCCTCAATGGTGTTTATTCCACAAAGCCAAGAGTTAAATTTATATTTAATCGCAGCTGCATTAATTGTGTTTATTGGTGTATTAGATGATTTTTATGATCTGCCGGTTAAACCTCGAATCGTTGCGCAAATATTAGTCGCGAGCATGATGATTTTTGGCGCGAACTTATATTTAGATAATCTTGGGAATCTGTTTGGCTTTGGCGAGATTAGTCTCGGCATGTTTGGTACTGTATTTACTATCATCGCGGTAGTCGGAGCCATCAATGCCTTTAATATGGTCGATGGTATCGATGGTCTGGCTGGCATGTTATCGATGATTACGTTTAGCTCGTTAGCATTATTACTGAGTTTGAGCCAAAATCAGTGGTTCTTACTTCCAGTATTGTTCATCGCTGCAACCCTGGCTTATCTGATGTTTAACTTGGAATGGCCTAGCTCAAAATTCAAAAAAATATTCATGGGTGATGCCGGAAGTATGCTAATTGGACTGACGGTTGTCTGGCTACTTGTTGTAGGCACACAGTCAGAAATTCAAGCGTTTAAACCAGTAACTGCATTGTGGATTATCGCTGTACCGCTAATGGATATGGCGGCGATAATGGTGCGTCGCATAAGAAAAGGCCAATCGCCGTTTAAGCCAGACCGTGATCATCTCCATCATATTTTTTTGAGAGCAGGCTTTTCTTCACGACAAACATTAGCGTTGATTAGCTTAATCGCAATCTCCCTAACGATGATCGGTGTGGCTCTAGAGTCATTTAACGTTCCTGAATGGCTCATATTGATTTTGTTTTGCTGCGTATTTGGACTATATGCTTTTGCAATTAATCACATATGGCGTTTATTAACTTTTTTTAGAAAATATAATAGTTAGTTCACAAATAATTAAACGAAATTTTAGTAAATTCCGTGGTGTTATCTAGTATGAGTAACACCATTTTAGAAATTAAGGTAAGGTTACAGATGTTAAATAATAAAACAGTTTTGATCACTGGTGGTACTGGGTCATTCGGCAAGAAATTTATCGAGACGATTCTAAATAGATATCCTGAAGTGAAGAAGATAATCATTTACTCACGCGATGAATTAAAGCAATCGGTAATAAAGCAGAAGTATCCAGCTTATGATTTTCCTCAACTTCGATTCTTTATTGGTGATGTACGTGACCGAGAACGAATGACGCAAGCTTGTGAGGGAGTTGATGTTATTATTCACGCGGCAGCAATCAAGCAAGTGGATACAGCTGAATATAACCCGACAGAGTGTATTCGAACAAATATTGACGGCGCAGAAAATGTTATTCATGCCGCATTAATGTGTGGTGTTAAAGATGTTGTTGCATTATCAACAGATAAAGCTTGTGCTCCTATAAATCTATATGGGGCTACTAAGTTAGCATCAGATAAGTTATTTGCAGCAGCCAATAATATTCGTGGTTCTAAAGATATTAAATTTAGTGTTGTTCGTTATGGTAATGTTATGGGGTCGCGTGGGTCTGTTATTCCTTTCTTTATGGATAAGAAAAAAGAAGGACTGTTACCTATTACTCATGAAGATATGACGCGTTTTAATATCTCGTTGCAAGATGGCGTTAATATGGTTATGTATGCTATTGGAAATCATATTGGTGGTGAGATATTTGTTCCTAAAATTCCGTCTTATAGAATTGCCGATATTGCAAATGCTATTGCACCTGAGTGTGAAACTAGGATTGTTGGAATTCGACCAGGAGAGAAACTTCATGAGGAAATGATTACGGATACGGACTCTCTAAATACAATTGATTTAGGGAAGTATTACGCGATATTACCATCAGTATCCTTTACGTATACAGAATCTGAATATATGGCGCACCACAAAGCAGTTAAAGTTCCATTTGGATTCAAATATAATTCAGGGACAAATACTGAATGGGAAACAGTTGATTCTTTAAGATGCTTAATCGTTGAACATGTAGATTCAAACTTTTCCGTTTAATTTGATTGCGAAGATATAATTATGATCCCATATGGTAAGCAAGATATTACACAGAAAGATATAGATACTGTTGTTGATGTTTTAACATCTGATTTTTTAACGCAAGGGCCCCAAGTGCCTTTATTTGAAAAATCGATCAAAGGTGCTGTTAATGCTGATTACGTATTTGCAGTTAATTCTGCAACATCAGCACTTCATATTGCTTGTTTAGCATTGGGTGTCGGTAAAGGCGATGTTGTTTGGACCACTCCTATTACCTTTGTCGCTTCTGCGAATTGTGCATTATATTGTGGTGCTGATATCGATTTTGTCGATATAGATACTAAAACGTATAATTTGTCTCCTGAATTGCTTGAGAGTAAGTTATTACACGCGAAGAAAAATAACTTACCGTTACCTAAAGTAGTTATTCCAGTGCATTTGTGTGGTCAACCATGTGAAATGGATAAGATTCATGCATTAAGTGTTGAATATGGCTTTTCCATTATTGAAGATGCTTCGCATGCAATTGGCGGTAAATATAAAAATAACCCTATTGGAAATTGCGAATATAGCGATATAACGGTTTTTAGCTTTCACCCTGTAAAAATTGTTACTACCGCTGAAGGCGGTGCTGCAACTACTAACAGTAAAGAACTGGCGTCTAAATTAGAGCTCCTCCGAAGTCACGGTGTAACTAGAAATAGCTCACTTATGAAAAACGAAAGCCATGGTGGCTGGTATTACGAACAGGTTGAATTGGGGTTTAATTATAGAATGACTGAAATGCAGGCTGCACTTGGTGTTAGTCAAATGTCCAGACTGCATGGTTTTGTTGCAAAGCGAAATGAGTTAGCTGCGAAATACGATGAATTATTAAGAGAGTTACCACTTGTCACACCATTTCAAATCAATGATTCATACTCCGGACGTCATTTATATGTCATAAGATTACATTTGGATGAAATTAAATTATCACACAAAGATGTATTTGAAGCATTAAGAAATAGCGGAGTTGGTGTTAATTTGCACTATATTCCAGTGCATATTCAGCCATATTATCAAGAGTTAGGATTTGAAACAGGCCAATTCCCTAATGCTGAAAATTATTACAAAAATGCAATTAGTATACCTTTATTTCCAAACTTAACTTCTGCTGATCAGCAACATGTCATTTCCATATTGAGAAATATACTATGTCAATAGTCGTTGTTATTCAGGCTCGTACTAATTCATCTAGGTTACCAGCAAAAGTACTGTTACCTATTGGTGGCTTTTCTTTAGCGATTCTTGCTGCTAAAAGAGCTAGCAATACTGGTCTTGATGTGATTGTGGCAACATCAGTCGAAAATTCAGATGATTTATTATCTAGCTACTTAAAATGTAATTCAATTAATCTTTTTAGAGGAAGTTTAAATGATACTTTGAATCGTTTCACCTGTGCTATTGATGGCTATGAAGATGATACCATTGTTGTTAGGCTAACAGCCGACAACGTTTGCCCTGATGGAAAACTTATTGAAGAAGTAATTGAGACATTTATTTCTGAAAATTTAAATTACATTTATTGTAATGGTAGTGAATCGGGACTTCCATATGGTATGAGCCTTGAAGTTACAAAAGCTAAATTTATTCGGGAAGCTAATCGGAATACAGTATCATCTTTCGATAGGGAGCATGTGACTCCTTATATATATAATAAATTCGGTAAAGTACCGTTTACTAATTATTCAAATTTAGAGATGGGTAAATTAAATTGTACTGTTGATAATTTGAATGATTACCTTTCATTGTCTAAAGTATTTCAAAATATAGATGACCCACTGAATATAAGTTGCTTGGAACTGTGTAAGCTATTAGATAGTAATACAGAAATAGTAACTAGATTACTCCCTGTTAAGTTTGTTTTAGGTACTGCCCAATTGGGTATGAATTATGGTATTAACAACTTATCAGGAAAACCTACTGTAGATGTTGCTAATGATATATTATTAAAAGCATTGGAGAATAAAGTATCAAACATTGATACCGCTAGTATGTATGGAAACTCAGAGAGTATCATTGGGAATTTTGTAGCTAGTGGTTGGCAGGGTAGAACAGAAATTATCACCAAATTATTCCTATCTCAAGATGAACTAGCAAGTAATGATGTTGCACTTGTCGTAGAAAATAAAATTTATAAGTCATTGTTAAATCTTCGTAATAGCGCTCTGGATGTGTTGCTTCTTCATCGGGCAGATTATATCAGTATTAAAGACAGTATAATCTGGAATTCTTTATTAGAATTTAAAAAGATAGGTCTAATAAAAGTAATAGGCGTGTCAATTCAAAATGAAAGTGAATTAATCGAAGTGCTAAAATTTGATACTGTTGAGCATATTCAATTACCTTTTAATATTATGGATTGGAGATGGAAACAAGGTATTGAGTTAATAAGAGATACGAAAAAAATAAGAAAATTAACAATTCATTGCCGTAGTGCTTTTTTACAAGGGCTGTTACTTTCTAATGATGAACTAAAATGGACAAATGCCCACGTAACAGATTTCTCCGAAATTATGCTGTTCCTATCTCTATTGACTAAAAAATTTAACGCGCCACTGAAAGATATACTTCTTAGTTATGTTACCCAAAAAGATTGGGTTGATGGTGTTGTTGTTGGCGTAGAAACCTCAGAGCAATTAATTGAAAATTTAAATAGTTTGGCCTTTAGTGAGGGTGATATTGATTTTAATGATGTAGAAAAATTGATTCCTGTACTAGATTTTAAAACTTTAGACCCAAGCAAATGGCATTCATGATTTATGTTTAATTTAGATAAAAAAAATATTTTGATAACGGGTGCAACTGGTTATTTAGGTCGAGAAATGGCTTTAGCTTTATGCTCTAGAGGGGCAAAAGTTTATGTTAATTCTCGTGATGATAAAAAAGCTAATGATCTTGTTAATATCTTAAGAGCGAAAGGGCACTTGGCTGAGAAAGCAGTATTTGATATAACTAATGCCAGCAGCATTGATTTGTGGCTTGAGAAGACTGAATTAAATACACTCTCTGGAGTAATTAATAATGCATATTCAGGGAGCGCTGGTTCTATTGAGACCTCTACTGAAGATGATTTTCGTAATAGCTTTGAGATCACTGTTGTTGCAGCACAACGTTTATTTATAAAACTTCTCCCTTTGTTTCGGCGTACAACTGAAAACGAAGGGCTTGTATCTATCCTTAATATATCTTCTATGTATGGATTTGTAAGTCCTAACTTAAACATGTATAAGAGTAAAAAGGCTTCTAACCCACCCTTCTATGGAGCTAGTAAAGCAGCTCTTCACCAATGGTCAAAATATGGTGCTTGTGAGTTTTCTTCAGAAGGAATTAGGTTTAATACGCTTTCCCCAGGTCCATTCCCTAATTTAGATGTTCAGAAGAAGTCACCTGAATTTATCCAGGAGTTGAATAAAAAAGTCCCAATGGGGAGGGTAGGGGATGCTATAGAGATCAAAGGTCCTGTCGTTTTCCTTATGTCAGACGATTCCAGTTATGTTAATGGGACAAACCTCGAGGTAAATGGAGGCTGGACTTGTTGGTAACTTCAAAAGTATATTTTGCAGTGATTAAAGTCAATATTTAATATGAAGATAGTTATTCGAGCTGATGCTTCTGTATTTATCGGTAGTGGTCATATAATGCGCTGTTTAGTGTTGGCAAAAATACTAAAAAGCAGGGGGCATGAGATTATTTTTGCTACTCGACCGCAAAAAGGTGATTTTGTTGATTATATTCAGCAACAGGGTATTGAAGTTATAGAGCTTCATAGAACTTCATGTGTAATCGAACCTAAAGATAATAACGACTATCAAGCATGGTTACAGACTCCCTGGCTTGATGACTCAAATGACTTTATTGAAAAGGCAGGTAATACAGACTTAGTCATTGTTGATCATTATGGCATTGATAAAAATTGGGAAAAGCATGTTTCACAATCACTCAATTGCAAAATGTTTGTTATCGATGACCTAGTAAGGCAACATCATGCAGATTTAATTCTAGATCAAACCTTTGGTCGGAAAAAAGGTGAATATGGTACTTCTACGAAATGCACTGAAGTACTGGTAGGTAGCCAACATTCATTGCTAGCACCTCAATACGGTGCACTAAGATCGTTAGCAGAAGCAAAGGTCAGCATAAGCCCAGTATATAAAGTACTAGTTACTATGGGGGCCATAGATACACCAAACGTAACCTTAAAAGTACTTGACGCGTTATCTAGCATAAAAAATATAGAGGTTACCGTCTTATTAAGTACAAGAGCACCACATTATGACTCGGTATCTGCGTTTTGTGATAGTCATAAGAAAATAAATCACATAGATTTCTCTGATGATGTAGCGACTTTAATGCTTGAGCACGACATTGCTATTGGAGCGCCAGGCAGCACATCGTGGGAAAGAGCGTGCTTAGGATTGCCAAGTATTATCGTCCCAATCGCAGAAAATCAAATAGATATAGCTGAGAATATTGCCAATGCCGGTGCCGCAATAAAATTAAATATTGGAGATATAGAGTTAGGGTTTAAGAATGCCTTTAATCAAATTATCGATAATTGGTCTGTATACCGACGTGCTAACTTTATGATCACCGATGGGCAAGGTGCATTTCGTGTAATAAAACAAATAGAAAATCTAAGATAATGAATTCAATAACTTTACTTTGTAGTGACGTAAATCACCCCATTTTCCCCTATCTAAAGGCTTGGAAAGACAAAAACTCGAAAAAATATCAAATTAATCTCTTAAATACAGTGGATGAAATACAGGAGGAGGGAGAAATACTGTTCCTCATTTCGTGTAGCCAGATTGTAACGGATAAGACCAAGTCATTATTCCAACACACTTTAGTTTTACATGCCAGTGATCTGCCAACCGGAAGAGGTTGGAGTCCACATGTTTGGGATGTCATATCCGGTAAAGATAATCTAACCCTGTCGTTATTAGACGCAAAGGAGCCTGTAGATACAGGTGATATATGGAGAAAAGTTACGATTCCGTTAAACGGAACAGAGCTTTTCAATGATATAAATGATGTACTTTTTAAGGCGGAGTTAAGTTTAATAGAGTGGGCTTGTGTGAATTATAAAAGTAGCAACGCAACACCTCAAAGTGCTGAAAAATCAACTTATTATAGAAAAAGAACGCCACAAGATAGTGAGTTAGAGTTAGATAAAACATTAGAAAGCCAATTTAACCTGTTAAGAGTTTGTGACCCTGATAGGTTTCCTGCGTTTTTTTATAAAAACGGTCAAAGATATAACGTGAGAATTGAAAAAGATGAAAACTAAATTTGTTGAAATTGATAATAGAAAAATAGGCCCTGATTTTCCTCCTTATATTATTGCTGAGTTGTCTGCTAATCATAATGGTGATATCAATCGTGCATTTGAAATTTTAGAAATGGCTAAGCGCTGTGGTGCCGACGCTATAAAACTGCAAACTTATACCCAAGACACGTTAACAATCGATTGCGATAAACCTGATTTCAAAATAGACGGTGGTCTTTGGGATGGAAGAACGTTGTACGATCTATACACTGAAGCGCACATGCCATGGAGTTGGCATAAACCTTTGTTTGAAAAAGCTAAAGAATTGGGAATAACCATATTCAGCTCTCCATTTGATGCAACTGCTGTCGACTTACTTGAGGAGTTAGGTGCTCCTGCTTACAAAATAGCATCGTTTGAAGCTATTGATTTAGCGCTTATTGAATATGTTGCTAAAACTGGTAAGCCAATGATTATATCAACAGGCATGGCGAATCAAGAAGAAATTCAAGAAGCTGTTGACACTGCAAGGAATGCTGGTTGTACAGAATTGGTGGTTCTTCATTGCGTAAGTGGGTACCCCGCTCCATCTGCAGACTACAATTTGGCAACAATTCCGGATATGGCTAAACGTTTTGATGTTCTTACTGGTCTATCTGATCACACTATTGACAACACAACAGCGATAGCATCAGTTGTTTTAGGGGCTTGTTTAATTGAAAAACACGTAACGCTTAATAGAGATGGTGGGGGCCCTGATGACAGTTTTTCATTAGAGGAACCTGAATTACTCCAACTGTGCCGTGATGCAAAAATAGCTTGGGAAGCTCTGGGGAATGTCAATTATGAGCGTAAAGAAAGTGAAAAAGGAAATCTAGTTTTCAGGCGTTCTTTATATGCTGTTAAAGATATTAAAACTGGTGAATTATTTACTCATGAAAATGTAAGAAGCATTAGACCCGGTTATGGCTTAGCGCCAAAGTTTTTACCATCAGTCCTTGGTAAAACATCATTAATAGACATTAGTAGAGGTACTCCTTTAAGTAATGAGTTTCTTGCTTAATGTTCGACAGTAAAACCTTACAATGAATACTCAGATTATAGAAAGACTTACTAACTTGGCTCTAAGGGGGCTAAGCATGGGCAGTAAGTTTATTTTAGTTATCTTTTTAGCCAAATATCTCTCCGTTATTGATATCGGACTATATGGTTTAATAATAGCGACGCTTAGCTTTTCAGTAACGCTCCTCGGGGCCGATTTTTATACCTATAGTCAAAGGGAAATGTTAAGCGTAGATAAATCAAAGTGGTTTTGGGTTATTCAGCATCAATGTATAGCAACAGTAGTGTTATATGCGATTTTTTTACCTCTACAGCTTCTAATTTTTTATAATGATTGGTTACCTTTGGTCTTCCTACCTATATATATGTTGTTACTGGTAAGTGAGCATATAGCACAAGAAGTTAATCGCATACTTATAACAATGCAAAAACAACTGATTGCTAGTTTTATCCTTTTCTTTAGACTAGGTGCATGGTGTTGGGTGGTTATTGGACTTTTCCTATGGGATGAATCGTTTAGACAAATTGATACTGTATTATGGTCATGGCTTATAGGTAGTTTAGTCTCAATAATTATAGGCGTTTTATTTATAATAAATCAGTTGCCTACTTTAAGTTTTTCAAAAGTAGACAGCGAGTGGATCCAGAAAGGCTTTTTAATAGCATTCAAGTTTTTTTGTGCAACGATCTGTTATCGAGCTATTATGACCGCAGATCGCTACGTGATTGAGTTTGTGGGTGGCAAAGATATGCTAGCTGTTTATGTAGTGTATATAAGTATCGCCATGGCGATAAATAGTGTCCTGGTACCTACGGTCTTTTCGTTCATTTATCCGAAACTAGTCAGTAATTATAAGAAAGGTAATTTTTCTGAATATAGAAATAACCTAAAAGAGCTTATTCGGTCAGTTTTCATTATTGGTGGTGGTGTTGCGTTATTGATTGGCGTATTTGCTCCCTTCGTTTTTGAATGGACTGATAAACTTATATTACTGCAAAATACTTACTTATTGTGGCTTTTATTGATAATGTCATTTCTATATTCAGTAAGTATGATTCCCCATTATGTTTTGTACGCCAAAGGGCTTGATAATAAAATATTATATAGCCATATAAGTAGCTTGCTATTTTTTATCGCTGGTTCTTTAATTGGTATGAACCGTGGGAGTGTAAACATTGTATTGTACTCCTTAATAGGTTCAATGCTGTGTCTTTGTATCACTAAGTCCTGGTTTGCATTTCAGAACCAGTCAAAAGATTGAAATTATTATGTCAGAAAAAAACACTATCTTTATTTGTTGTCTTGCTGAACCTTGGATTAAGGTCATACAAGAGCTGGAAAGTTATGGCCTAAACGCTAGCTACGTTGTCCATTGGAGAGATGAGAAAGAACTATATATAGACGCTAATTTAAATGAGTGTTTTCTCCAAACTGTAGAAAATGCTTGGAAAGGTATCGGCTTTCCGAAAGATAATATCCCTGCTCCTTTGGATGAGTATCAATTAAAGTCAATAGCTTGGTACGAGTCTCAGGCAATGATTATGATGAATAGACTAGACCCAACTGAAACAAGAATGTCCACTGGAACGCGGCAGTATTACTTTAGGGATTTGGTAGGCCATTGGCTTTCAGTTATCACAAAGGAAAAAATCGAACTTGTCGTATCTCCATCAGTACCACACCGTGTGTTTGATTATGCTCTATATGTAGCCTGTAAAATAAAATCAATAGATTATTTGTCTTTTCAGTTAACTCCTTTCGGCGCAAACAGCTTACTTATTCCCAATATTGAAGAAATGCCTAAAATCGTTGCTGATTATCAAGGCGAATTAGAAAAGCCCAGCCAAAGTGTTATGGCTCGAGTTAATCAAAATTTAGCTAATTATGAAATCGCTATTCCTGACTACATGAAAGCACACGCGAAGAATAATAAGTCTCTATTAAAGCCTTTTAAAAAAATATATGATTCTTTAAATCGAAATCTGAAAGAAAAAAAATTTTACAAGCTTAAGCAACCAAATACCTATTGGGCGAAATTTGGTAATATGCCTTATGAAAAACAAATAGGGTGGCTAGAGTACTGTAAGGTTAAGCTCATTCATACATTGAAAGTAAAACAGCTAGAGATAGCATATAACAGAATTGTAAGTCAGCAATGGGATAAAGCAACACCTTATATTTTTGTCGCATTGCACTACCAACCTGAAGAAACATCTTGCCCTACTGGTGGTTCGTATGCTGACCAGATTCTAATGATTCAGCTCCTTAATGAAACATTGCCTTCAGATATCAACATTATTGTTAAAGAGCATAAATCACAATTTTATCGTGATCAGGAAGGCTCAGCAGGGAGAAATGCTCTATTTTACAATAGAATATCTGCTATATCGACTCGAATATATTTTGATAGTGTCGATAGTGACCCTTTTGCGTTAATCGATGATGCAATAGCTACGGTTACCATTAGTGGTACTATTGGCTGGGAAAGCGCTATCAGAGGCACTCCTACACTAAACTTTGGCAGGGCATGGTATGAAGGTATGCCGCGAGCGTTAAGAATAAAAGGAAGAAATGATTTAGAAAACATTATTCCACAATTACGTAGCTTAAAAAAAGCAGAATTACATGAGGAAATTTTACATTTCCATAAACTGTTAGAAGATAGATTTATTAACGCAATTCACTATAAATCATTTGTTGGAAAAACAGATGTCAGTATGGAAGATTCAATCGAAAATTTAAAAGATGCAGTATTATCTCATTTGAAAGGAAGTTAACTAAAGTAGTTAACGCATAAACTATGATAGAAAGTACCCTAAGATTTATATTAAATAATATAGCAGCTCCGATTGTAAATGTTTTTAGTTCTCAATTTATTGAACGTAAGTGGCTTTTAGACTGTAAAGAACTTCCATTGACTCCAGAGCATAAAGAGTTATATGTAATTATTCATCAACATACTGCGAGAAAATTATTTAAATTTCCAGATCTTGTTAACTGTAAAGACTTTAATGACAGAATTCAGTGGTTAAAGTTATTCGATCAAGATGAATTGCAAATTCAATGCTCGGATAAATTAAAAGTCCGTGATTATGTTGCAGCGAAAGCCGGATCAGAATATTTAGTACCAATGTTTCAGTCTGTTAGTTCTTTTGATGATATTGATTTTGATAAATTACCTATTTCATTTGTTATGAAAACTAATCATGATTCAGGCACTGTTGTTTTAGTAAAAGACAAGTCTAATTTTGATAAATTGAAGTCAAAAAAAGGACTGGAAGCTTCTTTAAAAAGAAAGTTTGGTTGGAGTGTCGGTGAGTGGGCCTATAGCTTTGTGCCACCTAGAATTATTATTGAACACTATATCGAACCCGAAAATGTAACACCACCAGCAGATTATAAGTTTTATTGTGTAAATGGTGAGGTTAAGTTTTGTCACTATATATACGACAGAGGACGTAATTCGAAAGAGCAATTATTGTCATCTGAAGGCGACGATTTGAAAATGCCACTTCATGAGAAGTTCGAGTTAGGGACAGGCTTTATAAAGCCAACTAATTGGAATGAAATGTTAAAAGTAGCCAGGAAAGTATCAGCTGATTTTAAATGTGTCAGGGTAGACCTTTTCTCAAGCCAAGGAAATATTTATGTTGGGGAAATGACATTTTGGCCTATGGCGGGGACATATAGGGGGCAAGGGCAAAAATTTTATGGTGAATTATTGGATTTTGATAGAAGCACCTATAAACCATCAGTGCTATGAACCTATTTTAATCAAGGTGTTTAAGTGTACTTTAAAGTTATATTTTTTTGTTTTTTTAGTCTGGGTATTTTAGGTTTTCTTGATTATGGAAGGGCACATATTATTAATGTGTCTACAGCATTTGATATCCTGCTTATTTTATCCGTTTTTATTTACAAGCCTAAGTTTGCTGATAAGACATCTTTATTAATGTTTTTTATTTTTTTGTCTTATTTTTTTATTTCTTTTCTAATTGCAATCGTTTTCCAAGGCAATCATTTACTTGATTTCCTTCTTGCCTACAAAGCTATATTTTATTTCACCATACTGTTTTATTTTGAAAGAAAGACAATAGGAGGAAAGCGACGGTTTTATCAACTATATAAGTGGTTGGTTATATTTTTTCTTATTAAATATGTATCATCTGTCCTGTTAGGTTTAAATGACCGTCCTTTACTGTTTAGAGAGAATAATTTTGAGTTAATGCTTCTGGCTCTACTATTTTATTTAAAATGTATTCTCTTTAATAATGTTAAAGGGTGGGACGTCATAGCTATAATTGTTATTTTCTTAATTTCCGGGTCTAAATCTGCAATACCAATACTGTTTTTGGTTTTAGCTAGCCTTTATTTAAAAGGGCTTACGTGGAAAAAAATTCTCTCTTTTTCGCTTATCGGTATAGTGTTTATTGGGGTTTTCGTTTCGTTATTATTATCAAAGTATGGTCTGAGCGGACTTGCTGGTATCGATAGGATAGCGTTCTTCCGCGTTTTTTATTTAGAGATGATTAATAGCTCAATATTAGAAGTTATTTTTGGTCATATACGAATGTCTGCATTATCAGAATCATCTTGTAATGCATTATATTTTTATCCTGGTTTGTTTAGTTTTAAAAATGATGGCAGTTGCTATTCTCTGATACTACATTCATTTATATTAAGATCTGTTTTTGACCATGGAGTTGCTGGTACTTTAATGATTTTTTATTCATGCCACTTACTCTTAACTAGAGCTGGTTACACAAGTCGTGTGTCTTATACATTTATTGGTGTTATGTTTTTAAATTCATTATCAGTCTCAGGTTTTAATAGTGTATTTTTTGCTTTAAGTATGCTCGTGTATATTGGTTTTTCTCCAAATAAAATAAATAATAATCAAGAGATTTAAGATGAGTTTTAAATATAGGCCAGATATAGATGGGCTAAGAGCAATTGCAGTGTTACTTGTTATTTTTTACCATGCCGGTTTCAAAATTATAAGTGGTGGGTTTGTAGGCGTTGATGTATTCTTTGTTATTTCGGGATTTTTAATTACGTCAATCATTGCACAAGATATTAAAGAGAATCGTTTTAATTTTTTTAGTTTCTATGTAAAAAGGATTAAGCGAATTTTACCTTCCTTTTACTTAGTTATTTTCACTACGATATCGCTAGGTTTTCTTTTATTGTTACCAAATGATTTAGTCGCATTAAGTAAAAGTTTTTTAGCGTCGAGTTTATTCTTTGCGAATATGTACTTTTGGAAGGTTACGGGAGGTTATTTTAATACTAGTACTGGTGAGATGCCTTTATTGCACATATGGTCTTTGTCTTTGGAGGAGCAATTTTATTTTGTTTGGCCGGTTGTTTTGCTAGTTATACTGAAGTCAAGGTTCAGTAAGTCGATAACCCCTTTAATTATAGTATCTATTATATTTACATTTTTACTCTCTGAATGGGCTGCTATCAATAAGCCTAATGCGGCTTATTATTACTTACCTACAAGAGCTGGAGAGCTATTGATTGGTGCTTTACTTGCGATTATATTGGCCTCAGGGGTAAAGCTAAAGTCTAACCTCGCAAACTGCCTTTCTATTTTGGGGTGTGTGTTTATATTTGGATCTGCCTTTGGGCTGTCTAAAGCATCAACTTTTCCAGGTTTTAATTCATTATGGCCATGTGTAGGAGCAGCATTGCTAATTTTATCTGGAAATAGTACCCCTACATTTGTTGGTAAAATTCTTTCGTCTAAATTCCTAGTTTTTATTGGGCTAATCTCCTACCCAATGTATTTATGGCATTGGCCAATAATAGCTTACTTAAATTACTTAAATTATGAACTTAATTACCTCTTAGGTGGTGGTGTCATTTTATTGACCACAATTTTGTCAATAATGACTTGGCACTTTGTTGAGAAGAGACTTCGAAGAGTAAAGTTATCAGACACTTCGGCATTCATACGTATCTTTGTCATTCCGTCGATAATCGTTTTTTGCGTAGGGCTTTTGATTATCGTGAATGATGGTTTTGATAAAAGATTTGTGAATAACGTAAAGTTTTTAAAGGTTAAACAAGCATTAGAAATGCCAACCGTATCTAAAGGTTGGTGTTACCAAACGGCTAAAGATATGGATATTGAAGAACCTTTGGGTTGCTCGTTAGGAATCAAAGAAGGTGTCCCTAATGCTATCTTTATGGGAGATTCTCATGCTGGTCATTATCAATATCTGGTTAATTATATTGGAAATAATAACGGTCTAAAAATAGCAACATTTATTACATCAAATTGTTTTCCAAGTTTATACACATCAAATAGCGAAAATTTAGGTGGGAACCCTAAGTTGTGTAAATCTTTCCGGTCTGAAGTTCAAAGAATCGTTACTCAAAATAAAGTTGAAGTTGTCTTTTTTGCTGCGAAGTGGGATGCAAATACAGAGTGGCTTCACGAAACTAAAGAAGCATTAGATATACTGTCTGAACGGGCTACTAAAATTATTATTTTCCCTCAAATCCCAAGTTATTTTGATAATGTTCCTCAGGAATATCTCAGGTCTACAGCGATAAGCGGATTTAGTGACTTCAATGGCGGTAAAGTTAACAAAGCATATATTTTGGCTAACCTAAACGTAAAAAAGATAGCTAAAAAATATAATAATGTTTTGTTTTTAGACTTAGATCTATTTACAGGAGAAGAGACAACACTTCCATTTTTTAGTAATGAGGGGGTGCCTTTTTATTTTGATAGTAATCATTTAAATATGTATGGGTCAAAAATGTTAACACGAAAGTTTATTGATAGTCCTGCTCGAAACAGATTAATAAATGAAGAGATTAAAGAATAAATAACTTACCGTAATTTTGGTAACGTATTATATCAAATAGAGATAATGATAAATGTTTACTTTTATAAAAGAAAAAATCGTTGATGTTGAAGAATTACTTGTAAAGAATAAGAAGGGCAGTGTTATTTACTTAAACCCATCGACATATAATTACTTTAGAAAAAATATGGAATTGATAAAGAATGTTGATGGTGTCAGGTTTGATGGCCTATTTATGTCATCATTCCTAAGGTTATTTGGTATCGACGTGCCAAAACGTCAAAGTTTTGATATGACGTCATTAGCGCCTAAAGTTTTTGAAAAATCGCAAAAAGAAGGGTTAAAGATATTTCTTTGCGGTGGAACAGATCAGGATGTTAACGATTTTTGTCGGATAATTAAGAGTAAATATCCAGAATTAAATATAGTTGGAAAACGGAACGGCTATTTTTCTGATGATGAGTTTTCTAGCGTTAAAGATGAAATTATAAAAGATAACCCTGATATCGTTATTTTAGGATTAGGGGGGAGGAAACAAGAATCGGTAGCCTCCAAGTTAACTCCTTTTATAGACGGTTATATATTCACATGCGGTGCGTTTATATCTCAAACAACCAAGAGAATAGACTTTTATCCGAAATATATAGACCGATTAAATTTGAGATGGGCATATAGATTTGTAGTTGAACCTAGAACAATCAAGAGAGTATTGATCAGTTACCCTTCTTTTGTCGTTTTCTTATTAATCGATTTCTTCAAATATAAGAGCAATGGAAAGTGAGGGTAGGAATGAAAATAGCAATAGCTGGAACCGGTTACGTAGGTCTTTCAAACGCTATGTTACTTGCGCAGCACAATGAAGTGATTGCAGTAGACATAATTAAAGATAGAGTTGACCTTCTAAATAGAAAACAATCCCCAATTTCTGATGCTGAAATAGAGAGTTTTTTGTCAAATAGAAATCTTAACTTTAATGCAACTTTGGATAAAAAAATGGCTTATGAGGGTTGTGATTACGTAGTTATTGCCACTCCGACGGATTATGATGTTGAAACTAATTATTTTAATACATCCTCAGTTGAAAATGTAATTAAAGATGTGATAGCTATTAATCCTGCTGCTGTTATGGTTATTAAATCAACCGTTCCTGTTGGTTATACCGATCGCATTAAGAACGAGCTAAAATGCAACAACATAATTTTCTCGCCTGAATTCTTACGAGAAGGGAAGGCTCTTTATGACAACTTACACCCTTCAAGGATTATTGTTGGTGAACAGTCTGAGCGTGCAAAAGTATTTGCGAATCTGTTGGCTCAAGGTGCTATCAAGCAAGACATTGATATTTTATTTACCGACTCAACAGAGGCTGAGGCGGTTAAACTTTTCTCAAATACTTATCTAGCGATGCGTGTTGCCTATTTTAACGAATTAGATACTTATTCTGAAACTCACGGGCTTGATACTAAACATATTATCGAAGGCGTCGGACTAGACCCCCGTATTGGCTCTCATTATAATAATCCTTCGTTTGGTTATGGCGGCTATTGCCTACCTAAAGATACCAAACAACTTAAAGCAAATTATAAAGATGTACCTAATTCGTTAATTAGTGCCATTGTGGATGCTAACGGTACTCGTAAAGATCATATCGCTGATACTATTATTAGTAGAAGTCCCAAAGTTGTCGGTGTTTATCGTTTAATTATGAAAACAGGTTCAGATAATTTTCGAGCTTCTTCGATTCAGGGGATCATGAAGCGGATTAAGGCAAAAGGGATTGAAGTGGTTGTTTATGAGCCTGAATTAAAAGAGGCTGAATTTTTCCACTCTAGTGTGATTAGTGATTTGGAAGAGTTCAAGACAATATCAGATGTGATTGTTTCCAACAGAATGGATTCAATATTAGCTGATGTTAGTGATAAAGTTTATACCAGAGATTTATTTGGTTCGGATTAAAGTAGTCAATTGTTATATCGATTCAAGGAAAAAGAATGAAATTTTTAGTTACTGGCGCAGCCGGCTTTATCGGTTTTCATGTTTCAAGGCGTTTGTGCACCGAAGGCCATGAGGTTATTGGTATTGACAACTTAAACGATTATTATGATGTTAATCTTAAGCTTGCACGTCTAGCTGAATTAGATAAATTTAAAGGTAACAATGCTAATGACGGACGGTTTCAGTTTATAAAGTTAGATCTTACAGACCGTGATGGAATAGCTACTTTGTTTACCGATGAAAAGTTTGATCGTGTTATCCATTTAGCTGCTCAAGCGGGTGTAAGGTATTCGATCGAGAACCCAATGGCCTACGCCGATTCTAACTTAATCGGGCACCTGACGATTCTTGAGGGGTGCAGAAATAGTGATGTGGAGCATTTAATATATGCATCATCAAGTTCTGTATATGGTTTGAATAATAAAACACCATTTTCGACATGTGATTCAGTTGACCACCCCGTTTCGCTTTATGCTGCAAGTAAGAAGTCAAATGAACTGATGGCGCACAGTTACTCGCATCTCTATAATATACCAACAACAGGTTTGAGGTTTTTTACAGTTTATGGCTCTTGGGGGCGCCCTGATATGGCGCCTTATATCTTTACCAAGAAAATTTTAGATGGTGAGACTATTGATATCAACAATAATGGCGACATGTGGCGTGATTTCACTCATGTAGATGACATTGTTGAAGGTATTATTCGTATTTCAGACGTTATTCCTAAGCGAAACTGTGAGTGGAAGGTTGAGAGCGGGTCTCCAGCATCTAGCTCTGCACCTTATTCAATATATAATATTGGGCATGGTTCACCGATTAACTTGATGGGTTTTGTGAAAGCTATTGAAAGCGAGCTAGGTATAGAAGCTGAGAAAAATTTCAGGGAAATGCAAGCCGGGGATGTTTATCAAACATATGCCGAAGTTAATGATTTATTTGCTGCTACGGGATACAAATCTAAAGTAACTGTTCAAGGTGGTGTTTCTGAGTTTGTTAAATGGTACCGCGACTTTTATCGAGTTTAATATTTTAGTTTTTGATGTCCAAATTGCGCAGCTTAAATTGCGCCCCCCTTGGTTCGTCATCGGTAGTCTAGTCAAGTTGTTAAATATCAACGCCTTACTGTTGGTTTGAGGAGTTTTATGAAAATCATTGGTATTTCCGCCTTTTATCATGATAGTGCTGCCGCCCTTGTGGTTGATGGTAATGTCATATCAGCAGCTCAGGAAGAACGTTTTACTCGTAAAAAACACGATCCTAGTTTCCCGACTAATTCAATTGAATTTATCCTAAAAAGTAATGGCTTATCACTAGTTGATATCGATTATGTTGTTTTTTATGATAAGCCATTAATTAAATTTGAACGAATCTTAGAAACTTATCTGTCGTATGCACCTAGAGGCTTACGGTCTTTCCTAATGGCTATGCCAATATGGTTAAAAGAGAAATTGTTTTTGAAAGAAACGCTTAAGCGGGAACTATCTGCTTTAAGCGGCCTTTCAAAAAAAGACTTACCTCAGTTAATGTTTACAGAGCATCACCAATCGCACGCAGCTTCTGCTTTTTATCCGTCACCATACGAAAAAGCTGCTGTTCTATGTATTGACGGCGTCGGAGAGTGGGCAACCACATCAGTATGGTTAGGTGAAGGTAATAAGTTAACCCCAATGTGGGAAATTGATTTTCCGCACTCATTAGGTTTATTGTATTCGGCATTTACCTATTACACTGGATTTAAGGTGAATTCTGGTGAATATAAATTAATGGGACTTGCGCCCTATGGATCGCCTAAATATGTAGATGTAATCTACGAAAAATTAATAAATGTTAAACCTGATGGTAGTTTTAGTTTAAATATGGACTATTTTAATTATGCAACCGGTCTTACTATGACAAATAGTAAATTTGGTGAACTATTTGGCGGTCCTGCGAGAACTAGTGAATCAGAAATCACCCAGAAAGAAATGGATATGGCTCGCTCTATCCAAGTTGTTACTGAAGACGTTGTTTTAAAAATAGCAAAAACGATTAAAGAGAAGCTTGGCGTTGATTATTTATGTTTAGCAGGGGGAGTAGCCTTAAATTGTGTCTCTAACGGAAAGCTTCATAAACAAAAGATATTTAAAGATATTTGGATACAACCGGCAGCAGGTGATGCCGGTGGTGCAATAGGTTCTGCTCTTTCTATTTGGTATGAGTACCTAGATAGTGACAGGTATGTTTCAGAGGGAAGCGATAGTAGTGAAGGCTCATATCTTGGACCTAGTTTTACAGATAAAGAAGTAACTAACTATTTAGATAACACATCCGCTAAATATCAAGTCGTAGCTTCAAATGAACTTTCGCCTTTGGTTGCAAAGTTAATTGCAAATGAAAATGTTATTGGCTGGTTTCAAGGTAGAATGGAGTTTGGGCCGAGGGCGCTTGGGGCAAGGTCAATTATTGGTGACCCTCGAAGTATAGAAATGCAACAGACTATGAATTTAAAAATAAAGTATAGGGAATCATTTCGACCATTTGCTCCATCTATTAAAGCTGAGAAAGTGTCTGAGTGGTTTGATTTTGAAGGTGTGAGTCCGTATATGTTAATGGTTTCTGAAATTAATCATGATAAAAAAACACCAATAACTACAGAGCAAACTAATGCATTAGGTATTGAAAAACTTAAAGTAGCTCGTTCTGTTATCCCTGCTGTCACACATGTAGATTACACTGCTCGAATTCAAACTGTTCATAAAGAAACTAATCGAAAATATTGGGAACTACTCGATTCATTTGAGGAATTAACTGGCTGCCCTGTTGTAATCAATACGTCATTCAATGTTCGCGGAGAGCCTATAGTATGCTCTCCTGAAGACGCTTATCGGTGTTTTATGAGGACTGAAATGGATTACTTAGTGCTTGGAAATATTATTCTTAACAAAGCTGAACAGCCTCAACTATCAAACGATAATTCCTGGCAAGATGAGTTTACATTGGATTAAATTTATTATGATAAAAATCAAGAAACTTGATAATAATGGGTATAGGAACTTTGGACTAACTATGGCTGTATTCTTCACAGCTATGTTTGGTATTGTATTGCCCTTTGTGTTTAGCTTCGATAATTATATTTGGCCATTTGTTACTTCTATTATTTTCGTTTTTTTAGCCTTATTTACTCCACGTTGGTTAATGTATTTACATATACTTTGGATGACTCTAGGCCATTATCTAGGGATAATAAATACAACAATAATATTGACGCTAGTGTTTATTGTTATATTTGTGCCTATGGCATTTTTGCTAAAAATTTTCGGAAAAGACCCTATGAGAAGATCTAAAAAGCAATGCTTAGATACTTATTGGATTAGCAGCAAACAGCCACCTAAAGAGCAGATGGAAAAAATTTACTAATGTTTGAATTAATAAAAGATTTATATGGTTTTATGAAAACTAGAAAAAAATTCTGGTTATTACCTGTTTTTATTGTGTTACTGATACTTGGTAGTTTATTGGTATTAACGCAGGGGTCTGTAATAGCTCCGTTTATTTACACGCTTTTTTAGTGAATTTATGTTGAAAATATTTAATTGCTGGCCTTTACAAGCTATTGTGCTAATTCTATTTTCTATCTGTGCGTTAAAATTTTTTGTAGTTCCCTGGGCGTGGGTAATGCTTTTTGTTTCTGTCGCTTTATTTCTTGCGATTCACCGAATTAAAAGCCCCAATATTCGTATAGGTATAGCTAATGCTTTAGCGATACCTATATCCATGTTTTTTGCAGAAATGTATTTATACACGCTGTACGGTTCTCTACCGTTAGCTAGAACAGGGAGTTATACAACGGATGGGTATACACGCCCTGACGAAGATTTAGGGTATGCTCCTATTTTTAATATTGAACGAGGTTTAACTGTTCATAGTGATACCACTCTAGTTTATGACGTTATTTATAATATCGCGGAAAACGGGTTAAGACTTACACCGTCTTCTAATGACATTTCTAAAAGATGTGTTCTATTTTTCGGCGGTTCATTTACCTTTGGTGAAGGACTGAATGATAATGAAACTCTCCCTCATTATTTTGGAAGTATTTCAGGTAATGATTTCAAAGTGCTCAATTATGGATTTCATGGCTATGGACCCCACCAAATGTTATCTTCAATTGAGAACGGCTTAATAGATAAAGAAACAGAAGGTTGCAGTAATGTCAATGTAATATATAGTGCAATTCCAGATCATATGGCTAGAGCAGCAGGATATTCAGCTTGGGATGGGCATGGTCCCAAATATCTAGCTTATAAAGATACTGTCATTCGTTCTGGAAATTTTGATGATGGAGATAGTTTTATTTATAGAAAGTTATTATCGAAACTTCGATTATCATTTATCTATAAAACATTTTTAGATAAACGTCGTAATGATCTGGTTAAAAGTGATATTGACAAGTTTTTTTCTATTATTGAGAAATCAAAACAACTACTTTCTTCGAAGTTTAATAATTTAAAATTCACTTTTTTATTATGGGACAAAAATAACCTATCTTCACTGATCGACCAAAAAAATAGTGATATCATGCTAACTTATCTAGTTGATAATAAATCAGAGTTTTATTTGGTGAGCGATATAATACCGCAATATAAAGATAATGGTTCAGTATACACTGTAAGTGCTTTTGACCTTCACCCGAATAAGAATGCAAATATCAGAATTGCATCTTTTTTATCAGCTAAAATGATAGATAATAATTAAGAGATTAAAATAAGCTAACTCAGCTTTTATTCGAATGAACAGTGACCTAACTGTTTAATAAATTCCTTTTAGGGAAGTTTAAGGTAAGTCAGTATCGTTATTAATTCATAATTAGCGCTATTTTTGAACTAGATGTTAGATAAAGACTCGTATAAATTTATTGAGATAAAATGAAGAAAACAATAACTAAAGCAGTAATCCCCGTTGCAGGTCTTGGTACGCGTATGCTGCCTGCAACAAAAGCTATTCCAAAGGAAATGCTACCAATCGTTGATAAGCCACTTATTCAATATATCGTCAACGAATGTGTTGCTGCTGGCATTAAAGAAATAGTGCTGGTGACACATTCGTCTAAAAATGCGATTGAAAATCATTTTGATAAATCATTTGAACTTGAAACAACCCTTGAGAAGCGTGTTAAACGTTCGCTTT
>Ga0209396_1001409_pt1 | contig 26855 bp, 16 predicted proteins | sample GOMGulsemesocosm_6_FD_184638 | JGI IMG/M metagenome (GOLD analysis project Ga0209396, IMG submission 184638) | Methane-oxidizing microbial communities from mesocosms in the Gulf of Mexico - GOM8C Gulf of Mexico (SPAdes) (version 2) | ecosystem: Environmental > Aquatic > Marine > Cold seeps... | reverse complement strand
GTAAGCACGTAAAACCAACTGCCATTCTCAATAATGCTTGCTTGAACGACATTAAACAAAGCTTGAGCCTGCTTAGGTAGCGCTGCGGTATATAGTAAAAGTGCAATAATAATGGATGAGGCACCAAAGAAAACCTTTGTATTTAATTGACTATTAACCGATACAGACAAGTTTTTCCCCTAAATTTAATTTCAATTCATATTATATTTGCCGAAATAATGAAGTAAATAATAGCACATGTCGTGTTTTTTCTTCGATAACCTCTGATATTTGTTGATATTTTGATAAAAATCATATGTGTTGCTACGCTATAACCTAGGTTAAATATAGTTAGGACACGAATAGTATCAACTCGAATGAAATTATAGTGCGAAGGGGTTGTTAACATGAAGACCATTAGACTATAGGTACTGTCTTAACAAGCATAATGATAACCGTTTTCTCTCATGCTGTTACACCGGGAAAATATAGTTAGAACACTAACAATATCGAACGAATATAATTACAAAACAAAGGGATTACTCACATGAAATTCACTAAACTGCATTGTGCTGTGTTAAGCGCCATCGCAGCCTCAGGCTCTCTCTATGCTGAGGAAGCAAAAGAAAATAAAAAAACCACAATCGAAGTCATTGAAGTTACCGCCACTAAACGGACAGAGTCTATTCAAGAAGTTCCAGTTACCGTCAGCGCTATAACAGGTGATAACCTAGAAACATTGGGCGTCTCTAATTTCGACCAGTATGTTGAGTTTTTACCCAATGTGATTTTTCAGGGCACGGGCCCTGGGCAAAATGAAATATATATTCGTGGCGCAGCAACGACCCAAACCAGCATTGCGGTTTCATCGGTTCAAGCATTACAACCCTCTGTTGCTTTTTATTTAGATGAGCAACCCGTTTCAATGCAAGGCCGTAATTTAGATATTTACGCAACAGATGTTGAACGTATTGAAGTATTACCGGGACCACAAGGCACACTTTTTGGTGCTAGCTCTCAATCAGGTACGGTACGGTTAATAACCAACAAACCAAACCATGATGGTTTTTCCGCCGGTTTTGATACCAGCACAAGCTCCACCACCGGCGGCGACATGAGTAATTCTGTCGAAGCTTATTTCAACATGTCTTTAACTGATTCACTTGCCGTACGTGTTACTACCTATAACGACCATCAAGGTGGCTGGATAGATAATATACTCAATGTTCCTGGTGAAGGTGGTTACATTGGCAGTGCTGAAGTTATAAGTCGAATTTCAGGTGATGCCTTAACCAATCCTGAAAATGTTCCTGTTACCACGCCAAATAATGATGCCTTGGTAGAAGAAAATTTTAACACCGCAAACTATGCGGGCGCACGTTTTGGCGTAGATTATATAATCAATAATGATTGGGATCTTTTAGTTCAACATACCCAACAGTCACTCGATACCGAAGGAGTTTTTGCTTATGATCCCAACCTTGAGGGGGAGTCATCAACCAACCGTTTTACACCAGAGAACAATAATGATGACTTTGGTTTAACCACCTGGACATTAGAAGGTAGGCTTGAACATCTAGATATCGTTTATACGGGTGGTTATCTTGACAGAGAAATCAATTCAACCATTGATTACACTGGTTACACTAATGGCGGTTTATTTTCGGCTTATTATGTTTGTAACTATTCAGGCATACCTGAAGCAGACCAAGAATGTCTTGACCCGACTAAGTTTTATAAAGAGCAAACCAGCACATCACGGATTACCCATGAGTTTCGAATAAACACCTCTGCTGAAAATCGCTGGCGTGTCACTGCCGGTATTTTTTATGACTCTCAAGAATTATCAACGGTTGGCCAATTCAAAATAGCGAATACAGAGAAGTTCCCTAATTTACAAACAACCCTAAAAGGTACTGAAGGAATTAACAGTAATGGTGGTCCTTTCCCTTCTGAAGTGAGCTTCGTTAACGATGTTACCCATACCATAGATCAAATTGCCGTATTTGGTCAGTTCGAATTTGATATTACTGACACTGTCACAGCAAGTTTTGGTGCGCGTTGGTATCAAATTGATGATACTTATAAAGGTTCGACTTCAACGGTCGATGTCAGTGGACGATTACGCGCTTTTGGTGATGGTAGTGACGCTGCCTTAACAGAATTCTTTGGTGCTGAAGAGGCCGCAGCAATACAAGACGCCATTGCCAGTGGTCAGTTAGAAACTAGTTTACTTGATAATAATGGTACATTAACCGTTGATGATACTATAATTAAAGCCTCTCTTGATTGGCAAGTATCAAACGATATAATGCTATTCACGTCCTACTCCGAAGGTTTTAGACCGCCTGTTACTAACCGAGTTGGCGGTGGTTCAGCAACAAACCAAGAAGGCGCGTTTGATGGCTTTCGTATTCCTGTGTATTCAACGACAGATAGTTTAGATAACGTAGAATTAGGATTAAAATCAACATTGCTTGATCAAACCCTACGTGTCAATGCAACCGCTTATTATTCAAAAATATCTGATCTGCAAACATCAAGATTTGACCCAACCAATATCAGTTTCTTAGTCTTTACTGATAACGTCGGTGATGCTGAAATAAAGGGTATTGATGGTGACTTTACCTGGGTAGCAACTGACAACCTGATAATCTCGGGTGCATTTAGCTTTATTGATACCGAGTTAACATCCGTCAATGACGAGCTTGTTGGCATTGCCCCCTCTGTCGGTAGTCGTCTACCTTATTCAGCCGAGTTCTCCGGAAATTTACAAGCGCAATATTTTCATCACATTAATAAAGATATGACCGGTTATATTAATGGCTCAATAAGTTATACAGGAGAAAGGCTCGCAGGCATGACGATGGATGCCTATGTGGTTGAAGATGCCACAAATTTAATCTATGGCACAGGATCAGGTTTGAGTATTGAAAAAGAAGCTGATACCTATTCTGGAGTCAATTACCAAGACAGTAATGGACAAACATTTTCTGGTGGTCGTTACGTGCAAGATAGCTATGTTTTAGCCAATATAAGCTTCGGTGTAACTAACGATGAATGGAAAGCAGAACTGTTTATTGACAATTTGACCAATAAGAGTGCTGTTTTATATATTGATACTCAACAATTTACACCAAAAGTTGTAAGCAATAGACCTAGAACCATAGGTTTTAGATTCTCCTATGACTATTATTAGTCATAAACTAACGTCTTAAATAACTTCAATAACGCCGCTTGATATTTGTATCTAGCGGCTTTTTATTGGTAAGGTACATGAAGTATCTATTACAAAAAATAGCTAGTCTGCTATGGAGATAAATCATTGGAAAAAATCAGCCCTTCTTCAATTGAAAATCAATTAAAATCGATCCAACAATTGATCCAACAAGCAAAATTCAATGATGCGATCAAACTAAGTAAGCAACTTCAAGAACAGACAATAGAGCAACAAGATCAAATACAATTATGGTATCTGATCGCAATTGCCCAGCGGTATAACAAAGAATTTTCCAATGCATTAATCAGTATTAACGAATTACTTAAACTTGATGACTCGCACAGTCGAGCGAATCAAGAAAGTGGCTATATTAACCTGGCGTTGCAACACACTAAACAAGCACAAATATGCTTTGAAAAAGCAGTAATACTCAACCCAATGTTAGTCGCTAGTTGGCAAGAGTTAATTGAACTTTATCGGCAACAAGAAAAAATGGTTGATGTGCAAAGATGTGCAAACCAATTAGCTAAACTAAAGAAATTACCGCCTGCTCTACTCGCAGTAACTGAATTAATGCATGAAGGGAAATTATTAAAGGCAGAGCAAATTTGCCGTCACTTTTTACAAAATAATAAACGCCATATTGATGGCATGTGCTTACTCGCTGAAATAGGCATTGAGCTAAAAATTTATGACGATGCTGAATTTTTACTGGCCAGCGCCCTTGAGTTATCACCTAACCATGTTTATGCACGGTCCCAATATCTCAACTTACTTATCCGTTTAGGTAAATACAAAGCCGCTGAGCTACAAGTTGAACGACTGCTTGTTGAACAACCTAATAATTTAAGTTTTAAAGTAGCCCAAGCCAACGTATTAACCGGTTTAGGAAGAATAGATCAAGCCATTACCCTCTTTGAGCAAGCTATTGAAAAAGACAGTCAAGTTGCAGGTTTTCATTTACAGCTAGGACATGCACTTAAAACCAAAGGTGACATCGATAATGCGGTTACAGCTTATCAAAAAGCGTATCAAATCAGTCCAAGTTTTGGTGATGCTTTTTGGAGTTTAGCTAATACCAAGACTTACCGTTTTAGCGATGAAGAAATCGATAAAATGCAAGTACAGCAAACTGATAAAGACTTAGCGTTAGTTGATAAGGTTCAATTACATTTTGCTACCGGCAAAGCCTTTGAAGACAGGAAGGATTACCAGCAAGCCTTTCAATCTTACCAACAAGGAAATGCATTACAACGTGCTCATAATGGTTTTGATATCAATAAAATAGAACAACAGATAGCTGAACAAATTAAACACTGTACTCGTGAATTGTTTGAAGTGCGCGGGCATTTAGGACTTGATTCACCTGCCCCTATTTTTATTGTCGGTCTGCCTCGCGCAGGATCTACCTTGTTAGAGCAAATATTGGCTTCCCACAGTCAAGTTGACGGCACCATGGAGCTGCATAATATTTTGGGCTTAGCCGCTAGATTAAGAGGGCAAAGCAACAATCAAAGTACTGGCCAAAGTAATAAAGAAGCTCAATACCCCAAAAATTTGAATGAGATCAAGCCAGATTATTTTAAACGTTTTGGTCAGCAATTCATTGATGAAACTCAAGCATACCGACAGCAAGCACCATTATTCATCGATAAAATGCCCAACAACTTCCTCCACATTGGCTTGATCCGGTTAATACTACCCAAAGCTAAAATTATTGATGCAAGACGATCACCAATGGCTTGTTGTTTTAGTGGCTTTAAGCAATTATTTGCTGAAGGACAAGACTTTAGCTACAAGCTCGAAGACATAGGGCGTTATTATCAAGCTTATTTAAAATTAATGGCGCATTGGCATAAGGTTTTGCCGGGCTATGTTTTAACCGTCAACCATGAAGATGTCGTTGATGATTTAGAAAAGCAGATCAGAAGAATACTTGATTTTTGTGGTTTGGAGTTTGAGCAATCATGTGTTGATTTTCATAAAACTCAGCGCAATATTAAAACGCCAAGTTCAGAGCAAGTACGTCAACCCATTTATAAAAGTGCTACCGAACAATGGCGACACTTTGAACAGTATTTAGCGCCATTAAAAGAGATTGTAGACATAGACTGAACTATTATCCCCTTTGCTCTAATTAGGTTAGCTGAGCTCAGGATAAATAAGCTGATATTTCCTAGCGACAGAGGCTCACGATGTGCTAGCCATCGTTTTCAGCCGCAGCTAAGAAACAATAAGATTGCCACTTCAATGAGTGGTAATCTTATTGTCTAGAAAACGCTGAAGTTAACTACTTTTCAGCCGCTAATTTACGGGCTTGATGTAATTTCTTGTAGCTTTCAATCAATCGTTGATGTTTATCTAAGCCTTCAAGGTTCATGCTGGTTTCAGTTAAGCCAAAGAATCTAATTTCGCCGAATACTGAGCCAACAACATTGGCCATATTCTCTTCACCAAACATTCGATTAAAGTTACCAATGAAGTCTTCCAGTTCCATTTCTTCATCTAAAGTGACTTCAAGTACGCTATGAATTGCTTGATAAAACAAACCGCGCTCAACGGTATTATCATTATATTGTAAAAACTCTCCTACTAACTCAATAGCATCTTCAGCTGCACCAAGTGCTAAGCAGATTAGAATTTTCAGTTCGAGGATAGTTAGTTGCCCCCAAACAGTATTCTCATCAAACTCAATACCAATTAAGGTTTTGATGTCGATGTAGTTATCTTGTTGACTCTCTTCTAAACGCTCAAACAAGCTGGTTAATTGCTCTTCATCTAAGCGGTGTAGGTTTAAGATATCTTCGCGATAATCAAGCGACTTGTTGGTATTGTCCCAGATTAAGTCTTCTACCGGATACACTTCAGAATAATCAGGAACTAATATACGACACGCCGTAGCACCAAGCTGGTTAAACTCGGCAGTGTACACTTCTTTGCCTAAGTCTTTTAGTATGGCCATTAAACTGGCATTTTCTTCTTCGTTAGTGCCAGAGAAATCCCATTCAACAAATTCATAATCGTGCTTAGCACTAAAGAAGCGCCATGAAATAACACCTGTTGAGTCAATGAAGTGATCAACAAAGTTTTCAGGCTCTGTTACTGCCATGCTATTAAAGGTAGGTTTAGGTACGTCATTTAAACCCTCGAAGCTTCGACCTTGTAAAAGCTCAGTTAAACTGCGCTCTAACGCCACTTCAAAACTAGGATGTGCACCAAAGGAGGCAAATACACCACCATTTTTAGGGTTCATCAAGGTGACACACATCACCGGAAATTGACCGCCTAATGAAGCGTCTTTAACAACAACAGGAAAGCCCTGCGCTTCAAGACCTTCAATGCCCGCTAATATAGCTGGGTATTTTGCAATAACGGCTTTAGGTACATCAGGTAAAACAATTTCTTCAGCGATAATTTGCTTTTTAACTGCACGTTCAAATATTTCTGACAAACACTGTACTTGCGCTTCAGGTAAGTTATTACCTGCACTCATACCATTACTTAAAAATAAGTTTTCAATTAAGTTAGAAGGAAAATAAACCGTTTCACCATCAGAGTGGCGTACATAAGGAATTGAACAAATACCGCGATCTTTCATACCTGAGTTGGTGTCGATAAGATTTGAACCACGTAGCTCATCTTCAGGGTTGTAAATAGCTAAACAATAGTCATCTAAAATATCGCTTGGTAGCGCATCATCAACGCCTGGTTTAAACCATTTTTCATTCGGGTAGTGAACAAAATCACTGCTCGCAATATCAGTACCAAAAAATTGATCGTTATAAAAGAAGTTACAGTTAAGGCGCTCAATGAATTCACCTAAGGCTGAAGCAAGTGCACTTTCTTTTGTTGCGCCTTTACCGTTAGTAAAACACAGAGGAGATGCGGCATCACGAATGTGTAATGACCACACATTCGGTACAATGTTACGCCATGAAGATATTTCTATTTTCATACCAAGGTCTGCCAAAAGGCCTGACATATTGGCAATAGTTTCTTCTAGTGGTAAATCTTTACCTAAAATAAAAGTGCTAGCGCCATCTTTAGGTTGTTGCATCAGCATAGCTTGAGCATCTTCTTCAAGGCCAGTAACAGCCTCAACTTTAAATTCAGGCCCCTGCTGCACTACCTTTTTCACCGTACAACGGTCAATTGAACGCAAAATACCTTTTCTATCTTTTTCAGAAATGCTCTCAGGTAACTCTACCTGAATTTGAAAAATTTGATTATATCTATCTTCTGGATCAACAATATTATTTTGCGATAATCGAATATTATCCGTTGGAATATCACGAGAATTACAATAGACCTTAACGAAATAGGCAGCACACATAGCAGAAGATGCTAGGAAATAATCAAAAGGACCTGGCGCTGAGCCGTCACCTTTATAACGTTTAGGCTGATCAGCAATGACAGAGAAGTCGTCAAACTTGGCTTCAAGTCTAAGGTTGTCGAGAAAGTTAACTTTGATTTCCATTGATTTATTTCCGAAGTTGTATGCAGCCAATTAATAGACTGGCTCTAATGGCGCTAATTATCGGATTTTTTGTGGCAATAGTCTTGGATTAATTAAGTAATAATGAAATAAATTGCTAAAAACGCTATTTCTCGATGAAATAGCGCTTACTTTCTTAAGTTTACAAAGAAGAGACTTCGCTAGTCTGTTAATACACGGTACAAGGTTATTTCTTCTGTAGTCATCCAATGAATATTCTCTGCACTTGCCGCTTCAAGGGTATACCAGTAAAAGTCAGTCGTTATGCCGATAGCCTTATAATAATCAAGATAGATAACATGCGCTTGATGTTCACGAGGGTAATCTAATGCAGCCTTACCACTGCCATCATCCCATGAATGAACACCTATTTTAGCGCCGTCGGCAATTGTGCGTTTAACGCCCGCTAAAAACATATCACTACCGCCAGAGGCAACCATGCCGTCTGCTGGAATATGGGTATTGATACCGCGGTTTCTAATTTCCATTGAGGCAAGCAAGTTAATTTCATCATCCATAGAGCCCGGTACATTTTGCATTACCAGCGTTTTAATTTGTGGGTAGGTCGAAAATAATGTCTGCATAACAGCTAAAGTATCAGAGCCGATAACACCATTCATGTAAACGGTATCTGAGCTGTCATCATCATTTTTAAAAGTAAAGCTTGCCGCCTGCTCTTCACCTTCATCTGTATCAACGTCTGTAGGCTTGATAGTAAACTCTTGAGCTGAGTAGTTACCATCAGGCAGTGACGTTGCCAAACCATATTCAGCATTAGTCATTAAGGCAAATATCGCTGAGTCTTTACTTTGTACTTTATCCCGCGTATTTAACTGCCACTCATTATTGATTTGATTTAAACGTTCATCTCCAGCTTGAGCACCTAACATAGAGGTTAAAGACCAATAAACATATTCAGTGACCATACAGCTGTAATCACACGTTTCATCATCGTAGGTATACCAGGCCGTATCAGGATAACTTGCTGGAATAGTTTCGAACTGACCGCCACGAGCAACATCCATCGCATTAGCGACATCTGAGCCTATCGCTTCACCAAAGACCTCAGGGTAAACACTGGCATAACCAACATGAGTGATCAGGTGTAAAACTTCTTCAATGCTGGCATCAAAACCACCGTCTGCACCCGCCATAACCACTTCACTGGCGTAAAGGTCCTGAAACGCTTCAGATTCTGGGATCTGATTAGTTATCTCTTCTATTTCGTCCTCGTCTTTAGCCATGATTAAAGTAGCACCTTGCTTAATCATGTGCTCAACTACTAATGGGTTATCCGGTTGACCATCTTCATCATTATCTAAGTATTGCGCCATTACGTTAGCGGCGTGTAACATCGCTTCATCAGGGGTTTGCTCTGTACCGTAAATTGGAATACCAAAAACTGAGGTTTTTTTCGCAAAAACCGCTTCTAGCTCAGAACCTTCACTACCTGCATAAGTGAGCTCTGGGATTTGTTCTACACAGCTAGAATCAACAACGTTATTTGGCTCAGCTAAAAAGTCACTAGCAACGGTATTAAAACAAACTGAGTCAGAAAAGAGTTGCCCATGACCACCTTGTGGATTAGTTAAGCTGTGTGCGTTAGGCATATTTTGAGCAACCAAAGTACCCCACGCTGCCGGTGTTTGCGTATCTTGTAAACCATTAAGCATTAATACCGGCAAGTTGCTGCTAACGGCTTGTGTCTCAATATCGTTGGCAGAGGCAATATCCCATACTTCACATGAAGCTTTAACAAACCCCATATGGTACATGCCATTTACTGCTACTTGGGTACTTGCCGACCAACCTTGGCTATTATCACCATTTAAGGCCGTGACATTAAGAAATGGGTATTCTTCAGCACAAATGGTCGATAAGCCCATAGCGTTGTAGAACCTGTCTTCTTCGCTCTGCTCTTCAGAGCTTTCACTTTCTCCAACACCTTGCTCAGCCATCATAGCTTCAATAACGGCTATATATTGACTAACATCTTCATTGACGGCCAAAAGGTAATCAATAATGACTGGCTCTGTACCTAGTTCAAGTAAGATTTGAATAAACTCTCGACTCTCCTCAACCATATCTTCATTGTGCATACGGGCAATAATATCTTCGATAATCATTTTGAATTCATCTGCAGGACAATCATCTGTATTGTCACAGTTTTTAACTATTTGATTTAACGATTCATAATTTGCCCACGGCGTATCCGTAATGCCATTTACTTCAATCGGGAACATGCCATCTAAGATAACACTACGAATGCCTTCACTATTTTCACGCATTATCGTGGTAGCGAGACGAGTACCATAAGAGATGCCATATAAATTCCATTGCTGGATATTTAAGGCTTTTCTTAATTCAACAAAATCCATCGCACTTTGTACGCTTCTATAAGCCGTTAAATCAACACCGGCAGCTTCAAGCCTTGTTTTACAAGCGGTTAATTGATCTGCTGAGCCCGCCTCCTCAAATTCAGTACAAAATAATGCTGGTTTTGAATAACCAGTCCCACGTTGGTCAACTAAGTAGACATCCCTGTCGTTGATAAATGTGCCTGTTTCAATGACTTGCGCGATACTTGAACTGGCACTACCGCCCGGCCCCCCTTCTAGGTAGACAACCGGATCGGATTTTTTATTTTCTGAAGTAGACGCGAGCTTAATCACCGCTATTTCAATATTTTTTGTTGATGCTGGTTTACCATATAACGCGTGCTTTTCTGGCACCGTAAGATAACCACAGCTTGAACCAGAGGTTAAAATTGAGACTTGTGGCGCTGACAACATGTCCGTACAAGCAACATCTTTATAGGTATTAACTTCAGGCACAGTTGGTTTGATTGTTGTTTCTTTTTTTGCATCAGAGCCACCACAAGCAGTTAATATACTCGTAGTCATTATTGCCAAAGCAATTAGCGATTTATTGGTTTGCATCATTAAGTATTTCCTTCATTACTAATTAATAATTACGGCTTTAAATTGTTTCAACCTGCAACATAAGTGATGAGTTATTATCAAGGATTTAATATCAGTTTAGGGTAAGCATAAGTAAGCTGACGTAAGTAATAACTAGCGTTTGTAAGCACGTGTAAGCTAGACTTTATTAGCGGGAACTATTACGTTAAATTTGCATCATGGATAGAAAAAATGAGATAAATAATGAACAAGACACGAATTTTACTTGTTGAAGATGATGCCGAGATATCACGATTAACCGCGATGTACTTAGATGTTGAGGGCTATCAAGTCGAGGTTATTGATGATGGTGCGCTGGCCTTAGATGCAATTAAAAAGACCAAGCCTGAGTTAATTATTCTTGATTTAATGCTACCCGGCATGAGCGGCATTGAAATCTGCAAACTCGCCAGAGAGTTTTATCAACAACCGATATTAATTCTCACCGCCTGTGATGACGATGTCAGTGAAGTAAGTTTGTTAAAAATGGGCGCCGATGATTATTTGGCTAAACCTTTAAGACCTCATGTACTTGTCGCCAGAATCGAAGCACTATTAAGACGCAGTCAGGCGAATATAGAAAATAAAAGTAACCTCTGTGCTACAGAAGCCACCTTAACCATCAGTGAAGCGAGTAATAAAGTTACCTTTCAAGGTAAGTTATTATCCCTGACAGGCTCTGAGTATGAAATGCTAAAGTTACTGCACAAAAATGCTGGTAAGGTTATTTCACGTGAACAGTGTTGTCAGGCATTACGTGGTATAGATTATGACTTTAGTAACCGCTCAATTGACATGCGTATATCTGCTTTACGCAAGAAATTAGGTGATGATCAAATGCCCTACCAAGTTATCACTACCATTAGAAATCAAGGTTATAAGTTAATCCATGAGTAAGTTATCGCTATCTTTGTTCTCTCGCCTTTATTTGGCTATCGTCATTTCAGTTATTATGAGTGTTTCATTAACAAAATATTCAATGGATAGTTATGATGAAGAAGAAGACTTTAACGAGTTTATCTTAGAGATGAATTTTATATTTAAAGAGATAGCCGTGAATGCGCAAAGACAAATAACTACCGAGCAACAAATTATCCCGCTGGGTTTTCCGCTAGATAACTTTCTCAGCGCTAAACTCGTCAATCCCGAAATGAATTCCAATATTTGTCCTACTTGCCAACTCATTAGCCGCATAAAGAATACACTTTATTATCAAAAAGTTGATGGTACCCGTTTAGTCGAATTTCAATTACCCAACGCAAAAAGTAATATCATTATTTATGAGATAAATGAAAATGAGCTCAATGCTGAGAATTTTCCCGAGGAACTGCCAGAAGGTTTTCTTGAAAGTATGTTAGAAGATAATGATATTGATGTCGTCTTCCTGTCATTAATACTGCTCACTTCATTATTTCTCGGTTTTGCCATTTATTGGCCCATCAAAAACCTACAAAAACAAATTAAAACCCTGATTAATACCCATCATGAGTTTGGCTCAGGAAATTTAACGGCTAGAGCCGATGAAGACATACAAAAGCCTCTTGATGAGCTCGCTCATAGCTTTAATGACATGGCACAAGCAATAGCAGACAACGTTAAAGAACGTGATACTTTTTCGCAAGCAATACCGCATGAAGTAAGAACGCCGTTAAGTCGTATTCAATTAGCTTCAGGATTAATTCGCAGAAAAAGCACGGAACTCGATATATTGGCATTAGTTGATGATGTTGATAACTATGTAGTCGATATTAATGAGTTAATAAGTCAAATCGTTGAATATTCTAAAATAAATTCTAGCGCTATTGTGAGCTCAGGTTCAATTTCAGCGGAACATGCAGATCAGGAAAGTGAAGAAGATCAATTTCAAACAATTGAAATAAATAACTTTTTCAAATCCAGACTGGATGTACTAGCTAGAAATCAACATAAGTCGTTTACTTTAGATGTTGAGGAATCCGTTGAAATGACCACCAACCCATTCTATTTAAGACTCTTGGTGGATAACTTCATCAAAAATGCTTTTAATCATGCTCAAGAAAAAATCCATCTTTGTGCCAAGATAGAACAAAATAAACTCTCTATTGTCATTGAGGATGACGGCGTAGGTGTTCCCGTTGATGACAGAGAAACTATTTTTATTGCTTTTGCCAGATTAGATAAGAGTCGTAGCAGAAAAACAGGTGGCTTAGGGCTTGGTTTGCCGATAGCAAAAGCCGCAGCGACAAAGATGGCCGGTAAAATTGTCGTGTCAGAATCATCTTTAGGTGGCGCGATGTTTTCTTTTAGTAAAAGCGTTTAAGGCAATTTCTTGAAAGCGAATACTTACTCGTTAAAATTAAAGTGCATTGCATAACCACCTATTTTTGACTGTGCTTCGATAAATATGTTTAATAATCAAATGATGAATATCAAACATATTTATCAAAGCACTGATATCAAAACTTCACTCTTATGCATTTTATTCAAGCTTTCTCTTTAGACTTTTCTTTAAGCCTTCTCTTTAACCCTTACTTTAAGATAAGTCAGTGCATCTAATCGTGTTGCAAAAACATGTTCCGCGGGGATTTTATCGAGCAATTTCAATTTATCAAAATCGTCTCTTACACGTTCACAAACATTCGATAATAAAATATCACGTCCTTGATTTTGATAACTCACCACGATCTCTTCAATAGCAATAGTACTGGTAATGCCAACAAAACGCGCATCGGTTAAATCAATTAATAAGGTTTTATTTTGATCTGTCTCTGAGACACTTTGTTTTAAGCCACGCGCCACACCAAAGCCAATAGGACCAGAGATATTAAGTAATAAAACACTATCATCCATCGCTTCAAACAACTGCTTTTCGGCAATGGTTAAATGCTCGGCCTCTTTTGCTGTACACAACTTAATGTTATCAAGTTGTATTTCTGATAAGCGGCGAATAGTTACTAAGTTCGCTAAAAATACGCCCACTAATACCGCAGTCACTAAATCAAACGCAACCGACATTACCATAGTAGAGATCATCAAACCGACACTAAATAACGGCACTTGATGCAGACGTTTAAGAAAGTTCCAGTCAATAATACTGATACCAACATGGGTTAGAATAGCAGCAAGTACAGCGACTGGAATATAGGCTGTGTATTCCCCCGCCCATAAAACAATGGCTAAAATAAATAACGCATGAAGAATACCTGATAAAGGCGTAGTACCACCTGCCCTTAAGTTAGTCACTGTGCGCATAGTTGCGCCACCGCCAGGTAATGCACCAAATAATCCAGCGACAATATTACCAATACCTTGACCAACAAGCTCTTGATCAGAGTCATGTAGTTCATTCGTAATACTATCAACGGTTAACGAGGTCATTAATGAATCAAGTGTGCTTAGTGTTGCAATTAATATCGCTGATTTTATCATTTCACTGGCTAAGGCGTTGTCCCATATCGGCATAGTAAAAGAAGGTAACTCACTGGCAATAGCGCCAACAACGGGCATTTCTGCACCCGAAAAAACATAAAAACATGTCGCGCCCGCTACGGCAACAATGCTAGCAGGTACAACACGACTAAATTTTTGTGGCCAAATAAATAACACGAACAAACAAGCCAAACCCAGTAAGGTATTAGTACTGGTCAATGTACTTAATGAAGGCTGTAATTCCGCTAAGGTTCGGCCAAACAATGGCTCTATTTGCGAAAGAATGATGAGTACGCCAATGCCAGAGGTAAAACCTGAAATAACTGGGTATGAAACTAAAATAAAATACTTGCCTAGTTTAAAAAAACCAAACAACATTTGAAATAAACCAGCCAAACTCACCACAGTAAATGCAGCCGCAATACCATTCTCGGGTGACTGAGCAACAAAGCTCGTTAATATTGCCACCATAGCAACGGTTAACCCGGTATTAGGGCCAGAAATTTGCTGATTAGTACCACCAAATAAAGAGGCAAATAACCCCGTTAAAATGGCACAATAAATACCAGCACTGGCGCCAGCCCCGGAGGTAACCCCGAAAGCTAATGCAAAAGGTAAGGCAACAATGGTTGATGTTAGCGCACCAAAAACATCACCTTTGATGGTTTGTCGATTAAAATGTGATAAAGAAAGCATGATTACCTAATTTAAATATACTGAGTTAGCAGCACTCGCTATTACGTATTTGATATCTGATACGAGTTATTAAATACGTAATAGTGGTGCCTTGAAGTTTGGCTCATAAAACAAATTACAATAAATGTTGCAGTTGGTAAATTAAAGCCTGATTTCAATTGTACACTAAAAAAGCATTTCTTGACACTATTGACAAGTTTTCTATTTTAAGGATAGGATGAGGAGTGTTCATCAGATAAAAATTAAGTAGAAATAAGTTCGTTAGACATAACTAAATTCTGGGAGCTATGTTGTGACCTGTGCATAATATCTAATAAAACAAGACTTGATTTTACCCTGTGGAATTCTATATTTAGTTCTATAGAATAATACCAAACGGATTAATTAATCGACCAACTTAGAGCTACATTAGCGAGCTTAGAATGAACAAAATGGATTAAACATAGTTATTCTATATTTCATTTATTTTGTGACATTATCAGTTTGCTAATGAGCTCGCTAAGTGATCAATAAATTAGTCCGATTGGTATAGCTAGTTGTCTTGAGTTTTAAGGGATATAACGATGAGTTAATCATCGTTAGAGGTTTCACCATATGGAATTAACAGACTCATTAACTTATTAACTTTGATTTTTATTTGTGTATTAATGAATGCAGCTAAACAGAAATTGGGTCCAACACAGCCTCTTTCTTAGCAACCGCTGGCATTATCAGTTTTATTGGTAGCACAGCAACAAAAGATTAAGTTTTAAAATTATTACAAGTAGGTCAAAATTAAAAAATTCAAATAAACGACCTTAAATATAAATCAACGAGAGAACTGTAGTTATGGAACAGGTTAGCAAATCTTGCGAAAATCAACCCGAAGAGCAAACTAACGACCTAGGTCTGTTAGAACGTCTTTTTAAATTATCAGAGCATAATACCACGATAAAAACTGAGCTCATAGCAGGTCTAACAACCTTCGTGACCATGTCATATATTATGTTTTTAAACCCCGTCATTATGTCAAATACTGGCATGCCCTTTGATGGTTTGTTCTTAGCAACCTGTTTAGGTGCTGCTATTGCCACTATTTTAATGGGCATGTATGCAAACTGGCCTGTTGGTCTTGCGCCAGGCATGGGTTTAAATGCCTTTTTCACCTTCTCCGTCGTCGGCGGTATGGGTTATAGCTGGCAAGTTGCCTTAGGTGCAGTATTCCTTTCTGGTGTGCTCTTTGTTTTAATGAGTGTCACTAAGCTTAGGGAGTGGATGCTTGATAGTATCCCCATGAGCTTACGGCTTGCTATGACAGCCGGTGTTGGTCTGTTCTTAGGTTTTATTGGCCTACGTTTCACAGGTATTATCGTGTCTAACCCTGACAATGTTGTTGCATTAGGCGACCTTACACATTTTGGTTTTGGTCAATTTGGTCCTGAAGCACCGGCACTAGGTTTTTTGAGCTTTTTACTGATTGCTGTACTTAGCTACCGTAAAGTATTTGGTGCTGTGCTTATCGGCATTGCAACAGTTACCTTTCTCGCTTTTGCTATGACTTGGGTATTACCTGTTGATTTCTTTTCTGTTTCTGAAGCAGGTAAAGCATTTGCTCCCGCATCAGGTTTTGTTGCTTACAAAGGTATATTAGCAATACCTGAATTCTCTGCTCTTGAGCCACTTTTATGGCAGGCTGATATTGCAGGTGCTTTACAAGTTGCCTTGATTCCTGTCATTGTTACTTTCTTATTTGTTAACATTTTCGATACCGCAGGAACCTTAATGGGTGTTGCTGAACGTGCTAACTTACAAGACAAAAATGGCAAAATTCATGGTTTAAGTAAGTCGCTAAAAGCTGATTCTGTTTCATCGGTTATTGGTACCGCTTTTGGTTGTCCTCCGGTAACTTCATATGTTGAGTCTGCTGCAGGTGTTGCTGCAGGTGGTCGTACCGGTTTAACCGCCGTTACTATCGGCTTATTATTTGCTGTTGGCATGTTCTTCTTACCACTTGCACAAATGCTACCGGCCTTTGCTGTTGATGGTGCACTTATTTATGTTGCTATGTTAATGATGAGCTCATTAAAAGCGATAGACTGGGATGATTTAACTGAATATGCACCTGCGGTATGTACTACCGTGATGATGGCATTTACCTTTTCAATTGCAAATGGTATCGCTTTTGGTTTTATCACCTACACAGTGTTGAAAGTAGGTACAGGTAAATCTAACCAAGTATCTAACGGTGTTTGGGCATTAACAGCATTATTTGTTGCTAAGTTCATTTTCTTAAACTAGTAGAAACAACTAAATAAGACAAGCAAAACATTAGCGAACCTTATTTTTATATTAATTAAAAGCCTTTGCTCGCAAAGGCTTTTTTGGGTTTTAAAAATATAGAATGTATTTTTAATTCTTAGGCCTAATAACCAGTGAACTGGCCAATCACTACCTTTAATGAACAACAAGACAAAGAGACAATTATGAAACATACTATTGAAGTTATGATCTCAGAAGAAGAAATCAAAGAACGTGTTGCCCAAATTGGCGAACAAATTAGTGAACATTATCAAGATAGCGATAACTTAGTCATGGTTGGTTTATTACGCGGCTCTTTTGTTTTCATGGCCGATTTAGCAAGAAAGATTACCGTTAATCATAGTGTCGACTTTATGACTGCATCAAGCTACGGCAATAATATGGAAAGCTCTCGTGATGTTCATATACTCAAAGATCTTGACGATAATATTGAAGGAAAAGATGTATTACTGGTAGAAGATATTATAGATACCGGTAATACGTTAAGTAAAGTAGTAGAAATTTTAAGTTTACGAGCGCCTAATTCTATTCAAATATGTACGTTGTTAGATAAACCTAGCCGTCGTGAAAAAATTGTTGATGTACAATGGATTGGTTTTGAAATACCGGATGAGTTTGTTGTTGGTGTGGGTATAGACTACGCGCAAAAATATCGCCACTTACCTTATATTGGTAAAGTTATTCCTTCTGAGTAGTACCTATTTCACTTGATAATAGTGGAATAGCTGGGTAACGTCACAAGAGATTTTTTGATAACACAAAACGTCTCTTGCTTAAAACATTCTTCAAGAAGTTACGCGCCGTTAGTTATTTTACTGCCTTTTAACCTTATAATTTCATCGATTATATTATCAATGTTAATGGGCTTACCAACAAAACCCACCATGCCAGCCTCAAAACATCGCTGTTTATCATCCGCCAGCACATTAGCCGTCATAGCCACTATCGGCATATTTTCTTTGCCAGCAAGTTTAAGGATTTCTTTTGTCGCAGTAACACCATCCATTTCAGGCATTTGCATGTCCATAAAAATCATATCGTAATCTTTATTCTTGACCGCTGTTACCGCTAATTTACCATTAACGGCAATATCAACTTGATAGCCTAATTTACTGAACAATTTTTTGGCAATTATTTGATTAATATTATTATCTTCTGCCACTAAAATAGTTAACGGAAATTGACTAGAAAGCTCTAATTTATTATTAATTAGCGTATTTTGCTCATTGTTTAGTAATTTTTCGGCTACTGCTAGGTTTAGTGTTAATGAGAATGTAGAGCCTTGACCCTCTTCACTTGTTACCGATATTTTTCCTCCCATTTGCTTAATCAATTGTGCACAAATAATGAGTCCTAGACCGGTACCACCATACAAACGAGTCGTTGAGGTATCCACTTGAGAGAAGGGCTTAAACAATTTATCAAGATCATCAGCTGCAATACCAATACCTTGATCGATAACTTCTATGGTAAAACTGCAGTCTCCTTCGCTCAATGAATGTAGAGAAAGATTAAGCTTAACAGTACCTTTATTGGTAAACTTAATCGCGTTACTCAGTAAATTTAATAAAATTTGACGTATTCGTAGCCTATCGCCAACTAAAAGCTTAGGGAGTTTATCATCAATTAATATTGATATGGTTATGCCCTTTTGAGAAGCCATGCCATCAAGCAAGTAACACGTTTCATTAACCATTAACCTCAACTCAAAAGCTCGCTGTTCAAGCTCGAGCTTACCCGCTTCTAATTTAGAGATATCAAGAATATCATTAATAACAACCAATAAACCATCACCACAAGAGCGTATACTTTGTATATATTCTAACTGTTGTTTACTAAGGTTAGTATCCTCTAACAGTGTAAGCATGCCTAAAATACCGTTCATTGGTGTACGAATTTCATGAGACATATTTGCCAAAAATTCTGTTTTAACTTTAACCGCCGACTCCATTGCCTCAATAGACTCTTTTAACGATTGTGACATCAAATTAAAATTTTGACCAAGAGTGAAAAACTCATCATTAGAATTAATAATCACTGAGTGATCAAAATCCCCTGATGCTATTTGTTTTGTAGTCGTCACCAATTTCTCAAGGCTTTTGGCTATATAGCGGTAAATATACACGGACAAAAAACCAGCCAGCAATAATATGGCAACAGTGCCAAAAACCACGATCAACTTAACGCTGTCAATAGCCTGCTCTGCTGACACTTTTCGCGCAGACAACAAGGTCTCTTCGGCTTGAATAAACTGCGACTTTATTTGCCTTATGATATCGATAATTACCTTACCAGTTTGGGCATCAATCATTGATATCACGGTATTCATGCTAGTCAGATCTGAGGTAGTCAGATCTGAGGTAGTCACTTTAGCCCTAGCGTTAATAGCTTTTTGTGCTGCTTTTGCTAACCACTCTTTTTGCAACAAGTCGATTTTTACTAACCGTTCAACCTGCTCGGGATTATCAGACACAAGTCGACTTAAACTATCAATTTCACTAGACCAGACTTTTTTAGCTTTATAAAATGGCTCTAAGAATACTTCATTACCGGTAATTACGTAGCCTCGCTGACCGGTTTCCATATCAATTAATAATCTCAATAAATGATTGGCCTGTGAGATCACCTGATGGGTATGCTCAACCCATTTAGCGGTTTCATTCTGACGGTTGCTACTTACATATAAAAGTGCTGCCACTAGCGTCATTAATAATAGAGGAATAGCAAATGCAAAGGTGATTTTTTGACGTATGGATAAGTTCAAATGATTTAAGATAGAATATGCTTTCAAATGAATTACTCGAACAAGCTATTTAAAGGATTAATTTATTATATTCAATACTATAAATTGGCAGAGTTTTTTAAATAAAGCAAGTATGAGTAAATAACAGCCGCGCTAGAAATATCAATAGTCAAGTGGATGCACAAAACCCGACAGAGGTCGGATTTAAGTTTTATAGCAGCCGATAAAACTAACGACGTGAACGCTTATGCTTCATAGAGCGAAATTTTTCTAATTGCTCCTCACTCAGCACAGTTTTCATAGCAAATTTACTTTTTACTTTAATTAATGCCATAGCAGCAAAAGTCTCCTGGTTACTCGCCTGTAGTTGGATAAAGGCTTGCTCATCAAAACTTTCTGCTGACATCAAGGTTTTTACTTGCTCACGAAAAGCTTTCATCGCCGGCTTTAAGGCTTGCATTTGAGTTTTTTCTTCCGCTTTAAGTGCTTTAATCTCTGCTTGTTGGCTTTCTGTTAGACCCAGTTTTCGGCTGAGCTTAGCCAGTTTTTTTTCAGTCATTTGCTGATCACTTCTATCATGGTTCCCTTGATGATTTGAGTGGCCACTACCGGCAAAGCTTACCGGTGCTAATACCAATACTGAACAAAGAGAGGTAGCTATAGCTAAATTTTTAAATGTAATTCTCATCTGGTAATCCTTTTTGGGCTAGGGTTGTCTGTGTTAATAAAGAACTAAGTCTGTACTAGTTAAATTCAACTTAAGTATATCCAGAGTTTTTGCAAAGCAGTGCAAGGCTATGTAAAGCTGTGTAAAGTTATTTTCTGCCTAGCTAAGATCACGTAAACTAGAGAATATAAACCTCGGCAGCTTCGCCTCACCTTTTAAAAGCAGTACTGATATGACACTAGCCATTGCCCAGCCTAAGCAGATATTATTAATTGATGATGATGCCGTACTTGCCGAGCTACTAACCGAATATCTTGCCTGTGAGAACATTCAAGTGACCTCTTGTCTCGATGGAGCAAGTGGATTAGCCAAGGCATTTGATGATACTTTTGATTTGATTTTACTTGATGTGATGATGCCTGTTCTAAATGGTTTTGAAGTATTAAAAGCATTGGGCGGTAATCATAAAACCCCTATTTTAATGTTAACCGCTAAAGGCGATGATAATGATCGAATTCTAGGTCTCGAGTTAGGCGCCGACGACTACTTAGCCAAGCCCTTTAAACACCGAGAGCTACTTGCTCGTATTAACGCCATATTTAGACGAATTTCAATTGTAAAAAATCAACAGGCTTCACCACTAAAAGCAACATCTGAACAGCTAATAGTGAATCAGGTTAGCGTGAACCAAGCAACACGTGAAATATTTTGTAAAGGCACTTTACTTGAACTCACAGGCACTGAGTACTTGCTTCTGGTATATATGCTTGAGAATCACGGTAACATTATTAGTAAAGCTGATATTTCTGAACAGGTGCTACAACGAAAACTGAGTCCATACGATAGAACGGTTGATGTTCATGTCGGTAATGTTCGTCGAAAGCTTATTGCTATTGATCCAGTAGACAAAATGAAAACAGTGCGAGGCGCAGGTTATGTATTTCTTCAAGGAGAGCAATAACCATGCTTAAACAAGGTAAAGAAAGTAAGAAATTTTCTTTAGGCATTAGCTTAAAGTTGTTTTTAGCCTTTTGGCTGGTCATTATTACCTCTGTGTTGATCAGCTATCTTGTCACTATTCAATTTAGGCATAGTCCTACGCAAGAGCAAGCCAACCCGCAGCAACTAAAGTTATTAAACCAGTTCACGCTCAAGTTAGCGGATAAAAAAAGGGTAAAATTAAAGGCGATACAAAGTAAATTTCACCATAAATATAATCAGCACTTAATCATCAAAAAAGTCAGTAACAATAAGATTTATTCACCAAGAAACCGTCCTTGGTCAAAAGTAAAAGATTATTTAAAAAAACACCCGCTTGATAATCCTGTAACGGTTGATTTTTCCTTTACCAAGCTGACTTCTTCTCAACCAATAATCATTAACGGTCAACAGTTTCAATTATTTATTGCCAGTGAATTACAACGAAAACGGTTCGTCAGTTTAATTAGCCAGTTGCCTTTTGCTTTACGTCTTTTCTTCTTACTAACGATTAGTTTTTTATCTTGTTGGCTACTTGCTAAAAGTTTTACTAAGCCCTTAATTGCAATTCAAAAAGCGAGTAAAGCATTAGGTAATGGTGAGTTAGCAACACGTATTACCACCTTTGCTCAACGATCGGATGAGTTTGGTGATTTAGCGCGAAGTTTTAATCAAATGGCTAAGCAGTTAGAAGATAATATTAGTGCTCATCAACGTTTGTTAGGAGACGTTTCTCATGAGCTGAGATCGCCATTAACACGCTTACAACTTGCCGTTGCCTTAGCTGAAAAAAATATCGGTAATAAAGCTGAACAACAAAAACATTTACACCGCTGCGAAACCGAAGTCGATCGTTTAGATGAGATGATAGCTGATGTACTTACCCTTTCAAGGCTAGAGCACAGTCATAATAATTTTACCGTCGAGAGTGTTGATTTAAATGCTTTAGTTGACCAAGTGATCAACGATTGTCAATATTTTGCCAGTAGCAAAAAGATCAGCATCAAGCTTAAAGGAGCGTTTAATGATGCTATCTTCGGTGATAGTAAACTACTGGTCAGCGCCATCAGTAATGTGCTCAATAATGCAGTAAAATATTCCCCTAACGAGCAAGATGTTACCGTAGAATTAACACAACAAAATCAGCAGTTACACTTAAGTGTTTCAGACAAGGGACCTGGTGTGCCTGATGAAATGCTCACTCAGTTATTCACGCCATTTTTTCGTGTTGCAGACGCCAGAGACAGAAGTAGCGGCGGTACTGGCCTTGGACTAGCCATTGCCCAACAAGCTATTCAGTTACATCAAGGTGAAATAATCGCACAAAACATTATGCCTAATGGCTTGAAGGTTATTGTTATATTGCCATTTTTACCAAGCAAAGAAGCCTAGGGGTTTTAGATCTTTCAGGGTTAAAATTTATTCAATTTAAGGTGGGTTTAATCGCGACGCAAGTTTTGTATCATAGTTATTCAATTAAAAAAGCGCGCAACAATGAGAAATACCAAACAAGTTGCTGTAAAAGTAATCTCGAAAGTTCAACAGCTCCTAAAGTATTCTCAATCATTTTTTAACCTAATCACGCTTTATTGATTAAGAATTTCTGTGTGCTCAATATCAGTTGAAACATTTAGAGACAAAACACGCATTGTAGTTTGGCATCAAACTATGGGATTGTACTGGCTTTTAACATGAATTTTATCTAACAACATGGAAGCCATAAGATGATAAAAACAATAACATTATGCGCTGTACTTCTTCTGAGTATGAATACAGTATCTGCCGGTCAGCAGGAAGGACCCCCCAACAAAGCAACCTTTGATAAGGTTTTAGCCTCTTTTGTTGATGAAAAAGGCCCTGGTGCAGCCGCTATTGTTAGCCAGCACGGTAAAATACTCTATAAAGGTGCGTTAGGCATGGCGAATATAGAGCTACAAGTCCCCTTAAAAACCGACAGTATTTTTCGTCTAGGCTCAATCACCAAACAATTTACCGCAGCAGCAATTATGATGCTTGCAGAGCAAGGTAAGTTATCTGTTGAAGATAACATTCACAAATATGTACCTGACTTCCCCACTGAAGGCCAAGTAGTGACCATTGCAAACCTGTTGAGCCATACTTCTGGTATCGCAAACTATACCGAAGTTGAACATGTCTGGAAAAATCTTATTCCAACTGAAACAACATTAGACGAGATGCTAATAGAATTTGCCAAACACCCTATGCCATTAAAAACTGGCGAAGCAATGCGCTACTCTAATACCGGTTATGTGCTGCTAGGAAAAATTATCGAAGTTGCCAGTAAAAAGTCTTACGCTGATTTTATAGAACAAGATATATTTGCCAAGCTAGGTATGAAAAACAGCCACTTTGGCGGTACTCAACTCATTACTAATCGCGCTTCCGGTTATTCTAGAACGGAGCAAGGTATAGTGAATGCCGATCCAATAAATATGATGTGGCCACATGCTGCTGGCTCATTGCTATCAACGGTTGACGACCTCAACATTTGGTTTACCGCGTTACGTAATGGCACATTAATTTCGAAAGCAAGTTATAAACAAATGGTGACGCCCTTTGTACTCAATGATAAAAGCACTTCTGATTATGGTTATGGCTTAGGTATGTTTAAGGTAAATAAGTATGAAGCTATCGGCCATGGCGGTGGTATTCATGGCTTTGTTACTAATGCTTTTTACTTACCTGAGAAGGATCTGTTCGTCGCGGTATTCAATAATAGCGATTCAGATGGCGCTCCACGTGATATAGCATTACTGCTTGCAGCAAGAACATTAAATATTGATGTTCCAGCGTTTAGCGCGGTTACGCTAACAGATAAGAAAATCAACGCTATGATGGGTACTTATAAAATTAATGATGAGTCACAACGTACATTAAGCTTTGAAAATGGTGAAACCTACTCACAGCGTGATGATGGTCGTAAATGGGTGATTAAGCCTATGTCAGATAACAGCTTCTACTACGAAGGTAGCTTGTCCTATTTTACTATTGATAATAATGAGCAAGGCAAACAAGTAATGAACTTCTACAGTGATTTATCGATGAAACCTAGTCCTGCAGTAAAAGAAAAATAACGATGACTAAAACATATAATGAATTAAAGCTGTCATCACATGCTTAATCTAAATGATTAAAAGCATGTTTAATGACTTTATAAAATAGTAAAAAAATAAATAACACTAAGGATTAACATGATACGTATTTTTCCCTCTATTTCAGTAGTAAGTATACTTTTAGCGTTTAATAGTTTTGCTGCAGAAATTAATTTAACCGCTGCTGATGGATTTTCTCTTAAATCTGACTATTACCAGGCAAAGAATACAACAACTAACAGCAATAATCGGGCTGTATTAATGCTGCATCAATGTAATTACAACCGCACTATGTATGACGATATTGGCGAACAATTAGCACAGCGCGGGATCCATGCTGTAAGCCTCGATTTTAGAGGCTTTGGTGAAAGCACGAGTGATGAGTTTAATGTAACTACATTGAGTAAACTGCCACAGGAAAAGCAAGGTCAAGCTTGGTCTAAAATGTCATCTCATTGGCCAAGCGATGTAAAAACCGCATATAACTTCTTACACCAAAAAGTAGGCAAAGAAAGTACCATTGGTATCATTGGCGCAAGCTGTGGTGGCAGCCAAGCAATCACCTTAGCAGAAAAAGAAAACATCAGTGCTATTAGTTTTTTCTCCTCAGCTCAGCGTGATGAAAATATCACTCGCTATGAAAAAGTATTAGGTGAAAAACCAACCTTGATCATAGCAGCAGAAGATGATGGCAGAACATTCACCAGTGCCCAACAGCTATTTAAAACAGCTAAAAATCCGAGCAGTAAAATGCTCTCATACAAAGGCAGCATGCACGGTTATCCATTATTAGACAGTGATAAACAGTTAACAAAAACAATTGTTGCTTGGTTTGATAATAACCTAGTGAATAACTAAGTTAATAATTAAGTTTTAACTAAGCCTAATAGCGTTTATCTACTGCTATGTCGTTGTAGTCATGTAGTGGCATAACAAGGCGGTAATAAAAAAGGAGTTTACCCAACTCAGGTAAACTCCTTTAATTATCACCATTATTTGTTAAGGAGGAATTAGTACTTATGTCCCCTTCTTTCTCTTACCACAGTTGCACAATTAACCGTTCAAAATCAGCTTTGCTCGAACTACCGCAACTGATCATGTCATCACAAGACTTACCAATGATACGTGTTCCAGTGCTTCCCTGCGAAGCGGGTGGACTAATTGTTAAATAAGCAAGCTCATGATCAAATATAGCCTCAACCGAAGGTGCTGATACTTGAATAACCTCGGTATCATTATCTTCAGGCCAAATAATTTTAGTCTCTTCGACCATTAAATCAGTTTGCTCTGCTTGCGTTATAGGCTTAGCCTCTTCCCTTAACAATGCAATCATTGTCGATACCTTAGGGTAATCCTTATAAGTCAGTTCACCCGATTGCTGTAAAAAACTAGCATAACTTTTTGATTTACTGTTTTTACCCTTGATCGCTTTATTTAGCCATTTATCTGACTCTTCAGTATCTTTATCAGTCAACTCGCCTGAGCCATAGGTCAGCGCCAATAAAAATGCAGATTCTGTATGACCATTTCGTGCTGCTCTTTTAAGATACTTTATGCCTCTACCGGTATCGAGATACTCTTTCTCTTCCAAATAAAATAACGCAGTACGATACTCGGCATAGGTAAACTTATATTTAGCTGCTTTTTTAAAGTATTTTAATGATTTATCAAGATTCTTTTCAGTGCCATAACCTTGGTAATAAAGCTCCCCCATTACCGACAAAGCCGTATTGTATTTCCGGTAAGACATTTTTTTCCATTTATTAAAGTAATCAATGCACTCTTGTGTCATACACGCTTCAATTTTAGCCGCTTGCGCTGTAGTGGTTATCAACATTGAGCTTGTCACCACAACCAGTGTCAGAGCGAGCATCTTAAGTTTATTCATATACAACTTCCTTTTATTTATTATTAATGGTTATTCTACTTTCGATTCTGTTACAGCAAGACAGACCAAATTTTAAAGCCAGCCAAAGTATTAGTTTGCTACAAAGCCAGCATGTCTTTTAGCATGCGGACTAATAATACTACCGCCCATTTTCTGGAACTCAAATTCGTCCATATGCCCACACCTCAACATTTTTTCACACGTCCTACCTGGTATGCGAGTACCTGTAGCTAGATTTGTCGCAGGCGCCGTTTTTTTCAATCTATTCAGTTCATAATCAAATATAGCGGTTATTGATGGAGCTGACACCTCAATAACTTCTATCTCAGACTGTTCAGGCCATTGAATATCAGTAAGATTATTAGATAATACGGTTTGATTTCTTTCACTTTCAGGGGTATCAAGGTTAA